>Ga0255756_1003011_pt1 | contig 17406 bp, 7 predicted proteins | sample 011ome_20_FD_179956 | JGI IMG/M metagenome (GOLD analysis project Ga0255756, IMG submission 179956) | Coastal salt marsh microbial communities from the Groves Creek Marsh, Skidaway Island, Georgia - 011509CT metaG (version 2) | ecosystem: Environmental > Aquatic > Marine > Intertidal zone > Salt...
CGACGCGAGCACCGCGCGCGCGCACTCGGCCATGTCCCCGACGCGTTCGACGGTGATCACCTCCTCCGCGCCCGCTCGCGCGGCCATCATCGCGAGGAGACCAGACCCGCCGCCGATGTCCACGACCTTGTGCGATCCAGATGCCATGCACTTTTGAATCGCGGCGTCGTACGCGCGGTTCCTTCGCTCGTCGTTGATCATCGGGAAGTGCCACCGCTCGACGGACGCGCTGACGCCTTTCGCGAGGGGGCTCTCGCCCGCGGGCGTCGTCGTCGTCGTCGGTTTCGGCGGCGGCGGGGGCGCGTCCGCTTCCGCGTTCACGAACGTGAAGTGGCCCGTGGACGGATCGTACTTCCCCCGAAGACGCACGGTCGACCCTCGCGTCACGCGCGCCGGCGTCGCGAGGAAGCTCACCATCTGGCGCCGCGATCTCCGCCCTTCGCCGCCGCTGAGGACGCAGCCGACCATCTGACAGTCCGTCCACAGCGCGACCGCGGTGAGCTCGCCGTCCTCGATCACTTCGAGATCCAGCGCGAGGCACTCCAGGTTCATCCCGTCGAGGCGCGCCTCGCCGTCCTCGCCCATCACGAGCGGAGCTTGCAAGGACACGCGCGCGAGCTCCGCCTCGCGCGTCACCGTGGCGTGTTTGACGTCGCTCAGGCGCACCAAGTCCACCGGGGCTTCGCCTCGAAAGACGTTGAACTCGCTCAGGTCGAACCCGGAGACCGTCCCCAGCGGCGCGCGAACTAAGTCCGTCTGCGCCGGGATGGTCACCCCCAGCGCTCGGACGCTCACGGCGGACGGCAGCACCGTCGTGTCGGGCGCGATCACGTTTTCCCTCGCCTCGATCGCGTCCTCGAACGCCTTGCCGACGCTCGCGATGTCCTCGACGCCGGGGACGAGGAGCACGCGCGCGAACCCCCCGGGCGCTTCTGGGCGCGCTTTCGGGTTCGGACGGTACACCCCCGCGCTCGCTTGGAGGACTCGCGTCACGCCGTCGAGCGCGCACTCCTTCACGCACGCGCGCAGCGCGGATGCGATCGGTCGCCGCGGCTCGAGCACGTGCACGAACCGCGGCTTGGACGGCATCACGTCGCGCACGATCGCGGACGCGAATATCGGCACGCTCGGGAGCTCGCTCGGGTTGCTTATCACGTACACCGCGCCCTCCGTGGACGCGCACGCGGACGCGATGGAGTCGGACCACGCGCGCTCGCGCTCGTCGTCGTGCAGAGTCGCGAAGTGCCAACTCGTCGGTCGAATGAGGACGTCGTAGAGCATGTACTGCAGGAGCATCCCTCGAAGCCCGCGCTTGGGTTTTGGCTTGACGATCTCATCATCGGACGAGTCGTCGCCCGGCGCGTCGGCGGCGGTCATCTAGGGCGCGCGGGGGATGACGCGCGCGGGGAAGTGTGCCAACCCGACCAAAAAGCAATCAGATCTAAAAGCGCGAAACGCGCGCCCAGGAAATCGCGTTCGTTCGTTCGTTCGCTGTGGCGGATTTTGAAGCCGCGGCCTCTCTCGCGGCCGTCCACTTGACGGAGCGCCAAGGAGGGTTTGGGCTCTGGAGGCGAAAACATACTCCACGCCGCTTATCATGACGGCGCACCGCGCGAACGCGGTCTAGGAGCGCGAGCAAGCATGAACGATTCGAGCTAAAGCGGCGGGGCCGCGTGCGGCGTGAAGAACAAATCGACGATGCTGAGGCTTCCCACGTCCGCGAGGAGGTTGGCCCTCGCGGTCGTCCTGTTCTTGTCGACGATGGTTCAGCCGGTGGAGCCGGCTACTCGCGGTCACGCGCATGGTGCGGCGAACGCGCGTATCCCTCCAGCGTCCACCGTCCCCGGTCCCCAACCCCCCCCGCGTTCGCTCGCCCGTTCGACGTCGCTCGACTCGACCCCCAAGTTAACGGCGTCATTCCAACCCGTCCAACCTTGCAGGCGCGGTCCTCGAGAGCGTCACACCAGACGTCGGCACCGCGTACGCGTTCACGGACGTCGAGCTGTACGGCACCGGTTTCAGTCGGCACTTGCCCACGCTCGGGTGCAGGTTCGGGGAGAACGTCAAGAAGAAGCTCGCCGTCTCGTCGCGGGCGGATGCCGTCGAGTGCGTCGCCCCCGCGTTGCGGCCCGGGTTCGTCGTCGTCGGCCTTGCGCACGTCACGGGGAAGTCGTACAACCCAGGCCGAGATGACATATCGCGCGAGGCGGGACACAACGTCTTCGAGTACGTCACGCCGTGGCGGATATCGAACGTGAACCCGGAAGAGTTCCCCGACGTCGGCGGCGTCGCGTTATTCGCCACGGGCGCGCACTTCCGACCGGATTTGCTGTGTAACTTCCGCGGCGGGAACTCGTCGGGCGTGTCCACGACGTTCGTGTCGTCCGCGCTCGTGATATGCGAAGCCCAGAGTTCCTCGAGCGCCGGTAAGAGCGCGGCGTTCATGCTGCAGCACGACTCGCATCCGACGCCGGACGGGCAGCAGGCGATGCTCCGCCGCCGCGGCGTCCCGACGGTGTCCCGCGACGGCCCTCGCGTCGTCGCGATCGGCGGGTCCGTGGCGATATCGTCGTCCGCCGTGGACGAGACGACGCCCGCGATGTTATCGTGGCAGTCGCGGGTAGGGTGCTCGTTCGGGGGCGTCTGGGTCGCTGCCACCGCGGGGGCGACCGCGTTGGACGTGAAGTGCGTCGTCCCAGCGACGAACGTCGGGGAGTTGTTCGTCACGACGAGCGACCTGAACTCGCGCACGCCGCTGCCGTTCTTCGACGACGGCGTGAAACACGCGGGCGAGCCGAAGCACTTGGGAAGGCGCGCGGTGACGGTCACGGAATCACCGGTCGTGAGCGAGTTTGTTCCGTCCGCGGGGACGCCGATCATCCGCGGGACGTCGATGAACGTGGACGTGTACGGCGATCACTTGCACGTCGACACGACGTCCGCGCCGTTGTTGCATCTGTGTCTGACGCTGTCGAGAACGCTGGACGACGTGCGATTGAACTGCGTCGTCGCGATTAACGCGGGAACGAGCGCTCTCGAGGCCGCGAACGCGTTTAGCGTCGGGTTCAACGCGGTCAACGTGAGAGGCGGCGCGAGCGATCGCGCGAACGTCGAGGTTCAGTATATGCTTCAGAGCCCGCCGCAGATCGTGACGGCGACGACGACAGCGGCGAGCGCGGGCGACGTCATCACCGCGATAGGAGAGCACTTCGTGGACGCGATCACGCCGCTGTGGTGCTTCGCCGGGAACTCCATGCGCGCAGCGGACGTCGTGTCCTCCGCGCTCGCGCGTTGCGTCGTGCCGTGGGGGCATCACATGCCGGAGAGCACGCTGCATCGCGCCGGCGCGTCGAGCGCGTTGAAATTCGGCGTCATATCGAGCGAGAACTTGCAGAGCACGTCCAACCTCGTGTCGATCACGTGGTCACCGCGGCCGATGCACGCCACGGGCGTGGTCCCGAACGTCGGGTTCTCGCACGGCGGCGCGCCGGTGTCCGTGGTGTTGGAGAAAGGCGGCGCGAACGTGGCGCGGCAACGCGCGTCGGTATCGTGCCGATTCGGTACGATACATCCGGTGTCCGCGTCCGTCGCGAACGCGGAAGCGATCTCCTGTCTGAGCCCAGCGCTCGCGCCCGGGTCCGTGTCTGTCGGCGCGCCGGTGCCTTCGCTGGAGTACGTCGTCCTCGACGGCGCGGCGACGTTGACGACGGGTTCGATTTCGACCGCGCCGTCCGACGCCGCGGTCGCGGAGTTTTTCTTGTTCAGCTCGGGAATAGATTCTAGAATGGCGATTGGGTGCGCGATGCCGTCGTTGCAAGACGCGCTCGTGCCTGCGCGTCTGAGCGCGGACGGGCGGACGACGTGTCAGTTACCGGCGATGATGAAGCCCGGGTTTAAGACGCTGGACGTCGCCGTCGCGTATTTCGGGTCGCCGAAAAGTTTCGACGGTTTAGTGGAGTTCAATCCACCGTTAGACGTGTGGTCTTCCGTGCCCGCGCCAAACCTGGACACGCACGCGGCAACGCCGTCCAGGGGCGCGGCGAGGTTACACGACGGCATGGAGCTGTCGATAACGCACCCGCCGCCGACGGTGGTCGTGCAGCGGCCGATGACCGGAGGCGAGACGCGACCGGGTGATCTCGTATTCATCGCCGCCCCGGCGGGCGGGTTAGACGCGCGCGCGTGGTGCGTCCTGAGCGTCGGGACCGACGAATACAAGGTCGCGGCGACGTTCATATCGTCCGCGATCGCGGTGTGCGAGACGCCGACGATGGGACACCACGGCGTTCCTTCGTTCGACGCGGTCGTCTCCGTGTGCGCGTCGCACTCGCGGTGCGCGTCTGGAACGAACGCGTCGAGCGTCGTCGTGCTCGGGACTGAGAAGACGGTCACGGAGGTGTCCCCGCGCGAGGGGGGCACGGGGGGGGGGGTGAAGGTGCGGCTGCATCACCGAGGGTTCTCGAATCATCGGGCGTCGTGTAAGATCGGGTCGATCGGGCCGATCGCCGCGGCGAGCGCGTCGAAGGGGGATACCACGGCTGAGCTGGAGTGCGCGACGCCCGCGCGCGCGCCGGGGGTCGTCGCCGTCGCCGTCGGAATGGGCGCGGGATGGGCGGGTGAATCCGCGTTCACGTTCACGTTCGTCGACGACGGCGTCGAAGAGACGACGACGGCGGCGCCGGCGTTGGTTTCTCGCGCCGCGGCGAACGAAGCGAACGCGTTGTCCAGCGTGTTCGATTGCCCCGACGTCGCCGTCGGGGAGATCGCGACCGTGTCGCCGTCCTCGGGCGCTTCCGAGGGCGGCACGGAGATGATCGTCACCGCGGACGTGTCCCCGTCTCGGCAAGGGAGCGAGTGCGGGCTTCTGTTCGCCGCGTGCAGAGTCGGCACGATATGGCCGGTGATCGGGTACGCGACGCCGCGCGGGGTCGTGTGCGTCGCCCCCGCTCGCGCGCCGGGCTCGGTCGTCGACGTCTCCGCGCCCAAGATGGTGACCGGCGCCGGGCGTCCGTTCGCGTTCGTCGACGCGCTCGCGAAGAACGACACCGAGCCGGCGCTGAACTTCTCTATGTCTGCCACGGAGGTGGCGAAGGCGTCGTCGAGCGCGTTCGATTGCGTCGACGTTGCGGAGGGTGAAGTCGTCGCCGTGTCGCCGTCGTCGAGCGCGAGCTCGGGCGGGACGGAGATCACGCTGACCGCGAGCGTCGCGGCGTCGCGACCGAGCGGGAGCTGCGGCATCCTCTTCGCCGCGTGCCGATTCGGAACGACGTGGCCGGTGCTGGGGTATCAGTCTTCTCTAGGCGTCGTGTGCGCGTCTCCCGCGCGCGCGCCGGGTTCCGTGGACGTCTCCGCTCCGAAGTTGGTGACGGGCGGCGGGCGGCCGTTGCTGTACCGCGGCGTCGACGCGACGACGGACGAGAAGACGCTCGCGCCGAAGGCTGACGAGCTCGTGGACGTGCACGTCAAAATCACGCCGAAGAACTCGGACTCGGGGGCGTTGGTAGACGCGACCGCGGCGACGGCGATGTCGCGGCTCGTCTCGTGCGTGTTCGAATCGCCGGTTCGATCCGCGGCGCCGTGGCTCGTGGCCGCGACCGCGCACGTCATCTCGAGCGTCGTGACCAGGTGCGAGATACCGACGACGATGCCCGTGACCGGGGTCACCGTCGTGGAGAAGTCGTCCTTGCGCGCCGTGGACGCGACGGCGAAGCACTTCAGCGCGTACCGCGAATCTCCCTCGTGCGAAATCTCCAGGCTGTCCACGACGTTCGGTTCCACGACGGGCGGCTCGGTCACGCGAGTGGACGCGCGCTGTCTCGCGGGCGCGACGCTGACGAGCATCGACGCGAGAGTGGGATGCCGTTACGGCACGATCGGGCCGATCACCGCGTCCATGAGCGACGGCGACGACGGGAAGATTCAGTGCGTCTCCCCGGGTAAAGTCGCGGGCGTCGTCGCGTTCGCGCTGACGACGAACTGGCGCGACGCCTCTTTCGAGCCGGCGAGCGGCGTCCCCGCCGCGACGTTCGCGTACCTCAACGACGAGACGCGGACGTCGGACGCGGAGGACGAGACGCTCGCGCTGCGGCAGTCCCAGTCCCAGAACGCCCTGCCGCTCATGTCCAACGTCGTGCCGTGGCTCGTGTGGGGCGGGAACCAGCTCGTGCACGTCACCGGAAGAGACATGCCCGTGGGGTTCGACGCGGTGTGCCTCGTGGGGTCGTCGCTCGTCGCCGCGGTGCCGATTTCCTCCGCGCTGACGCTGTGCGATCCGTTTCCGATGTCGACCCTCGATCGCGTCTCGAACGCGCACGTCGCGGGGAGCATGCGAGAGGTCCAGCTCGCGGTGACGTCGCGCGACGCGCATTCCATCGCGCGCGCGCAGAACGTGTCGCAGATGAAACTCCCGCTCATGATCATCTCCGCCGCGGACGTCGTCGGCATCGACGTGTTCAACGGCTGGGAGCACGGCGGGAGCCACGTGAACGTCGAGCTCGGGGGCTGGGCGCCGACGGGGCTGATCGACTGCCACTTCGGCACGGTCGCGGTGCACGGTCGAGAGGGCGGCGGCGCGGGATGGCAATCGCGCGCCGCGATGGGGAGAACCGGGGAGTGGTGGTCCGAAGCCACGGTCGCGACGGACGTCGAGTGCGTCACGCCCGCGCACTCCTCGGGGCGCGTGCCGATCGGAGTTTCGCTCGCGCACTCGACGTCGCCGACGTACGGGAAAGTCGAGTATCTCTATCTGTGATTCGAATGGTTTCGTGTTACACGTATGCGCAAGGGACTACGGCGTCTTTCGCCTTCCCTCGCGTAGTAGTCTAGGAGTAGTTTGTTAAGGGGTCATCAAATGCCGTAGTAGTCGTCGTCCGATTCGTCGTCAGCGTAGAATTCGGAAGCCCAGTGGGAGGATTGCCTCCCCGTCGAGCTCGTGCGCTGTTGAAAGTCGTAGTGCGAGTACGCGCCGCTGTCGAACGGATCCGAGTACGTCGACCGCGACGACGCGTACGCGTCTTGCCTGTCCGCCCTCGCCTTCGCGGTCGCCCACTTCGCCTTCTCCGTGGGGTTCGTGAGGATCCGCTGCGCCTCGCCGACGAGCTTGAAGAGCTTGCTCGACATCTCCGCGCGCGCGGCGGCGACGCGCGCGCTGACGCCGCCTCTCCCAGCCTTGTCCGGGTGATGCGTCAGCGCGAGCTGCCGGTACGCTTTCTTGATGCTCGGATCCGCCGCCGTCGCGGCCGCGTCCACGCCGAGGAGCTTGCACCAGTTCACCGGGCGGCTGTTCTTCGCCCTCGCGCTGACGGCTTTTAAATTCGTCCGCGCCTGCGCCTCCTCGCTCCCTTCCAGCGGCAGCTTCATCATCGTCTTGTACGCCGCCTCCGCGTCAGAGAGCATGTCGAGCTCGGTGTACAACGTCGCGAGGCGGCTGTGCGCTTTCACGAACGTCGGCGCGATGATCACCGCGGTCCCCGCGGACGACAGCGCGTCCGCGAACCTCCCTAGCGCTTGCTCGCATGCGCAAATGTTCGAAAGGAAGAGGCCTTCGAGCATCGGCGCGCCTTTCGCCATCAAAAGCGACTCTTGGTACATCGCCAGCGCGTGCTGGTGGTTCCCTTGGAAGAACGCGTCCCTGCCTTCGTCTTTGAACTCCGAGACCTTCTTCGCGCGGTCGAGGAGCTGCGACAGACCTTCGGGGTCGGGGATGGACGCAAGCTCCGCGAGCGCGGCTTCGTCCTCGTTTTCGTCTTCGTCGTCGTTTTCGTTTTCGTTCGCGTCGCCGCCCGCTTCTTCGCGTTTCTTGTTCTTCTCTTCCGCCGCTCTCAGCGCGGGTAGCATCTGCAAAAGGTCGACCACGTGCTCGCCCGCTTCGACGCACGACGTGACGTTCCCGAGATCGAACTGCAGGCGCACCTCCAGGGCTTTCCTCCGCGCGTTGACGCTCTTCTTCCCGTTCACGATGGCCTGCGCTTCCTCGATCTTCCCGACGAGCCTCAACGCCTCCGCGCGCAGGGTGATAAAGTCCGGCACCGCGGGCGCGATCACCATCGCGACGTCGAGGTCGTCCAGCGCCTTCGTCGCGGCGGCGTGCACGTCGAACGCGGGGTCGGCGTCGGCGCCGCAGCGCGTCGTGATCTCCGCGCGTTTCAACGCCTCCCCGACGTCCGTCATCGCGCCCTCCGCGATTTCCACGTCCCGCAGCACGTTCTTCGCCTCCGCTTTGCTCTGCAGCTCCGCGTTCGCGCGCGCGATGACGTCGTTCGCTTCTTGCCTCGCTTCCACGAAGTCGCCGAGCTGGAGCAAACACCGCGCCAGGCGCACCTGCGCTTTCGTGTGCGTCCCGTCCAGGCGAAGCGCGGCGCAGCAATCCTCCGCCGCCGGGAGCGGCTTCCCGATCATCAAGTTCGCCGCCGCGCGGTTCGTGTGCAGCCCCACCTTGATCGTCTTCACGCTCTCCGTCTCTTTCGCCTCCTTGCCCGCGTCGATCGCGGCGTCGTACCACCGCAGCGCTTCGAGGTAGTCCCCGTTCCGGTACGCGTCGTTCCCGACGAGCCGGTCGCGTTCGACGGACGCCGTGATTATCTTTTGGTGCTGCTCCAACGCGGCGTTCAAGTCCTCGTCCGTCGCGTCGGGGGACAGAGATATCCCGTCCACGTGCTTCCTCGCCGCCGCGAGATCCCCGAGCTTCACGCAGCAGTTCCCCGCGCGGGACAGAGCGCGGACGTTGCACGGGTTAATCTCGAGCACGAGTTCGCACTCCGTGAGCGCGTCGCGCATCCGTCCGAGCGCCATGAGCGCCGCCGCTCGGTTCGTCCGCAGCGTGAGATGCGACGGCTCCTCTAACGTGATGCCGCACGACTCCAACGTGTCGATCGCGTCCTTGTAGTGCCTCTCCGCGTCCAAGCTGTTCCCGAGTCTGTACGCCTCGTTCCCTTTCTGCCGCCACTCGTCCGCGCGTAGGATGGCCTTCGCCTGTCTCTCCGCGAGGCCGCGCGCGGCGTCCTCCTCCTCCCGTCGCGCGCGCTCGTCCTCGATGAGCTTCTCCGCGACGCCGACGTCCTCCCACGCCTGATGCGCGCGTCGTTGGAACGCCTCTCTCTCCGCCTCCGCTTTCTGCAGCGCCTCTTTCGCGTTCCGGACCTCCTCCTCGGACTGCACGAGCTTCAGCTCGAGCTCGACGTGATGCAGCTCCGCGCGGCGCAGGTTCATCTCGAGCTCCGCGTCGACTTGCCTCCTCGCCTCCGCTTCCTCGTCGTCGCCCGCGTTCTCGCGCTCGAGATTCGCGGCGTCGGCGTCGTCGCGGAACGAGCGATCCGCGTCCTCTCCGTCGAACTCGCCGTCGAGGTCGTACTCGTCGTTCCAATCGTCGTCCTCGAGGTCGGCGCCGTCGTCCAGGCCGAGCCTCGTCATCGTCGCCGCGAGCTCGTCGCGCGCGGACGCGGTCGCCTTGGCCGCGTCGTCCGCGGCGACGTTCGCTTTCAGCGCGTCGTTTTCGTTCTCGCCGTCGTCGGAGACGTCCGGCGTGTGCGGCGCGATGTCCGCCGCCTTCGACGTCGCGTCTGGCGCGTTCGCGTTCAAATCCTTCGACGCGACCCGCGGCTCGAGGAGAACCTTCTTCGCGTTGACGACCGGCGCGGCCCCTGACGCGGTCGTCGCCGCCGGCTTCACCGGGTCGTCCATCATCGCCCCGACACCGCCCGCGCGCGCCTTCGCCGCCTTCGGTTTCGCCATCGCGTGCGTCGCGCCGTGTCGCCGTGCCCCGCGCCCCGCGTTGTGCTCTGTTGACCGCCGCTTCCATCGGATCCAACGAACACCGCGGCTGGATCGATGTTTGAAAACGCGAACAGAAACAGACGACGAAATCTCGGGTCGGCACTTTCGACGCGCGGAGAGGACGAGCGCGGCGGCGACGCGGGGATGGCCGAGGCGTAGACGCGCGAAGAGCACGGGAGAGACGTTCGATTAGATATTAGATAAGAAACCTCTCGGACGTCATGCCGCGGGAAATCATCACCGTGCAGGTCGGGCAGTGCGGGAACCAGATCGGCTGTCGCTTCTGGGAGATGGCGCTGAACGAGCACGCGGCGTACAACGCCAAGGCGCGGTACGACGAAGCCCTGAGCAGCTTCTTTCAGAACGTGGACGCGCGTCGCGACCCGCCCGTGAACGTCCCCGTGGGAGACCCGATACGCGCGCTGAAAGCGCGCGCGGTCGTCGTGGACATGGAAGAGGGCGTCACGAACGAGCTCCTGACCGGGCCGATGCGAGACGTGTTCGATTCGAAGCAGTTCATCACCGGCCAGAGCGGCTCCGGGAACAACTGGGCGTGCGGGTCGCACCACTACGGCCCGATGTACCGCGAGAGTCTCTTAGAGCAAGTCCGTCGGCCGGTCGAAGAGGCGGACTCGCTGCAGAGCTTCATGTTGCTTCACTCCCTCGGCGGCGGCACCGGGAGCGGGCTCGGGTCGTACCTCCTCGCCGCGCTCGCGGACGAGTACCCGGACGTGTACCGGTTCAGCGTGTCCGTGTTTCCCTCGGACGACGACGACGTCGTGACGTCGCCGTATAACGCGATGCTATCGTGCGCCGCGCTCGCGGAGCACGCGGACTGCGTCTTACCCGTGGAGAACCAGGCGTTGATGGACATCGTGCAGTCGATCGAGGCCAAGTCGAAAAACGCGTCCCCGTTCGGCGGACGGAGCGGCGGCGTCCTCTCCGGGTCGTCCCTCAGCGGCGTGGACGGCGGCGACGTCGCCGGCAGAGCAGGGCACGGGGGGAAACCGTGGGACGGGATGAACGGCATCGCGGCGAATTTACTTCTGAACCTCACCGCGGGGATGCGGTTCGACGGCGCGTTGAACGTGGACATCAACGAGATCACGATGAACTTGGTGCCGTTCCCGCGGTTGCACTTTCTGCTGTCGTCGATGTCTCCGGTCGTGACGCCCGCGGACAGAGGGATGACCGTCCCCGCGCCGAGAACTTTGGATCAGATATTCTCGGAGGTGTTCTCCACGGACCGACAGCTCGCGAGCGTGGACCCGAGACGGAACACGTACATGGCGTGCGCGTTGCTCATGCGCGGCGCGGTGAACATCTCCGATGCGAATCGAAACGTGGAACGGTTGAAGAGGGGGTTGAAGATGGCGCACTGGGTCAGCGACGGGTTCAAGGTTGGGCTGTGCGACCGCGCGCCGGTGAACTCGCTGTACAGCGCGACGTGTTTGGCGAACAACTGCGCGATGCAGAAGCCGCTGAGCGCGATCTGCGAGCGGTTCCACAAGCTGCGGAGGAAAAAAGTGTTTTTGCATCACTACACCGAGTACATGGACGTAGAGGACATCGACGGCGCGGCGGCGAGCATCGGGAGCTTAGCGGAGGAGTACGCGCGCGTGGACGCGAGTCGCGCACCGGACGCGGTGCCCTCCATCGCGCCGCTGGGGTTTCGGTGACGGGGGGCGGCGCGCTGTTACGTTGTGTCACCGCATCTTATTCAAAACACCGCTCGCAGTCTTCGACAAGACTTCAAGATGCCCTCTCTAACCGAGCCCAACGTCGTGCTCGCGTGATGCGCGACCGACTCGACACGTTCTCGCGACTCTCCGCCAACGTCCGTCGTTGGTCGCGCGCTGTGACGCCGCGCCCCGGGCGCGTTCTTCCGTCGTCGTCCGCCAATCTGGTCGAACTCTTCTCCGCCTCCTCCACAATCTTCTAAGTTTAAACCCCCACCAATCCAGGCACCCCCAGCCGAGCCTACCCTTGCGCGTACCTGCGCGTCCACTCCGTCGCCGTCTTGTCGTGCGCGGCCTTATCGTTCAGGAGCTGCTGCGCGATCGTCCCCACGAGCGGATCGTGCGGGTTCGCGTCCGTGAGCAGCGAGCAGATGGACAGCAGCACCTTCGAGATGGTGAGCGCGGGGCTCCACTGATCTTTAAGAATGTCGAGGCAGATCTGGCCGCTGCTGTTCACGTTGCAGTGGTAGATGCGCGTCCTGAACGTCACCTTCGGGGGCTTGAACGGGTAGTCCGTGGGGAAGTGAATGTCCAGGAAGAAGACGCCGCCCGCGTACGGGGACCCGCCCGGGCCCATGATGGAGGAGACCCACTCGTACAGGTTGTCGCCTTTCGGCCCCGCGCTGCAGTTCGTCGGGGGCTCGAGCGAGATCTCCGCGAGCTCCTTCTGGATGCGCTTCGCCGAAGAGCTCATCGAACCTTTCGACATCGTGACGTGTGAGAACGCGCGCGCTCTTCAAACGGGGATGACGTGCGCCCGCGAGTGGTGCGCGCTCGAATGTGACGTCGCGTCGCGTCGCGCGTGGGGAAGTTTGAAAAGTTTTTTGCCGCGGTCCAGTCGCGGTCACTGACAGGCAGACAGGCTGACAGGCGGCAGGCAGGCTGGTGTTCATCACATCTCGCTACAAATCCATTCATTTTCTCTCGCACGTCAGACCGCGACGCCCGCCTCCCTCCCCTTGCGCACGAAACTCCCGGTCAACTGCCCGCACGCGGCGTCCGCCTCGAGCCCGCGCGTTCTTCGAACCGTGAACGTCACCCCTCGCTCCTTCGCGAGCGCGTCCGCGAACCGCTTCACCGCGGTCTTCGACGGCCGCGCGTGCGCGTCCTCCGCGCCCGTCACCGGGTTCCACGGGAGCAGGTTCACGTGCGACCCTCTCCCGACGCGCGTCCGCAGGAGCCGCCCCAGCGCCCTCGCGTGCTCGGGGGAGTCGTTCTCGCCCGCGAGCAACGTGTACTCGAACGTCAGACGTTTCCCGGTCGACTTTTTGTACAGACGGCAGTCCTCGAGTAAGTCGTCGACGTGGTACGCCTTCGCGCTCGGTATGAGCTTCTCCCTGAGCTCCTGCGTCGGCGCATGCAGCGACACCGCGAGCGTGGCCTGGAGCTTGTGCGCCGCGAGCTTCGAGAGCTGGTTCGGGACGCCCACGGTGGATATAGTGAAGTATCTGCCTCCGATGCCGACGTCCCTGTTCAAGCACCGGTGCGCGCGTAAAACCTCTTTCAAGTTCATGAGCGGCTCGCCCATGCCCATCATCACGACGTTCGTCGCGCGGCGGCCGAAGACGTCCTCGAGCGCGAGCACTTGGTTCACGATCTCGTCGGAGGTCAGATTACGCTTGAAACCCTGCCTTCCGGTCGCGCAGAACGAGCAGCGCATCGCGCACCCGACCTGAGAGGACACGCACACGGTGAATCGCCTCCGTCTCGTCTCTCCGACCTTTTCCCCTCCGCCGTCGCCGTCGCCGCTCGAGGCTTTGGCTTTCGCCGCCGCCTCGAGCTCTTCGCGCCTCTCCTTCTTCTTCAATCGCGCGGCCGCTTTCATCCTCTCGTCTCGCTGCACTTTCAACCGACCGAGACGCACCCACCCGTCTTCGTCCGCGGCGTCGTCCAGGTCCACCGCGTCTTCGCCGTCGTCTTCGTCTTCGTCTTCGCCGTCGTCGTCGTCGTCGTCGTCGTCGTGCTCGTCGCCGTCCTCGTACAGGGCGTAGCCTTCATCCGCGTCCCTCAGCGTCTTCGCGTCGTTCATCTCCTCCGGGATCCCGACGGCTTCGATGACGCTGCCGCATCGTAACTTCAGGAGCACTTTTTTGGTGCCGTCCGGGGCGGCGACGACGTCGATCGGACGCACTCGTCCGACGTGGACACCGGACGCGCGAAGGGATGAACGAAACGCTTCCGGGATCTGCGTTATCGCCTCGATGGCCTCCTTACGATGCGAATACACCGCGTCGTGCAGCTGCTTGCCTCGGTACCCGGGCTGCCCGTGCTCTTTCGCGAGCTTCGTCAGGGCGTCCACGCCCAGCCCGAGCAACGGCGTGCGATGCGCGTCGCCGTCGTCGTCGTCCGCGACGCGCGAGGACGTCGACGCCGGCCGGCTCCTCGCGATGGATTCGAGCAGCGCGGTCGACACGACGCGCGCGCATCCCTCGACGCCGCCTCGCCGTAGCAGCGACCCGGCCACCGCGAGCGCTCGCATCGAACAATGGCGAGACGCGTCGAGCGCGGGCGAAGAACTACAACCTAATCTACGGGCGGAGAGTTTTCGATCGGCGCGGCAGGCAGACGACGACGCGAATGATATGATATGTTGTATACATCGACAACGCAGAGATTACGCTATCATACAGTGATGTGTTGTCGTTCGCTTCTGCGATCGCGCGCGCGAGCTCAGTTCTTCAACTCGAGCTCCGATATCGAGTTCACGGCGTCGAGGCGCTTCTTCTCCGGCGCCTGTTTCGCCTTCGCGGCTTTCGACTCTCGATTCGACTTGCTCTTCTCGAGCTGTTGCGTGCGCTCGTTGATGATCGCCCCCATCTCGCCGTGCACGCCGTAATCGTGCTCTAACACCCACTGCATCTGATTCGAAGAGAGCACGAGCACCTTCATGTGCGTCACCGCGCGCACGTCCGCGCCGCGTCTCCCGCCCAGCCACTTGTTCTTCACGCGCAAGAGCGTCGCGACGTTGAGCACGCCTCTCGTGGTGCTGCTCAGCTCTCGCTTTTTGTTCTTCTCCCCCTTCTTCTTGCCGCCGTCCTCGATTTTCGCGTCGGACACGGTGTCGATGTCCGCCACGCCGGCGCCCTGCTGCGTCTTCACGCCCATCTCGCCGACGAATTCGCCCGCCGTGCGCTCCGCGACTTTTTCCTCTTCTCCGTCCTCGGTCCTGACGACGACCTCGCACGTCCCCTCTTTGATCAAGAACACCTCCTTCGCGCGCTCGCCTTGGCGGATGAGCAAGTCCCCGGGATCGTACTCCCTCGTCTCGAGATCCGAACCCATCTTCGTCTCCGCGAACCGCTGCATCCGCGAGCGGTTGATGGTCTTGTCCATCCCTAAATTTTTCGACGACAGCGCGCCGGAGATCCACTTGTGCTCGAGCGCCTCCACGGCGGTGAGCCGGCTCACCGCGTCGTGATCGAGCAAGCCCTTGATGAGGTCCATCCCGGCCGCGGAGATGTCCTCCGAGGGCTCGTGCATCTTCCCGCGCGTGATGCGCTTGTACATCGCCTGCTCGTCCTCTTCGTAAAACGGCAGTTCGCCGCACAGGAGCGCGTACATGATGCATCCCGCCGCCCACATGTCCACCGCGGGGGTGTACTGCTGCCCGGCGATGACCTCGGGGGCGACGTACGCGGGGGAGCCGCACTGCGCGCTGAGCTTCCCTCTGGCGTTCCTCATCTTCTTCGCGAGGCCAAAGTCCGCGATGCGCACGGAGTTCAGGTCGTTCGGGCGCGCGAGGATCAAGTTCTCGAGCTTCAAGTCTCTGTGCGCCATCGACTTCTCGTGTATGCTCTCGAGGCCGATGAAGAGCTGCTTCATTATGCACGCGGCGTCGCGCTCTTGATAGCTCCCGAGATCCATGACGGCTTCGAGTAACTCGCCGCCTTCGAGGAGTTCCATGATGACGTACACGATCCTCTTCGTCTGGTAAAAGTCGTACACCTTCACGATGTTCTCGTGCTGGATCGACATCGTGAGTCGAATCTCCTCCGCGATCTCGTCCATCGTCATCCCTTCGTCCGCGTCCCCGTCCTTCGCGACGTTCATGATCTTCACCGCGTACCGCTTCTTCGTCCTGACGTGCGTCGCTTCCTTCACGACGGCGAACCCGCCGGTGCCGAGGACGTTCCCGAACGAAAAGTCCGCGAGTATCGCCGTCGTGATCCCGCCCGTCGTCTGGTGCCGTCGCGGCGGGTTCGGGTACGTGAACGTGTGATCCGGGAGATCGGCGACCTCGACGTAGGCGCCGCCTCCGCGCGACGACGCGCCGCGGGAGCTGGCGTCGTTCGCGCCGTCCGCGGGCTCGATCGCGTCCTTGACGACCCGCGTCGCGTGCTTGCTCGCGGTGCACCCCATGACGTCGCCGCCGTCGCCTCGCCACTACTGTGGTCTACGCACGTGTCCGCAGAAAAAATAACAAATCGGGTTTTCGACCGCGGACTCGACGGGGGGACCGCTCGCACGCCGCGAGTGGCGTGGATCGCGCGCCGCGGACGCGCGCGGAACGAACGGTGATGCTCGGCGCCCCCGGCGAATATCGGTCCAGACCCGCGCCCTCGCGGCCGCGAGAGTGCCGCCTCGCGGGCGGAGGACAAGTTTTTGGTGTTTTTGGTGTTTTTGGTCCCTGCGCAGAGCCGCGCAGGGACCGGGGGGGGGATTGAAAAAAGAAAAAAAAAGGAAATTTAATCAAAGAAGCTGACAAGCGCTGCGCGCTTGCGAAACGGCGGCGTCTCGGTGCCGAAGAGAAGCTCGACATCACATCCACCAGCGCGTCGTCGGTCGCGACGGTCGTCGCGCGCGATGCCGCGAACACGAGGAGGCGCGGACACGACGCCGACGAAGGATCCTCCCGCGGCGAAGAAGACGCCCAACACGGCGAAGAAGACGCCCGCGGCGACGGCGAAGAAGGCGGACGCGAAAGTCGACGATGTCGCCGAAGCGAAAGCGCCGCCGACGACGGAATCCGCCTCGAAGCCGCCGAAAGCCGAGGGGAAGCGCAAGCCGAGGACGCCGAAAGGAAATCGACCGGTGACCGCGAAAGCGCCCTCGGAGAAGGCGACAGAGCTCGCGACGCCCGGGGTGACGAAGAAGAAGAAGAAGAAGGTGAGGAAGCCGAAGACGCCGACGAGCGGCGGCGGTTCGATGGCGCCGAAATCCAGCGCGGGCGGGGACGGGAAGTGGAAGCCCGGAGACTGGGCGTGCGCGAAGTGCGGGATGCACAACTTCCGCGGGAAAGACGCGTGCTTCCGCTGCAAGTACGCGCGCGCGAACTCGTTGAAAGCCGCGAGCGCGGAGAGCGCGATGGCGTACCTCAAGAAGCGAGAGGAGGACGGCAGCGGCGCCGTCGGCGCCGCCGTCGACGCGGTGCAGCACCAGTGGCTGATGAAACATCACGGGATGAACCTCGTGAACGACGCGTGTTTCGACGTGTACGTCCCGTACGTGAAGCAGCTGGACGACGCGCACAAGTGGCAGATCCTTAAGGCGGCGCGGTTAGCGGTGACGAGGGCGCAGAGGTTGGTGGACGCGTTGGCCGACACGCCCGAGACGGCGGCGCCGACGAAGAAAAAAGAGCCCCCCCGCCGCGACGGCGGCGGCGGCGGGGGCGGGGGCGGGGACGGCTCGGCGAAGAAGAAGAAGAAGAAGAAGAACAAGAGCGGCGGCGGCAACGGCGGCGGCGATGAGGGGAAGGCGGGCACGCCGCAGGAGAAATCGAAAAAGCGCGAAAGGGAGGAGGACGGCGGCGGGGACAAGAAGGAGCACAAGTCGAAAAAGGCGAAGAAGGCGAAGAAGGAGAAGCGCGACAAAAAGGACAAGAAGTGACGGCTATCGACGCTCGCGTTTCGTTGCATTAAAACTTCATCTTAACTCTCGTTCGTCGCGTCGCGTGCGT
>Ga0255756_1003024_pt1 | contig 17363 bp, 19 predicted proteins | sample 011ome_20_FD_179956 | JGI IMG/M metagenome (GOLD analysis project Ga0255756, IMG submission 179956) | Coastal salt marsh microbial communities from the Groves Creek Marsh, Skidaway Island, Georgia - 011509CT metaG (version 2) | ecosystem: Environmental > Aquatic > Marine > Intertidal zone > Salt...
CCCGGGCACTGATCTGGCTGAGATCGGACGCATGCTTGCCCGCCTGACCGACAACCACTCCCGCCGCATGGCCGCACTCGGCCTCGCCGCGTGACTCCGGCGGCCTAACCGCCGAAGCCGGTTCTCCCGCTCCGGCGGCCTAACCGCCGAAGCCGGTTCTCCCGCTCCGGCGGCCTAACCGCCGAAGCCGACACGACCCTTCGACGCAGCACCCACCTCGACGTAGGCGATCTTCGACGCGGGCACGATCACTGTGCGCCCGCGGTCGTCCACCAGCGTCAGGTTGCCACCGCTGGCCAGAGCGGCCTCCACGGCGGCAATGACGTCATCAGGGTTGTCGTTGCTGTCCAGGGCCACCTCGCGGGGGGTGTCCTGAACGCCGATCTTGATCTCCACTGTCTGATCCTCTCCGGTGCGGTCGTCTGGACTGAGCGACCCCTGGCTTTCGTGTCTGTGGGGTGCAAGCGTGTCAGGGTCGGATCTATTCCGCCTGCGGTGGGTGGGTGAGTGGGAAGCCACTGATGCCGCGCCAGCCCAGGCTCGATATGAGGTCGCTGGCCTCCTCGAGCGGGATGCGTGACTCGCCTGCCCTGAGCCAACGCCGAGCCGACCCCTGGAGAAGTCCCTGCATGCCGGCTGCGAGGAGCAGTGCCTCCTGCTCGCTCAGACCGGTGTCCTCGGCGATCACCTCTGCCGTCATGCGCTCGAGCTCCTGGTTGGCAACGGCCACCCGCTCACGGACGGCGTCCTCGTTGGCCATGTCGCTCTCGAAGACCAGGCGGAAGGCACTGTCGGGGGCGACGGCGAAGGTCAGGAACGCGTCGACCATCGCTCGTCCACGAAGTGCGTTGTCCGACGTGCTCGCAAGAGCGATGCGAGCTGCAGCCAGCAGGTCCTGCAGTCCGGAATCGAGCAGCTCGAGGTAGAGCTCGAGCTTGCCGGGGAAGTGCTGGTAGAGCACGGGCTTGGAGACACCGGCCTCCTCGGCGATCTCGTCCATCGATGCCGCGTGGTAGCCGGAGGTGGAGAACACAGTGAGGGCGGCTGCGAGCACCTGCTGCCGTCGCTCCTCGCGCGGAAGGCGGGGAGCCCGGACGGCGGCGGCTTCAGTCATGGGTTCAGACTACTCACCAGTAACTAGCGCAGGCGTAGGCTTGGTCACGTGCCTGAGACTCCCTTGATCCCTGCCTGGCCGCGTGAGGATCTCCTGCTTGCCAACCGCACCCTGAGTGTCCGGCACGCCCCGGGAGCGACCCCCGACCTGCCTCGGGCCGTCTACGTTCACGGCCTCGGTGGCTCGTCGCTCAACTGGACCGACTTCATGGACGACCTGTCACCCCATGTCGACGGGTGGGCGCTGGATCTGGGCGGCTTCGGCTACTCGCCGCCGCCGCGTGATGGGGACATGACTCCGGCGGGCCATGCCCGCAGTGTCGCCGACCTGATCGAGCACCTGGGGGGCGAGCCGGTCCATCTTTTCGGCAACTCGATGGGTGGTGCGGTCGTTCTGCAACTCGCCGCCCGCCGCCCCGACCTGGTGCGCACGCTGACCCTGATCTCGCCGGCCCTGCCGTCGTTGACCCTGACGAAGGGCAATGCGCACCTGCCCGTCATCGCGGTGCCTGGTGTGGGCGAGCGGCTCGTCCCCAAATTCCTGGAGACCGACGCGGAGACACGCGTGCGCGGTTCGATCGACATCACGTTCGCTGATCCGTCGCGCGTCTCCGCGCAGCGACTGGAGGAGTCCGCGCGCGAGGTCGACGAGCATGGACGACTCCCGTACGCGTCCGACGCCTTCCTAAGTGCGCTGCGCGGCCTGCTTCGCACGTACCTCGACCTTGGCCCTCGTCGTCCATGGAAGCTCGCCGAGCTCATCACCTGCCCGACCCTTGTCGTCTATGGGCGAAAGGACCCTCTGGTCGACTCGCGCAGCGCGCATCGCGTCACCAAGCACTTTCCCAATGCCCACGTCGTGGTGCTTCCCGACTCCGGCCACGTGTCGCAGATGGAGCATCCGGAATTCGTCGCGGCAGCGTGGGAACGCTTCTGTCTCGACTGACGCAGGCTGTGGCTCGCCGCCAGCACATGCGCGGTTATCCACAGGCAGCAATCTCGGCATGGCATTCGTCCACGGATGCGACGTACCGTCGACGGCATGGAAGCCGTTGCGATTGTTGAGGATCGAGTGCGCGCGGAGGTGCGTGCGCGTGGCATCGATCCACTTCGCGACCCGTCGGCGGTCAAGACGCTCGTGGATGAGGTGGTCGCGAGCCTCGTGCTCGATGATGAGCTGACCGGCGCAGCCATCTCGGCATTCCATGCAATCGCGGGATTTGGTCCGCTGCAGCCCTACCTCGATGATCCGTCGGTCGAGGAACTCTGGATCAATGCTCCTGGTCGCGTCTTCATCGCGCGCGATGGACGCAGCGAGCTCACGACGATCGTCCTCGATGCGGCTCAGGTCCGTGATCTCGTCGAGCGGATGCTTCGGATCTCCGGACGTCGACTCGACCTCAGCACGCCGTTCGTGGATGCGATGCTGCCGGACGGCAGCCGGCTGCATGTCGTGATCCCGGACATCACCCGGGAGCACTGGGCCGTGAACATTCGACGTTTCGTGGTGCGCGCCCGGACGGTCTCGGAACTAGTCGACCTGGGCGTGCTCACCGCTCCCGCGGCAGCCTTCCTGGAGGCATCGGTCACGGCGGGCCTGAACATCCTGGTGGCGGGTGGAACCCAATCAGGCAAGACGACTTTCCTGACGGCACTCCTGGGCTCTGTTCCGGCCACGGAGCGCATCATCAGCTGTGAAGAGGTATTCGAGCTGCGGCTGGACCATCCCGACCATGTGGCGCTGCAGACTCGGTCGCTGAGCCTGGAGGGCACTGGTGACATTCCGCTTCGACGCCTCGTGACGGAAGCGCTGCGCATGCGGCCGACCCGACTTGTCGTCGGTGAGGTGAGGCAGGCGGAGGCGCTGGATCTCCTGATCGCCATGAACAGCGGCATGCCGGCCATGGCCACACTGCATGCCAACAGTGCTCGCGAGGCGATCACCAAGCTATGCACCTTGCCGCTGCTGGCCGGCGGCAACATCGATCCATCGTTTGTCGTTCCCACCGTGGCCGGTTGCGTGGACGTGGTCGTTCATCTCGGGACGAGTCCAGCTGGTCGGTGCGTGCGCGAGATCGCTGCGGTCTCCGGTCGCGTGGAGTCCGGTGTGATCGAGATGGCTGCCATCTTCGGTCAGGAGGACGGGACCCTGGTGCGGGCCGCCGGCGTGCCACCGCACCTCGACCGCTACCGCGATCATGGGATCGACATCCTCGCTCGACTCTCGGAGCGGGACGGATGACACAGGCGCATCTGCTGGGTGCAGCGGCAGGAGCACTGCTTGCCCTCGGCCTTCTCCAGCTGACGGGGGCATTGACGAGCCCAGCACCGCCATCGCGGCGGAAGCCGCGCCTTGGCCCGATGCTGGCCGCGGCGGGTCTGTCACAGGTGTCGTCAGGGGCCTTCTTGGCGGGAAGTGCGGCTGCAGCCATGGTTGCCACCCTGACGGTGGCCGCTGCGACAGGAGTGGCCATGGCTGCTCTCCTTGCCGGCGTCGTAGGCGGATGCGTCCCTCTTCTCGTCGTTCGACGTCGGGCCCGCGCCAACCGGGAGTCGGTCCGCGCCTGCTGGCCGGAGGCAGTCGACGCGCTCGTCTCGGGAGTGCGCGCGGGCCTGTCCCTCCCGGAGGCCCTGGGCTCACTCGCCACGGTCGGCCCGGGGCCCCTGCGCCCCGTCTTCTCCGTCGCAGCCCTGGAATACCGGGCGACCGGCTCCTTCGACGAGGCACTTGACGCCCTGCAGGCACGTGCTGCTGATCCGGTGGCCGATCGCGTCGTCGTTGCTCTGCGACTGGCCCGCGAATTCGGTGGGTCACAGGTCGGGGAGGTCCTGCGCACGCTGGCCACCATGGTGCGAGAGGACGCTCGGGTGCGGGGGGAGATCCGCGGCCGCCAGAGCTGGACGATCTCCGCCGCCCGCATGGCCGTCGCGGCACCCTGGCTCACGCTCCTGCTGCTGTGCACCCGGCCCGAGGCTGTCGCCGCCTTCACCAGCTCGGCAGGCGCATTCGTTCTGGCCATTGCTGCCATCCTCACGGTGATGGCCTATGCCGTCATGCTCCGGGTGGGTCGGCTCCCTGAGATCTCCCGGTTGACGCCATGAGCACCACGGCGCTCGGTGCGCTGATCGGAGTGCTCGGCGCCGGTGCTCTCCTGCTGCTGACGTGGTGGTGGAGGGCTCGCCGCCCGTTGCCTGTGGCCGATCGCATCGGACCCCATGTCGGCATTCCAGGTCACACGGCTGTGCGAGACCGGTCCCTCGGGCGATACCGACCTCGGCGGGTGTCGCGATCAGCGCGACGTGAGTCTTTCCCTTCGTCCCGCCTGGCCGTCTGGACGGTGTCCGGTGCGACGGCTGGCGCTGCTGCAGGAGGGCTGTTGACCGCCGACGATCCGCGTGTCCTTGCGTGGATCGCCCTGAGTGCCGCGGGCGCGATCGCCGGTCGCTGGTCCTGCGAACTGCAGCTGCGGCACCGGATCACGCGCCGTCGACGTCTCATGGAGGAGCAGGTGCCTGTTCTCTCCGACCTCCTCTCCCTTGCCGTCTCGGCAGGAGCGCCTCCGGTCGTGGCACTCGAGCGATCGGCAGTGCACCTGCAGGGCCCGGTCGAGGAGGACGTCTCGGATTGCCTCGCCCGAGTCCGGGCGGGGCAGCCGGTCGAATCCGCGCTGACCTCGTGGGGCGAGGACGCCGGCGTGCCTGCGCTTCGGAGGTTGACGGAGTCCATGGCGGTGTCCTTGGAGCGGGGAAGTCCCCTCGCCGAGGTGCTTCGGGCTCAGGCAACGGACGCGCGCTCGGAGGAGCGACGCCGACTGATGGAGGTGGCCGGACGCAAGGACGTGGCGATGCTCGTGCCGATCGTCTTCCTCGTCCTTCCGACGGTGGTCCTCATCGCGATCTTCCCCGGCCTTCGAGCCCTGGAGGTCGTCGTGCCATGACGCGCCTCACTGCCTCCGATCCGGCCGATCAAGACCGACCAAGACCCACCAAGACCGACCCTCTCCGATTCGAAAGGTGTCCGATGAAGCTGCGCATGCGCCTCTACCGATGGCTGGCTGATGACCGAGGGGATGTCCCCGGCTGGGTGCTTGTCACCGTCATGACCGCCGGACTCGTGACGGCCCTGTGGGTGGTGGCCGACGACCAGCTGACGTCCGTGCTCGGTCGCGCCATCGGCTCCGTCACCCAGCCCTAGCGATGCACGTGTCTGCGGCTGAACTCACCCGACCGGGGGGTTCGCGGCGAGTTGAGCGAGGCGACCGGGGGAGCGCGACGGTGGACTTCGCTCTGGTCGCTCCGTTGGTGATGGTGCTGTGTCTGGCCGTCGTGCAGCTCGCCCTCCTGGTCCACGTCCGTGCGACGCTGACGTCTGCTGCGGCCGAGGGAGCCCGCGCCGCTTCGCTGGCCGGCGCCGATCCGGGTGCTGGAGTCAGGCGTACACAGTCGTTGCTGACGGACAGCCTGGCGGCGTCGGTGGTCCGCGAGATCGAGGCGCAGGCTTCGGTGGTCGGGTCTGTCGACGTCATGGTCGTCCGGATCGACGCGACGCTCCCGCTGGTCGGTCTCCTCGGCCCGCACCTGATGCAGGTTGAGGGTCGTGCGGTGCGTGAGGGCTGGACATGATGGACGATGAACGCGGCTCCGCGCTGGTCGAGTTCATCGCCCTGGGCGTGGGAGTGCTTGTTCCGCTGGTGTACGTGGTGCTGGCAGCTGCTGCCGTCCAGTCCGGTGTCTATGCGAGCACGCAGGCCGTTCGTGAGGCGGGTCGCGCCTTCGTCACCTCGGCTGATCCTCGACAGGCGCAGGAGCGGGCGCTTGTGGCCGCCCGCCTTTCATTCGACGACTTCGGGATCGTGCTCCCCTCCGATGCGCTGACCATCACGTGCTCCGGCGGTCCGTGCCTGTCGCCCGGATCGGCGGTGTCGGTGGATCTTGATTGGTCCGTGGCGCTGCCGTGGCTGCCCGACTCGCTGGCCGGAGACGCGCCAACGCTCATCCCGGTGCGCGCCCACCATCGTGTGCCGGTGGACGACTACCGGGGGTCACCGGTGTGAGCAGCGGGGACCGTGTGTCGAGGTGGGCCCGGCAAAGGGGTGTGCGGACCGGAGGGCGAGAAGACGCAGGTCTTGGAGCGCGAGACGACAGCGGGAGCGTGCTGCTGCTGGGGGTAGTGGCCGTGGCGATCGGCCTGTTGGCGATCGTGGTCGGTGTCGACTCGTCGGCCGTGTTCCTCCAGCGTCGGGCACTCGTCTCTCTCGCCGACGCCGGGGCTCTCGCAGGAGCGCAGGCGATCGACCTGGACACCTACTACCGGGACGGGGCAGCAGCGGTGACCGGTCTCGATCAGCGAACCGTGGCCACTCGTGTACGGAGCTTCCTCGCGCAGACGGATGCAGTGGAGATCGAGGGATTGCGGATCGAGCGCGTCGAATCCGACGGGAGTCACGTCGAGATCGTCCTCAGCGCCCCGATTCGGGTGCCCTTCCTGGCTGCCTTGGCTGACGAGCGAATCACGGTCGCCTCCCGCGCACGACTCTCCTACCGTGAGGTCTCCTAGTCCCGCGCCGTACCCTTGTCCCACCATGGCTGACATCGAACTCGCAGAACGCCTCGCCGCCCTCCAGACCACGATGGGGAGCATCGAGACCGTTCTTGATCTCCCCGCCCTGCGGACCCAGCTCGCAGATCTCGAGGAGCAGGCGAGCGTCCCCAATCTCTGGGACGACCAGGAGAAGGCCCAGCAGGTGACCTCTCGACTGTCGTTCGTGCAGGGCGAGCTGCGCAAGGTGGGTGCCTTGCGTACGCGTCTGGACGACCTGCCCCTGCTCTTCGAGCTGGCCGAGGATGAGGGCGACGAGTCTGCTCTCGCGGATGCGCGCGCCGAACTGACCTCGGTCACCGCCGCGATCGATGAGATGGAGGTGCGCACCCTGCTGTCGGGTGAGTACGACATGCGTGAGGCCTTCGTCTCGATCCGGTCGGGCGCCGGTGGTGTCGATGCGGCCGACTGGGCCGAGATGCTGCTGCGGATGTACACGCGGTACTGCGAGCGTCACGGCTGGCCGTACGAGGTCAACGACACGTCCTATGCCGAGGAGGCGGGGCTGAAGTCCGCGACCTTCCACGTCAAGGCGCCCTATGCCTACGGCACGCTCTCGGTCGAGCAGGGCACGCACCGACTCGTGCGCATCTCGCCCTTCGACAATCAGGGTCGTCGACAGACCTCCTTCGCCGAGGTCGAGGTCATCCCGGTGGTCGAGCAGACCGATCACATTGACGTCCCTGAAGACGAGCTCCGCGTGGATGTCTACCGCTCCTCCGGCCCCGGCGGGCAGGGCGTGAACACGACGGACTCGGCCGTCCGCATCACCCACATCCCCACCGGGATCGTCGTGTCGTGCCAGAACGAGCGCTCGCAGCTGCAGAACCGTGCGTCCGCCATGGCCGTCCTGCAGTCGAAGCTGCTTGAGGTGCGGCGTCGTGAGGAGCAGGCGAAGATGGATGCCCTCAAGGGAGACTCGGCTGGTTCGTGGGGCAATCAGATGCGGTCATACGTTCTGCACCCGTACCAGATGGTCAAGGACCTGCGCACCGAGGAGGAGACGGGCAACACGGCCGCGGTCCTTGACGGTGAGATCGATTCCTTCGTGGAAGCGGGAATTCGATGGCGGAAGCAGTCATCGGTCGCCTAGGGTGTCGTGACGCGAATGCCCCGGTGCATTCCTTCCCTCACTAGGCAGGAGCAGGCATGAAGTCACTCATGTACTACGGACGCGGCAGCGACGGGCACGGCGACTTTCGGGTCGAGGACTCTCCCGTTCCTGAACTCACACCGGGCAGTGTCGAGGTCGACGTCGACTGGTGTGGCATCTGCGGCTCTGACCTGCATGAGTACGAGGCCGACACCGTCTCGGGCTACACCCCGCCGGTCATCCTCGGTCACGAGTTCTCGGGCGTGGTCTCAGCCGTGGGCGACGGTGTCGACAACGTGCGCGTGGGGGAGCGTGTCACCGTCGAGCCCTTCATGTACTGCCAGACGTGTGATGTGTGCCTGACCGACGAGTACCACCTGTGCGCGAACCTCGGAGTGGTCGGCGTCCACTCGATCGGTGGCGGGTTCGCCGAGAAGGCGGTCATCCCGGCCTACACCGTGCATGGGGTACCGGACTCCGTGTCGCCGGAAGTTGCCGCGCTGTGCGAGCCCATCGCAGTCGGCTGGCATGCGATGCGGATGGCGAACCTCAAGCCCGGTCAGACGGCACTCGTGATCGGTGCGGGTCCGATCGGACTGACGTCGCTGATGTGCGCTCAGGCCTTCGGGGCCTCCATGGTCGCCGTGAGCGTGCGCCGTCCCGGAGCTCGGGAGGATGCCGCTGTACGACTCAACGCCGACGTCATCCTCGACTCCAGCAAGGTCGACGTGGCAGAGCACATCATGGAGCTCACCGGCGGTCGGGGCGTCGACGTCGTCTTCGAGTGCTCCGGTGCGCCAGAGGGCATGGACACCGCCATGAAGGCTCTCAAGATCGGTGGCACCATCGTCAGCCTCTCGGTGTGGCTCGAGCCGGCGCCGTGCGACTACATGCAGGTCCTCCTCAAGGAGGCGCGGATCGTGGGAAGCAAGGGCTACAGCGGCCAGGACTTCCCCCAGGTGATCGAGGCACTGGCCGAGGGCCGTATTCGTGGCGCTGAGCAGATCATCACGACCAAGATCGACCTCGACGAAGTGATCAGTCACGGGTTCGCTGAACTGGAGAGTGATCGCACGAAGCACGTGAAGGTACTCGTGCGGCCGTAGTCGGCGAAGCAGCGCTTAGACTGTCGATCGTGATCCTCTTCGACCACGTCACCAAGATCTATCCGACGCAGCAGCGGCCAGCGCTGGATGACGTCTCCTTGGAGATCGAGAAGGGGGAGTTCATCTTCCTGGTCGGACCCTCGGGGTCCGGCAAGTCGACCTTCCTGCGGCTCGTCCTTCGTGAGGAACGCCCCACGAAGGGGCAGGTGTGGGTACTCGGCAAGGAACTGAACCGTCTGTCCAATTGGAAGATCCCCATGCTTCGTCGCCAGATCGGCACCGTCTTCCAGGACTTCCGCCTGCTGCCGAACAAGACGGTCGCGGAGAACGTCGCCTTCGCGCTGGAGGTCATCGGCAAGCCGTCCTCGCACATCAAGAAGGTGGTCCCAGAGGTGCTCGAGGTCGTCGGCCTCGAGGGCAAGGAGGGACGTCGGCCCGATGAGCTCTCGGGCGGTGAGCAGCAGCGTGTCGCCATCGCACGTGCTTTCGTGAACCGCCCGATGCTTCTGATCGCCGACGAGCCCACCGGAAACCTCGACCCGGGCACCTCGGTCGGCATCATGAAGCTGCTCGACCGCATCAACAAGCTCGGCACGACCGTCGTCATGTCGACCCATGACTCCCAGATCGTCGACCAGATGCGTCGTCGCGTCATCGAGCTCGAGGGCGGTCATGTTGTCCGTGACCAGTCCCGCGGTGTGTACGGGTATGCCCGATGAGGGCAACGTTCGTTGCGAGTGAGGTCGGCAACGGCCTTCGCCGCAACCTCACGATGACCCTGGCCGTGATCATCACGGTCGCCGTGTCGCTCGCCCTCTTCGGAGCCAGCCTGCTCGTGCGCGCGCAGGTGACGACCATGAAGGACTTCTGGTACGACAAGGTCGAGGTCTCGATATTCCTGTGCAGCAAGGGCAGCGACACACCGTCGTGTGCCGGTGGTGCGGTGACCGCCGCGCAGCGCGACCAGATCAAGACCGACCTCGAGAGCCTGCGCCCCCTCGTCGATGAGATCTACTACGAGTCGAAGAAGGAGGCCTACGACCGCTTCAAGGAGCAGTTCCAGAACTCCCCGATCGTCGACAACGTCACGGAGAAGGCCCTCCCTGAGTCGTTCCGCGTGAAGCTCGCCGATCCGACGAAATACGACGTCGTCGCATCAGCGTTCGCCGGACGTCCCGGCATCGAGCAGGTCAACGATCAGCGCAAGGTGCTCGACAAGTTCTTCCAGCTGCTGGGCGGCCTGCAGGCCATCGCCCTGCTGATCGCCGTCGTCATGCTCGTAGTCACGGTGCTGCTGATCGTGAACACCATGCGAGTCGCGGCCTTCAGTCGACGGCGGGAGACGAGCATCATGCGGCTCGTCGGCGCCTCGAACTTCTACATCCAGCTGCCGTTCCTGCTCGAGGCGGCATTCGCCGCCGCCATCGGTGCTGCGCTGGCCATCGGCGGCCTCGTCCTGATGAAGATCGTCGTCGTCGACGGTGTGCTCGCCCCGTCCTTCCAGTTCACGGCCTTCGTCGGTTGGGACGCCGTTCTGGCGATCGCCCCGATCATGCTTCTCACCGGCATCGTGCTGGCCGGTCTTGCTGCCTTCTTCACGCTCCGCAAGTATCTGCGGGTGTGAGCACGCTCGCCAGCCTTGAGCCCCTTCCGCACACGCGCCGGGGGTGGGTGGCGCTCGTCGTGGTGGGTGCTCTGTTTGCCCTGTCGTTCTTCCTCGTCCTCCGGTTCTACAACTCGGAGGGTGGCAGCACGGTCACAGGCGGGGCCACAGTGGAGACCGGCCAGCAGGCACTCCTGGTCGCGGTCGAGCCCGCAGCGCTGGATGCGAACGTCAACGAGGCCCGAGTTCACCTGCGCTTCGAGATCGTCGGCGATGAGTACCTGGCCGACGACTACCGGCTGAGTCAGAACCTGCGGATCACGGTGACCGATCTCAGCGGTCTGACGGAGTACAAGTTCCCGGCGGGGACGGCCCTGTCGCAGCGGGACCAGGTCCTCGCCATGGACGGTGACTCTGCTCTGTATCCGTTCGATCTGCACGCGGCGAACCTCGTCTTCGCCGCTGACACCTACGTCAAGAACTCCGACGGCTCCATCGAGTCGACGGGAAACGTGCCCGTCGGCCTCGAGGGTGAGGGTGGGGTCAACGGCTGGGACTCGCAGATAGACCTCTTCAGCAATCTCGATCGGCCAGAGCCTGCCATGGCCCAGCTCACGTTCACGCGGGCCTTCTCGACGCAGGTCTTCGCCCTGCTGATCATTGCGATCGCCGGTGTGCTCGCACTGCTGGCACTGATCACGGCAGCGCTGGTGCAGGCGGATCGACGTCCGGCCGAGGCTGCGCTGCTGTCGTGGACGGCCGCGCTGCTCTTCGCTCTTCCGGCCCTGCGCAACTACCTGCCGAACGGCCCGCCCTTCGGCGCCTCGGTCGACATGTACGCCTACCTGTGGTTCATGCTCGCCGCGGGCGCCGCCGCCGTGCTGCTCATCTTCGGCTGGAACGGCCAGCGGCTGGCCGAACGTCGCCGTCAGGAGCGACAGGAGCATTTGAAGACTCAGGCTGAGAGTGGGGAGGGCGTCCATGCCTCGTGAGAAGGGGCGCACGCTCGTCGCCCAGAACAAGAAGGCGCGCCACGACTACTCGATCGAGGATGTCTACGAGGCTGGCATGGTGCTCACGGGCACCGAGGTGAAGTCGCTGCGTGCCGGCCGAGCGAGCCTTGTCGACGGGTTCGCCACCTTGGACCGCGGTGAGATCTGGCTCCGCGGAATCCACATCCCCGAGTACACGCAGGGCACGTGGACCAATCACGAGCCGCGGCGTGCCCGCAAGCTTCTGCTGCGCAAGGACGAGATCAGCCGCATTGCGGCGAAGGTCAAGGACACGGGTGTCACGTTGGTGCCATTGTCGCTGTACTTCCAGGACGGCTACGCCAAGGTGGAGATCGCCGTGGCCCGAGGTCGCAAGAACTACGACAAGCGACAGGCCATCGCGGAGCGCGAGTCCAAGCGTGAGGCCGATCGAGCGACAGGCCGACGCACGAAGGGTCTCGACTAGCCCGTGGGCTTCCTCTCCGGCACTTCGATGATCCCCGCGCCCACGCGCGGCTTCTATGGCTGGCGCATGGTCGTCTTCGCGGCGATCGCCCTTGCGTTGACCGGTCCAGGCCAGACGGTCGGCGTCTCGGTCTTCGTCGACCCGATGATCGAGGACCTTGGCATCACCCGCACCCAGGTCAGCACCGCCTATCTGATCGGCACCCTCACCGGGGCACTCGCGCTGCCGTGGATCGGTCAGGCGATCGACCGCTTCGGTATCCGTCGGACCATGGCCGTCATCGGCGTCGTCTTCGGTGCCTTCCTCATGGGGATGGCCTTCGTCTCCGGAATCGTGACGATGACTGGCGGCTTCATCGGAATCCGCATGATGGGTCAGGGCGCGCTGTCGTTGGTGGCAACGACCTCTGTTGCCCTGTGGTTCGGCCGACGCCGCGGGCTGGCGATGGGCATCGTCGCCGCTGCCGGCGGGGTGGGCATGACCCTCATCCCGCTGGGCATCGAACGTGTCATCGACGCCTCGGGCTGGCGGACCGCATGGGTCGTCGAGGCCCTGGTGATCTGGCTGGTGATCGTGCCTCTCGCATTGCTGTTCATCCGCAATCGCCCCAGCGACATCGGCCAGCACATGGATGGGGATCCCGAACCGCCGACGGGAGCTGGGGAAGCTTGGGGCGTGAGCCGGCGGGAGGCCCTGCGCTCACCCTTCTTCTGGCTGGTCACGGCGACCGTGGCCACGACCGGTGCCCTCACGACGGCCGTGGTCTTCCACCAGATCGATCTGCTCGGCAGTCGCGGCTTCACGCCGACGCAGGCGGCCGCCAACTTCATCCCGCAGACGGTCGCAACCTTGATCGCCACGTTGGGTGTCGGGGCTCTCGCGGACCACATATCGCCAAGGCTCGTCCTTGCGCTGTCCATGATCTTCATGGGAGTGGGCCTGGCATTGGGAACGGTCGTGTCCCTCGGCCTGAGTGGGATTGCCTTCGGCATGCTCATCGGGGCATCGGGTGGTGCGGCCCGAGTGGTTGAGGCCACCGAGCTTCCCCGCTACTTCGGCACCCTGCATATCGGCGCGATCCGAGGTGTGGTGACGGCGATCGGCATCGCCGGAGCAGCCGTGGGGCCCGTCCTGTTCTCCCTGGGACACGATGCCACGGGCAACTACTCGATGGTCCTGCTCCTGAGCACGACGATCCCGATCGCCGTGATCGTCGCAACCCTCGTCATCCGCATGCCCTCCCACGGCGAGCCAGATGACCAAGGCGAGGCCCACCTCCTTGCTGCCTCACGGGATTGAGGGGCCGGCTGTGAGGGGGACTGCTCGCCAGTGCCGTTTTGCTGTTGCCTGAAGTCGGCGTACCATCGAAGGACCTGCTGGTCAGGGCTGAGCGCGCAAGCGTGATGACAATTCAACAGGGGGGTGACAGGTTTCGACGGGCAGATGTCTTGACTGGAGAAGCGTGTCGAGAAGCCGAGGTGATCTCGTTAAACATCCTTGGAAAACAACAACTGCCAATAACAAGCAGACTGCTTCCGCTTACGCCCTCGCGGCCTAAGCACTAGAGAAGCCGCCAGCCCGATGCGTCCCCGAGTCGGGGTCTGGCGTCGCTAGGGGACTCACCAATCGCTCCGGTCACGGGAGCGGGCGGAAAACCAAACAGTGACTGGACCGTCATCGCACAGTGCCACACGAAGTGCGGGGGTCGAGTAGCGACAGCGTGGCTACACACGTAGAAGTACAGAAGAGGCCTGCACGGACCCGGGTTCGATTCCCGGCACCTCCACAATGTGTGAAGTCGCGAGACATCGTCAACCGGTGTCTCGCGACTTTGTTTTCGGGGTTTTACCGCGGCCTCCGCGTTGTGGGCTGCCTTTGGGTGGGCCGGGTGGTTTGCCGGTGGGCTCGCTTGAGGTGTGGCCCGGGCATTGCCCTCCGGCCGTGTGGATCGTTTCTCGACGGCCTCCCAGCCACCCTCACGCCATCGGGCGACCAGCTTGCCGCCCAGACCTTGGAGATCCCATACGGCCGCGCGACCGCCCCATGGGACGGGCCTGCCAGCACTGCTTCGACGATGATCCGATTCTTCGACATCCCCGCAGCGTTGACGATGTCGTGCGACAGGGGTCGACTAGGTCATGAAACAGCGCACCGGCACCTCCGCTATTGACCCCCTTCTTCGAAAGAATCGAGGGCTCGGGGTCTTCTTCATTCACACTGGAGTAATGCTGTGTAGTGATGTGAGCACTGGCGACTTGCGGGAGTGAGAAATGGCTAGTCGCAGGACTTCAGGTGCCGGGGGATTGAGCAAGAAGACGGGCTACTTCACCGACTCTCAGGGCAAGCGAACTCTCTACACCGACTGGCAAGCCGGCCGAGAAGTGCCTGTGGAACTGCTCCCTCGAGGCCTCAATCGCAAGCAGGTCACGGGCAATGGTCAAAGTCGGCCTGAGGCTCTCGTTCGGCTGGAGGATAAGTGGGAGGCCCACGTTTCGGGGGAGGCGAAGCGGGGCAAGACCCGCCTTGCAGCCAAGACGACCGTCAATTCCCTGTTCGAAGAATGGGACCGCAATGACAAGGCTGGAGCGGTTTCCTCGACGATGGCGTGGAAGTACGAGCTGTACTTCGAGAACCACATCCTCCCGCACATTGGTGACCGCAGGCTGGATTCGCTTCGTGAGGAGGACTTCCTGACGCTGTTCAATCTGACCCTGGCTCAGAAGGTCGACAGGTCTGGAAGACCGCTACTTCAAGCGAAGTCCTGACGGGACTCCTAATCAGCGGGTTGCAGTTTCAAGCCCTACTCGGCGTACTCGTGCAACACTGCCCAGCCCTCCTGGAGCACGGCTTCAAGCGATGCTGCTGGTCGGGGCAACCCCATCTCTCTTGGAGAGACTCATTCGGCTGGCGCCTGTGCGCCTACCGGCTTAGCTTGTTTGCGTGCGTGTGCGAGCAGTTTCAAGACCAGGAAGAAGACCGCTGCGAGCCCAATAGTCAATAGGAGGCCCAGGGCGAAGCGATCGACCGGCGGGCTGACATTGACGAACTGACCGAAGACCGACTCCACAAGAGTCTCCGCGAATCCCATGCTGTTGAGAACCCACAACGGAATCTGCATGACACCAATAATCAAGGCGAACCAGAAGAGCAACGTCGTCTCGTGTCTCCCATCTGAACCCCTTGGGAGCATCGCGACCGCGGCCACCAACATAAGGCCCAAGATTGAAATCAGGAGCCACATCACATCCGGGATTCCTGCGGCATTCAGCGATGTCAGCCACGTGCGCCATTGCTGATCGAGTTCTACAAGCAGACCATCGACAGTGTCACGCTCGGACTTCGGCAGCGGAAGGGATTCCACCCACGAATGAAAGTCGCGCATCTGGCGGATGGTTTCCGGAGAAGCTTTGATGCTTACTTCAGTGACGTCGTAGGGAAAGGCCGTCATCATGGCCTGCAATTGCGCCTCGGCCGCTTCCGCTTCGTCAGGTAGCGCGTACGAGACAGTCTGCGCAATTGACAGTGTGGACTGGGTTAGCTGATTGGCAGACTCATAGACCTTTTCGTCCTGATTCCACACATTCGTCGTGGAAAACGTCAGAATGAAGACGAAGGCAGTCGACAAGATGGCGATGACCCTCCCGTGTCGGTCATCTGATGCCTTGTCCTCATTACCGTGCGATTTCGGATTAACGAGCAAGCGCATACCAACTGCGACCACCATAGGAGGAAGAAGGGCAACAACGATGCACAGCCACAGCGGCATCTCGTAAGCGAAGTACCCAAGGAACACGAGCCGATTCTACTGGATATGCCTTCCCCTGAGGCCGACTCTTGCCGCATCCAGGAACCTACCCCGAAGGCGAGAGCCCGGGCGACGCGATGATCGATGACGAGGCGCGAGTGCATCGCGACCATGGGACTTTGCCTTCGCCATCGCGCAAATGGCGCTGCTCGTCCAGCTATTCCACTCCTTCATCATGCGACTTGGAGCCCACAGCCTGAACCGCGGCCACTACTGACCTGTGTCAGCAATTTCAGACAGTCTCGCTGCCTGATCATCAGAAGGAGTCAACCGAGAGACCGTCCGAAATTCTTGACGCAGGTCACCGCCACTCACGCTACGCACGTGGGGAGGTCTGTGGTCGTCTTGATCAGTCGACGGCGTTGATGTGGCGCCTGAACTCCTCGTTCTTCCGCAAGAGGGCTTCCTGGACCGGACGTTCCTCCTGTGAGCAGATCGGTGAACGCTGTGAGGTCATCGGTGGATCCGGAGACCAGCATTGTGACGTGAAGGTGCCGTCTGCCAAGGGTCGTCAACCACCGCAGAAGCGCCGTCGAGAACGAGACGCCGCGGCTGTCACTGAACACGACGCTGAGGACCTTCCGCAGGTCGTCCTGGCTGACACCCGAAGTGGCTGCCGCACCAGAGTCTGCCCACTGGCATAGTGCCCATCGGGACGAGTGATGAGGGAGCGGTATGCAGGGGCCTGAACCGGACGTCGTCGTCATCGGCGCAGGCATCAGTGGGCTGGCCGTCGCAGATGCCGTGTGGCGAAGCGGGCGCACGGTCACGGTCCTGGAGGCTAGACCCCGTGTCGGTGGCCGGCTGCTGTCGGATCCGCTGGACCTCGGGGCATCGTGGTTCTGGGACGGTGAGCATCGAGTTCGGGCACTGACGAATCGTCTTGGGATCGCCACCTTTCCCCAGCACATCGCAGGTGACGCGATGATCGACGACCCCGGGCGAGTGCACCGCTACCCGGGAAACCCGATCGATGCACCGGCGTATCGATTCGTCCACGGAGCAGACGCCTTGACGGATGGCCTTGCGAAGCAGCTTCCCGAGGGTTCGATTCTGGTGGGTCAGCCGGTCGAGCAGATCTCGGACGATCTGACGGTCGTCACGGCCGACGCCTCATGGCGACCCCAGCACGTGGTCATCGCCGTGCCACCGGCACTCGCCATGGAGGCGATCGCCATGCCGGATGCTCTCCCTGAGGATCTGACGAGTGTCGCGAAGCGCACGCCCGTCTGGATGGGAGAGACCGTCAAGGTGGTGGCGATATATGACGAACCCTTCTGGCGTGCCGATGGTCTCGCTGGTGCTGCCATCAGCCGAATCGGGCCGCTCCACGAGATTCACGATCTGTCCGGACCTGATGGGTCGCCGGCCGCGCTCTTCGGGTTCGCGCGCGCCGGGCAGGCGGGCGCCCCCGATGGGTCTGACGTGCGCGCGCAGCTGGGGCGGATCTTCGGGCCTCATGCCGGGGCACCGCGGGAGTTGCAGATTCAGGACTGGTCTGCGGAGCGATGGACGAATCCTGCGGCAGTGAGGGAGATGTCGTCTCAGCTCACCCCCGACTACTCACTCTTCGGCCATGCCGTCTA
>Ga0255756_1003031_pt1 | contig 17310 bp, 5 predicted proteins | sample 011ome_20_FD_179956 | JGI IMG/M metagenome (GOLD analysis project Ga0255756, IMG submission 179956) | Coastal salt marsh microbial communities from the Groves Creek Marsh, Skidaway Island, Georgia - 011509CT metaG (version 2) | ecosystem: Environmental > Aquatic > Marine > Intertidal zone > Salt...
CACGCGCTCGCGTGGATGGGCGTTATAGTCAGTTGTGCCGTATCTATTGGTGTATTCGCCAAAGCGTCCATCGCAAACTATCCCGGCGGAGAAGCGTTGGCCGCCTTCCACGAGTTGAACCCGGAACACAACACCTTGGGCCACGTGAGAATACACATAGACGACCATTGCGCGCAAACTGGCGCCTCTCGGTTCGGTCAAGCTTATCACGATCACAATGTCATCGTGTACAACAAAAGGCAAGACCACGAACACGAGGGTCATTTACATGCCATGTTACACGACGACGGTTCCCGAGGGCACGATTGGTTAATCAACGAATACAAAAAAATGCCTGGGTATGAAATCATGCGAAATATAACAGGGTTCACCGGCGTAAAACTGAACAAAAAGTTTCCATTCTGGCCGCCGTTGCTGGTGGAGAAAGACGTTCGAGTGAAAGTATGGAGACGGAGACACGGAGACGCGCGCCACTGGTTCGAAAAAAATAATCGGGAAGACGCGTTCGACCACCAGCAGGAAATGATTTGGGCACACTCCGGCGCTCGCCAACACGACGATAACCATCCGTACAGGAAAGATCCAGGGAACAGACCAGATTCATGGACGAGTAGTGATGATGATAGTTACAAGAAGAACAAATAGACGACGTCAGCAGCTTCAAAAGGATCCTCGAAGACGAACCGGAAAAATTTGTAATACTACCGCTAACGATGAACCTACTCAACTCTTCGTCCAAAAATGCATGCATGCCAGATATTTTTTTACGGTCGACGACATTTTTCAAACGGTCGACGACATTTTTCAAACGGTCGACGACATCCCCATAATCTAAAAAGGATCGTTGTCTTCTTCAATTTGGTGCAAAAAACTTTGGACGACCGGCGCGAGAAATGGCGTCGTCGTTGTCGTCGTCGAGGTTGTTGTCGTCGCGACCCGAACCCGGTTCGCGTCGTCGTCGAGGGGACGACGCGACAGATCTCGCGGCGGTCGAAGGGAAGGAGAAAAATCGTCGTCGTTTACAAAACGGTCGACACGACACGCATCGAGTGCTGGCGGATTTCAATGTCCAAACAACCCGAGGAGGGACGCTCTTCTTCGTTGCCGCCCTCTTCCTTGTCGCAGTATTCGCGGTGATCTTTCGCGGCGGCGACTCGACGATCGCGGAGAGCGAGGTTCGCGAACAAAACGCGGACGGTGGGATAAGGACCCAAAGACGCTTATTGGCGGAATCTTCGTCCAGAGGTGAGGAAATATCTATTTTGGAGAGCGAAATGACCCCCCGTTTATTTATCCCCTTTCTTTCTTTGCTCGCACGCGCGCGATACGTGACTTTTTGAGGATACCTGCGTTTTGCGAGACTCACCATGTGTCGCTTGACTTCTTCGCGCCAAAACAACAGAAAACTACTTTCATCACGGGTCGAGGATAGCCTCGGTTGGCGAGCAACTCGCCGCGAAGCGCGTATCGGGATTGGAAAACTGCGAACAGACGTGCGATGACATTGGAGAAGCGTGCGCAGGATTTTCATACGCGTTGAACGAGATGAAGTGCACGCTCGTGGCGAGAGGATACTCGTTGAGAAAGAGCGAAGAATCCGATTTTTATCGAAAGAAACGGGTGCCAAAAGCATTCGTAGAGAACCAAAATGCGTTTTTGCCGATGAGCGATTTGGTGGATTCGGTATATACTGCTATAAATGGTACAATCGATGATATCAAAAACGTGTGCAACGCGGATCATCGGTGCGCAGGTTTTTACACGTGTTCTGCTGCAATATCTCGCGAAGATCTCGTCGATGCGTTCAGCGCGACATCTGATGGCGTCGTGAGAAGCGATGAGGACGCGCGGAAGTGGGACGTCATCGAGGCAATAGAATCCGGACAGGGTTTACAAGCAAACGAAGTTGGCACGACATGCGACGCCATTTCTAATGCGCACGCACGCGCGAAAAAGAGGGGAGGGAGTGTGAGTCCAGCGTTGAGAGCAATACTTTCCGAAACAAAGTTCAACGCAGTGTTGTTGAATTCGCTTCCAAAGCCGAGTGCCTTTGTCACATCTCCGGGAATCACCGTCTACTCACGTGCTCTATCAACTTGCGAAGGAAACGCGAACGGTGCCCCGTGCAAATTCCCTTTTGAATACAACAATGAGGAGTATTGGGACGTGGCGCTTGATTTTTCCGACCGACCGTTTTGCATGACATCGCTCCCGGGCACGTGGGGTTACACTGATTGCTTTGCGCAAGACATTATTGGCGCTGTTTGGGAGTTTGGAACGTGGAGTGAGTGCTCAACGACCTGCGGAGGAGGATTTTTGACAAGAAGCTCTACTTGTGTAAATCGAACTGATGGAAACACTCTGGACGATGCATTCTGTGGGAAAAATCCTATAATTTCGAAGGAATGCAACACACACTCGTGCGCAGAGGGTTGTGCGGTCCCTGCGATCGGAGATCGAATACCTTGCGATGAATATTATGCGAGCGACGAGTCAAAATACGCTTCCTTGACATCACGAAGATCTACATGCGAGTCTTGGGGATGCTGTTGGTCACCCAAGCAAACTGTTGGTTTCCGATGCTACCGCAGTACGAGCGTATCGAATGTTCCCGGCTGTGATGTGATGCACGACGCTAGAGAAGGTGACGATCTCTTAAACACGACAATCACAAAATGTGGATCGACGTGTTGTCGAGGTTCAACGAGCACGGGTGAATCTTGCAAATATCATGTTGGATTTGCAGACCCGCAACCGGGTTCGGGTGATGATGGATGCGACGCACTGCGCGCAGAAAACAACACCTACGGCGAGTATCCGACCGATAAAGTCAGCTGGACGTGGAAGGGCCAAGATCTCATGGTGGCAGGTACGGGAGGTTGTGATCACATCACTACAAGTAAGCTGAACACGACAATGAATTGCATGAGTGCATGTCGTAACACGCCTGGTTGCAACGTGATATCGTTCAACGAACCATCTAAAATTTGCAGACTCTCTGACTGCGGGTTGAGACGATCAGAACCCACAACCATGAAAGCGAAGGATTTTAAAGTTTACGTTTGGCAAGCTTCAATTCAACGCCGGTGGATTGTCGGTCCGTGGTCGGATTGTGCGCCGTCGGATAATAGCCAAACCTATGCACCGCGAAGCGGTGATTCAGCTGAATGTGAGCTCACAAAAAGTCGCACTGCAACGTGCATAGGAGAAGCGGGGCAAGCTTTGAGTGACAATGAGTGCTTTCAGTTCCAGCTTTCGAAGCCGGAAACATCGAAAACGTGTTATGGTGCGTGTAATGTCACGAGATCTTGCGAAGAACTCGGCACAACGTGGGGAGTGAAAGATATTTTGGCAGATGCTGGGGGTATCTGGCATCATAATGGCGGCGGTTTAGATGGCCTTGGCAACAACGGATTGTTCGGGGGTCATCCATCCTTGCGCAAGTGCGGAACACTACAGTTTGACGACGGTCCAGATCAAAGCTGGGCTGCAATCAATTCAGCTGATAATCATCCAGCTTACATCGCAGGAAAACCTACTGGATGTTTTCAACCTACGAACAAGTGGCAGAATCTTACTAAAGGTGATTATTGGAAATATATGCATAACTGGAACCAAAAGGAGAACCTTTACCCTGAAAAGAATCCCGGGGTTAACTTTGCGACAGCCAAGCAATATTGCGAAGCCGAAGGTGCACGCATGTGTACTGTGGACGAAATTTACTTTGGAGTACCAAGAAAATACTCCGTTCTTACCTGTCCCGGGTCCTACTTGTGGTCTTCTACGGATTGTGGAGAAAACAGCGAGGGTGTATTTGTCACTGAGGCTACCACTGGAATCTGGAACGAAGGCACCGGCCACGGAGTCAGTTCTGTGCCCAGCGGTCCTTCTAAGCATTGCATTAATAAGACAACGGCAGACTATGGGTACATATATCCAGCGTGTTGCTCTGAATATAAAAAGAATCAGGCGAACCCCGCGGGATCTACTGCCTATCTCTATCCCAGTAGTTACAAAAACAAGACTCTGGAATACTTAGGTGTGGAGTATCCTGTCAGCACTTGGGGAAACGCGTCGGAGTTTCAGACGGTTTTTGAAAAAGAAGTCGATGATCAGCGCTTCTTTTTGCGCTTAGAAAACGGTATGGACGGTTTTTGCAATGCTGGTGACTATGGTCCGTCCATCCGAAAAGATTCCAGGAGAATGATGCCCTGTACAGAATACCAAAGTTCGTGCAAGGCAAAGAGAAAATTTTATGCTGATAGCGGGTGCGGGAAACACACCCATTGTGCCGCCGGCATAGGTGCGAAGTACGGTTTTGCAGAAGGGGCACATGTTTGCATTCCGATGTACAGACTAAATCAGGTTCAATTCGTTCTCGGTTCTTCTCCTGCAATTGGGGGAGTGAAGCAAGATGTGCTGTTTGTTGAACGCGGCGCGGCAATAATCCCGGATGAGGCGAAAATTAAAGTTCTGAAGGGTGAAAGAACGGGTTGCGTCGGTATTTGGGATAAAACAGTCGACGTAGCAGCCGAGACTACTTTGAGTAAACAGGGCGACTATATCGTGCGACCGGAGAATTACCCACTCGTTGGTCCAATCTTAAATTTTAAAACGATTGAACGTATAAAGCGAAATGATGTGGATTTCGGTGGTGAGCTTCCAAACGTCAATCAACCGTATATGCTTTGGAAGGACTTTGTTCTGGATGGTCGAAACAAGATTTTTGGATACGATTATGAAGATCCTAGGCACCAAGTTTGCATGTGCGATACCTCCACGGATTGTAACTCACCAACGTCCTGGCACGATCTCGGCAGCCTCGATATCGACAAAGATTATAACCTATTTCAGAGGTACTCTCGGGCGATTGCAATTGGTGGTGACCTTTACGAATCGTACAGTTCTCGCGATTTCTACAAGCACGTCCCACCGTACTTGATACATTCATATGAAAACATGGTTGACCCTCTTCCCGGTAACTGGCAACAGTTGCACCATGCAAAAGACTCGAAATTTGCCGAGTTCTGTGCTCAGCGTTGCGTAGCGAACGACCGTTGCGTCGGATTCAGTTACACAAAGACGAGCATGAGCGGCGAAGAGATAAACTTTGTTTGTCGTATGCGTTCGAAGAGTATCAGGCTTCGAAAGACTTCCGCCCATCCACAAGTTTTCATTCTTAAATCTTTTGCAAGGGAACGTGGCGGGCTTCACCAATGGGATTGGCAACCAGAGATCAATTTCTCTGTAAAAGGTGAAAGAAATCATCCGACAACATTCGCTGAAAAGCAAAAGAATGTCGATCTGAATGGCTTTAATTCGACAATTTTGCCGATAAGCGCAAAGAAGAACTTTGACCCGGCCGTCGTTGACGTGAAAGACATACGCGAGCGAATGGACGCCCGAGAAAGTGGAGAAGGTGATTACAGGTGGAGAAAGTTTTGGGATGTCCTATACGCAACGGTTTCGGGAGATTCAAAAATTTTCCCGCGACTCAGTGCCAGAGCAAGCGATAATCCAAAATCCTTCTCCGTCCAGAATGAAAGCACGATTTCATTCAACACGTCTGCAAGTGTATTCTTTACGGGCGGTCTTTACCTGCATCGTCACAAGTCTACGTGCGGTGGTAATGGGAAAAATTTTCCGTGTGACATCGGAGGACATCATGGAAACAATTGGGGAGGCTTTTTCAGAGATGAATGGTCCGATGACGATGACTGGCGTCAAGTATGCTTTGTTCCACAAGATACCTTGGAATGGGGCGGACCTAAACCCGAGCCGAATCGTCCCATCTGTTACACGGATGGCAATAAGAATACTTGGGGCTATTGTGATTGCGAGGAGATTTCAGACACAAGACACTTTGGTTTCGATCTTGTTTTTCAAAACACGAAATTCCGCGGCGAAGAAGTGGTCATGATTACGGATGAATTACACGGGCCAATTCAGACCATGCGTTGCACAGCGGGCGGGGAGTTACTTTCTGAATGTTCTTTCTCTGGAAATACGTCTCTCTGCCTAAAGAACGAAAGATATTTAAATGAATGGGTTTCGTCAGAAACGCTGTTTCGCGAGCCTGCTGATTATTATGCGAAGATTCGAAACTTTCCAACCCGCGAATCGCACCCGAATTTAAAAATCCTCTGTCCCGCTGGAGAAGTGCTCACAGGACTCGCATTTGCAAATAACGAGACTGATCCCACGAAGCAAGGAGTGTTGGCACGTTGCGGGGTCCCCAGTGGTTTTGCGCTCGATGGAGATGAAGGATGGACAAACGATAGCACGCTCCTTTCTAAAGGCATAAATGGTGCACACGAGCAAGTCCATCACGGTGATTTTCGAAATCTTTTCTACACCAACTGTCCGGATGGTTTTGTTGCAACTGGTATAGCTCTACAGGGTTTGCAGCATAAGCAGAACAATCAATGGATGGGTTGGTACGGTGAAAATGAAGAAAGACATCTCCGCTGCGCGAAAGTGATTCGCACTGATCCAGATCCGGACGAAGGGTACGCACGTGTATGCGAGCAAAGAGACTGCTCGACATCGACACAACTCATGACTCGCAGCGAAAACTCACTCAATGACTGCATCGCGGCGTGCAAGAATGAAGACTGCACCGAAATAAGCTACGATGACGCAACGAATAATTGCATTTTGTATGTGCAACTATGCAAAACTTCAAACACGCCGCATGGTCGAAATGTGAATAGCGAACTAAAAGCACCAGAGGGATCCTCAGATTTCGGCAAGAATATTTTTACACCAGTTGAATTTGAGCATCCAGTCAAGAAAGCAAATTTAACGGCGTTTGTAGTGAGTTCACACCCTCTTCACAGCTTTTTTAACTCGAATAAGTTGGCGTGGAACACCGCCCCGTGGAGCGTTTGCTCTAAACCCTGCGGAGTTGGTTCGCAAAGTCGGAACGTGTTCTGCGCGCCAAAAGGTAGTTCGATCGAGGATTACAGTCAGGCGGAGGATGCTCTCTGCGGAGGTATTGCACAAAAACCAGCGACGTATAGAAGCTGTAACACTTTCAGCTGTCTTCCGTGGTGTCGGTCTGAATCGGCTGTGCGCAGGCCGTGCGCTTTGTACGAAAGAAGTACTCGCAGTGCGGCTCAAAGTGTAAGCATTCGAAGACAAACGTGCGAAGATTCTGGCTGCTGTTTCGCCCCTCGTCGGAACAATACCGATTTAGAGTGCTACGCGAAACCAGAAGACTCCGATTGGTGGAAAAGTTCTAAGTGGACCCCGCTTGCATGGGAAAAGTGTACAAAAGCGCCGCACGACGTGTGCTTAGAACAAGCAGATCGCAACACAAAAACACGAGAAAATATCTGCGCAAAAAGTGATGGAACTATCAGTAGTCGAGCGCAATGCGAAGCTGCTGAACCTGCGAACCTTCAATCGTGTCTAAAACACGAAAAGTGTCTACAGTGTGAGAACGAGTGCGAGCACGGCACATGTGAAAAAGTCATGCACAAAAGTTCCCCATGGAATTGGCACAATAAGTGCACTTGTCTCAATGGCTGGACCAAAAGTGGCCAATCTACTAATGGTCCGTGCTCACTGAAGATTGGAGTAGATAGCATCATCGAAAACGAAGAAGGATACGGATTGGTTGGCGACGCCACTGACTGCTCAACAAATCCGAGCTGGACAACGGGTGATTGGGGAGATTGCAAAAGGGCAGTACCCCCAGCTACTGGTGGCATAAAGATGAGAGACGTTTCATGCTCTGCGAATTCGCAGTGCTACTCTAACCACGCGTGCAACTCAACGACGAAACCTAGTGCCATTGAGACGTGTACCTTTACTGCAAGCGCAGATTTGGAAACTTCTTTGCCACCTGCGATGGACGACGTGCTCAAAAATTCCGTCGAGTATTCGAAATTGTCACACGCGATGGATAAAGACGACGATTTTGTACTTTATGAATTCCGCGGCGCACCTGCGAGTCATAGCTTTTCTGCCGCGATCTATACATGTGTGAAAGTTTGCAAAGATTCGGTTGGATGCATAGGTGTAATGTTTGAACCAAAGCTAGGCGCAACCATGGGAGAATGTTCGCTTATTTTTCGTGGTTCGTTGAAGTTTCAGACTCTAGAAAGGAGTTCTAAGTCTCACGTTTTCATGAGACGCGGGTACCTGACCCAGACACCCCAAGGAGGTACTCAAGAGGCTAGAGATCTTTACGATGCGGTGATCGGCACGGAAACATGGTCGGAAGAATTGGAAGAATTGGTTCTCGATTTGAATGAACAGGACGCGAAGAATACCTCAAGCATATTGGCAGATGATCCAGTATGGACTTGGATTCAGAACCAAAGGGGTAAGCAAGATGTGCCACTTCGTAAGTCATTTCTCTCGCTTTCGATGCCGATGCATCCGCGAGTAATCGAGCATGTGCGATATTTAAGAAATTTCTTGACTTCTTTCTACGATGACGACAGCATTGCAGATTTGGTTTTATCGTTTGCCCATAAGTACCGTAATTTACGTGGGATCATGAACTCAACGACAGCGCGAGAAGACGACCCATCCGTGTGGACTACCTCGAAAGAATTTCAAAGGATGTGTCGCATTAACAAAGGACGAGACAACTGGAACTCAGCACCACTCTCCAGAACTCCGAATCCTTCTCCGCTCGCGGCTTTGAAGTATTTGTTGGAGAAGAATGAACAAAGCTATGCTTCGTCAACTTTTGACGTAACTGAGGCTCCTTGGCCATTAATGTCGATACACACGATTGCGCATATTCCGACAGATGAGTGCGAATGGATTTGGTCGAGATATGAACTTGCCGAGCCCGATAAGAAAGAATTTGTAGACGCTGACCGGACACCAGGGTTGGCCACTTCTTGGTCACACTACTCTGATAATTACATGCGCTATGAAGTTCAATGCATGGAATCAAACTGGCACAAGGATTCTCTCCCACGAATATCCCAAGATGGTGGAATGTGTGGTCGTCTGGCATACATGGCTGTGGGTAACACTGGATGTCGTGGGAGTCCATCTACTATGGTTGGACAACCTATGCACGCGGCTGCAATCGCTTTTGACAAGGCCCCCGATGGGCATTGGGAAATGGATAAATATAACTGGATTTATAGCAGTTATTGGACAACTTTTGAAAATCCTATTCAAACCGATGATATTTCTGGTCCAATAAAAACACGAGAAACGTCTATAGATCACGCAGCTTCCATACCTTTGGCCATGAATGTCGGTCTTGATTCGTATGTGGATGTTCGTCTCGCGATGCATTTGTTTCGAAGTGTGTATTACAACGAGGGCAACTCTATTCTACCCCGCGTTACTAATATTCTTTTGAGTGCACTCGAGACGAATCCACACGTTCCAGAAGCTTGGGAACTGATTTTTACGCATCTGGGTATGACGACTTTGCAAAATAACACGTTGTTCCAAAAAAGCTTCGAGCAATTCAAGCCGATTGCCAAACACTATCCAACTACATTCAAAAAGCTCATAACAGCGGCAGGATCTTTGTTTGAATGCCCGAGAGGAGTCACAGAATCTGGTCCAATCAAGTGGTTGGAAGACACCATAGATTGGCTCGCCACTTCGGAAGGCGGCGGAACGTTGGGAGAACTTAGTTTGAAGCTCGATATGTACGTTGAAATCTTACCGTGTTATAGAAGTGCACACGGCTCAGGAATGGATATCGTTAGAGCTTGGGAACCGTATTTAATCGCCGCAGCTTGGAATGAACCTCTTGGTATTACAAAGGATACTCGAACGTATTACGCGCGATCAGATGGTCCCACATCGAAGGCTGCTTTTGCTTCTATCTTTAGATTTCTCTTTGGTTGTGGACCAACGTCTACTCGTGAACAAGCTGTACAAAGTAGAGACTTCTGCGGCGCTTCGCTTGCTGGGACGAACCATACAGAAATACTCGATTATCTCGAAGAGTTGATGACAAAAATCCCCCACGGGCACATTGCGAAGATGCAGTTTAACGTTCCTCCGTTTTATCATCAGTGCGGTAATTCAAACAGTTATCCGGAATTCGAAGCAACTGGTGCAGGCAACGACGCGTGGACGATTTGGATGCGTACGGGTAAGGTTTCTCCTCGCGCAGCTTTTGGCGCCGTGTTGAGTATGCTCGGAAAGTACAAGTCATTTTTAGGTCAGTGGAACTCGTGGGTGGATGAAGAGAATGTGTACTTGGATGGACTCTCGGATCCGCTGGGGCTTTATGCAAATGGTTGGATGAGTTACAAATCGGAAAGTATATGGACGGAATTCAAGAGATGTGCCGGCTTTTCTAGGAAACGTATGCGACGCGAACTCTTGGATGAAGGAGAACATTTTGCTTCCACGCCATCTCTTGACTCACAAAGCGTGATCAATAGGACGCATACACTTACCATCCCCATGACGTTTGCGAGGAAGAACCGCGAAGACTTTGCGCAACACCAAAGGACGCTCAAAATAATGCAGGACATGATTGATAAACATTTTCCCGTTCCAAGTGGCGACGCTGAAGATTTGACTTTAATTCCAAATGGGCGCGCGCTCTTGAACATACCAAATTCGGTGTTTATCTCGAACGATGTGGCTCTTACGGAGCAGCTCGAAACAGACGCGCAATTTGACGATAATCTTGAAGGCTCAGAATCAGAAGTTTTAAATGGGACAAGTATACCTTCTGACTCCCAAGAGACTTCTACAAAGGTTGATCCCGTGATGAGTGAAGCGTTTGACACGACTGAGTGCATGCTAGGTTGTATCATGTGTATTCCAACACCATGTGGTCCGAATGCTTCAACAGCTTCGTGCGCAAACTTGACTGCCTGTGATGTATGCGCAGAGTCTTTCTCTTTGCAAAACAGAGATGGCAATATGGTTTGCATTAAGTCTGGCATTTCGCCGATGCAGGAGAAGTTTACCTTTACGAATGGTAGCGGCACAAATGGATCGTCAACACCTGAGCCGTTGCCACCAAGCCCGCCAACTTTAGCACCAGACCTCCCTCCAACCCCGCTCTTTCCGAGTCAACCACCAAGCCCACCACCTCTGTCGCCAAGTCCACCCCCACTTTTACCACCTCCATCTCCAAGTCCGCCGCCGGCTCCGTTACCGCCGCATCCAGAGCCACCACCACCTCTGTCACCTTCACCGTCACCGCCACCTTTACCGCCGCCGTCCCCTTCTCCTCCGCCTTTTCCTCCTCCGTCACCATCTCCGTCACCGCCACCTTTACCGTCGCCGCCACCAACACCACCGCCCCCGCCATGTGTGCAAACAAACTCCTGTCCTTCTCCTCCACCCTCACCACCTCCAGTTCCATCATCACCGCCGTCACCACCACCGCTGTCGCCCCCGCCATTACCACCTCCAGATATTGAAATGTTGAGTAGCCTATTCGCTCCTCCCCCTTCTCCTCCTCCAGATGATGCTCCGCCTTTCGTGGATGACGATGCTGTACCTACGGCGCTAAGCGCTAAGGCTCCATACCACGATGAAGAGGTTCATAACACGAATCAGACTTATCCAACAAGACAAACTTCGAATGATGAATCGCTATTGCCAGAGACGTTATTCAGCATGCCCAGGTATAATCCAAACACGGGCTCAACTTACAAGGGCAAGTTTCAGAATCCGATGAAAGATGCAGATTATCAGGGCATGCTCCTGGGTCAGGCGCTTCCAGGTTTCGTTCTCGCAGGATTTGGGTTACTGTTGGCGATTGTTTCAGTTCTCTTGACGGTTGCAGTGTCCATTACAAAGTGTTTTGGTATTTGCTTCGATTCTTGCAACAACGTGTTCAAACCGAAACCGTTCACAACGAAGCAGCTGCAAACGACGAAGTTAGTCATCTTTTTCTTTTCGATCATGAGCTTGTTTGGATTTGGTGTAATAGTTTCGCAATTAGTAGAGTTAGGATCGCGCGAACATTTGTTGACGATTGCGAACGAGTCTGTGTCTGAGATGCAAAATGCGACATTGGAGATAGAGAGAACCTTGGGAGTAGATGGAACTGATACGAAATTGTTAACGTACTCAGAGTTTGTTTCTGAATTGAATGACGATATTGATGATATTAAGGAAATATACGGAGCTGCTGAAGACTTGGTAAACGAGCAGCAGTCGTTGATTCAAGGCATTGCAGGGGCCTGTGCAGGGGGCATGATCGTGACGATACTTTTCTCTGCCTTTCTTGTCTACAAAGATCAATGGAAGTTGCTCATCATAGTGACTGTTTTCACATCTCTATTTATGATTTTATCATGGATTTCCTGGGGTTTGCTTACCATGGTGGGCACTTTTTTGAACGATATGTGCTGGTCGATGGAAGAATTTGTTAAACCGGATGGTGAAGTGCGAATGGACATGATGGATATCTTACCATGCGTGAGCGCTAAGGCCGCCGTCGATACCATTGGCATGCTTAGAAATTCGATTTTGGAAAAAACATACGAAGCGAACCAAATCATCGTCGATAACAATCCACTTCGGGAGCTCCCTTTACTTTGCCAGGAGTACGTGGCTGTTTCGGTAGATGAAACCTGCAGTCCAACTGGGAATTATGCCCAAACAAACTACGCCAAAACAGTATGCTCAGCGAAAGATGCGGGCCTGTTGAACAACGACATAGATGCCAACGGTTACTACTTTTATCCCGAAAAAGGTTGCGTTTATTCAAACAGTACTTGGGATAACAATCTTGGTTCTCGTCGACACGTAGTTGATGCGTCTGACTTTGAACGCATGTATGCCGGTAAAATAGCTTCATCGGAATATAATCGAGCCAAAGATGCCGCCGAACACGCATCTCGTTTGATTGGAATCGTTCCGGAGACACAAAAATTAGTGACTTGCGGTTACGTAAAGGATGCCTTCCGAGCGATTTCTGTAGAATGTGACGCGACTATTGACAACCTCAAGATTATGTGGGTAGGAAATGTTGTCTTGGCGCTCTCCTTATTTTGTGTTTGGTCATCGTACGCGGTGGCCATTAACCGCTTATCGAACCGCGACCGTCTCGTTAATTCGATTCGCAGTGCTCCTTCTTTGAAAGAAAAATTTTGGGCACCTTCGCCAGTCGACGATGAAACTCTGTACTCCGGCTCTACTTTCGAGCGATCTGCAGACGGAAAAAGCTTCAAACAATATGGCATGAAGCCAGTCGTGAAGACGCTTCGGGCCCTCTCCATGCGGGAAAAAAGAGAGGTTTCGAAAGAGGAGGCGTTCAAAACAGTTTTTCATCGCGATTAAAACGCGGTCATCTTCGGCAATCTTAATACCGAAGTTCTTCTCAATTTTATCGCAAAGAGTATTTTTTGTCGGCGTTCCAGTATTTCTTTGACTTGATAAGAAAACGAGTTCGTAAACAATCTATCTTTCTCATCCTTTCGCCATCGTGCACATGCTGCCCATTTTTCTTTGAAGTAGGGGGCATCTTTCACAATATCTTCGTAGGTTTTCACGCTTCGGTAAAGATTAGAATGTATCCCATACACTTTGTATTTATTATTCAATATATCAACAAGTCACGCATCACGCATCACCTTTTTTTCATTTCTAAATAATATTAACTCTCTTCTTTTCTAACTTGAATGGTCGTCTTTATCGTCGGCGGCAGAAACGGCATCATCTTCCTTCACGGCTAACAACAAACGCTCTCGCACTTCGGATAACTGTTGTATCATTCGCTCCGTGACGTTTTGCGGTGGCGGCGGCGGCGAAGGCGGGGTCGCTTTCGAAGTAACTTGCGCTCGAGCTCGTTCGAGTTGTTGAAGCAGAGCGCCTACGGCAAACGTTGACGTCGTCGTCGTCGTCGCCGGTGGTGGTGGTGGTGTGAGAGGAGGAGATGGCATGGGTAAAGCGACTGTCCCCGCAGGAGCAGGAGCGACAGGCGAAAGTTTTTTGGCGGCGTTATTTCGAGCCTTTTCGATCGTTTCGAGCATACTTTCGATTGGTGATGATGTTAGTTCTGTGTTTTTTTTCGCAACTGTCGCTCGCGCTGTGCCAAGTTGTTCCATCATGGTTGATATGGCTACTTGTGTCGCCGTCTCTTTCTTTTGCGCCTCTAATTTTGCGCGGTCGAGCGCGAAAAGCATTCGTTCAACCTCGTTCTGAGGAGATTGAGAGAACGGTGCTCCTAGATACGCCTGGTTGTAGATGTCGTCGTCAGCAGCGTCATCGTTGGTCTGAAACGTAGCCAACGTTTCCGGAGAGTTGTAAATATCATCGTTGTCATCGTCTTCTGAACTATCCTCACCGCCGTTCTGAAACGTGATCGAACGTTCGGCGTTATTAGCAGCCTCTTCGGCTCTTCGTATTCGTTCATCATCTTCTTCTTTTCTTTTTATACTTTCTTCACGTCGAAAAGATAAACTCATCTCTTCTTTTCTTAACGAGCTTAAGCGTTTGGCGTTTTGTTTCCAAATTGCGTTGATCTCTTTCAGCTTTTGTTTCTTCAATTCTTCTCGACAACGCGGTGTCATGTTCGCAATTAAGCGTCTTAACTTGCTCATCTGAAGAGTTTTAATCTTCACTCGCAATTCTCCAATCGCTTGAACGTGCTTTTTGAATCTTTTTGATATTCTCGTCGTTGCGTTCGGTTTGAAACTAGGACTTCCTCTCAATTCTTTCCCCGTCGTCCAAAAAGTTGCCTTCATCCGCTGAACAAACGGGGGTATTTCTACTTTCCCGCCTAGAAAAGATCCTTTTCCTCCTGCCTTCATGGCTTTGAAGGATTTCATCGCTCCCATCATATTTTTCACGAGTAAGTGTTTGTTCGATAGACGTTGCACGGCGAGCAAGAGTGCAATCCATAACCCGAATAACGCAGTAGCGACGATCGAGTTACCCCGCCACAGATACGTCAAGTTCGATATAGTTTCGTCGCACAAAGGCACCGCACTCTCAAATGCTTCTTTGACATACTGGCACGTGAGAAGCTTTTGAGTGTCAGGAACGATATCCACGAGCGCAGCGACGGAAGAGGACAAGTCTACAGATTCCGTATACGGAACCCGAGGAATCTTCGACGGCAACGAATTCTCGCAGCCTTTATTTTCGCACACCGTGTACGCAGCTTCAAAATTGACCGCAGAAACTGTATGACCGCGCGAACCAAACGCGCTCCATGATGTGTTACCGTAACCACAGCTCCCGCCGACACCTTTCACGCTCGGCCAAAATGTCATCTCGCCAACGTTCAACTCATCATCCAGAACGCCGTTCATATAAGCCGAACAGACCGTTTTTGCGTAATTCGTTTCGGCATACCTCCCTGCAGGATCGCACGTTAATTCAGCGCTCACCTCGACATATTCGTGGCAAACCAATGGTAGGCCCATCAATGGATCGTTCTTTACTATGCGACGGTTTATTTGGTATGCCCTATCCGCAATTGTTGCCCTCAGGATACCAATTGAACTCACCGCAATTGGCGCAGATATACATGGCAATATATCCATCAAATCTACGTAACCCTCCCCTCCAGGTTCGATGAATACTTGCATTGAATAACACATATCATTCGTCATCGTACCCATCATCGTGATGCCAGACCATAACAACCAAGCAAAACACGTAAAAATAGATATCACTATATTCAAGACGATGACGAGCTTCCATTGATCGATGTATACGAAAAATGCCGCTAAAAATGCGAGCAAACTTATGAACACGCTCAGTGTGATTAGCGAGAACTGTATACCTGTAGAACTCGACGTCAATCCAGATCTGACACTGCTATACGAGTCTTTAATGGTCGCGATGTCTTCGTTAAGTTTTGTGACAAAAATTGTTACATTCTCGAGCACATTTTCGCGCGAAAGAACCTCTTCTATTTTCAAAGTCGATTCCTCAACTTCAACCACGGATTTAAGCATCACGTCGCCGAATTTAATCATGGAGTTTTTCACTCGCATTCCTGTCGTCAATACGGCGATACAACCGACAAACACCACGAGCGACAACGTTATTATTACTTTCTTCATTCTCTTGAGTTGTTTGACAGTGAACGGTTTCGGTCTGATAATTATCGACCACGCTCTCGGGATTATAGACTTGCTCCGCTGCATTTGTCTAAGTTGTCTCCTCGTGTATGCAAATACTGTACCAAGGACTATAAATAATCCCAAAAGAGAGCAGAAAAATGTAAATAATGCAATCATGATACCTGGTAGTGCTTGTCCGAGTAACATGCCCATATAATCTGGATCCGCGGCCGGGTTTTGAAACTGACCTTGGTATTCCAAACCAGATCTTGGATTATACCGCGGCATGGAAAAGAGCGAATCCGGCAGAGCGGTTCTACTAGATGCCACGAAAACCTTATCAAACGGATCTTCGTAGTCATCTGTGATAGAAGTGTCGTAAACTTCGTCTAGTGCGAGATTTCCAGAAGTATCCGTCGAAATCGGCGATGGATTCGGGGCTAAAGTTTCCGAAAAATCGATCAAAGGCGGCTGTGGTGGAGGTTGCGGTGGAGGCGATGATGGTTCTACGAGCGGTGGAGGCGACGAGGGAATAAGCGGTGGCGGATTCGGCGGCGGATTTGGCGGCGATGCCGGATTTGGTGGCCAAGGCGGTGGACTAGATGGTAGTGGCGGTTGTGGGGAAGGAGGCGGCGAAGGAGGCGGCGAAGGAGGAGGTGGAGAAGGTGGAGGCGTTGGTGATGGAGGCGGCGATGGAGGCAATGGTGGAGGTAACGGCGGAGGTGGTGGGGGATAATATTTTGTCACTGATGTTGGCGGTACGACGGATGAAACCTCTAAAAGACCGTTTGCTTGGAACACTTGAACGACTGCCGAAGATTCTGATTGAATAATCGTGTCTTCGATGTTTTGCACTTCCTCGACGTAAAGGACTGCGATGCTAAATTGCACGTGAAGCGAACCGGACAAAAGCGAACGTCGAGAATTCCTTCGACGCCGCCCTTTCTTCGAGGAGGTGGTGTCTGTGATACTATCGATAGTAACTTGTGACGGAAGCACACCGAGCATGTCCGCAATTGCTTCTATAAATGCATGCTGCTTTTCCTCGTCAAATTCTTCCGCAGAGTATCCCTCGACATCCATATCTGCTTGTACGCCCACTTGTGCAGGCGGTGGAGACGGCGGCGGAGACGGTGGCGGAGACGGAGGTGGTGGCGGAGACGGAGGTGGTGCGGGAGGAGGTGGATTTGGCGGAGGAGGACTCGGCGGGGGGGACGGCGGAGGCACAGGCGGAGGCGCGGGAGGAGGTGGACTCGGCGGAGGAGGACTCGGCGGGGGGGACGGCGGAGGCACAGGCGGAGGCGGTGACGGTGGAGGAGGATAAGGT
>Ga0255756_1003040_pt1 | contig 17283 bp, 9 predicted proteins | sample 011ome_20_FD_179956 | JGI IMG/M metagenome (GOLD analysis project Ga0255756, IMG submission 179956) | Coastal salt marsh microbial communities from the Groves Creek Marsh, Skidaway Island, Georgia - 011509CT metaG (version 2) | ecosystem: Environmental > Aquatic > Marine > Intertidal zone > Salt...
ACTTCTTCTACTTCTTCTTCTTCTGCTGCTGCTCGTAAAAAGTTCCTCGACATGTCTTCAATTTCCACTCTCAAATCGTACTTCTCTTTCAACTTTTGAATGACTTCCAATATACCCAACGCGTCTCCCTCTAAAACCGCTTTCACGTACTCCCCACCAATGCGCAGCTCGTCCAGCGCGACGTGGAGTAAAACCGAGTCCGAAACCGGGGTCGCCGCGCTTTCTCTCAACTTTCTCAAATTTGAATTTTCATCCAACAAAATCTCGCACAAAGCGAGGAGTACCGCGCACGACTTTAATTCCGCGTACGACGAGAAAGAAATCTTCGTCGTTTCGCTCAGCCACGATATCGACTCCTGAGCGTTCATGCGTGCGTTCGTGTGTCCGTCTGCGCGTGTTTTCTTCACCTCGCTTTTGTGCGTGGTTCGCTCTCGCCCGGGAGAAAGTATATAGATTTTCAAAAACTTTCTCTGAACCCTAAACCCTAAATACAGTTGAGCTGCTTACTTTTAAAACTGGGCAACCTTTTGCACAAAAAGAAAAAAGATACGCACGAAAACAACATTTCCCCTCGCGCTCTTCTTTTGGAGTAGAAGAACAGAAACGCATACATTTTAAATACTTTAGCGCACTCTTTCACATCGTATTCTGAAAGAATAATGTTCGCGCTGATGCCAACGACCGCATCTTCGTCGTCTTTATCATCATCATCATCGCGCGGCGCTTTTTCGAAGGCGAGTTCAGTTAAAAAAATTCGTGGCTCTCGCGAGACGACACGTACCGTTACGAGAAAAAGAAACGCGCGCGTCGTCGTCGTTGAAAACGTGACCGCGAAGACGGCGCTGAAGGAGTGGTCGAAAACAGAGAAAGCGATCGAACGAGGCGAGCAGGTTTTACTGTTCAGGAAAGGAGGGATCAACGATAGCAAAGGAAGCTTTCAGATCAAGGAGAATCAGTTTGTGATTTTCCCGACGTCTTTTCACTCCTCCTCCTCCGAAAACGACGACGACAAAGTTCCGGATATGAAGAAAGGCGACGCGGTGCCTTTTTCGATCGTCTGTCGAGTAACTCGAGCGTGGCAAACCTCCGATAAGAGCGTCATTAAATCTTTGGACAGATTTCACGCGTTACGAGAGGATGAAATAATCTCTCGGGTGAATTATAAACCGAACGAACCGTATTCGATTTTAGAGGTGCGCGCGTACGTGCTGCCGAAGGACGAATTCGTGTTGCCGGCGGACGTGGAAAAGTACGGCGGGTGTAAATCTTGGATCGAAAAACTTCCGTTTGGGATTCCGGACACCACGTCGCTACCTCCTGTCTTAGATCAAAGGGATTGGTTGATTTCTCAAAGCGACCTCAAGAGAAAGATAGATTTTATTCAAGCCACCGGAGTCGAGATTAAGGAACTGGCAATCTAACATTGGTCAAATTATTTTCTCTCTCTCTCTCTCTTTCTTTCTCTCTGTTGTTGTTGTAATATAAATTATTTGAATTCTACGATGTTATGGAATAATGTGTGTATATAATTACATGTGGTTTGTTTCTCTCGTTTTCTTCTTCTTTCTTTCTCACTCACCCTCTTTCTGTATTAATGATGCCCTTTTCATCTAAACTCGTCTTCCAACGCTCTGAACGCGTCGATCAAATCGGTTTCTAACTGAGTCAATCTTTGTTGCACAACGTCTTCACCATCCGCCGGGTCCTCGAACTTTTGACTCGCAATTCTATACATCAAATCACCCATTCGCGCTTGGATCACGTTAAACGTAATCTTAGCTCCGTCGGTCATTTGCGTTCTCTCTACCGCTGCGTTGGACAAATCGTAAAACAAGATGATGTTTTTCAACATCGCCATTGATTTGTAAAATGGACAGTACTTATCGTACGGTGTGAACGAGTTTTGCTGAAGGAAATCTTCCTTCAAAAACTTAGCCGTTTCCAACGTAATTTTATCGCTCTCCGCTAACGAGTCTTTACCGACTAACTGGACGATTTCGTTCAATTCGTCTTCCTTTTGTAAAACGTCTCGAGCTTTCGCGCGCGTCTTCAAAAACGTCGGGTCGGTCTTTTCGTAAAACGGTTCTAACGCGTTGTTGTATTTCGAGTAGGAAATCAACCAGTTGACGGAAGGAAAGTGCTTTCTCTGCGCCAACTTTTTATCCAAACCCCAAAAGACTTGGACGATACCTAAGGTTGCCGAGGTGACTGGATCGGAGAAGTCCCCGCCTGGCGGCGAAACCGCGCCAACGATGGTCACCGAACCTTCTCTCGACGGCGAACCTAAACACCTCACTCTCCCTGCTCTCTCGTAAAATGATGCCAATCTTGCGCCTAAATACGCCGGATAACCAGAATCCGCTGGCATTTCCGCTAATCTCCCTGAAATTTCTCTCAACGCCTCCGCCCATCGAGACGTAGAATCTGCCATCATGGAAATGTTATACCCTTGGTCTCTAAAATATTCCGCTAACGTAATTCCGGTATAAATCGAAGCTTCTCTCGCCGCGACAGGCATGTTGGACGTGTTTGCAACCAAGGTTGTACGCTTCATGATGCTTTCTTCCGAGCCGTCTGGCAACGTCATCGTCAACTCCGGGAACTCGTACAACACTTCCGCCATCTCGTTCCCACGTTCTCCACACCCGACGTAAATAATACCGTCTGAGTTACTATACTTCGACAACGCTTGCGAAATGACGGTCTTCCCGCATCCAAACGCGCCTGGGATCGCGCACGTCCCGCCTTGCACGGAAGGAAACATAACGTCCAACACTCTCTGACCGGTTAACAACGGATGGTTCGCGGCTAACTTCTCCGCCGTCGGTCTCGGTGCTCTCACCGGCCATTGTTGCATCATCGTAAACTCCTTCTTTTCACCATTAAATTCAACTTCGATAACCTTCTCTTTTAAATCATACTCGCCTTCCTCCGCCAAGTACGTGATTTTACCCTTTGCGTTAGGCGGTAACATGATTTTGTGACTAATCAACACGTTTTCAGGAACGATCGCGAAAATATCCCCGCCAGAAATGTGATCGCCAACCTTATATCTCTTGTTATCTGAACCTTTGGGATGTTGGAATTCCCAAGTCTTGGCGATGTCCAACGCCGGCACGTTCACCCCTCTCGGAATGAAGCAATCGCCGCTCTGCTCGGCAATCGTTTCCAACGGCCGTTGAATGCCATCGAAAATGTTCCCCATCACGCCCGGACCTAGCGACACCGACAACGGCTGTCTCGTCCTTTGCACGGGGTCCCCGACGGTCAAACCGGCCGTTTCCTCGTAACACTGAATCGTCGCCGTATCGCCTTCGAGACGAATGATCTCCCCGATGAGTTGATCCGCTCCGACTCTCACCAACTCGTACATGGCCGCGCCGTACATGTTCTCCGCGATCACGACCGGGCCGGAGACTTTTTTCACCGAGCCGTAATCGGACTCGGGCTGTTCGTCGAATGCCGCCATCCTTGCGCGTTCTTTTAGTTCTTTTAGACGACGGAGACAAAAAGAATGAGGAGGTTAAGTAAACTGCGCGTGTGGATAAAAAAGTGGTCCGAGTTTTCTCTTTTTTTCCATCCAGGTTTTTCGATTTTTCGGCGCAGGCACACGATGAGCGTCAGCGAGAGAGCAATTTAACGTGCTGTTCTGCGAGAGGAGAACGCGGGGGAGAACTTCTTATTACGCTTGCGTGTATCGAGCCTTTTCCAGGCTCTTTTCTACAAAGCGTGAAAACTATGTACTACAAAACGCGTCTCTCGCGTAAAATCTAACATCATCAAAAGACGCCGCGTTTCCTCGTCGGAATCCTTCTCTACCTACCACATGCTCGGAGACTCGTCCTCTTGCGTGTCTTCGAGTTGTTTTAAAATGCGCAATCGCAAGGCGTCGTCGTCGTCGTTGTCGTATTTTTTTCGCTTGCGCCAAGGGCGCGCGGCGTTTTCAAACTCGTCGTCTTCGTCTCCTTCTTGCGAAAGAGGTAAGACGATGTCGTCGACGTCGGTATCGTCGTCGAGCTGAACGTCAAAGTCGTCATTTTCGCAGCTGGCGACGAGCGTGTCGATATCTCGAATCGCTGAGAGGTGATCTTTGCGGAAAGATTTCGGAACTGGTTCGTCCTCCTCCGAGGAGTCCTCGGATATCGGGAAGGAGCTCGCGCTGTTGGAAGGCGCGGCGTCTTTCGGACGACGCTTTTTTGTGTTGATTGTATCTTTGACGTCGTCGTCGTCGTCGATGCCGTTAGCATCGTCTTTGATGGACGTTAATCGGCGTCCATTGGACCCGTTGCCTTTGACGATTCTGTTTGCTAATACCTCTAGCAACGTTCGTTGATTCTTGTCCTTTTTCGCTTTGTTTTCCCACGCCCAACGTTTCTGTTGCTCTTTCGTATTTTGCGCGTGGCATCGGCGACACAAAGTGCGCATGTTATCCACCGTACACTCGCCGCCACCGTCTTTGACCGCGACAATGTGATCTGCTTCCCATGCGGAGCCCTCGTACGCGTCTCTAGCCAACTTGTCTTTCTGTGCGCGCGTGAATTGTGGCGCTAAACTTTCAATGATTGGTAAGCGCTGGTGCGGCTTCAAACATTTTATGCGAGAGACCAACGCGTGGCAATTGAGGTGGCATTTTTCGCACACACCTCGGTCGCGCTCGAAAACAGCCATGCGTAACGTCTTTCCCGATCTCGACTGCACGTGGTACTCAAAACAATCCTTGGAGCAGAACAGATCATGCAGAGAAAGTGGGTGCTGTTGCTGTTGTTGAGCATTGGAACCATCGGCGAGCACCATTTTCTTCTTCAATTTTACGTCGTCGTTGAACGCGTACGGCAAGCAGCAGCAATCGCACAACACGTGTAACTGCTTCGCTACTCCGTCATCAAGTGATGGAACCAGATACTGCTCGCGCATTTCGAATCCAAACTTGCTCTTGCGAACTAAAACCGTGCGCGAAACGGCTTCTTTAGGAAGCGTACCTAGTTTTATCCCCGTGCCGTATCTCGTCGTGCTCTTTTGTTTCTTCGATTTAATGAGCGTACTCTCTTCTTCTTTCTTCACGGTTAAATCTCGAAGCAACTGTGCGACACCGCCGCACTGAACTGGAGTTCGCGATTGAATGACAATATTTTTATCGCGCGATAACAGACAGTTCCATTCCTCGATGAAAAATTTACAACAGTTGAGCGCGTCGCAGTCCTCAATCAAAGCATCCGGTAAGACAAAGTTGCGCAAAAGCTCTCGCGTTTTTTTGCGCAATGCGGGAGACATGTTTTTACACGTGATATCTTTTTCTTCGTTTTCGTCGTGGTCGTCGTGATCGCGCCTATAACTCTCGATAAACTTTGTCAGCTTATCCCAAGCAACGAACACGTCAACTTGCTTCACCGAGCAATTCAGTCTGGTTTCGTTCGGCAGCAAGCGCATGTCGTGTAAATGCACACGATCGGTGTGCTCGGAAACGACGAACCATATAGGCACGCGTTCCGGTTCGGTAAAGAAAGACTTCTTTCGGATTTTCGTTTCTAACGATTTTTTGCGTTTAGCCACAGAGTTGACGATGGATTTACGCGGCACTGGAGTCTGCGTTTGCACTTTGGACATCCCGTCTGCCTGCGTGCCTTCCGTTTCCGGAAGTTTCGATTGTTGTTGTTCCGTCTCGGAAAACAATATTTGAGGCGCCTCGAGCATCACATGCGAGCCGTGTTGGTCGCAATCTAAATTCTCGCGACCGTCGCGGTCGTCGGAGCCATCCGTCATCATCGTGTTTTGCTCGATCTTCCTACCTAACCTTTGCCAGCGATCGGTATCGAAAGCGCATCCCTCCGCTTTCGCAATGCAATAGTAAATGTTTACGCACGTCTTGGAGTTTTTCCCGTTACGTTCTCTTCGCCAGGCACGGTCTTCGGCTTGGAGTAAATCGGCGGGTTTTTGCGGCAACTCGACGAAACATACCGTCGATGCCGACGATAAATCAATCCCGACCGCTAAAGTGATGCCGAAAACAGCCACACGCACTTTCGCCGGCGAAGGCGTCTTTCCATCCTCCTCAAAGCCTTGAGATTTGCCGCCGTAAAATTTATCCACGCGCTCGCGGCGCTCGACCGCATCTGTTCGTCCATCTACACAGATAATCTCCTCCGGCGGCAAAACCTTTTGCAGTCCGGCGTAAAGTTCATCTAAAACAGAGTGATGATGAGCAAATACGACAACTTGTTGCGATTTGTCGATCAAAATAGACTCCTCGAGAAATTTTACCGCTTTCTTGATTTTCAGTTTTCCTATCGCTTGCGCTTCTCCATCGGTATCCGTAACGATGTTCAAATCGTCCTTCTCTTCGTCTATTTCCTCGAACGCGTCGTTCTTTGCCATTCGTTGCGATACAACAATCGGTTCTTCGTCTTCCTCGTCTTCATCTGAAACTATGTACCTGTGCTCTCGCTCTTCTTCGTCACCAAGTTGTTTGCGCAACAGCGCCAATTTCTTCGCGCGCTCCTTCATCCAATGCGTAAACTCACTCGAAATGTCCAGGTAAATCACCTGTCTGCGTTTAGGCGGCAACTGATCCATCACCTCGCACTTCAATCGACGAATCATCACGGTGTGTTTCAACAGCGTGTGCAACTCGTTCAATCGGCGGCCGCCTAAGGATTTCCAAAACTTATTCCCCGACCTCGAGGCTTGCGCTAATACTAATCGACAATAATTCACTCCAAACTCTTGCTTCGTGCCGAACATGTTCGGACGTAAACTATCCAACTGGTTAAAAACATCGAACGGTTTCACCAGAGATGGCGTGCCGGTGCACAAAATAGCCCGTTTCGATCGCGTTTTCAACAATTGCGTCGCGATTGCCGTATACCCGGCTTCGCCTCCGTACATCGCCGTGCTCAGCACGTGCGATTCGTCGCATATGATTGTGCCCCAGCTGACGTTTAAAAACGAGCTTTTCAAAATGCTCAACATGTGATATGAACTCACCGCTATTTTCCTCTTTCCTTTATACTCTCGTCCTTCCCTCTCTTCTTTCTTATACGCCTCTCCTAAAGCTTCTAAATCCCACTTCGCCGTGGACCCTTCGACGACGACGACATCTTCAGGTCCAATATCTGGTATCCATCGCTCCAATTCGTTCGCCCAAACCGTCCTCATGCTCGCAGGTGCGACAATCAGCACCGGTCCTTCCTTCACCTCGTAACAACACATGAGCGCAATCGCTTGCAGCGTTTTTCCGACGCCCATCTGGTCAGCAATCATCACCCGCCCGCCTCGAGACAAACCGTACTTCACGCCTTCGATTTGAAACTTGTACATTTTCGAGAGCGTCCCTTTCGGTATCCGACTCAAACCTAAGTCGAAGTTTAACGCAAGCTCGTCCTCGCAACCCGGGTGTTGATATCTATTCTTCCCGAACGCCTTCAGCGTCGTCAACGGAATCTCCCCCCGGTTGCAACTCTTCTCTCGCGGCGGCAACACGTTCTTCTCGTACAACACCGCTTGAACTTTACTCGCCACCTCTCTGGGAAACATCCAAAACGCGCAGTTTCGGTCGTTATTCGTGGACGTTTTCGGAACAAACTGATGTGGAATGTTCGTTCCCGCGTTGTGCAACGCTTTCACGATCGAAGGCACTCGCGCTTCCGATTTACACGTCAACATCACGTCTTCGTTGGAGATGAATTCCAGTTGCACGATTGGGTCCGCGAAGAGTTTTTTTAACTGCTGTTCCTGATGATTGTAACTCTGTCGATTGCCATGATGATTATGATTATGATGCGCCGGTGCCGCGAAGGACGACGACGTCATCGGCGGTAGACTCCCGTTACCAACTTCGCCCCGTTGTTGTTGATGATGCTGCCCGTTTTGCGTCGTCATCGCTCGCGGGTCTTCTCGTTCAATTTCTCTTCGTTTTTAAATTTTCATCTTTTGCGCGTGTTTTGTGTTGATTTTTATTGAGAAAGAAGGGGTGCTCACAAATATTCATCTGAAAAAAAGAACTTTCGAACAACTACTACACGGTACTACTTTCAACTGTAACTACGTATATCTATCTATCTATGGTATCTATTATGCTCGAACGAACGAGTTACGAGCGACGCGTAAAAAGAGAATGCTTAAACTTCCGAAACGCGCTCACGTCTTGTTCGCACACGACGTCGAACGCGCTCATGCGATGTTTCAACCACTCCAGAGAGGCTTCGTTGCCGAAACAGATTTGGAAATTTTCGAGCTCGGTCGTTTCACCGTCTTCTCCTTCGTCGCTTCGTTGTTCGCTGCCGCCGGCGCCGGTTTGCGAAAAGGAAGCAGAGAGAGGAGGCTCTGTGGTGAACACTTCGCTGAACGTGACTAAACTGAACGCACCGCCGTGGTCGGTGCTTGGTAACGGCTCGCGACACAGCGCGCACGTTCCGCTTCTGCGGAGCCATCTCGTGTAACACTCCTGGCAAAAGCCATGACCACATCTAGCGATGACTTCTAAACTTGACTCGAGACATATCGAGCACTCTTCACCGGCAATGCCTCGATCCGTGCGAGTTGTCGTGACATCTTCGGCTTCTGTTTCCGCTGTTCGTCCACCCCCGTTTTCTGGCTCGTTTTCGTATCTTTCGGTGATTTGTCTCAACGCCGGAACCACGACGCGATAGAACGTCTCGATCGAACATCTGCGGATGATGTGCACGTGTTCAAATTCATCATCTTCTTTATTCCCATCTTCGTCATTTTCTTCTATTTCTTCCACTCTCGCATGCGACGCTCGAACGAACCCGCCTTCCTCGCGCTTCTCCCACTCCTCCTTTTCCTTTTCCTCTTTCTCGTTTTCTTTCCTCCTTCTCTCAACCACCTCGAAATCAAACTCCACGTTTCCAAACGCGTGCGCGAACGCGCTGTTGTACTTGAGCAACTTCACGAACACGTTCCCATTCCCTCTAAAAACAGGCGTCACTCGGTACCTGTACTCTTTCTCCTCCAGCAAACGAACCAACCCCTCGCTCTCGAAACATTTATTCGCGACGGAGATGTCTTGCAACAACTCCTCGAACGTCAACGAAAAACCTCTCAAACCTTTCACTCTGTTCCCGATCTTTTGCAAACTAGAGCGAATGTGCTCCACCTCTCTGTTTATCCGCTCTTCGTGCGTGGAATAGAGCCACTGGGTGGTGCGAATGGCACCGACGATGCCAAAGATGACCAGGTTTTCAATCAGCGGTTCCATCGATGATGGGGGGGGCCCTCTATTTTCTCTCTGGCGGATTTTGTTTAGGGGTGTGGGTTAAACTCAAATTCTCTTCACTCTTGAAGACGCGAAAGATACGCGCTCACTTATCGCGAAGAAGAACAAAAGAGAGAGAGAGAGAGAGTAAGAGAACAACAAAATCCAAACTCTCAAGTTTTGTACCAATCGTAAACGACGAAGTGATCGGGGAACGGAAGAGAGAGGGAAGAAAAAAAATGGCAGATACGAATCCCCTAATGACAACAACAACTTTGACAACGTCGACACTTCAACTCGCGAGAAGAAGAACGGCGATAAAACCGCGGTGTGCGCGTCGCAAAGCAAACAAAACCGAGAAAATCTGCGGCAGAAGGCGAAGAGAAACTATCAGAGCGCACGCGGATACTTCGAACGACGGCAAGGCGGAGGAGGAGGATGACAACAATAACATCAACGAAAGATTACAAAAGCTCGAGAAAGTTTTCCTCATCGTCTTCAACTTGGGAGAGGCGAACGAGGCGTTGTACACGACGTCTTCGAGGCAAATTGACATTCCTCGAAACGATTTCTTATGTTTTCAATCCATGCAAGACGCGATCAGAGCGTCGGTGTTGATAAGCGAACAGACGGATTTGATGCCAGTCGTTGAAAGCTTGAGCGCGGAAGTCGTTTTGTTCTTGTGCTCGAGGAGCGGGTACGGCGTGGAGTTGGTTGGGAAAGGAGAGAAGTGGACGCCTCCCGGGGTGGTTATTGAGGATGAAGAAGCTTTAGTTGAAGACGCGAACAGCGGCGAGAAAAAAGAAGAAGAGTTGGCGATATCGTCGGCGGATTTAGAAAAGTATTTAGCGGATGGAGGATCTTTTCGGGAGGAGATTCGAGAACAATTTTATAGCGACAACGATGCCTCGACGATAGAAGAGCAAAACGAACAAGAAAAAGAGGAAGCAAAAATAGCAAATACCGATCTCAACGATGCCAGACGTATCGCCGCCTACGCGGTTCAATCTGCCGCCTCGAAACCAATCAAAGCGTTAACCACCGCGTTCGAGCGCACGGCGAAACTTTCCACGTTGAAATCTCTTTTACGACGCAACGCGAACAACGTTTCAAAGACGACAAATACTGCGTTGATGAGCGCGTTGAAAAATGTCGCCCTCGCTCGGAAGAGAAAGAAATCGTCAGATGATGAATAATTTTGCAACAGCTTGTAATGTAACAAATAAATAGAATGCGTATGGATGATGTTTACTCGAGGCGGAGAGACACGCTCGTACTCGTATGTATAAGTTTTACGCTTTGCAACACTCTTTTCTTCAGAATTTGTAATCGCGAATATCTTTTTCTCTATCTCTCTCGAGACGATGACGATGATGAAATCCACCACCTTCCTTCTCAACATCTTCCTCGCGTTACTGCTCTCTCACGTCGCGACGTTCTCACTCGCCATTCGATTGGGCATATCGAAAGACACGCGTCAGCTCGCGCCAACTTCCATCCACCTTCAAAAAGAAACGTTTCACGAAGAGTTTTCCAATCTCCCTCCGCAGTCTCCGTGTCTGGTGGAATTTTACGCGCACTGGTGCCCGGCGTGCCGAGCGTTTGCACCGCAATACGAGCACGTGGCGCAGTTTTTCAACGTCGCGCCGAGACCGGAACCGGAAGTGACGGTTTTTTCGGTCGATTGCGCGGAGGAGCAAGAGTTGTGCTCGAAGTGGAAGATTAACGGGTACCCGACGGTGTTTTTCGGTTCGGCGATTGAGTTCGCCGGGGAACGCGCGAAAGACGTGAAAGAGGTCACGTGGAAAGAAAACGAGAAACGGACGAAAACTGGGGCGAAACAGATTGTTGAATTCGTCGGGAAGTTGGTGATACCGAGCACGGAGTATGATTTTAGTTACCGGGAGGATGACTCGTCGACATCCAAGAAGGACGGCGCCTCTTCTTCTGCGCCGGCGAAGGAGAATGAAAATTTAGCGCGATTGGCGTTTCAAAACGACCAGAAGAAAGGGTTAGATTATAAAACCGTGAGAACGATGGCGAGTAAAGATGATTTAGAGCGAGCGACGGTGGAAATGTGGAACCAGATCGTGTACGATGCGGAAATCGCGAGTCGCGAGTTGAACGCGTTACTATCGAGCAGTAGAAAAAATAGCAAGAGGAGCGCTTCCTCGATCGAATCCAACGCTCTGGGAAGCGATGCACACGGAGAAGACATTACGCATTCAAATCCCGCAGATAAAGCGAGAGGAAAAGTAGAAACAGTTAAGAATGCAATCGGGTCGCTCATTCACGCGTTTTCAAAGACGCATCCGATCGCGGAATGTCGGGCGTCCTTTAGGGGTTTGCTTCCCGGAGCAGATGGGACGGAAGGCGAAGAAGAAGAAATAGAAGTCGAGACTAGCAATATCAGTAGTGATAGGGATTCAGGAAACGATGATGCGATAGAAGAAGAGTTAGAAAGCGCGGACGATCCTTTGCTAGCGATGGCGTCGAAAAAAGGAGGGAAGAGAAGGAAAACAATCACCATTCAGCACCATCTCTTCTGGGACGACGAATCAAACGGACTTTCAAAATTTGCCGCCAAAACGTTCACGCCGTGTGGACGCGCCAAAGCACCAGAGTGGAACGATTGCAAACCATCCTCACCAAATTCTGGTTCGAGAGGATATACGTGTGGCGTCTGGATGTTACTCCACGCCACCGCGCTTCGATCGAAAGAGCTCGATAAGCACCAAGGCGGTCACGTTTGGTACGACGCGTTCGTAAACGGGTTCATTCGCAATTTCTTCAACTGTCTCGAATGTCGCGAACATTTTTTAAAAATGGCAGAGGAAACGAAAGGGTTCGAAGTCGAGACGCCCGAGGAGATTGCGTTCTGGATATGGAGAAGACACAACGACGTCAACGAACGATTAGCGAGTGAAGGCGACCCGGCGGGTGATCCCAAGTATCCCAAACAGCAATGGCCAGACGTGCAATCGTGCGCAAAGTGTCGACACACGGATGGGTCCTGGAACGACGATAACGTCTTGAAGTTCTTGCAGGTTTATTTTTTGGCGAATGAAAAGCCAAGACCGCGTTCAACGCAAGCAAAAATGGTTAAAGTGGGAACTTCCTCGACGTCCGCGTCGAGGTTGTCGGCCCGAAAGAGAAGAGGAAGACCCGCGCTCAGCGTTCTCGCGAATATTTTCGTCATCCTCGGTGTCCTGGCGTTCATATTCTTCTCCGTCATGTTCAAAGACAAAATATCTACAGTCTTTGAACGTTTCAAGCGCAAACACATGAAACGCGTTTTCGATGATTGGCCGTGACGATAGCTTTTTCGGTTGATGCTCTCTATATATTCGTACGTGTTTATACGCAAAAACGCAACTGCGCCGCGTTGCTGCTTACTATGTTAAAATACACGTGCCTCTGCTATTATCAGTAGTACTATTGCTAAACTATTATCACTATCGCAATCAGGTTTCAAATTTGCTCGCTTCTCCCAGCACTATTCTCTTATTCGTCTCTACTATTTGTCCGTTGCACACCATCTCGTCGAGTATGACGTGAACCTGATCCAAGTGAAACATGATGTCCAACTCGCACACGTTCCCGAAGTGCCAATCTAAAGTCTCCACGAAACAGTGTATAAAATCCATCATGCTCAACTCGTTCTCGTCGTCGTCCACGCCAACGATAAAAAACAAACTCGCGTAGCGTCGATAGCATATCTTGTACTTGTTGTGTCTCAAAAACGCGCAGTACGAACGTTTCCCTTTGTCGTAATCGGAGCCTCGCGAGAGGGATTTGCGAACGATTTCGGATTCGAGTTGCCTCTTTTCCGAGGACGAGAGAGATTCGGTGAAATATTGCGCCAAACGCGTCTGACCTTGCTTGTTGACGAGGAGGATGAATTTGATCGTCATTTGCTGTCTCTTTGTTTTCTTGTTTTTGACCACCCCTCGTTGTGAAAGAAGAACGCGCGTGGGGAATTTGTAACGGCTTAACGTTTAGGGAAAAAAAATTCTTCAGTCTGGGAAGCGCGCGCGCAAAAAGAGTCACACGACAACAACAACAACATGACACCGAACGACAACGAGAACGCCTTCTCAAACGCCGATCGCGGAAGGACGACGTCATCGTCGTCACTATCGAGCAGTAGACGCTATCCAGTCATCATAAACGTCTACGATCTCAACGACATCAACGAGTACGTGCATTCCTTCGGTTTAGGCGTGTACCACTCGGGAGTGCACGTGCACGAGAAAGAGTGGTCGTTCGGAGGACACGAGTTTAACACGTCCGGGTGCTTTTATTGCGAGCCGAAAGCGGTGCCACCGCCGGCGAAGTTTCGAGTGTCGCAGTGCGTTGGTTTTACGAGGAAGAACGCGAGGGAGGTGGAGCGCGTCGTGCGCGAGTTAGGCGCGGAGGAGTTTTTGGGAAATAGGTATCACTTACTGCTGAGGAATTGCAACCACTTCGTCGAACGGTTGATCGAGGAGTTGGTAGACGAGAGTTTGGAGGAGAATCGAGGCATTAATTTTGGCGGGAGTTTGTCGAATCTCTTGTACGGCGGCGGAGGTAGGAGCGGCGATGACAAGAGCGCTACTACGAGATGTCCGTCTTGGATTAACCGGTTGGCGCGAGTGGCGGTGGTGACGAATCGGTTCGCGCCGTGCGTGTTACCAATGGCGATTCGGCAAATAGCGAATGTTCCTGTTCCAGGGCAGTTTAGCAATGATAGCGCGGGAGTTAACTACGGTGACAACGAAGAGAAGGAGGAGGAGGACAACGAGCGGTTTGAAAACGGAGAGGCATTAGAAAGGGCGGTGTTGATAGCACCTGGGAATCAAAGGATGTGATGATAATGAAGCGGCGCGCACATTTTAGGGGAGATTGTTTAGAAGTACTAGCAAACTTATTAGAAGATGAATAAATTCATAACCAATTTGATAATCCAGCGGACATTGCGCTCATGTGTTTGTCGATTAGATCGTCGGTTGCGTCGCGCTTGTCGCCTCTATGTTTACCTCTTTTATTTGTGTTTTCAATGACCACTGGCGCGGCGGCAGGGCTCACAACTTTCTTCGCTCGTTTGGTGTTTTCTCCTTGTGCAGTGCCCGTCGCAGCGGCGTGCTCTTGTTTGCGCTTCTTAAATTTGTCCGTAATTTCGGTGCTTGCTTCACCGCTGCCACCATTTCGCGCCTTCTTGCGCTGCTCGTTTCTTAATTTTTTGCGGTCCAAATTTCTTTGCACTTTCTTCGCCACGCGCTCGGACGGGAACGTTCGGCCTTCGATGCTGCTTTTATTCCGTTTCGTCGGTCGCGCGTCATCTTTTTCGTTGCCGTCGTCGTCGTTGTTCTCGCGAGCGCCTCCGTTCTCATCTTTATTGCGTTTCTTTTGCAGCTCGCGATCTGATTTTCTCTTTTCTAATTTCTTTACTGCGCGAGCGTCTTCAACTGCAAACTCAACAATCGGTCGCTTTTGCTTTGAAAATACTTCCGGGTTATTGTTCATCGCTCTCAGTGCAGTCATTGCTTCTTCGTGGGTATCGAATTCTACGAAACCAATGCCCTTGTGCTTCTGAATTCCGATATCAGCCCCTTTACCTTTTGAAGTATCGACGAGCAACTTGCAATTCACAATCTTCGGCGTTGCGTTCTTCGAAGCTCGCTTCTGCGTCGCATCCAAGAACGCACGCTTCAACAATTTAGAATCAAACTCAGCCGGAACATTTCTCACGGATAATCTCGTTTTCGAGATGAAATAGTTTGGATTTTTCAAGCGCGCCTGTCGTTCGGCGTCACCGCGTTTTCGCTTTTCCATATCTGATTTCGAAACGCCAACCGCGGCGGGCGAGTTTTCGTGCACCTGACCTTCTTTCGCTAAATATAAGTTTCTTTTGTCTCGCTCTTCTTTATTCATGTTGCCTTTCCAATGCTTGGCTTCTTTCTGCATCATCTTCGCCGCTTCATCTTTGGAGACCGCCAGCGCGATGCTCACCGGGCGTCCAGCCACGAGTAAAGGTGTCCTCCTCGAGGCTGCCATGGCGGCTATTTTAGCTCCTTTCTTATTACTTTTCATTTCTTGCGCGGTAATGGTAGTCTCCAAGTCGCCGCATCTGTCCACGCACTTTTTTGCAGAAGCTTCGTCCCAGAAATCGCAAAATGCGACGCCCTTCGATCGGTTGGTAATTTTCTCATACACGATTCGACAGGATTTGATTCTTCCAAATTGTTTCAGCTTTGCTTCAAGTTGTTCTTTTGTCGCATCTAATGGAAGATTCCGAATGAAAATTGTTCGGTTTGGTGGTTGTTCGTTCGAAGGTTTGTTCTCTTTGTTAAATCTATCTGGCATCTTCTCTTCCTCTTCTGATTCCGAATCGCTTTCTCTGTTATCATCGTCATCATCATCAGACGACGACGACGAGGAAGAAGAAGAAGATGATGATGAAGAGGAAGAACCGCCATCGCCTGAAGAAGAATCGTCGTCGCTCTCGTCGTCGTTGTCACCATCATCTTCGTCATCATCATCATCATCATCATTAGCACTTTTTTCCTTTGGCACGGCTTGCGCCGCCGCTACAACTTGATTTTCCTTCTCTTGCCTTTTGGAAAGCGCAACGTCGACAGCAACGACACGTCCGGCAACTTTCTGCCCGTTCATTTTTTCCACGCACGCCACCGCATCTTTGGCGGTGATGAACGCAACGAAAGCAAAACCACGCATTTTCTTTGTCTTTTGGTCGATTGGAATGGAAACGTCCCAGACGAATGCGGCATCAGAAACGTTCTTCGCTATTGAATCTCGTATTTGTTTCTCAGTCGCGTGGAACGCCAAGTTTCGTAAAATCACTCTGTGCTTCTTCGGATTCGCGCCTTCGCCAACCAACGCGCGCGACCACAACGTATCGTCGTCCACATTCACATCCCCTGAATCGCGTTCATCTTTCGCTCGTTTTTCAAAGTTGACCTTCTTTTGTTGTTTGTCCTTTTTCGTTTCTTCGAACTTTAACTTGTGCATGCGCTCGACGACTGTTTTCACGTCGTCTTCGTGTTCGAGTTTGAGTAAAACGATGCCGCGAGTCGCGCCGTCTTCTCTAATTTTGTATCTTTTGCACGTTTGGTCATCCGCTGGTTTCTCCTTGGCTGACCGATCGAACCGTTCTGCTAAGATCTTCGCGGTTTCTTCCGACACGCTTTTCTTCAATCGTTTATCCGTTCTAAAGAAGTGTGCCACTTTCGCCGGGTCTACGCCTTTAATCTCACCTCCGATTTTTAATCCGGCGATGATGACTGTCTTCTTCTCCTCCGGAGTCACCGCTGTCGCGGTTGAAGCCGACGCGCCTCTTGACTGTCGAATTCGCTTTTGTTTCAATTCCTCTTTCTTCGTTTCCGTTTCTTTCTCCAATTCCTTCGTCGCCGGCGTCGGTTGTTGTTGTTGTTGTTGTTGTTGTTGTTGTTGTTGTTCGTTCTTTTCCGTCGCGTTCTCTCTCGCCGCGCCTTCTTCGCCCGTCGTCTTCTCCCTCGCCTCTCGTTTCAACCGCTTCTTCTCCTTAAAATCCACCTTCTCTTTCTCTTTGCTCCGTAAAATCCCAACTTTCCTCCCTTCGATTTCCAACTTCCCGTCCAGTTTCAACGCCGCTTCCAAATCTTCTCTCAACGAAAACGTCACGTACCCGAAACCTCGATGCACGTTCGTCCCTTTCTCTCTCGCCACCCACGCCTGCCGCACGAGACCAATCTCCGAAAACGCATTTTCCAAAGACTCGTCCGTCGTCGTGTGCGGTAAATTCCGAACGAACGCGTCCAAGTGTTCCTTCTTTTCTTTTACTACGTCGTCGTTTACGTCCTCTCGTTCTTCTTCTTCTTCGGCAACCATGCGTCGTTTTCTCTCTCTCTCTCTCGTTTTGCGCGCGCGTATTATTATATATATATAAGTGCTTCTTCCCGGCGGAGGCGGCCGCAAAAAAGTGCGTCTCGATGGACTTTTTTTTTCCTCTTTTTTTTCTTTTTTTTGATTTTCCACAAAAAGAAAAAGAGCAAATCACTCACAACACGAAAAAAGAAATGTCAAACTCTCCC
>Ga0255756_1003069_pt1 | contig 17175 bp, 9 predicted proteins | sample 011ome_20_FD_179956 | JGI IMG/M metagenome (GOLD analysis project Ga0255756, IMG submission 179956) | Coastal salt marsh microbial communities from the Groves Creek Marsh, Skidaway Island, Georgia - 011509CT metaG (version 2) | ecosystem: Environmental > Aquatic > Marine > Intertidal zone > Salt...
CGTTGGGTGTCTGTGTCTGTCGCAGTTCCGCAGTGCGAGGCACGGAGGCACGAGGGACGAGGACGACGGTATTCGTCACGCGCACACGCGAGTGATGCCACGGTGAGTTGACGACGACGACGACGACGACGACGGCAGCGAGGCGTGGCGAGAAGGATGTCCGCAGACGTGACGCACAAGAAGAAGGTGCGAGTGCTCGTTATCGGGGACTCGGGGTGTGGGAAGACGAGCATGGTGCGGTTAATCGCACGAGGGGCGCGAGCGATGCGAGATGAGGTTGAACGCACGGCTGGGTGTAGCGTGGAAGTGCTCACGGTGGTGCGACGACGGGAAGACGAGGGTGCGGGACACCAACACCACGGGGAGGAGTTTTTCGTCGAGTTGTGGGACGTCGGGGGACACGCGCAATACAAACGCGAGCGACCGATATTCTACGACCAGATTAATGGAGTGATTATCGTATATGATGCATCTATTCGTGCTTCTGGGGCACGGTGCGAGCAATGGGCGCGAGAAGTTGCGTTGAAAGGAACGTTCGCGGCGCCCATGGAACCGCCGCCGGCGCAATTCGCGAGCGCAGAATTGCCGAGTGTGATGTATGGATTCGGTGGCTTGCCCGTGCCTTGTTTGATTGTGGCGAATAAAATTGATTTAGAACAGTTTGGTGGTCGAGGACAAGGCGCCGCCCAGGGGATTTTGCGTGGAATAATTGATAAATTGTTTCGCCGACGCGCGCACGCCATTTTACCAGAAACCATTGGCGACGTCAATCGAGTCTCGACGGCGTCTCGTCATCAGCGTCGACCGTCGGTTTCGGGATCTCTCCCTCCGGGTGGCGGACTGCGCATGAGTGCAACGCATGGGCTTGCAGATACCGAAACCATTAAAGCGTTCTTTCAAGAGCTCATCAACCGTTCGTTAGGCGGCGATGGCGCTGCGATGAACAACTCGCACGCCGCGTCGTACGTCACCGAGCGAATTTTACGCCCGAAAGATGACGACTACGATGACTTGACCTAGCTTGCCGATATAGCGCTTAGATAGCCGCAGCTCGCGTTGCATTGTTTCAATAGACTATAAACTAAATTGCCTAGGCTATAGCGTCGGAAATTTTCATCCACGTGGACAAAGCGACGCCATTTCTAACTTCACAAATCGCGTCACGCACTATAGCAGTATGTGCGTGTTGCGCGTGTTTCAACAAGCTCATAATTAAGACTTCGGACAAACTCGACAACTCACCTTTTAAGAGTTGTAATAAAGTGTACGGCAGTTTTCGAATACACTGCTCGATTGATGTCAACGGAAGAAGCGGCCCCGTCGGCCCCCACGCGGCGGCGAGGACGGCGACGCATGGAATCGCATCACCATCGTTCAAATTTGATGCCTCATGGAGAAGTTGTGCACGAATGCCAGCTGAAGCACTTCGTAACGTAGCGGCGGTTAATTTTAAAGACAGTACTCGCGTAGTCTTTGGCCAGGTTGACAAAGCGGTCACCGTCTCCCCTGGAACTTGGTTTTTGAGGAATAAATGCGCGCAGATCACAGGTTTAATCTCAGCGTCGAGCATCCGCACGCACTCATCGCGTATGGCTGCCGATGAGAACGCTCTGATATACATAGCTACCGATTCCAGCATTTGCGCTGCGTTTGAATCTATCAACTTAGGTAAACCCGCGGTGAGAGCACGAATGGCACGCGACGCGCTTTCGCCTTCAGCGACGGTTACCATTCCTTTCCAAAGTGACAACATGCACCCTTCTGCAGCATCTTTGCGCGACGCGATTTTGATAAAATTTTCAATCGTACAAGACCCACCGTCTGATTGCATGGAACACGCGAGTGGAGCGTTGTACATCAGTAACAGTTGCGTCTCTGGCGCAAGCGCGAGAAACTCGCCGTCGGAGAACGAGGCGATTGACTCCAAGACATTACGTCCCATACTAGGCCCAGGATGCGCACGCGATACGCGCAAGCATGCACGCTGTAGCGCATGCTTTGCATCACTTGCATCGGTAGCACCGGTAGCGATGGAAATTTGCCACCAGCGCCGCAACGCGTTGGACCAACTCGCATTTGGTAGTCGCGTGAGATGGCTCAATACATCCAACGCCAGAGCTGCATTTTCTATGAGCGTCTTGGACGGCGAAGCTTCCACCGTGCCGACGATTGCTTGAATCATGGAGCCGACAACAGTGTCCATAGACACGTTTGACTTTGCATCGCCTGCGTTTGAGTTCGTCGTCACCGCGATGCGCGCCGCTCGGTCAGAAATGCCGGCGAGCGTCCACGATGCCAGTTGACGAAGAGCGCTTGAAGCAATGTCATCAGATGCATAAACGATGCTCTCAAGCGTCTTTAAGATAGTTTTAGCTTCGATCTTGCCTTTATCTCCACCCCAAAGAAACGGTGCGCTGAAAACTTTGCTTTCGTCCGATGTTCCTGAACTACTCACATCGTGCTCGTCCCATCCATCCCAAGGACCTCCTAACGCCGCTGAAAGTGCGAGAATGGCTCGCGCACGCTCTGTCGAAGGAAGCTCACACCTTTTGACAGTGGAAGAGAGCTCATTAATTATATCCTCGCTCGTGCTGATCTCAACAGCGCATCCATGGTCGAGTGCGATACCTAGAATGACGCCAGCGACTGCTCGCACGTCTCTGCTCGCGGCTTGTTTCAACGTGGACAATACATGTAACGTTAAAGTTTCACTCTCGACGGTTCTTTTAGCTTTCAACAAGCATTTAAGAGCAACCGGAAGTGCTATTGCGGCAGGCAAATTCCCTTTTGACGCAGCATTTGCAAATGATGTCACTAAAACTGTCAGCTTATGCGTCGTAGCTCTTTCGTCAAACGTATTGAGTGCGCACACGGCGTTCGCAAGTCCCATGTGTATGCCAATCAGCGCGTCCAAGGTATCGCCAGCGGGAATCTGTATCGATTCAGTTGATTGCGGTAAATTCAACTCGTCTGCGAGTGCGTGAGATGTACCTAGAGCATGAGATGCGGCGCAGAGAACGCCACAAATGCGGCGTACACTGTCGTGACGCCAACAATTTGGTAACGGCGCTCGTTGCCACGCCGCCGCGAAACCTCGCGCAAGCAACCCGAGAGCGTGTGCAATGCTCCCCATGGTGGATGGACCATCTATCTGACAATACATCATTCTCTCGATGAGTTCTTCGACGACTTTTAATGGGCGTGGTGCGCTTCGTCTATCGTCAACCGAGCCGGTGGCCAGCGCGAGTGCGGTGAGCAAACCACGTTCGGCGCCAATGACTGTGGCCTTCTCATTCAAGATAGACGAAAGTAAATCGACCAAGACCATGGAGTTTTCATCTTTCAAAACTGGTGTTGAGAGAAAGACTGCGATGTTTTGCAGCTCATCTGGCGTTGATGTATCTTTGAGCGCCTCCATTGCAGTTGCATTGATGCTTGCTCGAACCTCAGCGTGAAGTTCTTCCAAACCATTTTCCGCGCTTCTTGCCGCTACTTCAGCATTAAACCAGCGGAGGGCAAACCGCGACCATGATTGAATGACAAAACTACTGTGCCACCATCCATTCCAAGATATTTGTTTCGCCGCGCGCTTGAATTCGTTCCGGTACGCCTCCGCTCGCGCGCGTTTTATTTTGGTTTCCTCCACTGACCGATTTGATATTTCTGATGTCTTTGGCGGCCGGAACAAGAACAAACGGGCTCCAGCGCACGCGTCATTCGCGAGAATTTTCTTCGGCATACTTTGCGTGACTCTATAAATCAAAGGGTCCGCGGGCGGCGGATGAGAGGCTTGCTGAGTCTCTCGTGCCGCTAACGCAGTTCTAGACAGTGAGGCCAACTCCTGGCGCGCTACCACCTTTAAAGTTTGTAAAGCGCCTTGAGAAACAAGCGCATCGCGTTCTTCTAACGCAGCTCGTGCTATTTCGCTCGGTTTAGGTGTGCCGAGTTCGATAATAAATTCAGCATCGTATGCACTAAGTGATGTCCACGCCTCAGCGCGAGTGCGAGCATCCGTGCATTGCGTCGCCGCGTTCCACAAAGTCTCAACAAGTTTCGCTGCCGCATCGGGAAATTCTTCACAGTCTCGTCCACCGTGCCTCATCAACTTGATCCACTTCCATGCAACTAGAGGATGCTCGGGAATGCTCGGAATGTGTCGAGTGACAACCTTGAATGCCGGGAGAAAGTCAAGTGCGTCGCTTGCACACATGTCGTCAATGGCTTCAAGCGCGAGCGCGCAAGCCGCTGGTACTTTGGAACTCAAGCATCCTTGCATGGGCATCACCAACTCTACCGCTCGAAAAGGATGTGATTTTGCTGCGGCAGCTACCGAAGCTGCGCAGCCTATGACAATAGCCGCATCGTGGGATGACGCAGCATGTTCAAGCGCCGAGCGTAGACGCGCGCCAATTTCACGATTATGCACCCACATTTCGGACAAAAGCCTCAACGCGAGTGCGTGCAAGCGTGAATTCGGTGCTTTTTCACCCGGTTTGGTATTCATCAGTGGTGAAATTGCGCGCAATATAGCTGGTGTTGCGATGAAGTTTGAAGCGCCCGCAGTGAGCGCATTTAAAGCTGCCAGCGTTGCGTGTGCGTCTTGCTCTGTTGATGTTCGTTCACATTCTGTCTTCAAGCGCAAGAGCGCCGCAGTGACATTTGACGCGCCACCACTAGACGAACGTTTGGCTAATTTTACTTGTAACACTTTCGCCGCAATCTCGCGAATGTTGGCATTCGGATGACCTAAACATGCGAGCTCTACAACTGGTGATTTTTCACTTGCATTGGCTCGGATGCACGCCGCGAGCGTTGCACTTGATTCGTCATTCCATGCCTCGTTGAGCACATCATTCACGAAACCATCGAAGCTAGCGTTTCCTAGCAAATTATTCTCTTGTATCTTTTGTGTCTTCGCCAACGTTGGCGTCGAGAGCGAGAGCGCCAGGTGTGCCCCAGATTGCTTTTGCAGCACCAAAGCGCTCGTCGCTCGCATCGCGCACAACGCATTTGAAGCACCAGATTTTGGGAAATTGGGCGCTATGAGCGCTAAAATTGCAGACATTTCGTCCACAGTACGTACTTTTGGTAGTAGCGTAATTAATTCTTCGCAAGCCGCGTTATCTTCCGAGAGCTCACCGAGTCGCTTGAGCGCTCCGATGAACGCGAGAGAGTTGTCTCCGGCGAGCGCCGCCGCCCGCGCTTGTTTCACCACCGCCGCCGTGGTTTGTGACAACATCATCGACATTTCATCAACCTCATCGTGTTCGAACATTCTAATCTCTATAGCCCCTATTACATCCGACGCCGCGGTTGAAATCCATTCTCTAGCCTCGCTCGTCGGCGCGCGATAGGCGCCGAGCGCCTTTACACACGACTCGAGCGCGCGCCGCGCATTCACCCCGCGTCCACTCGCCACGCCAATCAACCGTGCATGCAATAACATTGCAAACGCACTTCTCGGCGCCGGAGCAGGATACTCGAGCAACGCTCGAGATATAAACGGCTCAAGCGCGTTAAAACATTCCACGCCGCCGCTCGCGAGCGCGCTCGTCGTCGCCTCCAACGCCCCCGCCCCCGCATCCCTGTGCGCGCGCACCGCACGTAACACCGGATGCATCGACCCATGAACCGCCACAGCGCCATTACTAGAACTATAACACACCGTGCGCACGATCGCCTTCGTCAACGCCCTCGCGCTCGCACTCGTCGAAGCGCTTGTCGTCGCGCTCAACAACTCATCCACCAGCGCGCCTCGCTCAATCACCTTCCCACCGAGCACCACGTCGATGTGCTTGGTAAACTCATCAATCGCACACTCATGCGTGTTCGCCGCACACAACCGTCGCACGACGCCCATCACCACGCCGTCGTCGCCGCGGAGTTGCACTAAGTGCTGCACCACTCCACGAGTGGCTATGCGAATGGTGTGATGATCCCTTTCGTCATCGTCGTCGCCGTCGTCCCTGCAGCCGCCATCGTGGCGATGACGTCGGGTGACGTGTTGCATCAACGCATCGCACGCGTCGTCACCACCCATGACGACGACGCGTCGCGCAATGCGCCCCAAGACGCGTAACCAACTTTTTGAAAGTTGCCGCACACCATGGCGTTCGTGCTTGGGACACCGGTGAAACGGAACGGCGACGGCGACGGCGGCGACGATGACGACGTGGGGTGTGATATCATATGCGAATCCCCCATCGCGCGCGACGACGACGGCGGGGGCGACGGTGGTGGGGTGAAAGACGACGACGCGCCCGTGCGCTACGTCCCGGTGCGGTCGTTGTACGATGAAGGTGGGAAACACGCGTTGGTGTTTGCGACGACGAGCGAGAGCGAGGCGTACGTGCGAAAATATCATCAGCATCAACAATCGTGTTCGTCGTCGTACTCGCAGTCGTCGGTGTCGTATACCGCGGTGGTGTGCGATCCATTCGTGGCGAGACGCTTGCGCGCGCACCAAGCCGAAGGCGCGCGATGGATGTACCGGGCCTTACACGGCTTTGACGACGACGATGACCGTCGTTATCGCGGAGTTGTCTTGGCGGATGAGATGGGTTTGGGGAAATCCTTACAAGTACTTGCGTTGCTATGGGCAATGTTAAAACAAGGACCTCGCGGCGTGGGCTCGTGCTCTCGCGCGGTACTCGTGTGTCCGGCGTCACTCATCGGGAACTGGGGGGCGGAGTTTACCAAATGGCTCGGTCGCGTTCGCGTGCAAGCGGCGTTAGCGGAAGGTAACGCCGATGCGGTAGATGAGGCGTGTGATAAGTGGTGCGCCGAGCCCGCGAAATCGTCGAATTCGGCGTTTGATCGATGGCCAGTGTTGGTGATGTCGTACGAAACCGCCCGGCGGTTGGCGCCTCGGGTAAAGGCGATGAAACCAGAGTTGTTGATTTGCGACGAGGCGCATAGGTTGAGAAATGCGCTTGGGTCACAAACGATGACGGCATTACGTGATATTGATGCTCCGATGCGCGTGTTGCTCACGGGGACACCGATTCAGAACAACATGAATGAGTACGCGGCGGTTTTAGATTTTGCGCAACCGGGCGTGCTCGGACCGCTGGATGAATTTCAGCGTAAATTTGCGCAGCCGATTCAGCGGCAATATGAGAAGGGTGCGAGTGCGCGAGAGATTGCGGAAGGCCGCGCTGCGGCGGTGGAGTTGAACAAACGTACGGCGGGAAAGATTCTCAGTCGCAAAGCGTCAACAAACGCCGCGTACTTGCCGAAAAAGACGGAATTGGTCGTGCTCTGTCGCCCAACAGAGACGCAAAAGATTGTCTACGAAACTGGTGCAAAGCTCGTTAAAAAGTGGACGTCTGCGGATACGAGTGCATCTTCGGGTGCGGCGGCGCTTTGTGCTATAGGAATCTTGCGACAGGCGGCGAATGAGTTGGATCAAATATTACAAAACGATTCGCATTCGCATTCGCAAGAGCGATCCGCTGCCGACGCGGACGATTTAGATGACGACGATAATGATGCCGATGTTGATGTCATCACAAAAGCATCCAGTGGTGGCAAGTCAGTGGATGAATTGAAAGGTGTCATGAGTAAGGCATTACCTGCAGGTTACCGTGGTGGCGTCGAAGGGTCAGGGAAATTCGCCGTGTTGAAGTGCATGCTCGAAGCACTCACCGAACGCGTTGACGCGACAGAGCGCGTCGTCATCGTCTCCGGTTACTCTGCGTCGCTCACGACCGCAGATAAAATCTGCAAAAAATTGAATTTAGCGACATCGCGACTCGATGGTACGGTTTCTGTCGATTTGCGTACGTCGATTGTCAAAGATTTCAACGCTGGCCGCGGCGGTCGAGTAATGTTGCTCTCTGTCGTCGCCGGAGGCGCTGGTCTCAATCTCGTCGGGGCGAATCGTCTGATTCTCATGGACGTGTCGTGGAATCCCGCGCATGATAGACAAGCCATGGGTCGTATTTGGCGCGATGGTCAAACAAAGCCGGTTACTATTTATCGACTTATCACTGCTGGAACGGTGGAGCAAAAAGTTTTTGAGCGTCAGCTCGGTAAAGAGGTATTAAAAAATACCGTCGAAAGCGGGTACTTGGGGTACGAAGGCGATGGATTCACTACGAAAGATTCATTAGCGGGTATAGTGGAATTTACTGGGGATGATTTGACCACGAATGTAGAGTGGGGCGAAGAACAAGACGTCGATGAGGCGTGCCCTCTTTTGAAATCGGCGGTCGCGCGAGCGGCAACGACGTTTAAAGTTTTCGTCGCCAACGACGGCAATCCGGTGCTCAAGCCCGAAGACGTAGCATCACAGCTTCCGATTCAAGAGCGTGCCCGCCCTCGTCATTTGGCGCCTAAACGAATCGCCTTTGAAGATCTTCTTGCCAATGCAAAGCGTAGATAGTAGAACAGCTGTAACAAGATTTATTTGAGCTAGAGTAGTAATCAATCGACACTGTTCGTCGCGGTCACCTCGAACGCGGTACGTGTGGTCGATTATTTAAGCCTAAAACGTATTCTGCGCGCCTCACGTTGCTAGACGCGTCGACGAACATGTCCGTCGACGCACAATTGTCGTGTTCTCGCGAAAGATCCCGACAGGCGAGAGCGATGCTGAACGAGTTTGTTTACGCTGTCACGGATGGGGCGCGTTATAAATTAAGCGATGAGTGCCCTATAGCGCGTCAACGGGATATGTTCTACGAACACGAAAAGCACAAAGAGCGCGTGCTGTACTCCAAGCACTACTGGCGCTCGCTGTACGCAAACAAGGTGTTTAAGAGTGAGTACTACGTAGACAAACACATGGAGCGTAAACACGCCGACAAGATCCCGCCTGGGGCGAACGTATGCTTAGCAGAATATTGCGATGTGTTGCAGTGCGATAGACACTCGGCGTATGCACGTGATGAGAAGAAAACGTTTCCGTGGTGCGATAGAAAGCACATGGCGGACACACGAAGAGCGTGCAACAACCTCTTGACGCAATGTTTTCCAGAGCAGCACACCAACGCAAAGGCTGAAAGATTGAATGCATATTTTAGCAAATATTATTGCGATCAGATGACGTGCGATAACGTCGGTGGAGTGTTCAAGCTCATGAGCGCACATCACGAGACGCCGGGTGTCGGCTATTACATGTCGTTGGCATTTGTCCTCACAGGATTATTTACATACTACGCGTGCGTGTACACGTGGAGTAGTGGGAAACACGTAAGTTCAGATCTCAAACGTACGCGTTCGCTGTCTCGGAGGACGATGTGGATTGATTTATTGCCGCGCGGTGTTGCCAAGCGCTGGCTCGGCGTGCGTCACGCGCGCAAGAAATATTCTTAATGTTAGCGCGTGTGTTTGATACGCGTAGCTCATCTTAGCATAGTCTTTGTATAAATAAACATAGTCTCATAGCTCACTCATCCGTACCGTGCACTTGGTTGCATGAGTTAACATTGTGATTTCACTTTCGCGCAAAGCATAAACAACTGCGCGCGCTGGAGCAAAGTCTCCATAGCTTAACGCGCGTGCCCGTGCGGGCCCGCCACACAAATGTCACTCGATGGCGATATAGATGACCTTGTAGACGCACTTCGTTCTTCTCTCGCGTTTGACGACGCTCCATCGTTCTCATGCGTCAACATTCCGGCGCCATCCACGTCGTCGCCGACTTGGTCAGCCACGCAGCAGCAGCGCGAAAGATGTGGTTGGACGCCGCGGGTGATTACACGCGATGCACATGACATCGACGCCATCGATAACATTACACGCGAACATCTCAAAGCCATGCTTGCGCGACTGCTGACGCTGCGCGCATCGCTACAGAGTGCGTCACACTTGCGTCTGTGGTGGTTGACAATTGTGAAGATTACAGTTCGACTCGACGAGGAACCGATAGATGAGAGCGAACGCAAAGATGCAGCAGCCGAAGACATGGGGTTCAGAGACGTATGCCAGGTACTGGTAGATGACATCGCATCACTGGCGCGTATGGAACCGGCGCCCGAACGGGAGTGGTGGGGCGCGAAAGTTGCCGAAGCGCTGGTGGCGCCGGTGGATGTCGCATCTCGGTGGGAGACACTCGTTCGTGCGACGGCCGGGTTATTTAATCACGCTCCGAGGATTTTGATTGAAACGTTTGTTTCTGGTTTGAAGTCACGATTAGGACAATCCGCGAGAGGAGAAGCGTATTGGTTACTATTTGCGTTGAGCGTCGTAGCGCCAAACGGAGACGGCGCTGTAGACTTCACTAGGCAATTGTTGTTAGCACTGAACCCGATGAGTTGGACGCCAACGTTTAGAAAGAGCGACTTCAGACAGTGTTTGTCGTGCACGTTGGAGGCTATTCTTTATCAATATCTCGCAAACAACCGATTGAATGTTGCAAGTGTTGACGTCAACATTCTGAACACAGTGCTCTCTGATGTCATAAAATGGATGAGCGAAAATGAGAAAAAGCAAGCCAACGCTGGCTTGCCTCTTCGAATGATTCTTAGCACCATGGTGTTAGTTGCAGATGGTGGAGCTTCGTTAGCAAAGGTGTGGCCCGTGGTCGAGGCGAGAATATTAAGTGGGATGGAGAACAAGATGAAAATGTCGAGTTTGATTGCGACCATTAGGAATACCTTTCTTGGCGTTTCTCCATCTATAGACTTGGTAAAGCTGAGTCAAGTCTTGGAAAATGGCTTAAAGAGTTGCATAAATTCCATAGAGCGAGGCGCATCTATAATTGATGATATCGGTGCCATGAAACTCGCACAGGCTGCAGTTGCGCTGCACGCCGTTGACAACGGAAGAGGCGTTGACTTATTAAACGAGCTGCTCACAAGTAGAGTGCTTTTGATGAACCTCGCAGGTATGACTGCGTGCGAAGACATTATTCATCATTTAGCTTTGTCCACATCAGAAGCGAGCGAACGTTTCAACAGGTTGGTTGATGAGACTTTGCCAAAGCTCTTCAATACAGCTCTTGAGCGCACTCTCCCGAGTTTCGCAAAAGCCGCGCTACTTAGATGTACCCGACTCGTGAGCGCCGAGGGTTTGCCAGAGAAATTTGTGACCCAATTGATGTGTCATGCGACGGTGGATGAATCAATTATCTCGCGTCTCGCTGCAGAGGAAAGTCTCTTGTATACGTTTGGAGTTCGAGCGGACTTGCGGGATTCTTGTTTACAAGAGCTCGCGTCTACGATTCTCAACTTCAGAACTTTGGAGCCATCAGCTAGGTTATCGGCGATGAACACACTTACATCTATGTGTCAACTTTGGGTCAAACTAATCGATGGAGATCAAATTCAAGACGTCAAGAGTAACTTTGAGCGGGCAGAGTCTGCGGCGCTCTTGCTCATTTGTGACGCTGACTCGTCTGTGAGAATCTCTGCTATGAAGGCTCTCGAGACTATCTCAGTGTTACAATCAAACGTCACTCCCGGCTCGACGTCAGTATATTCTGTTTTGGAGGAGTATCTCACTCTGATTGACGACGTACCGTCTTTTATTAGAAAGTTTAGCGCAGATATGGCTCGTAGCTGTCCCATGGTGTGTACGACAGCTCACGCTCAAGCGTATCAGAGAATTCAAGCCATGATGGTTGCAGAAGGAGACGGGAAAATTCCAATGACACCCGTTGAACCCTCTGAGTACAAATTCAACCTTTGGCAAAACTACATGCTGTTTGTCTGCGCTGCGGACATAGCGGACGTCTCGGTGAATGAAGGCAAGCGTCAAGTGGTCACAATCGGGCAAAGAGGTTCGCTCGCCGATTTACTCAAAATGGTCATTCCGAGACTTGGTCGTTCTGAATCCGAAGCCGAAGCCGTTATGCGATTGTTTCTGATCGTACCTGATAAGTCAAAGTCAGTGATCTTGAATGCACTGGTTCCTCTCCAAGGCTCCTTGATGGCATCTACTCTTGTCAAGCGTAAATTCCGCGATGATGTGAGCATGATGCTCAGATTTGGATACGTGTATCAAAATTACGGTGTGAATGGCGTTTTCACGAAAAACATAGACTCCACAACTTTTGATGCTATCGTTGACTTCGTCCTCATGGTTTGCTCGTATCTGAAGGCAACCGCCCAAAATGAATGCTCTGAAGATGAAATCAGTCAGCTCAAATTCTCGGCGTCAAATATCATCGCTACTGTGTTGATAGATGCCAAACAAGTGCAACGTCTTCCTGGCGTTACTCAGGGAGAATTGTGGGATAGCTTTTTAGCATGGCAGGAGGTTTCATCATTAAGCGTGTCCTCACAAAATCAAAGTGATCCGACTTCACGTGAACGAATGCGCCAGCTCATTCAAAATAAGGAAGCCATCCCGTCAGCAAACGACGTATGTTGGGCTGCGAGGGAGGCATTGGCATCGTTAAGTCTCAGTGAGCAATTCATTCTTGGTGCATCCAAAAAGGTTTTTGCTTGGGTGAATAAGCTTTCGGAGTACACAACCGATGCGAATCGTGAGTTATCACTGCGCGTGCTCACGCGCGTGTTGAAGGCGAATTCTAAAGAATTATTTTCGTCATCGTTGGATTTTTGCTATTCTCCATCTATGCACGTAGCCCGTATGCATCTCACGGTTATTGCTACTCTACATACAGAAGCCATGCAGTTCATTGGTTGTGAAAGATTGATTGCGCTTGTTCTATACAAGATATTGCACGAAGATGCGGACATAAGAAGTGCGGCAAACGCTCTGCTACGCGTCATTCAGGATCACGCGCGAGTGAAGGATGCCACGAATGAAACGGTAACGAACGAATCGCAACTGATCGCTGTTTGTGAGCAAATCATGAAGACAGAAACTCAGCAAATCGAAGGAATCTTACTTGAGGTCTGGAAAAGGCAACTCGAAGACGCCGTGAGCGTGTTAAAGACACACAGTCACGCACTCGCCGCGCTCGTTCCTTGGGTATCTGTTCTGCATTTGCCTCATCTGGTCGCTACCGGTAAAGCTGAACAAATTTTAAATGGTCTGTATCAGGTGGCTATGGTATCAAAAGATGATAGGCGGTTACAGGCGGATCGATTATGGAGTGCGATCGGTGCTCAACCACGTAACATTGCCCCAGCGCTTCGGTTTCTTCAAGACAGGGCATTCGAAATTGCGACGACGAGTGGATCTACTTCAGCTTTTCAGACGGCAAAAGTAGCGTGTCGAATGCTGTCACAGTCTTCATCGCAGCAAGCTATTGACCAATTAGTATATACTATCTCATTTCGTGCACTGGAGCTTGACGAAAACGAGTCGAAAGGATCAGATGTTGCTTCATCTAAAATCTCGCTCGCAGATGTTGGCATAATTTTACTCTCTGAGCTTGCGACAGATCACAGTGAAGGCTTCAGGTTTCACTTGCCTGTGCTGGCGCATGCCGTCGTTGTGACTCTCATTGTGACAAACGAGCCCATCGTAAGACAATACTGCGGCCATCTTTTGTGTAATTTGGCTTCCAAGTCCAGTGACGAGAGTCGGGCTAAAAGTTCAGCAAGTCGCCTAACGCGGCTTTTTCAAAATGATGGCACGCAGCCGTGGATGGCGAGTAAAGTTCGGCAGCTCGTAAATGTTCTACCACGAGCGATTGATTTAGATGAAAACTTATCGTCACGATGGGCGAGTGAGGCGCAAAGATGGCTGTTGCGTTCTCCATCTCTTATGTTATCGCGTGCTTCGGCGATGACACTCATGGCGTTAAATCATCCACTCGAGGATGAAGCGTTTGATGCTTTACTGTCGGCAACCTGCGCATGCGCCATGTTATCGGAGCAAAATGAATCCAAAAGACAAGCAGCTGAAGAACTTACTCAAGCTTTACTGAAAGTGATAACATTGTCCATTTGCGAAATGAATGGTCAAGATGTTTTGATGTACACGCAAGCTTTCTGGTGTGGCGTGGGCTGTTTGCGTGCTTTTGAAGAAAACGTGTACTCATGTGCGATTGATTTATGTTTTATGTTCCTCTACAAATGTTCTTTGGATGGACCAACGATGGCGCTCGAAGTCATCAAATCATGCGCTCCTCTACCTCGAGGCGCTCAATATCCGGATTTGCCCATCGTTGAAAGTTACGAGGAGTTGCTGTCGATTACCCCAGGGCCAATGCCTAGCGCAGAAATTACTTTCAGTCAAGTCGTGCCTTTGGTCATCAAAGGTTTGCTGAAGCCACCGACTTGTGTGCGTTCGATTCGCGTCCTCGCTATACTTGCGCCACATGTCAAGGGTGAAGTTTGGCGCGACGTGGATGTCATTTTACTTATTGTTTGCGCGTTGTTGCCAGTGATCTTGACGTCTGTCGACGGAAGCAGTGGGGCCAACAACTCAATAATCAACAGCAACGAAGCGCGTGCAATTGCGCACAAATTAGCGCAAGGATTGATGTTATCACGGATGTTTCCTCGACTTTCTGATGCTTTGATGAAGTTTGCCGCTGAAAAATCACGCACGAAGTCATGCCTGGATGCGTTGGATTCTGCGTTCACCGCGACAGTGCAAGACCTCAACGCGCCATTAGTGATACAGCTGCTGCGAGAATATGCCTCTTGTACCGACGCATCGACTGCGAAAAAGATACTTCAGATATTAGCGAGCGCGCCAAAAGCTCCGAAGACGTTCAAGAGAGAATTTCTGAGTTTGTGGTCTACGGATTCTAGCGCGCGCACAATGTCTGAAGCCATGTACGGCGTGCTCTTGAGCGCGCGCCTAGACACCGACAAGAACTCAATTCCAGCCTGTTTAGACACCTAGCTCTAGAAAAACATATGTATTATAACTACAAAAGCTAAAAGCTAATAGCTAGTCGAGCGACGCCGGATCGGATCCCAAATACGGTGGTGGCCACATCGGAGGATCGTACCCTTTATCCCCGAGCGGATTACATCGCATCAATCGCCAAGCGGTGAGTACAAATCCTTTACTTGTACCATACTTTTTATACGCCTGTCGCGCGTATTCCGAACACGTCGGCACGAAGCGACAACTCTTCGGTAACAAGGGTGAAATCTCCCTCTTGTAAAAGTCGAGCAAACCCATGGCGACTTTCATCGTTACCGTGTCTTCTTCATCCTTTGACGACTCGTCGCGATCATTCGCCCCAGACGACGACGATGACGCACGATTACCCTCGTCATCCCCATCCTTCGCCCCCGCGCACACGCCCGCGCGTCGAGACGGTTGCTGACGCACCGAGACTGGCGCGCGGTGTCGACAGTGTCGACACGCGACAACGTTGAGATGCTGGCGATGGCGCATCGACGTCGTCGTCGACGACGCTCGCGCGCATGAGAGCGCTCGGGTAGTCGTCACGTCTCGCTGACGATAAGACGTCGTGCACGTTGCAGACATGGCGCCGTGCGACGCGGCGGCGTGTGAGGCGCGCTCTCGAGTTGGAAGCCGGAAAGAATATAAAATTACAATATTACGCGGCGCCACCAGCGTCGCTGTCGTTATCGCTGTCCAAATCGCCCACCGACCCGTACGTGGTGATTTGATGCAACACGAAACTCTTCGCCAAGGTTTCTACGTTGGTGACGATGACGTTGTTTGAGTGCACGAATGGCTCGTCGTCTTCAAATTCGTTTTGAAGGTCACCATGTTGTAAGACGTCGCCGATGGCGCTAGATGTGTAGTTGGCTAAACCACGCGCGAGTTCGGCACCGTTTTCGTCTAAAATAACTAACCCTTCTTGTACTCCAAAGTTACCCTGGACCTTGGTGCAGTTCACAACCATCAAAGCCATGCCGCTGAGCACGGCTTTGGCGCCGTGTTCATCCACCCACACGTTGCCCTTGACGGGGACACTAAGAAGCCAGCGCTTTTTCCCTCGTGCACTACGCTTTGCGGCTAAAAACTTGGTTCCAACCTGCTTTCCAGCTATGGCGTCTACAATCGCCGTCTCTTGTTGCGAGGCGAGGCAGATGATTGTTTGACATCCAGCGGCGCACGCGATGCGCGCCGCGGTGAGCTTTGTCACCATGCCGCCGGTACCGACGTTACTTCCCGCCCCCGAATTGACATCCACGTCTAAAGCGTTAATATCTTCGACAACATCGATCTTCTTCGCGTTTGGATCACTCGCGGGATTGGCCGTGTACAATCCATCGACGTCGGTTAAAAGAAATAGATATTTCGCTTCGACGAGTGCCGCTACCTTTGCGCTCAGCGTGTCGTTATCGCCAAACTTTAACTCCTCAACCGCTACGGTATCATTCTCATTCACGACCGGCACTACACCCATTTCAAATAATTCGTCAAACGTATTCTTCGCCTTGCCGTATTGCGTGCGATTACTCAAGTTTTCCAACGTCAACAACACTTGCGCGCACTTTACGCCCAAAGTGTTAAAGATGTCCTCGTAGTAGCGCATCAAATGCGGCTGCCCAATCGCCGCCAGCGCTTGTTTCTTCGCCAACGTAGGCTTCACTGGCCCCGGAGTGATGCCCATCTTAATCATTCCCGCCCCAACCGCGCCCGAAGACACTAAAACCACGCGATGTCCCGCGCGCGAGAGCTGCGACACGGTTTCGCACAACGCGCACAGTTGGGACAAGTGCAAGCACCCATCGGCGGCTTTTAACAGCGAACTCGTACCGACTTTGATGACGATCACCGACGACGCAGCGTGCGTGTGCCCATTCGTCTGACCGCTCATCGCGCCCGTCGCGCCCGTCGTCGTCCCGTGCGTCGCGCGAAAAGGTCGCGAAACGTTCGCGCCGAGCACTGCGTTCGACGCGTTTTCCTCGCGCGCGCGGTGGATCATCCACGGCGAGGGAAATCACAGAGAGGTATTTAGTACACGTTTCGGACATGTGGCATGTCACATAGTCAAGGCCAACATAGTACCAAGAGATGACGACCTCGGGCATGACCTCGTCCTTGATTTACGAATACAAATGAGAGGCTTGAAATATGAACATTTGCTCTTCTACAGTCGTAGTAGGAACGATCGTGCTCGACGTCCCTCGCCAACGTCGGTCGGTCGGTCGGAAGAGTTTGATACTCAGTTTGCGTCTGGGCGTTGCGCATCGCCACGGGCACCGCCACGATTCCACTGAACATGAACATGAGTAGTCCGGCTACTCCGCCACGATTCCACTCTATCATCACGTTTCTAATCAGCCTGATCATGCCTTCAACTAGCCCAAAAAAATCTATCGAAGCCTGGTTTCGATCCAGGGACCTTTGGGTTATGGGCCCAACACGCTAACC
>Ga0255756_1003071_pt1 | contig 17169 bp, 17 predicted proteins | sample 011ome_20_FD_179956 | JGI IMG/M metagenome (GOLD analysis project Ga0255756, IMG submission 179956) | Coastal salt marsh microbial communities from the Groves Creek Marsh, Skidaway Island, Georgia - 011509CT metaG (version 2) | ecosystem: Environmental > Aquatic > Marine > Intertidal zone > Salt...
GGGGGGACTCGCGACTCGTCACGACTCACCCGCCTGTCGTGAGCGTTGTGCGGCAGAGACCACCGGATCCAACTCCTGAAGGCTTGACTGTCGCAGGCACAGGCCACTGCAGTGAAGTCCCTGGATCAGTCCTCCGAATGTACCTTGTCCACGCGTAGGTCATCCTTCAGACGTTCGATTAATGACACGTCGGTGCGTCGGGTATCTCACGTGGGGCTCGGACGGTGCTCAGTTCGCTCACGTCAGCTACCGCCTCTGGCGATGTGGCAGCGGCGGCCCTGCCGTCCACGGCTGGCAGGGCAGGCGGTGCCGTCAACCACGTCTCGCGGGGCTGGGGTGCGCGCCCGGACGAGTGCCCGACCAGCGAGAGCTCGCACGCATTGGTCCGCGAAGCGATCGTGGGCGGCCAATGGCATCTTTCGGAGGAGTCACGTGAGCGAGTCGGATACTCCGGATGAGACAGGCTTTGTCCGGGGACTCCTGAACGTCGTCCTCGGCGCCACCCATCGGCTTGTCCCGCGGGGTCATTCGGAATCGATTGCCGGGCTCGGCCCTGCCTCCCGTGACGTGGCCAGCAGCACGCTCGTCGGGGCGACACGACATATGGCGCTGGCGGTCGAGCCGGCCTGTAGTCGCCTGACGAACCCCAGTCCACGGGTGCCGAGTGCGACGAGGTTCGGCTGCAGGCTCTCGATGGTGTCCATGATCGAACGGCTCACGTTCACGAAGAGGGACAACGGGTCGGGACGCATGACCACGCCGTCGACATCCGTCACCCACGGGGAGAGGCGAGCAATCGCCTCGTCGACACAGTGCTGAGGATCGGGAGCCGATTGGTCTGCCACCGAGATGACGGTAACCCTGCAGTCGACGAGCCACGGCATGTCCACGAGGGCGTCGATCACGGCGCTGGCATGGGTCGATCCGTCCGCGCACACCAGTATCCGCGTGGTGGGAGCCGGATCCCTGACTACGAGCAGGGGCGCTGGCGGGTGATGGAGCAGCCACTCGGCCGTACTGCCGATGTGCAGGGCCTTCCAGGCGCCCCTTCCTCGTGGGCCGATAACCAGCAGAGAGGCGTCGGTGCGTCGCCCCAGGACCAGTCTGGGATCTGAGTCGGCGGTCATGTGGAGGGTCCTTGATACCTCAGCGGTATCGGGGAGCAGTCGCGGAGCGGGTGGACTCCACGAGCGCAGCTGCGCGTTCACCGGATCGGGGGGTCCGGGCGGGGGAGTGCGCGCCGTCACCACCTCCACCGTCCACTGCGGCCATCGGTGGTTACGGACCCACGACCACGCCGTGTCGGCCTCGGCTGACCCGTCATCCCCGAACACGAGAGTGCGTCCAATGTCAGTCATCTTCGCCTCCTCAAGAAATGTAGCAAGGCTGGCCGCCGGTAGCTCGGTCAGGCGATGCATCGCTGCAACCGCTCACGTACTGTGAAATGCATGAACGCACGAGATGCCAGGGCGGTGCCGAAGATCATCACCTTCGGGGACGACCGTTCCGCCGGAGCGGACGTCGCCTGGGAGTGGATCATCGATCAGAGCTGGCCCGGCTGGGTGGTTGACGTGGTCCGCGTCACGGAGCCGGAGCCCAGCATCGAGACCTTGTTCATGCACGAGCCGCTGCACGAGGAACACCCTGACGATGCGCGGGTCGCCCCGGAGGGAAGTGGCATTGCCCAGGTCCGGCATCTCACAACGGCATACGACCCCCGCATAATCCTGAACGGAAAGCGAGACGGGCACCTGACGGTGGTGGGAGCGCGTGGCCGCGGGCTCCTGAAGTCGATGCGAATCGGGAGTACCGCAGAATGGCTGATGCGATGTCCGGGAACACCGCTGGTCGTGGCGAGATCGGGATCGACTGTACGCAGCATCGTTGCCTGCGTCGACGGCTCGGCTCATGCGCGTGCCGCGGTCCAGGCGCTGTGTGATCTTCCCTGGATCTCGGGGCGTGAAGTCACCGTCCTCACGATCCTGGACGCGACGACCCCGTCGGAGGAGCATGCCCACGTTGCTGCCTCAGCGCTGGTGTCGGCTGGCGCCTCCGCCCGCATCGTTGTTGTCGATCCCGATTCGAGCGGTGTCCGGCCGAGCCCGACTTACGCGATCCTCGATCAGCTCGACATGCTGCAGCCTGAACTGGTGGCGCTCGGGACTCGGGGACTGACCGGTCTGCGCAGACTGGCCATCGGCTCCGTCGCCGGGGCGGTGGCTCACGCAGGCCCGTGCTCGGTGCTGCTGGCTCGCGACCAGGAGTAGCGACAGATCGGCACCAGAGCGCGGTCTTCAACGGCCCCGTCGGGCAGACTCAGGACCTGACCATCTTCAACGTCACGCCCGAGGCTGTCGTGGCCCGGCAAGTCCGGGCAGTTGCGCAGGCGGTAGCCGTGCCGGGTAAGTCGAAGCTGGACCTGACCTATTACAGGCGTCCCGAGCGGCCGGCATGGTGGGCCGAGGCGATCATCCCCGACGAGGAGCCACCGCCTTCCATGCACCACCTCTAGGGCGCTGTGGCCCGCATGCAGCAGCAGCGCGACCTAGGCCTGGTCGCTGAGACTGCCTATCAGCGCGACGACGCGGCGACGAATCTCGTCGCGGATTGGACGCACGGCTTCCACGCCCTGGCCTGCAGGATCGTCGAGCACCCAGTCCTCGTATCGCTTGCCGGGGTAGAAACGGCAGGTGTCGCCGCATCCCATCGTGATCACAACGTCAGAGGCCTGCACGTCGGCGTCGGTCAGGATGCGTGGAGTCTTGTCCCGGATGTCGATGCCCTCTTCGAGCATGGCCGCCACGGCTGCCGGGTTGACGGATTCCGCCGGTGCCGATCCCGCCGACCGGACGTCGATGCGATCGCCGGCCAGATGGAGCAGGTAGCCGGCGGCCATCTGCGAACGCCCGGCGTTGTGGACGCATACGAATAGGACGGATGGCTTGGTCATGACTGCTCCGGGGCCGGGGTGACGAGGGCTGGCTGAGTCAGGGTCCCGGTACCGCGCCACGTCCATCGACGGCGCAGCCAGAGGCTCACGTAGACCAGGGCGACGAGCGCCGGCACTTCGATGAGCGGCCCGATCACTCCGGTGAGTGCCTGACCGCTCGTGACACCCCATACGCCGATGGAGACTGCGATGGCGAGCTCGAAGTTGTTGCCTGCAGCGGTGAAGGCAACCGTTGTGGTGCGGGGGTAGGGAAGCGAGAGGGCGTGCCCTGCAGCGAAGGAGGCGAACCACATGATGACGAAGTAGAGGAGGAGCGGAACGGCGATGATCGCAACGCTCGCTGGATCGGAGACGATGGCGGAGCCCTGCAGGGCGAAGAGGACGACGATCGTGAACAGCAGGCCCCACAGGGCCAGGGGAGCGATCCGTGGGGCGAAGGTGTTGTCGTACCAGGTGCGCCCTCGCCGGGCGACACCGACGCGACGCGTCAGGTAGCCGAGCGCGAGGGGGATGCCCAGGAACACGAGGACCGCCTTGGTGATGTCCCATGTGGAGAAGCTGACGTCCTGGGTGTCCCATCCCAGCCAGCCGGGCAGGAGAGCCAGATAGAAGGTTCCGAGTGCGGCGTAGGCGAAGATCTGGAACACGGAGTTGACGGCCACGAGCAGGGCCCCGGCCTCGCGATCACCGCAGGCCAGATCGTTCCAGATCAGCACCATCGCGATGCAGCGCGCGAGTCCGATGACGATGAGGCCGGTGCGGAACTCAGGATGGTCAGCGAGGAACATCCAGGCGAGGGTGAACATCAGCAGTGGCCCGACGACCCAGTTGAGAACGAGGGAGAGCCAGAGCATGCGTCGATCACCCGCGAGGTGCCCGATCTCCTCGTACTTCACTCGGGCGAGGACGGGATACATCATGGCGAACAGGCCGACAGCGATCAGCACACTCGTGTTGTCGATCGTGACCGAGTCCAGAACGCCCTGAAGGCCGGGGATGAGGCGCCCCAGCAGCAGGCCGACGAGCATGGCAAGGACGATCCACAGCGGCAGGAACCGGTCGAGTGTGGAGAGCCGGCCCATGACCTGTGCCTCGTCAGCTCGGACATCCGTCATCGCTGGGACTCCTGCGGAGTGCAGCACGGTGCTGCGGTGGTGCCGCCAGGCGAGGTGTTCTCGAGTCCCAGTCCCAAACCGAGGCCGTCCCCGTCGGCATCGTCCGGATTGTCGTCGGTGATGGCGTAGGCCTCCCACGGGGTGCCTGCGGGGTCGTGGATCCAGCCCTTGTCCTGCCGTGCGTAGCAGCAGACCGTGTCGTCCTCGGGTCGGACTGTGAGCCCATCGCCCGCCCAGCGGGCGAGCGTGTCGGCCACGGCGTCTGAGGAGGGCATCTCTATGCCGAGGTGGTTCAGTGCTCCAGCGGTGCCAGTGCCACGGTCAGCGGCAGGCACTTCCATCAGCACCAGCTTCAGGGGTGGGTTGCTGACCTCGAAGTTGGCGTATCCGGGACGAGTCTTGTGCGGTGCCGTTCCGAGCATGGCCTGGTAAAAGGCGATCGACGCGTCGAGGTCAGCCACATTCAGTGCCAACTGCACGCGAGACAGGGGGAGGGAATCGGACATGCCTTCTCCAAATCGACAGGGATCGATGGGGAGGACGCTACCATCGGAATCGATCACGATCGATGAGGTCAGACAAACATGTGGTGAACACTGCTGGCCGCAGGCTGACGAGGTGGGGAGTGATGAACATGACGGTGGTCGATGCACCGGGACTGGCGTGCTGCCCTGGCGGTCTGACGGAGCCGATGGATCGCACGACGGCTGAAGAGCTGGCCCGACTCCTAAAGGCGGTAGCCGACCCGGCGCGATTGCAGATGGTGGCGTGGATTCGGTCGCAGGAAGGCTGTGAGTCCTGCGTCTGTGACATCACCGACGCGGTCGGCCTGAGTCAGGCGACGGTGTCCCACCATCTGAAGGTGCTGTCGGACGCCGGGATCGTCGAGAGTCGGAAGCGGGGGTACTGGACCTGGTACGCGGTGGTCCCGTCTCGCCTTGGCGAACTGTCAGCCGTCCTCGCCTGACCGGCGGTGCCGGTGCCTGCTCATAGCGATCACGGTGCGAGCCAGGCACGTGCCGAGGGCGCTCTGGTCAGGACAAGCAGCACGACCGTGAAGAGGACGAGCGCCACGGCCTTGAGGTCCACGAAGACGGTGAGCACGCTGTCGCCGATGAGGACGAACCACATCGCCGCATAGACCATGCGTGACCGCCGGGAGGACCCGACGGAGATGATGATGTGGGCGGTGCCGAGCACAACGCCCACGAGTATCACCGGCCACGCTGATGCTGCATCGTCCAGAACGGATCTGACGATCATGGACAACCAGAAGGCCACGCCGACGTAGCCCAGAATCTCGATGATGAGGATCGGCTTGGGACGGCGCGGAGTCGAGGTCGAGTTCACACGCGGGAGGCTACCTGCTTTTGGGGAGCCAACTGTTCATGATCACGGTTGTGACGTGTTCGGTCGTGGCCGACATTCGGGTGTGTTCGCAGGTCACAATGGAGCCATGTCGCGCATCTCGCGTTCGGAAGTGCTCGGAGGGATGGTTCTCCCCGCAGTCCTGCTGGTCGTGATGGCGTTCCTGGTCCTCACAGCAGACGATCCATCGATCCCACTTGCGCTCCTCGCAGTCGTTCCTCTGGTCAGCGCGATTCTGGCCCCCATGCTCGGGGTGACCGTCATGGCGGTCGCTTCGACGGCCGCAGCCGTGATCACCGGGGCCATGGCATCCGGGAGTGCGTTCGGTGATGCCGTTCCACTCCTGCTCGTGGTCATCGTCGCGTCCGGTGTGTCGGTGATGCTGGCCTCGCAGCGCCCTGTCCCGTTGGCGACTCCCACAGTTGCCCAGATCCGCGTCGAGGCCCAGCCGGAACCGGAGCTGTGGGATGACCTGACGCAGTTGGCGACTCGAGCAGCGATTGAGGGTGAGGTGACCATGCTGCCTGTGGGTGGGCAGGGGTGGCTTGCTCTGCTTGATGTCGATGACCTCGGCCGCATCAACGCCGAGCATGGGTCTGGCGTGGCTGACACCGTGCTCTTCGCCGTCGCCGGACGGCTGCGCCATTCCCTGAACGAGCGAGGTGCCCAGGCCGGAGACGCATTGGCTCGCTGGGGGGACGATCAGTTCCTCATAGTGGTGGCGGGGGAGGCAGAGGAGTCCCGGTCGGCTGTGCTCGCGATGGTCGACAAGGTGAACGCGAACCCGATGCGCACGGACGCCGGCCTGATCAGCGTGACGATGTGCGCGGGCATCGCAGCGTGGCACGCGGGCCAGCCGCTTCGTGAGGTCGTGGATCAGGCTCACGGCTGCCTGCATCGCGCCAAGGCCTGCGGCCCCGGTCAGGTGAGCGTCGACACGGTTCCGTCGAAGGACCCCTGACCATGCATGCTCACTCGCACCGGCCCGCTGTCGCAGACCTGACCCGATGGGCGTGGCTGTCACTCGCGGCCGCGGTGACCACGATTGCGCTCAAGGGGGGCGCGTACATCATCACAGGCTCAGTCGGCCTGCTGTCGGACGCACTGGAGTCGGTCGTCAACCTGGTGGCCGCACTCATGGCCCTGATGGCATTGCGGATCGCCATGCGACCGCCTGACTCAAGTCATCCCTTCGGCCACGGCAAGGTGGAGTACTTCTCGGCGGGTGCCGAGGGGTTGATGATCGTGACGGCCGCCGTCATGATCGTGTACTCCGCGATTCAGCGACTGATCTCACCGCAGCCGCTCGAGTACCTCGGGTTGGGCCTGGCAATCACTATTGCGGCGACCGTCATAAACGGTGTCGTCGGACTGGCGCTGGTGCGAGCGGGTCGGCGGCATCGATCGCTAGTGCTCGTGGCAGATGGCCATCACCTGCTCACGGACGTCTGGACATCTGTGGGCGTCGTGATCGGAGTGGCCGCCGTCGGCTTCACCGGATGGCTGCCCCTGGACTCGTTGGTCGCCATCGCCGTCGCCGCGAACATCGTGTGGATGGGTGCTCGCCTGATGCGCTCGTCGGTCCATGGGCTGATGGATCACGCATTGGACGATGACGACATTGCCGCCATCGTCTCGTGCCTGCGGGAGTTCTTGGCCGATGCCCCGGAGGTCAGGATCCATGGCCTGCGAACACGGGCTTCCGGCCGTGAGCGATTCGCGTCCCTGCACGTGCTGGTTCCCGGTGAGTGGAGCGTGTCACGGGGCCACGATGTGCTCGAGCAGATCGAGGCGCGACTGCACGGCATGCTTCCGGACCTGCAGGTGCACACGCATCTGGAGCCGGTTGAGGATCCTCGTGCCTATGACGACGCGGAGGGCGGCATGTCCTTAGACGTCGAGGGGGAGTCGACTCCGGAGCCGTCCTCTGACGCGTCCGCGGCGTCGGACCTGGATGGCCGCAGTACCGCATAGAGCACGCCCAGGACGATGGCGATGACCCCGCCTGCGACCAGGAGACCCTGCAGGATCGACTCGGCGCCGAAGGCGAGCACGTCGTCACCGATCTCCTGCGACAGGATGACGACGGCCATGGCAAGCACGAACCATCCAAAGCCCTTGCGCAGTCGGTCCGGGTGGACACGACCAGCGGCAGCACTGCCGATGAAGGCGCCGACGATCGCTCCGGCCGTGACCAGGAGTGTCACCTGCCAGTCGATGCTCACGCTCGTCGCGTAGCCGGCGAAGCCCGCAAAGGACTTCATGGCGATGACGAGCAATGAGGTGCCCACGGCGATGGGCATCGGGAGTCCTCCGAGGAGAGCCAGAGCGGGGACCACCAGGAACCCACCCCCTGCACCGACGATGCCGGTGACGAAGCCGACCACGATGCCGTCGATGATGACGCGGACCACGGGGAGATCACCATGGTGACCACCCGTGATCTTCTTGCGTCCTCGGATCATGGCGACTGCGGTGACGGCCATCATGATGGCGAAGCCGATGAGTAGGAGTGCGCCTGGCAGCGCCGAGCCCACTTTGCCGCCGGCGAAGGCGCCCACCATGCCCGCGGCCCCGAAGATCAGGCCGGTTCGCCACATCACGCGGCCAGCTCGTGCGTGCGAGATCAGGCCGAATATGGATGTGACCCCGACGACGAACAGACTCGAGGCGATCGCCGCCTTCGCGTCGAGACCGGCCACGTAGACAAGCAGTGGAACGGTGAGGATGGAGCCACCGCCCCCGAGGAGACCGAGGGCGATGCCGACGAAGACCGAGAGGCCGGTAGCGAGGGCGAGCATGGTCAGACGACCTGACCGGGTGCGCCGTTGTCGGCGACGACCGGCAGCCCGGCAGCAGCCCACGCGCCCATGCCGCCGGTGACGTTGTAGGCGGTCCTGCCGGTCTGGGCGATGGCGCTGGCCGCGGCCATGGAACGTCCGCCAGAGCGGCAGATGAAGATCAGCGGAGTGTCCGCGGGCAGGGTGTATGCGTCGAAGGACTGCAGCGGCATGAAGGTGGCGCCAGGGGCGTGTCCGGCGGAGGTCTCCTGATGCTCCCGCACGTCCACGAAGACGGCTCCTGCCTCGACGAGGGTTGCGACATCAACGGGCGTGATCTGGATGGGGGCGGACATGTAGTGCTCTCCTCTGGGTGGTGTTCGGTGCGGGGACGCGAATCTGGGTTGGCTGGTGCGCTGATGCAGGGGGGCTAGATCTCGGTGAGGGACAGGCGGGTCGTTCCCGACGACCAGGTCGACTCGACAGTGAAGCGGTCGCCGCGTACTTCCGTGCGTCGCCATTCGATCGGTTGTCCCTGGGCCAGCGTTACCCGGTCGATCGACAGCACGGGTGCGCCGACTTCGATGTCGAGGAGCGCGGCGATCTCCTTCGTTGCCGTAGCGGCTGTCAGCTCCTCGCGGCCGGCGTCGACGACGACGCCGATCGCCTGGAGCAGGTCGTACAGCGCCGTATGGGAGAAGTCAGCTGTCAGCAAAGGGTGGGCCAGGGTGTGAGGCAGGTAGCTCACGTCATGGGCAAGGGGGATGCCGTCGGCGCACCGGAGTCGTTCCAGGAGGAGCAGACGCGTCTGCTCCGGAAGGCCGAGTCGCTCGGCCACATCAGCATCGGCAGTGATCTCGAGCCGGAGCACCTCGCTCGTCTGCTCTGCTCCCTGGGACTCGATGGATCGAAAGAGCGAGTACACCGTGCCCAGGTTCTGGGAGAAGCCCGACTGCACCGTGGAGGTGCGACCCCGGCTGCTGGAGATGACGCCTTCTGAGCGCAGTGCCCGCAGGGCCTCGCGAATAGTGTGTCGGCTGACCTGATACTCCTCGGTCAGGACCATCTCGCCGGGCACGCCGTCCGTGAAGGCGCCACTCCCGCAGCGGCGCCGAAGATCCGCGCTCACCTGAGCCCACAGCGGCATCGGGGAGTCTCGGTCCGGAATCTGGGCCGGAGTCCGTGTCGACAAGGGGGTGACAAGGTCGCTCATGGGTGCTAATGTACGTACATCCGAACACCGGTGCAACTGTCGGCAATGTGAGGCTTTGCACATCACGATCCACTCGGGCAGGGCACTCTCGTTCCCAGTGCCGAGCAGCGGGTTCACCCGCACAACTGAATGTGGCGGTTCGCCCGCCTGACCAAACCGAAGCGGGCCCGCCCGCCTGTTGACCAGGAGTGACGCGTGATCATCAACCAGTACTACCTCGAGTGCCTCTCGCATGCCTCGTACCTCGTGGGCGACGAGACATCGGGCAAGGCTGTCGTCATCGACCCCCGCCGCGACATCGCGGAATACGTGGCCGATGCCACGAAGCTCGGCCTGCAGATCACGCACGTGCTCGAGACGCATCTGCATGCTGACTTCCTCAGCGGTCATCTGGAGCTCGCGGCCGCCACGGGCGCTGAGATCGTGTTCGGCGAGGCTGCACCCATCGAGTTCACCGTGACCAAGGTGTCCGACGGTGACTGGATCGATCTTGGCCATGCACGACTGCAGGTCCTCGAGACACCCGGCCACACTCCCGAGTCGATCTGCATCACCGCCTACGAGTCCCCTGAGGCCACGGAGCCCGTCTGCGTCTTCACCGGCGATACGCTCTTCATCGGCGACGTCGGGCGCCCGGATCTGCTGTCTTCCGTCGGCCACACCGCTGACGACCTCGCCAAGAGCCTCTACAGGTCACTGCACACCAAGCTGATGCCGCTTCCCGACGCAGTCAAGGTCTACCCGGCGCACGGTGCCGGTTCGGCGTGCGGCAAGAACCTTTCCACCGACACGATGTCGACGATGGGTGAGCAGCGGGCCCTCAACTACGCGCTGCAGCCGATGTCGGAGGATGAATTCGTCGCGATTGTCACCGAGGGACAGCCTGCGGCCCCCGGCTACTTCGTCTTCGACGCGATAACCAACCGCAAGGAGCGCGGGCTGCTGGATGAGTCCGAGCCCGCCAAGGCCCTGAGCCTCATGGACCTGGACGCCGCGGTCGCCGAGGGCGCTGTCATCGTCGATACCCGTCAGGCGATGGACTTCGCCGCTGGTCATCTCATCGGGTCCCTGAGTGTCGGCCTCGATGGTCGATTCGCCGAGTACACGGGTTCCATCGTCGCCCCGCATGCGTCCATCGTCCTGGTGTCAGAGCCCGGCACGGAGCAGGAGGCGATGATTCGCCTCGCGCGCATCGGCTTCGACAACGTGGTCGGCTACCTGGCCGAACCCATGCAGGTCATGGCGGAGAATCCCGAGCGCGTCGAGCAGGCATCGCGTCTGACCGTGGAGCAGTTGCGAGCGGTGATGGTCAACACGCCTGATGTGCAGCTCGTCGACATCCGTAATCCGGGCGAGCTCGCCGTGGGCGTCATTGATCCGGCGAGGACGCTGCCGCTGGGATCGCTTGCTGCTCATCTCGAGGAACTCGACCCGAGTCGCCCGACCGTCGTGTACTGCGCTGGTGGATACCGGTCCAGTGCCGGCGCGTCCCTGCTGCGGACCCATGGGTTCGAGGATGTCTCGGACCTGCTCGGTGGCTATGCCGCATGGGAGGCGCTTCCTGCTTGAGGCAGTGTGTCCGAGCGTCTGAGGTGTCACGAGTGACTCGTCGCGCGTCATGGCGGTGATGCGCTCGGCACCTGTTGATCTGGTGTCCTACGACCCTGCAGGTACCCCGCGGGGGACGGTCGTGCTGATGCACGCTTTCACGCGATCACCGCGTGACCTGCAGGGTCTGGCCATGCGTGCGGTGAGCCGTGGCGCGAAAGTGCTCATGCCGCACCTCGGTGCGTGGTGGTGGCCGCGCAGTACCAACAATGCCCGGTACCTGAGTCGGATCGCGGAGGCTGTCGAGCGTCAGCGAAGTCCGGGACCCGTGGTCATAGTGGGACATTCGGCCGGCGCGGCGGCGGGAGCGTGGGTGGCCGCGCGACTCATGGATGCCGGAGTCGACGTGTCGCTCCTGGTCTTGGTCGACGGCGTCGAGAGTCCTTCCGGGACCCTGCGGCGCTCCTGGAGTGCCCTTGAACGCCTTCCAGTCCTGGCCATCTGCGCACCACCCAGCAGGTGCAACAGGCGTGGAGCGCTGGAGGCGTGGCTGCTGAGCCAAGTGCGTTCTGCGGATTCGGCCCTGGAGGTTGTCCACCTACCCGGCATGGGCCATGGCGACATCGAGGGTGCCGGTATACGGGTCTACTGCCGCATGTGCGGAGACGATCCTGGGGCGCCTGCTCGTGACGCACTTGTGACGCTCGTGGAGGATGCGATCGAACGCGGCCTGAGTGCTATTGCAAAGTGATCGCAATCGCACAAGCCTGCAATGGTGCAGTGCGTCGGTGAGTGGAATGATCCGTCACATGCGAATCGCGAATGACATCACCGAACTTGTCGGAAACACCCCTCTCGTTCGTCTGCGCCATGTCACGGACGGTGCGGACGCCGAGGTCGTCGCCAAACTGGAGTTCTTCAATCCGGGCAATTCCGTGAAGGACCGGATCGGTGTGGCGATGATCGACGCAGCGCAGGAGGCCGGCCTCATCGGACCCGACACCATCGTCGTCGAGCCGACCAGTGGCAACACTGGAATCGCCCTCGCAATGGTCTGCGCAGCGCGCGGGATCAAGATCACGCTGACGATGCCCGAGACGATGTCCCTCGAGCGTCGTGCCCTTCTGCGCGGATACGGCGCGGACCTCATCCTGACCCCCGGGCCTGAGGGCATGGGAGGCGCCATCGCAAAGGCCGCCGAGCTGGCCGCAAGCGATCCCCGCTACTTCATGCCGCAGCAGTTCATGAATGCCGCCAACCCGGAGATCCACCGCCGGACGACGGCACAGGAGATCTGGAACGACACTGACGGAAACGTCGACATCGTGGTGGCCGGAGTGGGTACAGGTGGAACGATCACTGGTGTCGGTCAGGCCCTCAAGGCGCTCAACCCTGCTCTCCAGGTGGTCGCGGTGGAGCCGGCCGCCTCGCCCGTCCTTCAAGGTGGTCCGAAGGGTCCGCATCCGCTGCAGGGCATCGGCGCGGGCTTCGTGCCGGACGTGCTGGACACCGAGGTCTACGACGAGGTCATCGGCGTGCAGGCCGACGATGCCCTGGCCATGGCACGTCGAGCAGCGACCGAAGAGGGACTCCTCGTGGGAATCTCGTCAGGTGCAGCACTGTGGGCGGCAATACAGGTGGCGCAGCGCCCCGAGAACGCCGGCAAGCGGATCGTCGTGATCATCCCATCCTTCGGAGAGCGCTACCTGTCGACGGCGCTGTTCGCCGGACTCGCGGAGTGAGGTTCCAGACGTCAGCGCTGACCCGTCTGGGGCGCAGGGCGAAAGCCGTCCTGGACGAGGCTCGATGCGATCTTCAGTCCGTGGCGGAGCGGGATCCGGCTGCTCGCCGACCTCTGGAGGTAGCCCTCCTGTATCCGGGTGTCCATGCCGTGTGGGCGCACCGGGCAAGCCACGCGCTCTGGAACCGGGGCGCCTTCTTCCCGGCACGTGCCCTGTCGCAGGCCACGAGGTTCTGGACGAATATCGAGATTCACCCGGCGGCGACGCTCGGTCCCCGACTCTTCATCGATCATGGTGCCGGCGTGGTGATCGGCGAGACCGCGGTGGTGGGCTCGGACGTCACGATCTATCACGGCGTCACACTCGGCGGTACGAGCCTGGGCCAGGGCAAGCGTCACCCGACGGTGGGTGATCGCGTGACGCTGGGCGCTGGCGCGAAGGTACTGGGCGACCTCACCGTGGGTGACGACTCGCGCATCGGCGCCAATGCGGTGCTGGTGCGGTCCGTGGCCGACCACTCTGTCGTCGTGGGTGTGCCGGGTCAGGTCATTGCTCACGGCACTTCCCCTGAACGGGACACCAGGCCCAAGACTGACAGCCCGACGGCACCGGATCCGATGGGCCTCGCCGTCACGGACCTGATGGTTCGAGTCCAGAGCCTGGAGAGCCATGTGCTGGGTGCGGAGCATCACTCCCACAGCCCGGTTCGCACTGCCAGCGGTGACTGGGAACTCGAGCTCGATGCAGGAGACTTCGTCATCTAGCTTGACCCGTCGACCCGAGTAGGCACCTACATCCAGAGCAAATGCCCCTCCCGGACAGGACGAACGGCCCTAGGGGCCGCAGGGCATCACGCCTATCGTCAAGGGGAGTCCTGACGGAGGTGGGCGATGGCGAGGATCCGGTGCCTGGACGGAAACGAAGCCGCGGCCCTGGTGGCGCACCGCCTCAGTGATGTGTGCGTCATCTACCCCATTACGCCGGCCTCGCCGATGGGCGAGCACGCAGATGCGTGGAGTGCCGCGGGACGGACCAATCTCTGGGGGTCGGTCCCGGCCGTTGTCGAGATGCAATCGGAGGCTGGAGCCGCTGGTGCACTGCATGGCGCCCTCCAGAAGGGAGCCATGGGGTCGACCTTCACCGCCTCGCAGGGCCTGCTTCTGATGATTCCCAATATGTTCAAGATCGCCGGAGAGCTGACTCCGGTCGTCATGCACGTGGCCGCACGCGCCGTTGCCACGCATGCGCTCTCGATCTTCGGCGATCACAGCGATGTGATGGCGGTGCGATCGACCGGTTGGGTCATGCTCAGTTCATCCAGCGTGCAGGAGGCCCACGACCTGGCGGCCGTCGCACATGCGGCGACATTGCGCATGCGACTGCCGGTGCTGCACTTCTTCGATGGCTTTCGAACCTCTCACGAGGTCAATCGCATCGAACTGCTGAGCGACGAAGACCTACGCAGCCTCGTGCGTGAGGAGGATGTCCTTGCGCACCGCCGGAGAGGGCTCAGCCCCGAGCATCCCGTTGTTCGAGGGACGGCGCAGAATCCAGACGTCTTCTTCCAGGCTCGTGAAGCAGTGAATTCGCACTACGGGCTGGCACTGCACACTGTCCAGCAGGTGATGGACGAGATCGGATTGCTCACTGGCCGGAACTACCACCTCGTTGACTACTACGGTGCCGAGGACGCCGACCGGGTGATCGTGGTGATGGGCTCCGGTGCAGGCGCCACCCGCGAGACTGTTGACGCGTTGAACCTCGCGGGGGAGCGCGTCGGAATGGTCGTGGTGCATCTCTACAGGCCCTTCCCAACGGAAGCACTCCTGAAGTCGCTTCCGGAATCGGTGCGCGCGGTTGCCGTCCTTGATCGGACCAAGGAGCCGGGTGCTCCGGCAGAGCCGCTGTGCCTGGACGTGTCCCTTGCGGTGGCACAGTCGGGTCGAGTCGTCACCGTCATCGGCGGTCGCTATGGACTCGGATCGAAGGAGTTCAGGCCGCGCGATGCGGCTGCCGTCTTCGCCGAACTGGAAGCCCCTCATCCGAAGTCCGAGTTCACTGTCGGGATCGTCGACGATGTGACGCACCTGTCGCTCGATCCGGTCGAGGTGGTGACGCCTCCGTCGCTCGTCCGTACCGCTCTGTTCTTCGGGCTGGGGAGCGACGGCACCGTGGGTGCCAACAAGCAGAGCATCAAGATCATCGGGGAGAACACCGATCTGTGGGCTCAGGGCTATTTCGAGTACGACTCGAAGAAATCCGGATCTGTCACCGTGTCCCACCTGAGGTTCGGTCCCGAACCCATTCATTCGACCTACCTCATCGAGGAAGCAGACTTCCTGGCGTGTCACCAGTTGTCGTTGCTGGAGCGCATGCCCGTTCTGGAGCGTGCAGTCCACGGAGCGACGGTCCTCCTCAACGCTCCATATGCCGGGGCTGATCTCTGGGAGCACCTGCCGTGGGAGGCGCAGTCAGCCATCCTGGACAGGGATCTGCACGTCTGGACCGTCGATGCCCAGCGCATTGCCCGCGAGGTGGGACTGGGCACTCGGATCAACACCGTCATGCAACCCTGCTTCTTCGCCTTGTCAGGAGTGATCGACCAGCAAGAGGCCACCAGGCTGATCAAGGACTCCGTCGCCCACTCCTATGGCCGGCGCGGCCGCGCGGTCGTGGAGCGCAATCATGCAGCGATCGACGCGGCACTCGCGGCGATGGAACCGGTGCTGGTGCCGACACGGGTCACCGTGACCCGTCGCCGCCAGCCGGCCGTTGCTGCCACTGCTCCGGACTTCGTGCAACGGGTGACGGCCTTGATGATCGGTGGTCGGGGTGACCTTCTTCCCGTGAGCGCGCTGCCTGTGGATGGCACCTTCCCCACCGGGACCGCACGATGGGAGAAGCGTGCGCTGGCCGAGAGCATTCCCATCTGGGATCCAGCTCTGTGCATCGACTGCGGCAAGTGCGCGATTGCCTGCCCGCACGCGGCGATTCGCCTGAAGGCGTATCCAGAACGTGATCTCGAGGGAGCGCCGGAGGAGTGGCAGTCCAAGCCACTGAACGGTCGCGAGCTTCCTGCGGACATGAGGCTGACCGTGCAGGTGGCGCCGGACGACTGCACCGGGTGCGGCATCTGTGTGGATGTGTGTCCGGCGCGAAGCAAGGAGGAGTCGCGACACAAGGCCATCAACCTGGAGCCTGCTGTCGAGCACCGTGATCGAGAGCGAGGGAACTTCGACTTCTTCCTGGTCATCCCTGAGGTGGATCGAGCGTCCGTGCGTCACGACACGGTCAAGGGATCCCAGCTTCTGCAGCCGTTGTTCGAATTCTCCGGGGCGTGCTCCGGCTGCGGTGAGACCCCGTACCTCAAGCTCCTCAGCCAGCAGTTCGGCGACAGGATGGTGCTTGCGAATGCCACGGGCTGCTCGTCGATCTACGGTGGCAACCTCCCGACGACCCCGTGGGCTGCTGATGCTCAAGGTCGAGGACCGGCATGGAGCAACTCGCTGTTCGAGGACAACGCCGAGTTCGGACTTGGAATGCGGCTGGCGGTCGACAGCCAGCGAGCGGATGCTCGTCGGCTCCTCGATGAATTGGCCTCCGACGTCGGTGCAGACCTGGCCAACGCGATCCTCCAAGGCGAACCCGGGCCGCTGGACGAGCAGGCGATTGCGCTGCAGCGAGCGCGTGTGGCGACACTGCGGGAGAGGCTGGCCGCACTGGCCGGTTCCCACGCGCGCCACCTGGAGTCCCTCGCGGACGCGCTGGTGCCTGTGTCCGTGTGGATCATCGGCGGCGACGGTTGGGCATATGACATCGGCTTCGGCGGACTCGATCACGTCCTCTCCAGCGGACGCAATGTGAATGTGCTCGTGCTGGACACGGAGGTGTACTCCAATACCGGCGGGCAGGCGTCGAAGTCCACGCCTCGCGCAGCGACTGCCAAGTTCGCCAGCGACGGCAAGGCCACGAGGAAGAAGGATCTCGGTCTGCTGGCGGAGGCCTATGGGAATGTGTACGTCGCACAGATCGCCCTCGGAGCCAACGAGACCCAGACTGTCCGGGCCTTCCAGGAGGCTGCCGCCTATGAGGGTCCGAGTCTGGTGATCGCCTACTCGACGTGCATTGCGCACGGCATCGACATGTCGACCTCGATGACCCACCAGAGGCAGGCGGTCCAGTCCGGATACTGGCCGCTGTATCGGTACCACCCCAGTCCGACGGAAGGCACACATCCGTTCAGCCTGGACTCGAAGCCACCGACCATTCCGCTGCGTGACTTCCTGCGCGAGGAGGCTCGATTCTCGATCCTGGAACGAACCGACCCTGAGCGCGCCGAGCACCTTCAGGCGCTGGCCCAGTCGGATGTCGACGAGCGGTGGCATTACTACGAGCAGCTTGTCGACATCGAGCGCAGCGTGCCCGTCGACGACGAACACGGTGACGACCGGGT
>Ga0255756_1003086_pt1 | contig 17111 bp, 1 predicted proteins | sample 011ome_20_FD_179956 | JGI IMG/M metagenome (GOLD analysis project Ga0255756, IMG submission 179956) | Coastal salt marsh microbial communities from the Groves Creek Marsh, Skidaway Island, Georgia - 011509CT metaG (version 2) | ecosystem: Environmental > Aquatic > Marine > Intertidal zone > Salt...
GATATCTTCTTCTGAAAAACGCTTCCGTGTCATCAAAGCCTCCCCTCATAGCTGAGTTTTTATATCATACATGGCTCAGTTATAGGGGGGCAGGACACTAGGGTTGAGTGATGTCCGTCGATGTTTCGAAGTAGTGAAAGCGCAAACTTTTTGTCTTCGGATGAAATGCTTTGCCCCAATATGGGGACATCTTTGCTTCGAAGGTTCAGGCACAATGCTACTAGCTTGCCCTGGATTAAAAAAGATCCAGGACAATGCATGGGTGTTTGGAAATATTTTAATGACCATTCTATCAGGCACGACTGAGCTGCATCCTGAAATCAAGGTGATAATGTCTGAAAATGGTTCAGATCACGTGGCGATTCCTGGTGGTTCTTGGTTTTTGCGGGCCACTTTTGAGCGTATGGGACCTGACCTTGTTTTGTCTGGCCCTGATGGAGAAAAGCTCCTCGTTCGCGACTACTTCTTTTCGGATATTCCGCCCGACTTGATCGACGGCTCGGGGAGCATCCGATTATCAGGGCGATCCGTTGAGCTTCTTGTGGGGCCGCAAAACCCAGGTGTCGTTGCACAAGTTGCTGAACTTTCACCGATCGAGCCGATTGGGGTGGTAGACACGCTGACGGGCGAGGTAATGGTGGCGCGCTTAGACGGAAGCAAGGTGCGCCTGAAAATCGGTGATCCAGTTTTCCAGGGAGACGTGCTAGAGACATTGGTCGGAGCTGGCGTCGGTGTTTCATTCTTAGATGAGAGTACTTTTTCGCTTGGTGAAAACGGGCGAATGATACTCGACGAAATGATTTACGATGCTTCTGCCCAGACTGGGCAGTCAAGCCTTTCTATCCTCACGGGAACTTTTGCATTCGTTTCAGGCGCAATCGCGAAGACGGGTGTCGATAGCATGGTTCTGAATACGCCGACGGCCGTTATTGGTATTCGAGGAACTGCGGGCGGCGGGAAGATTGATGCTGACGGATCCACTACGGCAGCGCTCGTGTCAGAGAGCGGGGGCTTTGTCGGTGAGATGGTGTTCTCAAACTCTTTTGGAACGCAAACCATAAATTCACCTAATCAGGGTGTTAGCATTGTTCCCGGGCAAGCTCCATCAGCGCCTGTGCAGCTGACTTTAGCGCAAATCGCGCAAACCTTTGGGTCTGCTCTGAGCACTCTGCCAAATGCGCGAGCCTCAATCGACAATAGATCGTTAGAGGCGATTGAAAATAATATCCCTGCGTCTTCTGGCGACCAAGGAGCACAAGAAGACACATCAGAAGCGGGTGAGGGGGCGGTTCAAACTGACGGGGAGCGTGAACGCCCAACTGTAAAGGAGTTAGTTGCTGAGCGCGTTATTGAGCAGCAAAAGGGCATGGAGTTGGCTAGAGCGTTTAGTGAGAAAATGGTGTCCGCAAAGGCTGATGTCGAAAAGTTTCTCAAGCCAGATATCCAATTCGGCAGGCAAGAGCGTGTAGAAGCCGTTTCTGAAGCTCGTGAATTGGCTGATTTGAGGGATTTTGGACCAGAAGCTCAGCCTTACCTTGATGCAATACAAAAGATATTTGTTGCTGCAAAGCGAGCTGGCGATGCAGAGGATGCGGCAGCCTCAGCAGCGGCTTCACTGAGCATTACAGTAATAACAAAAGGCACTGGGAGTGGAGTTGGGTTGTCAATGCAGCAGGCGCAGGAGCTGTCTGCAATTGTTACTTCGGGGATGAAGGCCCTAGGAGCAGCAGGGGCGATTTCGGCCTCTGCTTCAACGATCTCAAAGGCCGCCCTCGCCGCAGCAGCGGCGGTTGGCAGTGGTGCAACCCTTGACCCTGGGTTTTTACTTAATCTCGAAAAAACAGTCGATAGCCTCGGTATTTCCTCAGAAAAGGTTGAAAAAATCGTAGATGCCTCGATTGCTGCATCAAAGTCTGCGTGGGAAGAAGCCTATGCTGCAGCAAAAACAGCAAAAAAAGAGGGAACTGAAGCCAGTGTAATTTTGGCCGCGGCAAAACAAAATGCCATCGATAAATTTCAAATTGACGTGGACACAAATCTTAATGGCACTGGCGCTGACTATCGGGATCTCTCGACAATTGTCGATGATATTGCGTCTGGAATAACTGGCGTAAAAGTATTCGTTGACGGTCAAAAAGGTCTGGAGAAACTCTATGATGCGATAGGTTTCGCTGAGTCGGCGATAGGCTTCGCAGGGGATACGGCCTCTTATGCGAGAGAGACTCTCGGGGCAACGACGCCTGAGGTGCTTATTGAAAAAGCTGAACTTGCCTTTAGTGCTGCGACTAAAGCTCAGGCCGTTCAGGAAAGTGCTGATGATGCGTTAAATTTATTAGAATTAAGCAAGGGCCTTCACTCTAGTGTGGCGACCATATTTCAATCGGCGGTAAATGTTGACGCTTCCGCTAGTGCTGAAGCTGTTGAAGGTATGAGTGGGATTGTTGACGCCGTAGCAGCAATAGAAGCGGCGAGTGACTTCACCACGCGTTCTGATGAGGATCCAACAAAGAGCATTGCCGAATACGCTGTTTTGCAGGCATCAGGAGCAGTTATAGATCTTGCTGCAAGTGTTGAAGATAAAAAGTCTGAAACGGCAGCAATTGCCTCCAAGATTGAAGGTGCGCGGGGTGAGCTTGTCAATTTTTTGGTTGGCAAGGCCGAGGCAAAGGCAACTTTAGAAGCGTATATTCAAGCACAAGAAGCGGCTCAGATTGCGAGAAGTGAGTCTAACGCTAGTGTTAATTTGGCCCAGTCTAATGTCATATCGGTACAAGAACGGTTAACTGAGGCAAGCGCGGCTGAGTATGCAACCAAAGAAGAGAAAGAAGCTTCCATTCTTTTAGAGCAGCAAAGACTGCTGAATTCAAAAGCAGAGTTAGCCTACTCCAAAGAGATATTTAACCTCTACAACACTGCTTCACAAAATGTGAGTAAAAAGGTCTCTGAATGGGAGGAAAAGTTATCAATAGCTACCTCGGGCTCTGACGATGCTTTGCTTCTAATTGAAAATCTCGAGACGACCCTGGGCGAGACGCTAGAAGAATACTTGAGCTTAACAGCAGAGTTGGCTGAGGCGCAAAAGACCGAAGCGCTTGCTAAGGGTGCCCTAGACATAGGGCGAGCTGCCGCCGAGGCTAATTTTGATTCTTCACTTGAGCTTGAGCACGAGACCCTTGTCGATGCTCTCGATGACGCGAGGACTGCAAGCCTAGAGGCTCAGCGACAATCAGAAGTGGCTCAATCACATGCTGTGCCAGGACAAAGTCCAAATAAATATCTTGCGGCTGACGCTCGTGATGCGGCTGAGGGCGCTTATATCAAGGCACAGGCTGCGTTATTGGACGCGACGAATGCCTTTGCTGAAATTGAAATTCTCATTGGAGATACCGATGAAAATGATGATTTGTCCGACCCGGTTGATTTTGCCAGTTCAAGTGTATCTGCCGTTAATGCAAGAACCGCTTTATATGAGCAGGCTAAGAGCCAACTAGAACTTGTAAACGCATATGAGGCCTCTGCAGAGCAATCTTATGAGTTGGCTTATGCCGCCTGGGATTTGGCCACTTACATTAACCCCCATTTTAAGGCTGATAGCCCTGAGGCGGCGCTCGCCAAGCTCGCTAGTGAGCAAATTGATGCAAGCTCGCAAGCGAAGGACCTTAAGGGTGTAGAAAATTTAAGTGCGATTAAGGAAAATGAGGCTGCTATAGCTGAACAGGCGAGTTCGTTAGCTGCTGTCAATGCATTAGAAACAGCGACAAATGTGGCAAATCTCGCGAATGAAAACTCTTTAAAAGCATCGGCTGTATTAAATTCGATGTTTTCATATGTGGCCGAGGCAAGTGCTCTAGCAACTGCTGCAAGGTCAGCCGAGAAAGAAAATAGAACGTCTGATACTGTGGTTTTGGCCGCTAAGGCAGCTGAATTAGCTGTGCTGGCAAGGGCTGCTGCAGATGAGGTGGGTGGGCTTGTAACGGCCATGTCTTCTCAGATTGAGATGGCTTCAGCAATGGCAACCGGAGCGGGGACTAAGCCAGCAGAGCAGCTAGAGTTGGCTGCTAGCCGTCATGGAGAGATTTTGACTATTTTCGGCTCGGTGGAGCAGGCGGCACTCAAAGTAGAAAACTCGGCAGGGCTCGCTGATGCTGCTATGAAATTACAACAAGCCGAAGATAACGCTGAGGCTTTGGCGCTGCAGGCTGCTAGTGAAGCGGCCTCTGCGGCAGCTCTTGCTGCGAGGCAGGCAAAAGCTCAGGCAGATAAGGCAGCAGCAGATCGAGCTGAGGCACAACAGACTGCAGCACAAAAAGCGGAAGAATTCGCCGAGGTTGCTAAGAGCAAGTCAGAGTTAGCTGAATACTATGAAAATTTAGCGACTGAAGCTGCAAGGGATGTCAAAGCATCTCTCGCTCTCGATTATGCGAGTAAGGCTCAAGCCGCCGCATCGGAGGCTCAGGCTGCATCTGAAGCTGCAATGAAAATTGCGAGTGGTATGGGTACGAATGCTCTAGCATTTGCTACCAAGGCTAATGGCTTTTCAACGCTTGCACAAAAATCATCAGGAGAAGCTGGCGCAGCAAGCGAATTGGCGCAGGGGTATTTGGAGGCTGCGGGAAAGTGGGTTGACGGGTCAGCGTCTTCCGAGCGCCTGGCGGCGCTTAAATCCTCAGTGGTTGCGGCAGCAAGTGCTAAGGCAGCAGCAACTGCCGCAACCAATGCTAACGACACATACAACAACGCCCTATCATCAGCGGTCCAACCAAATGTTGACCTGCAATCTGCTCGCGCCGTTGTCACAGCTAGAGAAGCCGCACTTCAGAGGGTTAAGGTTGAGAGATCAAAGGCAGATGATGGAGACGACACTAGTCAGAGTGCAATTGAAAAAGTTTGGGATAATGCTGTATCTCAGGCTCAGTCCGCCCTCGTTAAAGCCAAAACCTCTCTTTCAACTGCAGAAAAACTTGCCGATGCTGCTGACGCATCTGTAGTTCTTGCTAAAAATGCACTTGATGCAGCAACTGCTTCTTCAATTAACGCCTCACAAGTAGCTGGGCAGGCGGAAGCAACCTCAAGTTTTGCTATAGCCTATGAAATTGGGGCTCAGTCTCTAGCTCAAGCGCAGGCTGACCAAGCCCTTCAATCATTGATAGATGTGATGTCGGGTGATGAAGGGCTTCTTGAAAAATTAGATGAGTTTTCTGACATAGCAAAAACTGCTGCTGCTGAAGCTGAAAGCGCAGTTGATATCGATGCATCTAGTGTTGATCTAACTGCAGCAACTGCTGAGGCAGTAAACGCTGAAAATGCATATGCTTCTGCGATCTCTGAAATTTATAAGCTAGCAGTTGCACAATCCTTAGATTTATTGCATAACGACGATGACGAGACAGTTGACGATTTGTCTGCTGCAGAGATCTCAATTAGTGATATTGCGACAGCACTTCTCTCGAAGGCAAATACTGCTAAACGCAGTGACGATCTAGGGACGACTTCGGCTCTTTCTTTGAGTAGCACTTTGAAGGCTGCTATTGCGAACTCAGAAGTATCGCAACAAGCACAGTATAACGCCTTTGAAGCATCAATTGAGTCGCTAAAGCAATACGCTAAGTCAATCGATTCGAACATGAGACTTGCCCAGTCGCAGAGAGACCTTGCTAGTAGCTACGAGGAAGATAGGGCTGCAGCGGAACTTCTACGGGTTACGGTAGCGAAACAACAGCTTGCGTCCCTTGCTGAGGATGCGACTGCAGGATATCTCAAGGCGGATGCCATAAACAAGGATCTGGCTTCTCTCTCAAGCAAAGCGCTTCAAGATAAAAATAGCACTGAGGCCATCGAAACTTCGTATGATGGCGCTTTTCAAGCTTTAAATGCTGCAACGGAACTCGTCTCATCTGCTATTGAAAAATTATCTAGCGCTAAAATTTATGAAGCGCAGGCTAAAACAGCCTTAGAAGCGTCCCAAAGCGCTTATGATGACGCTTTATTAAGCCAATTGGAGACTACTGATAGCGCCACATTCTCCTCACTGGGGCAGGCCAATACTCGAGCAGAAGCGGCATATTTAAAAGCTAGCTCTTCTCTTGCTGAGGCAGAAGAGAGAGTTTTATCTGCCCAAGACGCTTTGGGCTCTAGTTTCAACGCCGTCTACGGCACGCCGCATCAAGAGGTAATTACGCTATCTCAGTTCCTAACTGCCGGCGATACCTTAGAGCTTATAATCTCAAGCTCGGCATCAGGCCTTGCGCCGGGAAAAACAGCGCAGGTGTCGTATCAAGTGATGGAAGGAGATAGTCTCTCGGATGTAAAGGCAGCCCTCGTAAATGAGGCAAATAGTAATCCAGAGTCTGCATCGCTTGTTGAGGCTGCCATTTCTAGCTCTGGAGTAATCACTTTTACTGGCGTGTCTGGTGGAACCAGCCTTAAAATAAATCCAAGCGACACCTCTCTTTTGACTACTAACACGATTATTAAGGCAGAAAGTGGTGTGGCTGACCTTGTTGCCATGCTGGCTAAGAATGATGCTGGTTTTGTATCGTCTGACGTCTATTCGTTCATAAGCAATCTACTTCCAACGCACTTGGTAAACCCTGAAGTAGAAAATGATCCTGCGTTAATTCTTAAGGGTCAGGTTCAGAACATTATTTCTGATGTAATGGGCAATAGTGATGCAACATTAAGCGAAGTCAGATCGGCCATCACCGAAGTTTCTGACCTGATTAATCAAATTGACAGGATTATCGAAGTTGCATCTACAAATAAAAAATCGGCGGAAAGTTATATTGCCGAAAATCTGATTACTATCGATAGCGACGCGCGGTTATCAGAAATGCGTCCGGCCGCCCAGCAAGCAATGGAAGTCGCTGAAACCGCTCTGACACAGGTATCTGCGGCAGTTATTAGCGACGACACAGCAAATTATTCGTCCTTAACAATTCATGAAGCGGCAATATCTCTATTTGGAGCAGAGGTCGGAAAATTATCTACTCTTGCGTCTCGGCAACTCGCTGCAGTTGAGAGCATTACGATGGGCGTTCAGCAAGTTGATCTCGTTGACCTCTCGGCGAGTATCCTCTCTGCTGGCAGCTTCTCAATGAGCGTCTCGAGAGATGCTCTGGGGGCTCTCGCAAATATCGATTACGCATTTTCTTGCTCAATTAGCGAGGGTCTATCGCTTTCGGCGACGCGTGATGAGATAGTTGAAGCTTTAAACAATGATCAAAGTATCAAAAATGTAATTGTTGCTGTTGCTGGAAACAATGCGTCAGAAATCCTAATTACGTCTGTGGAGCCCGGAGTAAAATTTGATATTGAAATTAATTCTTCTGATATGGGCGCATCGGAAACATTGACCCAAAGTGAGGCTGGGCTTGATGATTTATTGTCTTTGTCTGGAGACGTGAGAAAAACTGCAGAGCTAAGTTTAACGGTTGCAGAGACGCAGGCAGAGGTGAGTATAGCGGCTGGTCTCGTCAATGACGAAGAAGCGGTAGCTATTGCCCAAGCTGCGACAAGCCTTGCAGTTGATGAGGCTAAGCAGGCAAAAACGCTGGCCCAGGATACTGCCTCAAGCGCCTCTGATTTCGTGAATGACCTCCAGTTGAGATTGGAACAACTGAGGGACGCATACTCGAAAGCCGTAGATGACGATAATGATGCCGGTGATAGTGCTCTTGATGCGGTGCGGTCGGCATTTCAGAAATACTTTATCGATGATGATGAGGGCTTAAATAATCTCCTTGAAAGTGTCGAGCAAAGTGTCCCAGGTGCGTCGTTAGTTGCGAGTGGCGCTTTGGACAGCGCCCAAGAGCTCTACCAACAGGCTCTGGCAGATTATGAGGGGATACAGCAAGACGCGGGCGTTACGGCGCAAATAGCTGTAAGTGCGGCTGTTCAGGCAGAGCTGGCCTCAGCATCTGTGGAACTGCAAAACGAGATCCGTGTCGAGGCGTACAAGTCCGATATAGTCTCTAGTTCTGGAATGATTACCTCAGCGGTAAAAGGCATTGAGGCGCTGCTGAGTTCCGTTGAAGCCCAAGAGGCGTCAGTTCTTGATAGTGCAAGTGTTGCTCTAACATATCTGTCGCGAGCAATGACTGTCGCACTTGATGAGATGTCGGCCGAGGGAGCGTTCTCTGACGTGCCGCCTAATGTTAAGGCTTCGGTGGAAAGCCTTGTTTCTGGATTGGTCGCTCCCCTTAGCTCGAATGTCGCCGCAGAGAGGGTGAGCTTCGCATTAAATGAATTTGAAGAGCTAACTAATGCTGCTCAGGCTGAGGTCGTCATTGAATTGTTAGGGGCTCCAGAGGTAGGTCGCATATACGGCGTGGCTATTGGTAATGGGGTGTCAGAAAAAAGTTTCGCAGTCCAGGTGTCGGCCGAGGGATATCAGGTCCTGATCGATGGTTCGGATGTAGGTTCTGTAGACGTCGAAGGTGAGATCACCGTAGAAAAAATCCGAGATGCTCTCATTGACGCCATTAAGGCAGACGCTTTTGCAACGTCAACCGTGTCTGTTGAGGCGAGCTATCCTGTCGGTGAAATCAAAGTTATTGGAGTAGACGCTAACAGTGACTTAAGTGTCACTTCTTTGGATGATGAAACAGCTGGCATCGCATCTGTTGGGGTTAAGAGTATTATTCATGGCATGGATGCAAGCCTCTCTGAGATTAAATTAGTGATTGCCGCAATTGATGAAGCAAAACAAACGATAAGCGCAGCTTATGAAGCCGCTCAGTTGGAGCTTGGGGAAATTGATCTTTTAGGGCTCTCTGCGATGGGGGTCGATGAGTTGTCCGAATTGCAAGCGTTAGCAGACGGGGCCTCTACTTCATCAAGTGCGCTTCAGCAAAGCCTAACTAACCTTGAACCCTATTTGCAGGTGGTGTTGGCCCAAGGATCGACCGCCGGTCAGGCGCTCGAACAAAGCAAAGCAATATCGACTGAGTTTCGTGCATATATTGCTAACGAAAAGCAACAGCTTGAGTTGGAGCGCCTCCAAGCATTGGCAGATGCCGCACCTAAATCTATTGCGGATGCAGTTTCGGTTGCTGAGGATACGGCAGTTGAAATTAACGTTCTGGCGAACGATAAACGGGCAGACGGTGACCCACTCTTGGGCGCATCAATTGCGGTGGGAAGTGCGGCTCATGGCTCTGTGACTGCTTTGTCCCAGGTCGAAATTATTGCATTTTCTGACGCCCCATTATTGGCGGGATCAATCTTTCAGGCTGAGATTTCTGGTCATTCACTTACGATCCAAGCTGACCCATCGAAGACTTGGGCAGAGCATATCTCTGGGACAATTTCATCAAATGCGGACCTATCCGAATTGATCGTAACTGTTGCTGAAGGGGACAATATCTGGATTGTTGCCGCAAATGGCGGCACGCCGTTCTCTCTTAGCGATGCGAGAGTGACTTACGATGAAAACTCCTTGGAGCTATCTGTAACAGAGTACAGGCCAAATGGTGTCGTATCGTATGTGCCTGAGCAGGATTATGCCGGTGACGATACTTTTAGTTATTCTGTAAATAACAATATGACACCCCCCAGCTTTTCTCATGCGAATGTCTCTGTCGAGATCGTACCCGTTAACGATGCCCCTGAGGCAAGTGCTGATTTTGGAACGTCTTCAAGCGAACAAGCAACCGTAATCATTGATGTCTTAGAGAATGATTTAGACGTGGATGTGGGGGACGTTTTATCTGTTTCTTCTATCAATGGGCAGGCAGTGACGATCGGGGATACAGTCAGCCTAGCTTCAGGAGCAACTGTCACTATTCAGTCTGACGGTAATTTTTCATACGATCCAGGCGAGAATTTCGCTTACCTAAAGCTCGGTGAGACATATCAAGATACTCTGGCTTACGTGGCAAGTGATGGCGAGGCCTTGTCTAACTCAACAAGCGTCACAGTAACTATTTCGGGGGAAAATAGTGCCCCTGTTGTCTCAACGGCAAAGCCAAACGGGTATGGTCAAATCGAGAATATCTCGATTAGCGGCGACCTTGATGCCGGTGATATAATCGAATTTTCAATTCGGGGAACCGTTTCTGGTGAAAATGTGAACCACACAATAAGCTATGTTGTACCGACGGGGTTTACAAATAGCCATATATTAGAAGAATTGGTTTTGTTACTTTCTGCCAATGAAGATTTTGCTGAACTAGATATTCACCTAAATGCCAACGGACAAATCAATATACAGGGTGGCGCAGACGATACATATCATGTTGATGGACATGTAATTAATGACATTGACGGTGAAGAAAACAATTCCATCGAAATATCCTCGAGTATTTATGGATTGGAAGATTCGTCAATCACTGGAACGCTCATTGCGCTGGATTTGGATCATGGGGACACCCTAGAATTTACTGCATCTACGTCTTTGATTCCGTCCAACGGAACAGTAGATATTAATGCAAGTACGGGGGAATTTACATATCACCCTGACCCTGATTTTAGCGGCAATGATAGTTTTGCGTTTACCGTTTCAGATGCCTCTGGAGAGATTGATACGCGCACTGTTAATGTGTCGGTCTCGGCGGTGAATGATGTACCAATTACTACAAACGATAGACTTTTAATTAACGCTGACGAAATTACTCTAATTAAGCCATTGCTAAATGATGTCGACGTGGATGGAGACGCGTTGGCGATGGTGAGTTTCTCAAATGGAGAATATGGTTCCGCAGAGTTGCTTCCTCAAGCAAGTAAAGTCGCCCTCGGCGGCGTCTTAAAGGCCGGCGATCGATATTCCCTTGTGCTTGATGTCAATGGCGAAAATATCACTCTTACCTACCTTGTGTCCTCCTTCGATGTTTCATCAAAAAAAGGCGCAGTATTTGTTGCAAACCAATTGGTCGAGAGTTTGTCCGCAAGCCCTGACATTGGATCATTAATTTCAGCCAGTTTGGTCGATGGTGGCTCGGCTATAATGATTTCTTCGCAATCAAATACGATCCCATTCAATCTAAGCACCAGCGTAATCAACTCAGGTGGCTCTGCGCTTGGGAGTTTGTTGGTTAGTGAGGTTTATGCGCATGGTGAAGTCGTCCGTTATTCTCCTGACGTTGATAAAGTTGGACAATTTATTCGAGATCAAATTGAGACAGACGCAATAAATTATACAGTTTCTGACGGCAATGGGGGCATAACAGTTGGAACAATAGAGGTTGATTTAAAAGGTATAAACCATTCACCAGTCTTGTCGTCTGAGCAAACTACTATTTATCAAAATAGTGAAACATCTATAGATATCTTAGCTAATGCCACTGATTTTGACGGCGATAATATTGAGTTGTTGAGCATTAGTAACTCAAATCTAGTAAATATAAACTATGAAATTACTGGTGAAACTACGATTATTCCTAATATTGACGCGGTTCAAAAGCTCTCGGATGGAGAGATAATATCAGATCTAATTACTTTTACGGCATCCGATGGTCATGATTTATCTGTTGGTGAAATATCAATAACGATTGTTGGCGAAAATGATGCTCCAGTTGCTCTTGATGATGTCGATCAGGCTGTTGCAGAGAACGCGCGGCTCATTCTCAATTTATTAGGCAACGACTTCGATGTAGATAATGGCGATGTTATTTCGATATCGGAAATTAACGGGATCTCAGCTAGCGTTGGCCACCTGATTGAATTGCCATCGGGTGCTAATCTCGAGCTAAATCCGGATAATACAATAACTTATGATCCCGGTGATCACTTTGCTTTTCTTTTGGAGGGTGAAACTGCGGCCGATCAATTTACGTACAAAGTTACGGATGGCACTAGTGTGTCACTTGCTGCCTCTGTTTCAATTTCAGTTCCAGGGGCAAACAGTACTCCCGTCTTATACGCAGTGTCGGCTGAGGGTTTTGGTCGCCGCGATGTTTTATCTGTCATTGATGAAATAGACCCTGGTGATGTCATCTCTTTATCAATTTCAGGTGATATTCCTAGAAATCACGAAGAGCAAAACGGTGCAGGGGATAATCTCGATGGTGTTACGTCGATTGATTTGTCGTTAGCAGCTCAAGTTAATGCAAGGGAAATACATTTTAGCGAGATAGTTGAGCAGGAAGATAGTTTCGCATCGGTAATGACCCGTTTAGCGGCAAGAATTTCTGAAGAAACACAATTGGAGCCTGTTTTTGATGAAAAATTGGGGGCTCTAGTCATTGAGGGCGATAGTTCTCGCGATTATCGCATTGAGGCGGAAATTAGAAATGTAGAGGGTGGGAGTGCTAATCAAATATCACTGACTTCTGCAATCGGAGTTACAGAGGACGCTCGCGTTACCGGTGTGCTGCGTGCTTTTGACGCGGATGCAGGCGATGTCATTACATATTCGAACACGCCAGCTCTGAACGGTTCTGTTCAAGTTGATCCGGACACTGGTGCATTTGAGTACATCCCAAATCCAGATTTCAGCGGATCAGATTCGTTTAGCTTGCTGGTTATCGATAGCGCAGGCGCTGCCGATGCGTTGCAGGTCAGGCTTGATGTCGCCGCAGTACCCGATGTTCCTGTGGCTGGAGATGATAGCAATCAAGTTTGGTCAGGACTTCTTCTGCAAGTTGGCGCAGGGCAAGGCTTGCTGATTAATGACTATGACGTCGATCCAGATGATACACTGACAATTAATCCTCATCCACAGGATCAGTCTGGTTTGCTCTTGCCGAACGGGGCATTTGAAACCCTAAGCACTCAAGGGGCTCGTGTCGTTGTCCATGCTGACGGCGGTTATATTTATGACGCAACTAGCTTAGAAAATTTAGGTCAATTGCCATTAGGTGAATTAGTCTCAGATAGTTTCAAATATTCTATCAATGATACAAATACAGACCAAATAATAACTGCGACGGTTGAAATTAATATAAAGGGTAATGTTGCGTCAGTTTTAGGTAGCCGTGTTATTGACGGTGATGGGGTGGAAAACCTAAGGATTATTGGCTCCCACGATGAAGAAGATGTTTTGGTTATCGGGCAATCAAGTGGGCCAATCCAAGCTATTAATATTGAAGATATAACGTTAAGCGACGCCAATAACATTCTCCATACCTCAGAGGTCCAAGAAGAGTTGGTGAGGCTTGGTTCTGGTAGCAATCAAATATTTCTGGGTGGTAGCAAATCGCTTGTTGAGGGCGCTGAGGGGAGCGATTTTATTATGGCGGCAAGTGATGCTGCTGAGTTGACTGTCGATTACAGATATTTGAGTGAAGGTTTCGCCGTTGAGCTGGGTGAAATTGTTAGCGTCACTGGCATTTCCTCTGAGTGGACAGACCAAATTGATGGGCTAGATTTACTTATCGGCTCCGACTTTGACGACACATTTACAGTGACTGGCGAATTTCTAGCCAATGGTCTTTCGGTGTTGGCCAGCGGCGGCGATGACATCTATGCCGCAGAAGGTTCAGGCCTCACGGTCGACTATAGCGTCTCTAATGTTGGTCTGAATATTGACCTTGAGTCGGGAATGGTCCGGGTGGTGGATCAACGGTCAGAGATAGGCCCTGAAGATGGTGAGGGTGATATTGCTAGCAATGAAGGTGAGGGCGCAGCACTAGGTGCGGCAGCAGCCGAGTCTCGTTTGGGCTCTGATACTCTATTTGGCTTGCGGAATGTTGTAGGCACGTATTACCAAGACCGGATTATTGGAAGCGTAGGTGATGATTTCATTGATGGTGGCGCTGGTGCCGACGTTCTTATCGGTGGCGCCGGCTCTGACACCCTTATTGGCGGCGAAGGTAACGACACCGCCCTCTACGAGGGCAGCCAGTCTGACTATCGGTTTGGCGTAGCCCAGGGTCTGCTGACGGTCACGCACATTGCGACCGGCGCTATGGATACCTTGGATGGCATTGAGATTATAAATTTCAAAAGCACAGATATCCCTGAAAATTCATGGACGTTTGATGGCAACTCAAGAATTGTAGCAGAGATAAATGAACCAGAAACGAGCATCAGCAGGGAATTTGTATTTAAAACAACTACTTCTGGTGGATTATTTACTGTTAATGCAGATTCTGGCGGCAATGACCGACATTTAGGCATTCAAATAGATGGCAATATTTATTCTCATGTATATTCAGGACAAGACATTCACTCTACGAATATAAATGTCCTAGATGATAATATTCATAGATTAATTTTTACGTTAGGGGGTAATGGGACAAATATTTATATTGATGGAGAATTGGTTGCTAATGGCCCAAAAGTTTCATCCGACTTTCATTGGAGCAATCTTATTGTGATTGGCGATGACCGTGGTCCAAATGGAAATCACAATCCCAAAGGTGATAGTCCTGATTATTTTGACGGTGAGATTTTTTCTTATAAGCAGTGGGATGAAGAATTAACCTTTGAGCAGGCCACTGGTCCTGCGAGTGAACTACCTGAACCTGCTCATTTGATATTATTGGATCAGGATCCGTCGCTTGGCTTGACTGACCTTGGAACTAATCCAGTGCCTAGTTCTGCATTGGTGATTGAAGGGCAGCCATCTCTTGCTGTGAATGTGGCGGATGAGATTAGCAGTCAAGTTTTGGTGAACATTGACGATGAGGGAGACTACACGCTGACCGGAAGTTCTCTTCTAGAGCCAATTACTCTTTCATCTGACCCTGGTATAGTTCAAGAAGATATCACTGGTTCTAGTCTCTCACACGGGACTGATGGCGCGTTGGCTGAAATAGAAGCTATAATTCAGTCTTATAGCCCGACAGATGAAACGTCTGATGCCTCAATTACTAATTTCTTATATAGCGTTGGAGCAGAAGATAACCTTATAGTCTATGCAGAAACGACACTAGTTGACCCATTATCATTAGATCACGTTATAGTCGGCTCACCAAATGATTTGACAACTGATGACAGCCTTGAGCAACTTCTTGGGATTAATGACCCAATGGATGATGATATCCTTAATCTCATTGGCTTATTGATTGAAGAAAACGAAACGTCCTCAATGTCATCTGACGATGATGTGATGTATATGAATTTTGATCCGGCCCCAGAGAATATGGATACGGGTATAGCGGAAACAAGCGATGGATATACCGTTTATTTAACTCCAGAGCCGGGCGCAACGACGCCAGAAAACTATGGTTAATTGCGCTATGCGTGGAGGTAATGCTGGGTGTTCCACTTATATCCTCCTGGCTGGAGACGGTGTGAAATAGGATGAAAGCGTCAAAACACAAAGATGCGCAAAAGAATTTTACTATCGAATGAAAATAAGAAGATGTTTCGCTGATGGAATTGTACAGAAAGAGCGGAAACATTGCTGAGCCTGCGGGGGCTGACTGTTCTGTTTACAGACATAAAGGGTTAATTCGTCTTGTAATCCTCAGGATATATGCTTCTCAAAGCCAATTGTTGCCAATCGAGGTTGCAGCGCTAACCTGCATATTTTCGATCAGGCAATGAAGTTTTAGAGTCGCTTCGCAATTCGAACATCCTAAAGATCGCTATTCTGCGACGATTGGAATAGCACTCAAAATCTACCAAAAGGAATTTACCTTTGCGCTTGAGGGCGGGTTCAAGTTAAGCAGCTACATGGGAAACCGTTCGACTATGTCTTGCTCCTGGTGAGTAACGTCAGCGCCTTTTCCATTTTCGTCATGGCGTCCCCCCGCACTTGGGTCTGGATTTCAACGGGAAGGCCGTCGTTGATCACATGTAAAAAATGTGAAGATCCGTCCTGTGCTCATGTGCAACTAAAACTGCCCGCTCCAGGCTCAATCCGCGCGCGCCGAAAGGTATGACGCCAATAGAACATTTTGGAGAGGTGTGTCAGGCTGAAGCATGGTCGGTGCGTTCGCATTTTGGCTCGTTTCGCCTCCTTTGGTCATGGTCGTTTGTCCTCTCCTTACATTTTGGACTTCCCCATACTTTCAGATGCAAGTGGTCAGGTATGCTTAAATCTACTTAATGCCCTGTATGCGTTTAGTATTTTCCTTACCGAAGATGTTGAACTGAGTATCGTGTCAGGGAATACGAGGAGGAAGATTAATTTTTGACCTTCAGGTCATAGGTTCACATCCTATCCTTACGGCGACTTTGACCCGACGCCGCAAAGTAGGACCTTGAACAAATCCAGTCCCCGCAACCATAAAAAAACCCTTAACCCAATAGGTTAGGGGCTTTTTGATGTTCGGGCCATGAGCGCTTGGAAAAAATGTGGAAGCATATTGGAAGCAAGCGAAATCAATAATAACGGTTTCTGCACGCCTGAGAAATTTCGGACTCTCTGCGAAGAAGAGCGAGCACTAGGAAAGTGCGCAACGCAAGCGGTTGAAAGAGCTTATAACTGTTGCCCACCGGCTGATCCTCGAGGAGGTGAAATGGGGATGCACGCCAGGTACGTATGGAACCAACCCATGTAATTTTTTTGTCGCAACTGCGTAAGATTAAGTTTAGACGGGACCGACGTCGAAGACACTATGATTTCTGAGGGAGTGGCTGCTCGAATTCTTTGTGGTGCGACAAGATGCTCTAGGATGCATAGGCCTTGAGGTGATTGGTCACAGGAATCGAAATTTAGGTCAGCTCTCGGCCCTAGGTAAAGATAAAGGCCTAAACAGTAACGGCAGCCGAATTTTGTTGTCCTGAGGATTGATCGGTCACGATCATCTAAGCTGCCATAGCAACAATAAGATCTATGCTACGGTCTGCCAGTTTTCATCATAACTAGGAGCTTGGTCATTTAAGCCAAATCTCCGTGCCACCTCCTCAGCGAAAACTACCACATTGGGATGGGGATCTCTTTTAACTTCTTCATATATACCCTTTGCCTTTATTGACTCTCCCAGCGAAGCATAGCCGTGAAGTCGAATGATCTTCCCACTGATATCGTCCGTGATCCCATTCAAATCAGTTTCGGAGAAAGATGCACTGTCCTCTTTTAATCTGGCAGCAGCTAGCGCAGTTCGATAGTAATTCTTGCTACGATGAAATTTTGTGTGTTCTAAACCAAATTCTAGTGACCTGCCCCCGTTGACTGGTCCAGTTTGAATGTTAGTGCATCATCCGCTTTTCCTTCAAGGGGATGATGCTTTCTGGTGCTGGCGGTCTGTATCCTAAAGCTGAGTGTGGCCGCTTCGTGTTGT
>Ga0255756_1003115_pt1 | contig 17002 bp, 10 predicted proteins | sample 011ome_20_FD_179956 | JGI IMG/M metagenome (GOLD analysis project Ga0255756, IMG submission 179956) | Coastal salt marsh microbial communities from the Groves Creek Marsh, Skidaway Island, Georgia - 011509CT metaG (version 2) | ecosystem: Environmental > Aquatic > Marine > Intertidal zone > Salt...
CGCAATGCTCTGCAACGCCTTCGCGGCGGGCGACTTGCACTAATTCCGCAAAACTCAGGCCAGTCCTTAACACCGAATTTGCGCATTGGTCAGCAAATCACTGAGGCCTTGCGCCTGCATAGTAATATTCCCGCAACCGACTTTTACGCTGGCGTGATTGATCTTTTGAGTCAGGTTCGCCTTCCGGATCCAGTTGGGCTTACCGATCGCTATCCGCATGAATTATCCGGCGGCCAACAACAACGGGTGGCTATTGCAATGGCACTTGCCAGCAACCCCGAAGCGTTGCTTCTTGACGAGCCGACCACTGGCCTTGATGTCACCACGCAAGCCCATATCATGGAGTTGCTTCGTGATTTGGCAAAGGACAGAAATCTGGCGATGCTGTATGTCAGCCATGATCTTGGCGCAATTGCACGCGTATGTAACAAAGTCATGGTGTTGTATGCTGGTGAAACCGTTTTGACAGGTAGTGCAAATCAGGTACTTTTGTCACCACGTCACCCTTATGCACATGGTCTGCTGGCATCTATACCACGGCTAAATGAAGCCAGCCTGCCGCAGGCACTGGACGGACGGCCACCAATGCCAAGCGAAACCATTACGGGTTGCGCTTTTGCCGATCGTTGCAAGTTGGCTGATCAAACCTGCCGGTCGTCACCGCCACCACTGGATCATCTTGAAAGTGGTGAAACCGTTCGCTGTTTTCATCATTATCAGATCGGCCAGCTCAATCGAAAGCCTCAAAAATCGGCAAAGTCAAATCCCATTGCCGCGTGCAAGAATAGCGCTCTTTCACTTTCCAATCTGTCGGTAAGTTACAGCCAGCCCGGACTTTTGTCAAAGCTGTTCCGATCGCAAGATATCCCGCCAAGCACCGTTGAAAGGATCACGATTGACATAAAAAAGGGAGAAACATTGGGGCTGGTTGGAGAGAGCGGTAGTGGCAAATCAACCATCTTAAAAACCATTGCCGGAATGGTGCCAGCTCAATCAGGGAACATCATTTTGAATCAGACCGAACCATTGGACACGATGGTCGAAAAACGGCCTGCAGCCTATCTCCGTCAAGTGCAAATCATCTTCCAAAATCCTGATGATAGCCTTAATCCACGTCATACAGTTGCCCAGATTCTGGCGCAGCCACTTCGTCTTTATTATGGGCTTTCCGGCACGCCTCTTCGCGATCGTAGCATCGCCATCCTCGAACAGGTTCGACTAGGGGAACATTACCTTGAACGCCTTCCAAGTCAGCTTTCGGGCGGAGAAAAGCAACGTGTTGCAATCGCCCGCGCTTTTGCTGCAGACCCAGAAATCATTCTTTGTGATGAAGTGACATCAGCACTTGATGTTTCAGTTCAGGCAGCAGTGCTTGATCTTCTTGATGCGTTAAAACGGCAAGATGGAACAACCTATATTTTCGTGTCACATGATCTTGCCGTGGTGAAAGCTATTTCAGATCGGGTGGTCGTTTTATATCAAGGTCGCATTTGTGAAATTGGCCCAGTCGCCGCGGTTTATTCGGCGCCTTTCCACCCCTATACCGATGCCCTTATTGGTGCTGTATTGGAACCTGATCCCGACGTTGCGCCACGCCTGACTGCTGATGATGTGGTTGAATTATCACCACCGAAAACGGGTTGCCCATTCCAGCGGCGATGCCCACGAAAGCTTGGTAGCATCTGCGAGACCAACATACCCCCTGCACAGAAAGTTGCGCCAGGGCATATCATCCATTGCCATATTCCGCAGGGTGATCTTTAGGGTAGTTATTAATTCTAACCTTTAAGATCGCCGCATGATACGTGCTTTTAATTAATAGCAGAAGTTAGCGCGGCAATAATCTAGAATGCAAAAAAGCCGCCTCAACTGCGAGAAGGCTAGATATATGATATAAAAAAATAATAATTTTTGGTTGCGGAAGCGCGCAACCACCGTTACTTGCACCTCGATTTTATAAGTCTGTAGGGTCTTGTTGATTGCAGGGGCGGGATTTACTCAAGGCCCTACAATTAGTTCATGGGTCTGAAAGGATGCGGGGCCAGGGTGTGTTCAAAATCATACCATTAAAGTATGCCTATGAAATCAAGCTTTAACCAAATTCACTTCCCAAAAAAGGTCGCAACATTTCAGCCGCGCTTATCACTCTGCCTTAACAAACCACCCAACACGAGCATTGCCATTGCTTACTGCACTGGTTATCCCAAAACACTATGGCGTATCGCCCTAATTATAGATTTCGCTTGAATATTTGGTTGCCAGAAATGCGTCTAGACCTTCAATGCCGCCTTCATAGCCATAGCCACTAAATTTCAATCCGCCAAAGGGCGTTTCAACCGAATGAACATGAAGCGAATTGACCGCCAGCATGCCAGTTTCAATTTCTAATTTTAAAATTCGTACTGTCTTTGGGTTGTTGGTAAAGGCATAAGCGGCAAGGCCGAACGGCAGGCTGTTGGCACGCTCGATCACCTCATCAAGACTATGGAAACTTGTCATTGGCGCAATCGGACCAAACGGCTCTTCGGTCATAATGCGTGCAGTTTTGGGAACATTGCCAAGAAGCGTTGGCTGATAGAATGACCCCTGCCTTTGGATGCGGCCACCACCAACCAATAGCTCGGCACCCTTTTCCACAGCATCGCTCACAAACCCGTCCATAATGTCGATCCGGCGTTCAGAAACAAGCGGGCCCATGCTGGTGCCAGCATCAAGCCCATTGCCCGGATTGACCGCTTCAACATGTTTTTTGAACGCCGCCAGAAATTCATCATGCACCGCCGCATCAACAAAAAAGCGGGTTGGTGAAATACAGACCTGACCGGCATTGCGGAATTTCCCCATTGCGCATAGCTGCGCCGCGGCCTCGATATCGGCATCTTTAAACACCATCACCGGCGAGTGGCCGCCAAGCTCCATTGTACAGCGAATCATATTCTTGGCAGCAAGCTGCTGAAGATGAATGCCAACAGGCACACTGCCGGTAAAGCTAAGTTTGCGCGGGATTGTCGATTCAAGAAGATACTTGGAGACATCTGACGGCACACCAAAGACAATATTCAACACACCCGCCGGCAAGCCGGCATCGACCAAAGCCGCCCCAATCGCAATCGCGGTGGCTGGCGTTTCTTCGCTTGGTTTGATCGTGATCGAACAGCCCGCGGCCAAGGCACCGGCAACTTTGCGCATCACATTTGTTGCCGGAAAATTCCAGGCAACAAATGCCAAGGCTGGCCCAACCGGCACTTTGCGCGCCTCATGCTGCATGCCCGGAAAGCGTGATGGAATAATCCGCCCATAGATGCGTTTACCTTCTTCGCCATACCAGCGCAAAAGATCAATCGCGACTTGCATTTCAATTTTTGCCTCGGCAAGCGGCTTGCCCATTTCGCGGGTTAGATTGGCGCTATTGGCCTCAAACCGGTCTTCGAGAAGACGCGCTGCCTTTTCCAGAATGGCCTGCCGGCTAAGCGGTGTCATTGCCCGCCAATGGTTGAAACCATCGCGGCTGCTCTCGAGGGCACGATCAAGATCGGCTGGGCTGGCATGCGGTACCTGACCAATTTCGGTGCCGTCAGCCGGACAAATTACCGGCTCGCTTTTGCCCGTACTGCCAAAAACCCAGTCACCAGCAATGAGCATTTTCAATTCTGGGTATGACATCGGTTCGTCTCCATTTCGCCCATAATTATAAATAGTAACGTTAATTTGAGATTTTTTTCACGATCCTTGCAGAATCATATCAGCAGCCTTTTCGGCAATCATGTAAGTGGGCGCATTGGTATTTGCTGAGGTAATTAATGGCATTATTGACGCATCAACTACGCGCAATCTTTCAACACCACGAACTTTTAACTGTGGTGTTACCACCGCATCCTTATCGACGCCCATGCGGCAAGTGCCAACACAATGATAGACTGTGCCACCACCAGCTCTGATCGCAGCAAGTATTTCTTCATCTGTCTGAACATGACTCCCTGGCACCATTTCCTGATGCCACAAGGATCGAAACTGGGGTTGTTTGTATATCTTACGCAGCATTTTAATACCGGCAACCATTGTTTTTTGATCAAGCTCTGCAGATAGGTAATTTGGCTGTATTATTGGGTCTGCCGCCGGATTTGGCGAGGCAATATCAATGCGCCCCCGCGATTCTGGATGGCATTGCCACACCGCCGCGGTAAAGCCAGAATAGCGATGCAAAGGCTCGCCAGGCTTATCGACCGACAGTGGCATCACATTGAACTGAATATCAGGGGCGGCAGTTGGCGCATGTTCGGTTCGCGCTGCACCGCCAACCTGACCGGCACCAACCGTTAATGGCCCGCTGCCTTTGACCAGCCAGTCAAATCCCATTTTCAAAAGTGACAAAGGATTACGCACCTGATTATTCAGCGAGATCGGATCGTTCATCCGCACAATTGTTCGCATCTGATAATGATCCTGCAAATTTCCACCAACTTCAGCGCGATCGACCAGAACGGGTATATCTAATTTTGATAACAGCTTGGCCGGGCCAATGCCGGATAATTGCAAAATCTGCGGCGATTGAATGGCACCAGCACAAAGAATAACCTCGGCAGCGGCATTTATATCGGCGCTTCCCAGAGCATTTTTTACCCGCACCGCCGTTGCCACGCCATCGGTGATGATAATCTTTTCAACCATCGTTTCGGTTAGCACCGTTAGATTTGGCCGTGATAAAGCTGGTTTGAGAAACGCCGTCGCCGCGCTGGAACGCCAGCGCTTGCCAATCGAAAGATGATATGCGCCAACACCATAGGTCGACGCCCCGTTGAAATCGTCATTTTCAGGCAGACCAAGATGCCGAGCCGAGGCGATCCACGCGGCACAATGAGGATGATAGTTGCGTAATTGTGAGACCTGCACATCACCGTGATGGCCATGATATTGTGACGGCACTCCGGAAAATGTTTCTAACTTGCGAAAATAAGGAAGCACATCATCATAAGACCAACCTTGATTACCCAAAGCGCGCCAGCTATCGAAATTTTCTTTTTGCCCACGAATGAAAATCAATCCGTTGATACTGCTCGAACCACCGATCACCCGACCCCGCGGCCAGATAATCGACCGTCCCGCCGTACCGCCGCTGGGGTTGGTCGCAAAATGCCGGGCAACCGATGGGTTATTGATTGACCTGAAATAGCCGACGGGCAGTTTAATCCAAAAATCCCGATCCCAACTACCCGCCTCGATTAGCAAAACCTGATGGTCAGGCCTGGATGATAACCGGTTCGCCAAAAGACACCCCGCAGACCCTGCGCCAATAATGACATGGGTAAATGTGTGACCAGCAAGATTTATCATAATTGTCTAAACATTCTATTTTTAGTATGTTAGTATGTTTAACAAAGCCACTGTGATTTGGCAAGCGCTTTTACCCAATGGACAAATGGCATGACAAAACTGCACAAACAGATATCGGGTCAGTCAGCAACACGGATCAGCCCGGCCCGACCACTGCCTCTATATTATCAGCTCTATGAAACCTTGCGTTCGCAAATTCAGGACGGCGTTTGGAACAATGGAGATTTCTTTCCGCCGATTCCCGTTTTAGCAGATCAATTCGATGTGGCTACTGTGACCGTTCGTCAAGCTCTTGGTTTGTTGCAAAAAGATGGGCTAGTGCAGTCCCGACAGGGACGCGGCACCGTTATCACATCATCGGCATTGCGGTTACAACCATTGCAGCTTGAATCAACCGTTACGGAAATTCTTGATCTTTATGCCGAAGATAGTCCAGACGTTGAATCGATTGATGAGGGGCTGGCCATGCCCCCGTTAAAGGCCAGTGATTTTCACCTCCTGCCGTCTTATTTCTTTATCAAGCGGGTACATATTCGTCATGGTGGGCGTTATTGCCTGATCACTTTTTTTCTGGCCGAACCACTATTTCGCGATCATGAAGACCGGTTTCGCAATCATCTGGTTCTACCGGTTCTGTTCTCGCTTGATGATCTTGGCATTGCCCGCACTTGGCAGTCATTGCGTCTCGAAAAGGCGGATCACTCAACTGCAACAATTCTCAAAGTGTCCGCCGGTGATCCGATTGCGCGGGTCAAAAGATATATCACCAACCAGCAGGATGAATTGATCTATTTCGCCGATGTCCGGTATCGGGGAGATGCCATTCAATATAATATTGAGCTTAAGATATGATTAAAATTACCAAGCTAGAGGTGATGGTCTATCGCTTTCCGCTGGCCACACCGGTACAAACCTCCTTTGGCCTGATGCAGGATCGGCCGATGGTTTTGGTGAAATTGACCAGTGATGAAGGCATCACAGGTTGGGGCGAAATCTGGTGTAATTTTCCGAATGTCGGGGCCGAGCACCGTGCCCATTTAGTCACAAGTGTCTTTGCCCCACTTGTTCTATCAAAAGACCATGCGACAGCCGAAGCCGCCTTTGACTTTCTAACCGAATCCACCTGGGTTCTTGGCCTGCAAACCGGCGAATTTGGTCCTTTGGCGCAATGTATTGCCGGCATCGAAATTGCTCTATCCGATATTTACGCCAAGCAAAAAGATATGCCCTTGTGGAAATTATATGGCGGTCAGACCAGCGAAGTTCCGGTTTATGCCAGCGGCATTAACCCAACAAACCCAGCCGATATCGCCAGCAAAGCGATTGATCTTGGCTATCGTGGGCTGAAGCTCAAGATCGGTTTTGGCGAACGCACGGATTGCGAAAACCTTGCAACGCTTAGCCATCTCGCTGGTGACAAAGTCGATCTGATGGTCGATGCCAATCAGGCATGGAACCTGAACCAAGCCCTTACCATGCTGGACGCCTTAGCCAAATTTGACCTGAAATGGCTGGAAGAACCAATTGCCGCCGATCGCCCGCAAGATGAGTGGCGCCATTTACAGAAGGCCGCGTCAATGCCATTGGCCGCTGGTGAAAATATTCAAGGTGATAAAGAATTCAACATCGTCATTAACCAAGACGTTTTGGCGGTGATCCAGCCAGACCTTGCAAAATGGGGCGGCCTTAGCAAAACCGTTCCGATTGCTCGAAACATCATCAGCGCTGGCAAACGTTACTGCCCGCATTATCTGGGCGGCGGCATCGGACTTGTTGCCTCAGCCCATGCGCTGGCCGCGGTTGGCGGGGACGGCATATTGGAAGTCGACATCAATCCAAATCCATTACGCACTGAGTTGGTTGGCGACATGCTGAGCATAACGCCGGGTATCGCAAGCCTTGGCTCTTTGCCAGGTCTGGGCTTTGAACCAGATCTTGCGCCGTTGAAAAAATATCAGGTGTGATAAAAAGGCTTCATCGATAGGAAATTCAAAGCGCAATCGTTAATCTACCCAACGGGACTGGCACACGATCCAAGCCAGATAATAGACATGACGAAGTATTACTTCTGAAAGTCAATTTCGCCACGCATCATGCGGTCGATCATTGTCGATGAAACTTCAGGCAAGTCTGGTGGTATCGTCGAGGCGCGCGGCAACCTAAGCCGTGACTTTGTCGCATCGACGCCATCACGGCGAACATAGCGCTCGGCATCCCCTTGAAAGGCCACATAATCCCAATCCGGCTTCTTGCCCGGCACCTTGGCGATAAAGCTCCGGCGACGCTGGCTTGCGACAATTTCGTTTATCAGCATGTCCGGGTCATAGCCGTCCATGCCAATCTTTTTAAGCGCGGCAACTATTGGCGCATTGGACGCATCTTCGGCAAGATTAACGCGCTCATCGGGGTCGGCCTCCAGATCAAACAAAAGGTCGGGCTGCCCATGGGTAAAAATATATTTATACGCGCCTTTTTTGACCATACGGCACGGCACGCACGGCCCAATCGCAAGATAATCAGCGATCACGCAATCTGCCGCTGCGCTGGCATCACCTAACAGAAGCGGCATAAGACTATGCCCAGCCAGATCGGATATAGCCGGGCGAAGCGACGCCATATCCTGTCCGCCAAAATCGATAAATGTCGGCAGTAAATCAATAAGCGAGCTGTTCGCATCAATTCGGATATTCTTTGCGGCGCGCCGATCCAATATGACTAGCGGTACACGCGCTGACCATTCCCAGAAACATTGCTTGAACCACATTCCGCGCTCGCCCATCATCTCGCCGTGATCCGATGTGAAAATGACAATTGTGTTGTCACCCAAGCCGGTTTCGTCCAATTGATCCAAAATCTGCCCAAGCTTTTCATCAAGGTAGGAAATCATCGCATAATATGCATGGCGTGCATTCAGCAGATGATCCTCGGTTATGCTATGGCGGTGCCGACCATGTGCGAAGAACAAAGCCTTGGAAAAATAATCAAGCGCGGCAAAAGGAATTTCGGGCACGGCTGGCAAATCAATATCCTTGTGATCATAGAGATCCCAGTAACGCTGCGCCACGTTAAAAGGCGTATGCGGACTGGTGAACGAAACCACCCCAAAAAAAGGCTTCTTTTCGTCTGACCTGGCAAGGTCATAGATTTTGCGAGACGCCTGAAACGCCACATCATCATCATAATCTTCCTGCATGGTTCGGATACAGGGACCAGCCTCAACAACCCCATTAAGCGCCGTGCCTGATGGCACAAAGGCCGGGCCAGCTGACCAATCTGCGATCCATTGAAAGTCGGCCGGATAAACATCAGTCGTCAAGCGTTCTTCAAATCCATGAAGCTGATCCGGCCCGATAAAATGCATCTTCCCGCACAAAAACGTCTGATAGCCTTGCGCACGCATGAAATGCGCCATTGTTGGCAATGATGATGCGATTTCATTGGCATTATCATAAACTCGGATATCCGGGCTCAATCGTCCAGTCAGCATTGATGCGCGGCTGGGAACACATAAGGGATTGTTCGAATAATTATTGGTAAACACGGCGCCTTGCGCGGCAAGCCGTTCAAGATTAGGTGTCTTGCAGACCTTATTGCCATAGATTGACAGGGCTTGCGCTGCCAGTTGATCGGCCATCACTAGCAGGATATTTGGCTGGTGACTCATTTGACCCCCTCGTCTGGACGCGCAAAACCAAAGCGGCTATAGGCTTCGGCAGGCGCGTCAAGTTTCACCATATTATCGATAATTAGCTGGCACATTTGCGCCACCTTTTCTGGATCATCAAGCGGCGTTGTTTGTCCAGGATCGGTTTGCAAATCAAAGAGCTGCGACTGCTGATCGGCAAATGGCATGCCTTGCACCTCGACCGGCACGCCGCCGTCATCAGTTTTGGGTGGCAGCTTTAGAAGCGGCACACCTTTGGTAAAGGAAAATGACGAATGCAATGTTGCATCAAGCAATTCTCGGATCGAAAAGCGCGTTGTCATTCTGGTTGGCATCAATGTGTATTCAAACAGATGTTCAGCCGCATCCACCACAGGATAGTGAAAATAGCTATAACGCCCGTCACAAACATTCACCGCAGCACCAAAATAACCAAAGACCAAACTGTCACGGCACTCATCATCTTTGGCCAAAAGTGGCAGCAAAGATTTTCCGGTAACATCATCAGGGATCGCCAGCCCTGCCATATCGAGGATGGTTGGCATGATATCCGCAGTTTGAGTTAATGATTTGCGCCGTGTACCGCCAGCATCGGCAAAATCAGGATGATAGATAAGCAACGGGATATGCGCAATTTCGTCATATACCGGCATCCGGTTTTTTGCCCACCAGTCATGCTCGCCAAGCAAAAACCCGTGATCAGTAGTCAGAATCAACGCCGTATCAGACCAAAGATCATGCGCGTCAAACACATCTAATAAGCGCCCAAAATATTCATCCGTCATGGTAACAAGCGCCGAATAATTGGCGCGAAGTTCGGCAATTTCTTCTGGCGTTTCAGTGACCCTATCATAGATCGGCCAATCCAGAATTGGCCCCTCATAGCTTGTTGGATAAAGCTCGCGAAATCTTGGTGGCGCGTGAAAAGGCTCGTGTGGGTCGAAACATTCGAGCTGCAATAACCAATTATTAGCCTGATGATTCTTTCGTAGAAATTCATCCGCCATTTTAAATAATTGTGGCGCGCAGTAATCTTCTTCATTTGTCATTGACTGCCGGTTGATCATATAGTTTGTACGGTGATGTTGAACCGGATGATACGCCGATTTGAGAGTGGTTAAATCAGGCTCTACCTCGGCTTTCCAACGGTCAATTGCCTGCCCCCTCACCAGCTCCCAAGATGAAAAACGCTGATGATATGTCGCGCCGCCATCGGCAAAATAATGATGATGATCAGTGATCAAATGACTATAGACACCGTTTACTTTCAGCAATTCGGGAAAGGAGTCATCAAACGGTTCCAGCGGCCCCCAACTGCGATGCAGAAAATGATTGCGTCCGGTATGAAGATCACGGCGAGCAGGCATACAAGGAAGGCTGCCGACATAATGATTGTCAAAGGTAATCGCGCGCTGTTGAAAGCGGCTGAAATTTGGCGTTTGAACAGTCCGTGAGCCATATGGCTGCATGGCATTTCGATTAAGTGAGTCTAAAAGCACAAAAACAGTTTTCATAAGGCTACACGCTTTCTGAACGGGCAAAAAATCTGACTGGCCTTATAACTGGCCAGCCAGATTTCATGTTGGTCTATTGACTTGTCCGCTTCACAAACTCTTCGATACCCGGCAAATTAATTTCACGGTAATACCGAAGCGCACCCGGATGCAGCGGCGCACCGAAGCCGTTCAACACCGTATTCTTATTAACCCGTCCAAAGGCCGGATGAACGGTTTTCAGATGGGCAAGGTTTTCCATAATCGCCTTAGTCATCTTATAAACGATATCTTCTGATACTTTGGCATGGATCACCAATGCATTGCCCAAACCATAGCTTGGTGTTGCCGCGTCAATCCCCTTATAGGTACCGGCTGGAATTGAAATGCGGAAATAGGGTGGATATTTTTTCTGAATATCGGCAAAGAACGCATCTGAAATAGGCAGTAACTTTACTTTTTTATTGGCACCCAGCTTGATCACCGGAGGCAGTGGAAAGCTTCCGTTCCACAGTGCTGCGTCAAGGTTTCCATCCGCAAGCATATTCACCATATTGCCAAGCTTTACCCGAAAATCCTTAAAATCTGTGCCAGGCGTCAGTCCAAGCTGTTCCATCATAGCATCAGCGTCAAGCATCGATACACCGCCTGGCTGACCCATGCCAACACGTTTGCCTTTCAGATCAGCAAGCGAATTCACCGGCCCACCTTCAAGCGTAATGACATGCATGGCGACTGGCGCGATTGATAGCCAGCTCAAAATCTGCCCTGGCTTACCACCGGCATAATCGCCTTTTGCGACATAGGCACCATATGATGACAAGGTCGTTGCCATCGCCACTTCCAGATCACCGCTATTCAGCAATTTAACGTTCGCCACATAACCCTTGGTTTCCTCAGCGGTCACATTGACCTCGGGAACGTTGCGATTAATAACATCCGCAATACCGGCTGACCATGTATAGGCGGTACATCCAACCGGACATGAGCCAATGGATATTTGTGTTTTCGCATTCGCAAAAGACGCTGTCCCCAAACTGCCAAGGACTATAGAAAAGGCTGTTAGCCCGATCGATTTTAGATATTTATTCATGTTTTGCTCCCTAAGTTAAATAAGGCAAATTAATTGAATATTGTAATCTCAAGCGGTGCTGGCCCCCCCACGCACCATTTCCCACCTTAAAAATCACAACTCCAGTTAGACTTGGACTGCCCCATTAATCCAGACCTTGCTAACTCACTCCTCTATCTTGGGGCGCGATAAAAATACAAACAGGCATAACGCCGCCAGTAAGGCAGCGCCAATCATCGAAATTTTCAGATGCGGCATCATCATCAAAAGACCGCCGATAAAGAATCCCGCTCGGCTTAGCGCGTTCAGGCGTGAAAAGGCCCAGCCTTGAATTGCAAAGGCCAAACAGACACATGCAATCACTGCTTTTACAACGAAAATACCAATCGTTACTGCACTGCCAATGCCAATCAGCGCTGGGTTCAGTACAAAGAAGAATGGCATGATGAAAGCGCAAATCCCGAATTGGGCCGAACATAACGCAATTTTGAATGGATTTGCCCCGGCAAGCCCTGCTGCCGCATAGGCGGCCATCGCAACCGGCGGAGTGATTGACGACAACATGGCACCATAAAACACAAATAAATGTGCCGCCAGCAAGTCAACACCAAGGCTGACGAGCGCAGGCGCAACCAGCGTCGCCACCAAGATATAGGCGGCGGCGGTCGGCAAACCCATGCCAAGGATCAGCGATGCGACCATGGTCAAAAACAGCGCCAGAAACAAATTATCCCCCGACACTGCAATAATGAGTGAACTGAATTTCAGGCCAAGACCGGTCAGCGTTATAACGCCAATGATAATGCCCGCGGTTGCACAGGCCACCGCGACGGGCAAGGCAGAGCTGATGCCAGCGACAAAACTATCAAAAATTTTGGCAAGCGTTAAACGCGTCGCTTTGCGGGCAAAGCTGGCAAGGATGGTGACAATGATTGCCCAGAACGAAGCATACATAACCGAATAACCGTCAATCAGCATGTAAGCAAAGACCGGCAATGACAGCAGCATATGCCCGCCATAAAGAATCGTTGGTATGAATTTGGGCAATTCATCCGCCTTCAATACACTGATGCCCGATTTCACCGCCTCAAGATGCACGACCGCGAACAGCACGACATAAAACAGCACGGCTGGCAAAATAGCCGCACTGGCAATGTCCAGATAAGGGCGTTCAATAATATCCGCCATGATAAAGGCAGCCGCGCCCATAACCGGCGGCATTAACTGCCCACCGGTCGACGCCACAGCTTCGATAGCCCCAGCGACTTCGGGCTTATATCCGTTACGTTTCATCAAGGGAATTGAAATTGTTCCAGTGGTTAGAACATTCGCCACAGCGGTACCTGAAATCATGCCCATCAGACTGCTGCCTACAACAGCAGCCTTTGCTGGGCCACCACGCGATTTGCCAGTGGCGCTGGTTGCGATATCCATCAGCACGTTACCCGCGCCTGAACGCTCAAGCATCGCGCCAAAAATAACTATCATAATGACAAAGGTCGCGCTGACGCCAAGCGGCGTTCCGAAAATACCGCCACCACCTAAATAAAGATGCCCAACGACACGCTCAAGTGAATAGCCACGATGAAAAAACAAACCGGGAAGCATTGGCCCAATAAAGGCATAAAAAAGAAACACCAAAGCCAGTATCACGATTGGCCAACCGATAGATCGCCGTGTCGCCTCTAGCAAGGTGATAATACATAAGATGCCAAGCCATAATTCCAAATCGGTCAATTCGCCCCATCGCGATGCAACAGCGTCAAAAAACACCACGTGATAGATCAACACACCAAACCCGACAAACATCAGCGCGCTGTCTACAACCAGTTTTTTCCAATCCGATTTTCGCCAATCAACCATGCTGGCGCTAAAGATCAGCAACACAACCAGCGCCAGATGGAACCCGCGTTGCAGCATGTCCGAAAACACACCGAAAAAGGCTGAATAAATGCTGAATAACGCCAGGATGATTGCCACCACATTGCGGATTGAACCAACCAAATTGGGCGCACCCAAACGAAAGCCCTCAAGAATCGAACCTACAGTCATTTTCAGCGCCTCGCTGCTATTGAGTGATTGAGTGATTCATCCATTAATGCATCGACATTCAAACTTGCTGAGAACACCAGATTGGACATTGCCAACCCAACAGATGCAGCTGCGGGCGATAGCAAATTTGTATCCTCGCTACAGACGACTTTCCCCTGGTAACCAACCTCGATAAGCTGGCTTCGAAACGCCTCTACATAAATTCGATTTCGGCCTAGTGGCCCGGTTAGAACGCAAAATTCTGTGTCTAAGACTTGCAGCACATTGACCAAATGCGTGCCGAGCAACGCACCCGCATTACGCACCAAATCAGCCGTTTGTGAATTTTCGTCATTACAGTCATTGATTATGTCGCGCAGTAACTTGTCATGCGAACGAAATTGCTTGATGTTCTCATAGCCAGAATCCCCCATACCCAGCTTGTGGATAATAGACCATCCAGACGCCACAGTATTCAAACATCCGCGTTTGCCGCATGAACACAAAACACCATCGCGCTCGGCAAGAAGATGACCAAGGTCGCCAGCCAAATGCCGATTGCCAGTCAAAAGCTGGCCATCACTGATAATCGCACCACCGACACCCAACGCCGCCCGCACAAGAACCAAATTTTTTGCGCCAATAAAACTGCCTATACGGGTTTCGGCAATGGCAATACAGCGCGTAACATTTTCGATCACCAAAGGACACTTAAAGCGAAGCTGAAACTCCTCACGCAAATCAAATTTAGGCCAACCAAGATAGGGTGCGCTTTGCAAGGATTGTGATGTTTTGTTCAAAAATCCGGCAATCGCGAATCCAACGCCAAGCAACCGCGATCGCTTAACCTTATGCAGCTTGCAAAGCTTCGCAGCATAATATGCGACTTCATCTAGTGTGTTAAATGGGTCAGCTGGCAATTTCGGGTAGAAAGAAACCTCATCAATCACCGTGCCCAATAGATTGGAAAGGGTGACGCTGGCATGGGTTGCCAGCACAGTGACGCCAAGAACATAGCCGCCATGTTTATTAATCCACAAGCCAACACGCTTGCGGCCACGATTGACGGAAATAACCGACGACGGACCCTCTTCAACAAGGCGCGAGCGAATCAGCTCATTCACAATATTAGTAATGGCAGCATTGGTAATGCCAATCAAACCCGCGATTTCAGTTCGATCAATACCCGGGCTTTCATGGATCAAGGTTAACACCTTACCACGGTTGATTTGCCGGACGCCCTCAAAGCTCGGGGGGGGTATATTCATTCAGAACTCAATTACTCTTTATTTAATTTACATACCGTGATTAAATTATTTAACTTAAAAAAAAATAAGTCAAGGACTGACAATGAGCCCGAAAATAGACCATCAAAAGCCTAATATTGTTCTAATTATGACTGACCAGCAGCGCGCTGACACAATTGCCGAGCTTGGGCATCCTTGGATGCAAACACCAAATCTGGACAGGCTAGTCAAACAGGGCACGTCCTTTACCAATTGTTTTGTGACCTCGCCGGTCTGTGTTTCATCACGGGCCAGTGTTTTCCTTGGTGCTTATCCGCATACCACCAATGTCTATACAAATTTTGAAACATGGCAGCCGAACTGGGTTAGCTGGCTTGCACAGGCAGGCTATCACTGTGTCAATATTGGCAAGATGCACATCAACCCCTACGATGCCAAAGGCGGTTTTCACCAACGGTTTTTTGTTGAAAACAAGGATCGGCCGCTATTTCTGGAAGACCATGAACGCGCACTTTACGACGAATGGGATAAGGCGTTGAAGGCGCATGGGCTGGAAAAACCATCCCGTTATACGCGGGTAAGAGACGATCGCGATGCTTTTTTGCAGAACCTTGGCTGTTTTACCTGGGAAACTGATGATGATATGCATCCAGATAATTTTGTTGGCGACACGGCGATCTGGTGGCTCGAAGATCGCAAGGCTGACAGCCCGTTCTTTTTGCAAATCGGCTTTCCTGGCCCACACCCACCATATGACCCGACAGATGATTTTCTGGCGCTATATAAGGATACCAAGTTTCCCCATCGCGCCGCATCTCAGCAGGAGGTAGCCGAGCAGCCAAAGATGCACCAGCAGCTTCGTCAGAGTATGGTTGATTTCAACATAGACAGTGTTGCGTGGCGTGAAAATCTGACGGATGAGGATATCCAGCGGCTACACCGATATTATTCGGCGAACGTATCGATGATTGATCAGAAGGTCGGGCAGATCATGGACAGTCTCGACAAGCAGGGATATTTAGATAACACCATCATTATTTTCTGCTCTGACCATGCCGATGCTTTAGGCGAACATGGGCATATTCAGAAATGGACAATGTATGATTGCGTGACCCGGGTACCGCTGGTTTTTTGGGCCCCTAACTGGATTAAACAGCAGCAGCAATGCGGCGATCTCGTTCAGCTAATGGATATCGCGCCAACAATCTTAAATTTCGCTGGTATTAAAACGCCTGAAAATTGGGAAGCGCTTGCCCTAAATAAAATCCTAACTGATGGTGTTTGGGACGACACAGATCCAGAAACAACATTGCGCCAATATGTCTATGCAGAGCTTGGTCGTGATCACATACAATCTGGAGCAGAGTATGTTATTATGAGACGAGACAAACACTGGAAATATGTGATTTATCCAGGTTCTGAGGAGGGTGAGTTATATAACTTAACTGAAGACCCTCAGGAATTAAAAAACTTGTGGAATGAACCAGATCTTCGCGAGCAGCGTAAAGACGCAGCAATTGAAATATTGTCATGGTCCAGCTTGGGAAATTTCCGTGGACACCGCCCTCCACCAAAAAAACCTCAAGCGCCTATGAAAATATAGCATCAAGTAGGGACTAAAAAAGATGGTTAAAAAGCCCAATATTCTCGTTGTGCAGGCAGATCAACTTACAGCGTTATGTCTGAACGCTTATGGCAAGCCTTTAGCAAAGACGCCCAACATAGACAAAATAGCCGCACACGGCACTGTTTTCCTAAACACCTATTGCAATAGCCCTGTTTGTGGACCCTCTCGGGCAGGTATGATGACAGGGCGAATTCCATCAGAGGTTGGTGTTTATGACAACGCTGGAGAATTTCTCTCATCCGAACCGACATTTGCGCATTATTTAAGAGCGCTTGGTTATCAAACAACTCTATGCGGCAAGATGCACTTTGTTGGCCCCGATCAACTTCATGGTTTTGAGCGGCGCCTAACGACGGATATTTATCCATCAGATTACGGCTGGACAGCTGATTGGTCACAAATAGAAGAGGAGTATTCTCCATCAAGGATGAGCCTTCACAGTGTCGTGGAGGCGGGTATCTGCGAGCGCAGCCTTCAAATTGATTACGATGAACATGTTTTTAATGCGGCTCGTCAGGAAATTTTTGATCTCGCCAG
>Ga0255756_1003116_pt1 | contig 17002 bp, 18 predicted proteins | sample 011ome_20_FD_179956 | JGI IMG/M metagenome (GOLD analysis project Ga0255756, IMG submission 179956) | Coastal salt marsh microbial communities from the Groves Creek Marsh, Skidaway Island, Georgia - 011509CT metaG (version 2) | ecosystem: Environmental > Aquatic > Marine > Intertidal zone > Salt...
ATGTATCGCAGAAAGGATCAGTTCTACTTTCAAACGGAGATGATCCTAACCATTACGATGCTGATTATTTCGGGAAAGGTAAGCGATGGCATGTTCCAAAGCCGGATAGAATGCTGAGAGCTTTTCGCAGAATTAATCAAAAGTCAATCGTCAGTGACATGAGAATATTCAATGCTGGAGTTGGCGGGAACCTGGATTGTTTTCCTAGGGTCAATTTTGAGGAATGCTTTAATGAGTGATTTCTCGGTTTTTGATGTCCTCATGCCTGTATACATAGGTGACGAACTGGAGATAGTGACGGGTGCAATAGAAAGCGTTTTAAATAACACGGTTCAACCTAAGCGCTTTGTAATCTTTAAAGATGGCCCTGTCACAGAGCCATTAGACAGATATTTAGATACTTTAGTAAATAAGTATTCCTACATTCTCATACGTGGGACCGAAATTAATCATGGATTGGGCGCAGCATTGAACATGGGTTTAACATATTGTGAATCAGAATGGATATTCCGATGCGATGCAGACGATATTAATGACCCAAAGCGTTTTGAACTACAGATTGAAGAAATATTAAAAAACCCATGTGATGTTCTGGGAACGCAAGTTACTGAAGTCGATCCAATATCAGGAATACATAAGACTAAAAGGGTACCCTTAGATCCGCATAGTATCAGAAAATTTTCTGTTTTTCGAAATCCAATTAATCACATGTCGGTACTTTTTAGAAAGTCAGCCGTGGTTAGCGTAGGGGGCTACCCCAATATTAAGTTCAAAGAAGACTATGCACTATGGCTCATTTTGATAAGCGCTGGTTTTATATTGAAAAATTCAGAAAAAAATTTGGTTAATGCAAGAGCCGGTGATTCAATGGTCAGCCGGAGACGAGGTCTCGTTTCTCTAAAATCAGAGCTGGACTTGTTTCGGTTCCGGTTAAAGAATTGTGATGAATTTACAATATGTGTGTTGTTGTTTTTCCTCTTAAGGTCAATCGTGTTGATGCTGCCAACCGGTTTGCTAAAGCAGGTCTACATTTTAATGCGTAAATGAAGTCAGGATTTAGAACAATTAAGTTATCTGCTCCAGTCTTGTTTATTTTTTTTGCTGGGGCATTCTCGGTTACGTCGGTATCAAGCTTTGTAAATATTCCCAGCGAGAGGCTATTTTTTAAGCTATTAACGCTAATTTTCCTAATTTTTGCGATAATATCTTTAGCTTTTTTTAGCAGGCCAATAAGAACTAAAGACCTTTTAAAAGCCATTTTATTCGCTCTCCTTTTCGCAGTTCTTGCTGTTACTGATTTGATGAACAATTCGACACTTGCGCTAATTCCGATATTAAGGCTTGTGGGAGTGCTTTTGGTTCTCTTGTGCCTCTTCTCATTAAAGAAATTAGAACTCGAGATGCTCCTGAAATACTTTTTAGCGTATGGTTTGCTTGTATCTGTAATTAGCCTAGTTTTCTTTTTGACTGATTTTTCTAGAGCAGAAAAGTTTCCAATCATTGAAGTATATAGTAATAAGTCAATAATCTTTGAACAAAATGTCTTTGGTATTTTTATATACCTCTGCGTTATACTTCTCATCAATACTAGAGCGAGTAAGAATATTTATTCACTACGGTTAGGACTATTTCTGTTTGGGATATTTATGTCATTTTACCGAACAGTTTATGGATTAACCATTATCTCTTTAATTTCCAGGCTCAACATTGTAATCAAGTTTCTAATCACATTCTATATTGGCTACATGGTTACCTATAATTTTGACGTCATAACAGGCGTGCTTAAATTAGAACAAATTTTAACTTTAACTGGCAGAACGGATCTATGGGCAATCGGGTTAACCGGTTTCTCTGAAAGCCCGTTCTTGGGCATGGGAGAAAGTTCTATTCCTGAATACTCAAACGAAATCCTTCATCGCAACCCTCCCTTTACGACATACCATAATGTTTTTGTGGACGTATTATATTCTGCAGGTTCACTGGGCCTTATTGCATTGATGATATTTGTACTGGCGATGTTTGAAATGGTCTCAAGCGCGAAGAGTAAGTATTTATTATTGTTTTTGCTTGCTCCATCAATGTTCAATACATTTTATCCGTTTGCTCCAAATATTTTGGGGCTCATAACGGGGACATGGATTGTACTTGAGTATCGAAAATCAACCAATAGGACACCTTGATCGCTTAGGAAGTGCAAGGCGGTGTAATACGGGAAAATTGAAATGACACAAAATCACATACTTGTCACCGGCGGTGCGGGCTATATCGGGTCGCATGCCTGCAAGGCGTTGCAGCAGGCGGGATATGTGCCTGTAACGTTCGATAATCTTGTCACGGGCTGGCAGGATGCCGTGAAATTCGGGCCGTTTGAACAGGGTGATTTGTTGAACAAGTCTGATATTGATCGCGTTTTTGAGCAATATGCGCCTGTCGCGGTTATGCATTTTGCAGCACTCAGTCAGGTGGGCGAAAGCATGCAGAAACCAGGGCTGTACTGGCGAAATAATGTCATGGGTTCGCTGAATTTGATTCAAGCTGCGGTGGATCATGGATGCAAGGACTTCGTATTTTCATCCACCTGTGCCACATATGGCGACCAAGATAATGTTGTGTTGGATGAACACAGCGAACAGCATCCCGTCAACGCCTATGGCGCGTCTAAGCGGGCCGTTGAAAATATCTTGGCTGATTTTGGTGCCGCCTATGGATTGAATTCGGTTATTTTCCGGTATTTCAATGTGGCGGGTGCAGACCCCGACGGCGCAGTTGGCGAATTCCACCAGCCCGAAACGCATTTAATCCCATTAATTTTGGATGCGATCGACGGAAAACGGGATGCGCTGACCATCTTTGGCACGGATTACGATACACGAGATGGCACCTGCATTCGCGACTATGTGCATGTTTGCGATTTGGTGGATGCCCATGTTTTGGGGCTGAAATGGTTGCAATCGGGGCGCGGCAGTCGCGTGTTTAATTTGGGCACGGGCGATGGATTTTCGGTGCGCCAAGTGATTGATCAGGCCAAACATGTCACAAACCGCCCCGTGCCCGTCACCCACGGCGCGCGCCGTCCTGGGGATTGTACCAAACTGGTGTCAGGGTCGCTGCGCGCAAAGACGGAATTGGGCTGGTCGGCCGATCGATCCAACCTGAAACAGATGATCACAGACGCATGGCGTTGGCATCAGACGGGTGGCTATACCGCTTAGCCATCCACCTAGCGCATGACAAATGGGTTTGCCATGGGGCTGTCTGATGTGTTGATCCATGTGGTTTTTGTGCGGGTATAGTCCAAAATCGCCTCTTGTCCCGCTTCGCGGCCATAGCCTGATTGATTTAGGCCGCCAAAGGGCGCAATGGGGGAAATGGCGCGATATGTGTTGATCCAGCAAATGCCAGATCGGATGCGTTTTGACACCCGATGCGCGCGGGCCAGGTTTTGGGTAAAGACCCCCGATCCCAACCCAAATTCGGTGCAGTTTGCCATGGCGATTGCCTCGTCTTCGGTATCAAAGGGGACCAGTGACATGACGGGGCCAAACATTTCCACGTCCAGTGTTGCGATTGTATGGGATGGGCATTCCACCAAAGTGGGCGGCATATAATTACCCGCCTGATCCAGTGGGGTTCCGCCAAAATGAACAACGCCACCTTGGGTTTTCGCGGTGTTCAATGTGGCGGTGATTTTGTCAATTTGCGCGCGTGTGCACAGCGGCCCCATATGGGTTTGCGATGCCAGGGGGTCGCCCACAATGATGCCGGCCGATTTTTCACGGATGGTTTCGATCAATTTTCCCAAAATCGACCGATGCACCAATCCGCGCGATCCAGCAACGCAGGATTGCCCCGACGCGCCAAAATTTGCGGCAATCAACCCATTGGCCGCACTGTCAACGTCCGCGTCATCAAACACCAAAATGGGGGATTTGCCCCCCAATTCCAATGTTGTCACGGCAAAGTTTTCGGCCGAATTGCGTACCACATGGCGGGCGGTTTCAGGGCCGCCTGTGAATGCGATCCGATCAATGCGTGGGTCGCGGGTCAGGGGAATGGCGCAATTTTCGGCGTCACCTGTGATGACCGAAACCACGCCTTTGGGAAATCCGGCTTGGTCGATCAATTTGGCAAATTCCAGCATTGGAACGGGCGCGATTTCGGATGCCTTTAGGATCACACTGCATCCTGCGGCCAATGCGGGGCCCAGTTTGGTGGCCGTCAAGAACATTTGCGCATTCCATGGGACCACAGCGGCCACAACGCCGATGGGCATACGGGATGTAAAAACATGCATGTCGGGTTTGTCGATGGGTAAAACGGCGCCCTCGATTTTATCAGCCAGACCAGCGTAGTATCGGTAATAATCCGCGACATAGCCCGTTTGCGCAGCCGTTTCGGCCAGCAATTTGCCGCTGTCCATGGTTTCCAAACGTCCCAAATTTGCGGCATGGTCTTGGATCAAATCGGCAAGGCGATACAACAGTTTCCCGCGCTGCGTTTGGGTCATATCGCGCCACTCTGGGTCGTCTTGGGCGCGCACCGCAGCTGCGATGGCGCGATCGACATCTTGGGGGGATGTGCAGGCAAAACTGGCCCAGTTTTCGCCGGTTGCGGGATTTACGCTGTCTGCGCGTGTCCCAGTGGATCCGTCACAAAATTCACCGTCGATATACAGTTGGAAATGGGGCTGTGTCATAAATTAATCCTTAGGTAAATGCCGGCATCACATCGTTGATAAAGCGTTGCAAGGACGCCTTCTTACGATCAAAGCTCATGCCGCTGTCGATCCAGAACGAAAATTCATCATAGCCCAAATCTTGGTACCGTTTTAGGCGGTCGATGACCTGCGCTGTGGTGCCGATGGTCAGGTCGCGGGCAATATTTTCGCGGGTGATCATTTTGTTATTGGCGATGTCTTGGTCGGACAACCGTTCGATAAGCCCCTGTTTAACGGGACGTTTGTTTTGGAACCACGCGCCAAAGTAATTGTAAAACCGATGCAATTCATCCACCGCCTGGGACACATCGTCGTCATCCTGACCCACATAGGTGTGATGCAGCAACATGATCTTTGGCGCCTTGGTGGGGTGTTTTTCGCGCGCTTCATTGAACCGCTGCATCAGGCTTTCGATTTCGTCCATGCCCTGCCACAGGGGCGTGACCTGAACGTTGAAATCTTGGGCTACGGCAAATTCGTGGCTGTTTGGATCGCGTGCGGCAATCCAGATGGGTGGCCCATCTGGTTGCACCGGTTTCGGCGTCGATGTGGTTTCGGGGAATTGGAAGAATTCACCTTGATGGGCGTAATCACCTTGCCACAATTTGCGCAAGGTGGGGGCCGTTTCGCGCATGCGTTGGCCTGCCTCCCACGCGTCAAGGCCGGGCATGATGCGTTCGTATTCATAGCTATAGGCACCGCGGGCGATGCCAATTTCTAGCCGGCCTTTGGTCATCAGATCTGTTGCGGCGGCTTCGCCTGCTAGGGCAATGGGGTGCCAAAACGGCGCAATCACTGTGCCTGTGCCCAGACGGACATTTTTCGTGTGATGTGCCAGATCCACCAATGACAAAAATGGGTTCGGCGCGATGGTAAATTCCATACCGTGGTGTTCGCCGGTCCAGATTGCGCGCATGCCGCCGTCATCTGCAATTTTACACAGGTCAATGAATTCGTCATAGAGCTGCTGGTGTGGCTGGCTGTCGTCGGTGCGTTCCATATGGGCAAAAAGAGAAAATTCCATTCTAAGGTCTTTCGTCATGATAGTGGATATCGCCGCTGTGATCGTCGCCCACATACAGGTTAAAATGCCCTGTGGTGCGTTCGATTGCATAGCGGGCCAGCATTGCGGATTGCGCGGGGGATGCGACCTTGATCTGGTCCAAATCCGCGATTGGGATCAAAGTGCCCGCAGCCTTGGGTGGGGCGGCAGTGGCATGTGCCTGAACAAAGGTGGACCGCTGCCCAGTGGCGCGGTCGGTATAGATTGAAAATACCTTGCCCAGTTTTGCCTGCAAACCCAAGGTGCGAAACCGATCCAGCAGGCTTTGGCGTGCGGATGTATCGGGCTTTGTTTCAATTTGGGGCAATGACCAGTGGTCGTTTTGGGATTGCATCAGGATTTTGCCGTCATATTCAATGATCGCGCCGGCAATTTGGACTGCGTTGGGATGGGCTGTGGCGGCATCACGTTCCATGCCAAGGCTGAAAAACCGCCCCGATGAATACCCCAAACCCAATGCATCGCGTTGGCAAAAATCCCGCACCTGACCCATCAATACAATATGATCCCCTGCGGGTATGATTTGATGGGTAGAACACGAAAACTGCGCAATTGCACCATCGATCACGGGAACCCCGTGGCAATCATCTGACCATGCGACGCGGGCGAACCGATCGCCTTTGTATCCGGCAAAGGTGTTGGCGATATCTTCTTGGCCCTCGGCTAGGATGTTGATCGCAAAGTGGCTGCAATTGGCAAAGGCGTCAAAGCTGGACAGGAATTTCCCTGGACAGACCAGCAGCAGGGGCGGGTCCATTGACACAGACGTAAACGAATTGGCCGTAAACCCATAGGCTGTGCCATCTGCGTCACGGGTCGTGACCACGGTGACACCCGTTAAAAATCGGCCAAAGGCCGCGCGCAATGTCTGTGGATCAAAACTCATCTTGGCAGTCCTTTAGAAAATCTTGCAAATGGGGTTGGACCTGTTGCGCATGTGTCATCGGCATCATATGCGCGGCACCGTCAATGATCGCGGCGCGACCCTTTGGGCATAGGCCTGCCATATCGGTGGACATTTGCGGCGTTGAATTGGGTTCGCGTGATCCCGTGATAAACAGGGCAGGGACCGTAAGGGTTTGCAGCCGCTCATCGCTGGGCCCATCGTGGTGCGCAAACACCTGATAGGCCGCCAGATAGGATGCGAAATCTACGCGGCCAAGCCAGTCGTGGCAGGCAATCGCTGCCGGATCTGATAGATCGCTGAACCAGCGCTGCAGCGTGGGTGTGGGGTCTGCTCGACCTGTGTCGCGCAGCTGTTGCACGCGGGCGTGAATCGCGCTGCGGGCCGTGTCAGATCGTTTGTAAATGGCGTTCATCGCCACAACACCGCGGACCAAGGGCTGGCGCGCCGCCAATTCAACGGCAATCATTGCACCCATGGAATGACCCATAACAATGGTTGGTTCATCGATGCAGAGCAGTATCCGATCCACAAAATCACCCAAATCGGGGTCAGTGGTGGCGTCAGTGGCGGCAATGGGCGCGCTGGACCCATGTCCAGGCATGTCCACGGCCGTGATGCGATACCGTTGGCCCAAAGTCGCAATCTGTTCGGCCCACGCCTCGGCGCGCAATCCAACCCCGTGGATCAGCAAAATATGCGGTCCGTGACCGCAGGTAATGGCCGACAGGTTGCCGACCTTAGACCGCGGCTGGGTTGTCCACGTCATGTCCCAAATCCTTTAGATCTTGGTAACGGTCCCCAATACGATGATGGGGCCGCCCCGATGTGGCTCCGCCCAAGACCACGACGATTTCATCGGCACGTGGGGCATCCGGGATGGAAAATTGGATTGTCAAATAATGTGACCGACGTCCGGCATCGTTTTTGTCCATCAATGGTACCATGATGGGCGCATCTGCCCCGCCGCGTGTATTGGTAAAGGCCAGATAGGATTTCGCGCCCACCGCTTCGCGATAGAAATTCCCAAAACGCAGCGTATGGATCAGGCCCGAGGCATGTTCAACTTCGCCGTCCAAACCAACGACGGCGGCTTTGCCATAGGCTTCGATCGCGTCGCCAGACCCACCTGCCAGTGTGATCATGCGCTTGGTCATCATTTCACCCAAAATTGGGCCAAAGGCTTGGATTTCGGGTTTCAAATCCTCAACAAATCTGCCCGCCCATGGGTTTTTGACCACTGCGGCCACGGCGAACATACGCCATGGGCGATCTGCGGGGCGGAACCCTTCGATCAGGATTTCTTCGTCATAGGTTACGATTTTGCGAATTTCTGGTTGCATGATTTATGTCCCTTTAACTTGGCCTAGGTGTGGCTGTTCACGGCGGTTTTGACAAATTAAGAATTTACTGGCATAGCCATTAGAAAAACTAATGAGTTGGTTATCCTATGACCCGATCCTTGCCCCCCGTGAATTGGTTTCGCGTTTTTGAATCCGCAGCGCGGCATTTGAAATTTACCGCCGCAGCCGAGGAATTGGGCATCACACAATCAGCGGTCAGCCAACAAATTCGATTGTTGGAATTGCGGCTGGGCACGCAGTTGTTCGTGCGCCAACCCCGCCGTTTGTCGTTAACAGATGCCGGACGTAAATTGTTTCCGCAGGTTTCAAAATCGATCCAGCATTTGACCCAAGCCACGGAAATGTTCGATTTGGGCGCCGGACAACAGGTGTTGACTGTCGCCACATCCGTCAGCGTGGCGCAATGGATCATCGCGCCACATTTGACTGATTTTCAAGCCCAACATCCAGATTTGAAAATTCGGCTGCTGTCGACCATCTGGGCCGATGATTTCAAATCATCCGTATCAGATGTTGAAATTCGGTTCGGATCACAGGCCCAGGTGGGCCAGGGCGCGCAACGGTTATCACCTGATGCCTTGTGCGTGGTCGCCCATCCCAGTTGTGATCCCTTGGCGCCACCGCAAAAATTGATTGAGGCTGTTGGCACGACCCAAGGGTGGCGGCATTGGGTCGCGGAAAATCCGCAAATTGATGTTCAACCGTCCCCCGATGTTTTTGTCGATTCCTATGGAATGGCGATCACTTTGGCACTGCAAAATGCGGGCGTGGCCTTGGTCAGTTCGGTTTTGGTACGGCCGATGGTGCAATCTGGGGAATTGATTGAATTGGGCAAGCCCGTTTCCCACCCAAGCGAAGGATATTTTTTGGCTGTCAACGATACCAGCCCCGCGGCACAAGCGTTTCAAACGTGGTTTTTAGGCTTGCCACATTTCACGACCTAGACGGCCTCATGCGTGCCGTTCCAAACATAGATCAACGTGCTATCATTTGATTGATCTGCATCCTGTTTAAACCCCGCCTTTTCCAACACGCGCGCAGATGCGGGGTTATCGTGACCCACGCCGGCCGTTAATTGAACCGTTTGATGGGCGAACTGTACAGCCAAGCCCTGTAGTATTTCACTGGCATAGCCCAGTCCCCACGCGGGTTCATCCAGCAAATATCCCAAATGGATGTGATCGGCCTGTTCGGGGGCCGCTAGGATCAACAAACCGATCAGTTGATCCTTGGTACGGTCAGAAATGGTGTAAACATCGCTTTCTTGGGCGCGCTTGGTCACCCAGTGATTGATGGCGCTGGGCGTTTGTCGGGTTTGCAGCGATGGCGGCAAATGGGCCAAAACCTTTGGTGTTAAAATGGGCAATATATCCCGTTCCAATTGGTTGCGCCTTGCTGGATGGGCCAAGGCATCGCGCCAATGGCGCAGCGTCAGCCGGTCTGTGCTAAATGATAGCAATTCCATGGCAATTTCCTCTGATTTAATCCGGATCGTATTGAAATGGGGCGATTGCCTGTTTCAATTGATCAACGGCAATCTGCGATATATGGGTTTTTTCACAGCTGCCGCAAGGCATCCGACAAGAGGCATGCACATGCCGCAGACCGGCTTGCAGCACTTTGGTGACGGTTTCATGGGTAATACCACTGCCCGCCATGATATCGACCGCGCCCCCAGCGCTGCGCATCATTTTGCGTAGGGTTTCAACACCTTCGGGCGCGGTTGGGGCACCGCCAGATGTTAAAATGCGGCTGATCCCAAGATTGTTTGCAATCTCGACGCAGTCGACGGGATTGGCCGATACATCAACCGCACGGTGCAGCGTGATGTCCATACCGCGTGCCGCGTGACAAAGCCGCTGCATCGCGTTTAGATCAAGGGTGTGTTGCGGTGTTAATGACCCAAAAACCACACCGGCAAACCCTGCGGATTTCATGGTTTGAATTGCGGCCACCATGGCATCGATTTCAGGTATGTCATAGACAAAATTACCCCCACGCGGGCGGATCATGGCATAGATGGGCACATCTGCCTGACGGGCCTGTGAAATCAATTCAGGCGTTGGGGTCAATCCCCCCTGATCCAATGCGCTGCACAGCTCAATCCGATCTACATCGGCGTCATTGGCAATTTGCAAACCGCGCAGATCATCCACACAGATTTCCAGACTGATCGTCACGGCGCGAGATACCCAGTAAATGATAAATCGTTGCCAAGCTGTATCAGATCACTGACGCGGTGATGGCGAATATCGGTCAAATGCGACTGTTCTATCACACGGGCGGGGATTGTGATTGCCGCCCTTAGGGCATCGACCTGATCCAAGCCGATGTCATTATGTAGGCGGTACACGCCCTGTGCTTGGGTGATATGTGCGCCTGCCAGGCTGCCTTCGGCATTTACCAAACAATTTGCATCCAACTTGATGTGCATCCCATAAAGGTTGAAATGATCCGGTCCACCCACCGTTGGCATCGCGTCTGACACGATGAACATGCAATCACGTTTCGGGCGTGCGCGCAGGGCAAGAGCGATCATTTCATCGGCCACATGAATCCCATCGACAATAACGCCTGCGGCAATATCAGAATTAATGACAGCGCCCGTTACCCCAGGGGCGCGGTTTAGCATCGGCGACATTGCGTTGAACAAATGCGTGGCACAGCGCGCACCTGCTGCAATTGCGGCGCGCGTTTCGTCGGCGCTGGCGTCAGAATGCCCGATTGAAACAATGGCCCCCATATTGGCCAGTTGACTGATTTGGTCAGGGGTCGTTGCCTCGGGGGCGACGGTGATCATCACTGGGATATCATGATCACGCAGGCGGCGAACATGGGCCATGGTGTGGTCATCCATAGGGCGCACAAATTCGGCAGAATGTGTGCCGCGCCGCGCAACAGAAATATGCGGGCCTTCGATGTGGATACCCAAACAGGCGTTTTGGGATTTTGCTGCAATCGCCGCGTCAACGGCTTGGGTCAGGACCCGTTCATGGTCTGTGATGACGGTTGGTAAAATATGGGTGGTGCCATAGCGGCGATGTGCGGTCGCGATCTGTGCGATTGTTTCGGCAGTGGGGTCAGCGTTGAACAAAAACCCCCCACCGCCGTTGACCTGCAAATCAATGAAACCCGTCGAAATGATGCCCGTCAGTGGTTGGGCTGATGCGGGTGCTTGGGCGCTGGGGATCAGGCCAATGACCCTGTCATCCGAGACGTGCAAGGCAACGTCGGATTGCAAATCCTGTCCATCGAACACAAAGTCGGGCAAAAACCAAGCCTCGGTCATGCTGTGTCTCCTTCTTTGTGGATGTCATAGGGGTCCAACGCAGTTTCGATTTGGGCGTGAATCAATCGTGTAAATTGTGTCCCAGACAGCGTATCAAAACGGTCCAAAACACAGGGCGCAAAAAACTGTCGTAATACAGGGTCCGGAATGACCGTTTCGTCAACGGCAGTCCGTAGTTTTGAAATAACAGATTGTACAGCGGGATCAGGCCAATAATACCTGATGCGATCGGCATACCCAAAATGACGGGCATAATCATCGCCTGACTTATAGTGGGCTTGCCAATATTTGGGCTGTGCCGTCATCAATCGGTCCATGGTTTCGATCAGGCCCACGGATTTACCAACCAAGGCCAAAGCCCAAGTTTGCCAGTCGGGGATAGACCTGTGGGTTTTGATAATCTGTCGAATGCGCTTCAAGACAAAGGCTGGGCCATGTCATCATCACACGACGCAAATCTGGATCACGATCAAGTGGGAAATGATGCACCTGCATCGGCGAAAATTCGACACCGGGTTGCACGACCAATCCAATCACGCGCGCGGTTATGCCGTGCAGGCCATAGCGGTTGAACGCGTTTTGATGCGCAAAGAGCGTTCTAGCCGCTGCTGCCGGTGTTGTTGCTGGAATATCGCCATGTTCATCGACCCGTGCCCCGCCGGGTGGTGGGACCTCTGTTCCGATGACGTATTTTGGCAATGGTGCGCCTGCGGGAACGGCGGCTTCGCAAACGGCGGCTAATTCGGCGCTGCGATCGGCGGTGATGTCATCTGATAATTGTGCAGGCTCGCCTGCGCAGCCTTCGGAACAATCCAGGTGGATTTTTTCAAACCCTGCGGCAACATATGCGGCATCCATATCGCGGGCCTTGGCCATGGCCTGATCTGCTGGCAAGCTGCGCCAAGCCTGCGGCCCCAAGTGGTCCCCACCCAGAATGATTTGTCCGGTGTCCACGCCCGTTTCGCGCGCAAGATTGTGGATGTCTGCCATGAACTGAGCGGGCGTTTTACCGGTGTAGCCGCCATCTTGATTGACTTGGTTTGATGTGGCCTCGATCAGGATTGTTTTATTTTTTCGTTTCGCCCAGCCAAGTGTGGCGCGCAACACATCTGGATGTGCAGAACAAATTGATGGAATGGCAACTGTTTTTCCAGCACGATTTTGATTGATGATATCGAGTATTGGGTTATTCATTGCGCGCCTCTTGTGATGCTGCCAATGCAGCACCGCGTGCCCCGCTGACATCCCCACCTTGTGCACATGATAGAACGGGCAGGCCAAAACCCGTAAACTGTTTGCGCTGCATGTGGTTTTTCAAATCCTTGGTCATATGTTCAATTTTACTTAGCCCACCACCGACAACGATAATGTCTGGATCAACGACTTGGGTCAGTGAAAGCAATAAATCAGATGTTAAATCGCACCAAATCGACCAAACGTCCTGTGCCGGACCTGCGACGCCTTTGGCTGATCCGATATCTGCGGGGTCCATTTGGACGCCGGCCACATCACGGGCCATGCGTGTCAGCCCCGGGCCTGCGATATAGGTTTCGATGCACCCTTGGCGGCCGCAGCCACATGTGTAAATCGGCAGATCATATTTCTGTATCAACGGCGCTGCGGCTGGCATATGTCCAAATTCGCCGCCCCAATGGGTTGGGCCGCCCCGCAATGTGCCATCAAACACCACACCGCCACCAACGCCAGTGCCCAGAATAAGGGACATGACCGTAGAATGATCGCGGCCAGCCCCAAAGGCAGCCTCGGACAAAGCAAGCGCACGACAATCGTTGACATAGGTGATTTTGTGACCTGCGGCACGTTCAATATCTGCTGGAAATGGTTTTCCCATGGCAGGCAAATTTGCAGCAAACGCATTGTTCTGGGCATCTAGTAAACCTGCTGCGCCAATGCCAATCGGAATGGATCGGCCCGCCTGTGTCACGGCCCACGTGATCTGGCTGGAAATGACCGATAGCAATTCGTCATAGCTGCGCGGTGTCGCTGCACGTTGTTTGTCGACCAAGGTCCAATCTGTGTCAAACAGCTGAACCTCAGATTTGGTTCCACCCAGATCTATCCCCGCATAGGCAATCATTGCGTTGATACCCCATACAGTTTTACCCCTGAGACCACGCGGGTCAGTGTGTTTTGTCCGACAAAGGGGTTGTCCACATTATACCCCATCGCATGGGCCCAATTGATGTCGGCAACCTGACCAAACAAAACAGCATTTGTCTAGCCCCAATTTTCTGTGCCACTACTTTTCGTTTTCTCTATAATCGTTTCAGGGACGGGCGGTCGCATATTTAGTCCATGATGTGGTCTGATGTGATTGTATTGGCGGAGCCATACATTGATTGCAGTTTGTGCCTGATGGACAGAGTGGAACCATTCTGCGTTTAGCACCTCATTGCGTAACGTGCCATTGAAGCGTTCGTTGTAGCCATTTTCCCATGGCGAGCCTGGATAGATTTGGTTTGGGGTTAACCGATATTATCGCAGTTGCGTCCGGCGACGCCGTTTTTTTAGCGCATAAATCACGCGCACAGGATGTCAAACAGGCCGTTGATATTTTGCGTCAAAAAAATCTGGCGCAAGCGGATCAGTTTACATTGGATCATCGACCTTGGGGATCGTTTGATCGGCTGGCATCGGGCGAACGTTTTCAGGTCAAACAAATCCACGTCAAACCCGGGGCCAAGCTGTCATTGCAAAGCCATCACCGCAGGTCAGAACGATTGGATCGTTGTTGCCGGTACAGCCCAAGTTTACGTGGACGACCAAATATCCCTGATCAGCGAAGGGCAATCCATTTATGTGCCACTGGGTGCAAAGCATCGCTTGGAAAATCCCGGCAAGGTTCCAGTTATTCTGATTGAGGTCCAAACCGGTCGCTATCTAGAAGAGGATGATATTATCCGCTACGATGATGTTTATGCCCGCGCCTAGGCCATTTGTGTCATGACCGCCGCGATAACGATATATCGCCCTGCTTTGGCGATGCTGACCCAGATCACAAACCGAAGAATCGGTTCACGCATGATCCCTGCTACAACCGTAATCGGGTCCCCGATGATTGGGGCCCAAGATAACAGCAACGAATACCTGCCGTAGCGGCGATAGGTGTTTTGCGCTTGGGCCAATTTTTCGGGTGATGCAGGAAACCATCGGTGCTGTTGAAACCGCAATAAAAACCGACCCAGCAGCCAGTTGATCACAGACCCCAATATATTCCCGACACTTGCCACCGTAACAAACCAGATGACCTGATTGGGATATTGTGTCAAATTATAGACCAAAACAGCTTCGGACTGTGCGGGCAGAATGGTTGCCGCGACAAAGGCCGAAAAAAATAATGCAATAGACGCTAGTATCACGCGGATGTTCCATGTTGTGGCTGTGGGCGCGGTATCAGAAAAATCTGCCAAAGTCTTGGGAATATCTGACACTTGTGACCTATTTCTGACTCAGCACTTGGATTTATCTGTAAAAACGATTTTATTGATGCCCAAGGGTCAGACCCGCTTGCCCGCGTCTGATGTCGTCTTAACAACAGGAATATCAATGGCCCATGCACCAATGACCCATTTGGCCCGTCTTGAATCCGAGGCCATCCACATCATGCGCGAGGTTGTTGCCGAGGCGGAAAACCCCGTGATGCTGTATTCGGTTGGCAAAGACAGTGCCGTCATGCTGCATTTGGCGAAAAAGGCGTTTTATCCATCGCCCCCCCCATTCCCATTGCTGCACGTTGATACCACTTGGAAATTCCAAGACATGTATAAACTGCGCGACAAAGCGGCGCGTGATGCGGGTATGGAATTGCTGATCCACCATAACCCCGATGCCGTGGCGCAGGGGATCAATCCGTTTGATCATGGGGCGCTGCACACGGATATGTGGAAAACCGATGGATTAAAACAGGCGCTGGACAAATGGGGGTTTGACGCTGCATTCGGTGGTGCGCGCCGTGACGAAGAAAAATCGCGCGCCAAGGAACGCGTGTTTTCATTCCGCACCACCCGACACCGCTGGGACCCCAAGGCGCAGCGACCCGAATTATGGTCGCTCTACAATGCGCGCAAATCCAAGGGCGAAAGCATGCGGGTATTTCCCATTTCGAACTGGACCGAATTGGACATCTGGCAATACATCCACCTAGAGGGCATCGAAATTGTGCCACTTTATTTTGCGGCCCCGCGTCCCACGGTGGAACGCGACGGATTGATCATCATGGTCGATGATGACCGGTTCCCACTGGACGAGGGCCAAGAACCCGTCATGCGGTCCATTCGGTTTCGCACCCTTGGATGTTATCCGCTAACCGGTGCCGTTGAATCACAGGCAACGACATTGCCAGAAGTGATCCAAGAAATGCTGCTGACCACCACATCCGAACGCCAAGGCCGCGCAATTGACCATGATGCGGGTGCGTCCATGGAAATCAAAAAACAGCAGGGGTATTTTTAATGACTGATCAGGTATACAAAACCGATGCCCTGATTGCGCGCGATATTGATGCCTATCTGGATCTGCATCAAAACAAAACCTTGTTGCGGTTTATCACTTGTGGGTCGGTCGATGATGGCAAATCGACGTTAATCGGGCGCCTGCTATACGACAGTAAAATGATATTCGAAGATCAGCTGACACAGCTGGAATCTGACAGCAAACGCATGGGCACACAGGGCCAGGATATCGACTTTGCCCTGCTGGTGGATGGTCTGGCCGCTGAACGCGAACAGGGGATCACGATTGACGTGGCCTATCGGTTCTTTGCCACGGAAAAACGTAAATTCATCGTGGCGGACACACCCGGTCACGAACAATATACCCGTAATATGGTCACGGGCGCATCCACCGCCGAATTGGCCGTTATCCTGATTGACGCGCGCAAAGGGATCCTGACACAAACCCGTCGTCACAGTTATTTGGTGCATTTATTGGGCATCAAAAACATCGTCTTGGCCGTCAATAAAATGGATTTGGTGGGCTATGATCAGGCCACTTATGATCAGATTGTGGCCGATTATACCGAATTTGCGGCATCCATCGGGATCACCGATTTCACTGCCATTCCGATTTCAGGGTTCAAGGGGGATAATATCACCGCCGCCTCTGACAACACGCCGTGGTATGATGGTGTCAGCCTGATGACGCATTTGGAAACCGTCGAATTGGATCAAAGCACGGATCAAACGGCCGATTTCCGCATGCCCGTGCAATGGGTCAACCGCCCCAATCTGGATTTTCGCGGGTTTTCCGGCAAAATCGTATCGGGTCAGGTGGCCGCTGGTGATGATGTGCGCATTTTGCCATCTGGCAAAACCACCCAAGTGGACCGCATTGTCACCATGGATGGTGATTTGCAACGGGCCGTGGCGGGCCAATCCGTCACCCTGACCCTGCGCGACCAAGTGGATTGTTCGCGTGGCCAGATTATCACCGCCGCCAACAGCCCGCTTGAGGTTGCCGACCAGTTCGAGGCAACAGTGATCTGGATGGATGATGTGGATATGATCCCTGGTCGCGCCTATTACCTGAAAATTGGGGCGCAGACGGTGTCGGCCACCGTGGCGCAACCCAAATATCAGGTAAACGTCAATACATTGGAACATACGGCGGTCAAGACGCTGGATTTGAATGCCATCGGCGTGGCCAC
>Ga0255756_1003117_pt1 | contig 16992 bp, 14 predicted proteins | sample 011ome_20_FD_179956 | JGI IMG/M metagenome (GOLD analysis project Ga0255756, IMG submission 179956) | Coastal salt marsh microbial communities from the Groves Creek Marsh, Skidaway Island, Georgia - 011509CT metaG (version 2) | ecosystem: Environmental > Aquatic > Marine > Intertidal zone > Salt...
GATGGAACGACCCCCTATGCTTTGGCCGATTTACGATATGATCATTGCGTGGTTGATGGCATCGTCTATGTCGCGGCAATCGCCATCGAAACCTTGGAAGAGGCAGAGGGTTTTGCAAAATCCTATGACTTTGATCCATTGGGGTCCGGTGCAATGCCCGACGCAGACACCTATCCGACACAACCCTATTTCGGCCTTGCCGAGGATGCGCATGGGCGCATGATCCCCCTGACACAGCTGCCCGAAACACTGGACACACCTGTGGCAGAGACAGCTGACACAGATCATGCGCCAACACCCGCGCCGGAACCAGAGCCAGAGCCGCTGCCGCTTTTTGCGTCGAAGCGAAAAGAAGGGGCTGTGGCCGCGCATCCAACCCTGATTGCCGCTGCGCCGCCTGTGGACGCTGGCCTTGTTGGACCAAAAGCTGATACCCAAGGCCCCGTGGCGTTGTTTTTCCGTCGTGCAAAACCTGCGCGCCCCCTTGCCCCATTGGAAAACAAGCCCGCGCCGATTGTGATCCCGAACACCCGCGCGCCGTCGGCAGATCTGCGTAATGATGCCGATAAACTGACGCTCTTTGGAAAACGTGCGGGGCAAGTGGGTCAGGATAGACGCTTTGCCTTTTCGCGCGCCTCTATCGCGGCCTTGGTGGCGTTTTTGCTGTTTACAGGCGGTGCCGTCGCCTATTACCTGTCCGCATCACCCGAGGCGGACACAGACATTGCAACGCTCGCGCCGCTGGATCAGGGCAGCGTTACATCAAAACCAAACACCCCCGTTTCAATCAGCCTTCCACCCGCCGACAGCACCCCGCGCCCTGACGCGACGCTGACGGTTCAGACGCCTGAGACCGCGCCCGAACTTCCGACCCCGACGGTGACCTATTCGGCACAGGACATTCAACGCATCTATGCGGCATCGGGGATTTGGCCATCCGATCCCCCTGCGCCTGTGACAACAGACCCTGCGCCTTTGGGAAATGTCTATATCGCATCAATCGATCCGAATGTGGCGATCCAAGATGCAATTGCGTTGGATGCATTGCCCGACGCGCTTCTTGATCGGTATCAACCAAATACCCGCCCCCCTGCTCCAGCTGGCACGGTTTTTGAACTAGATGACCAAGGATTGGTGCGCGCAACGCCTCAGGGCGCGGCTGCACCAGATGGACATTTGGTGTATCTGGGCAAACCGACCAAGGTTCCGCCCACGCGCCCCGAATTGGAAAAGGCAGAAGACACAGTGATTGGGCAAACGACACCCCTTTTGTCGACATCAGGCGCGCCACTGATTGATTTGCGCCCCCGTGCGCGGCCCGAAATTGATGTCATCACACAAGAGGCGGAACAGGCAAATGACGCGCTGCGTCTGTTGCGGCCGCGTCCGAAACCCGCATCAATCGAACAGCTTGCCGCAGATGCTGCCGCGACAAACGAACCAGCTGTCGAAACTGCGTCACTCGCCCCTGCACCCGATGGGGGCTTGGCCGAAGTGCTCAAGCCCAAGGTGCGACCCAAGAATTTGAACACCGCTACTGCACCGCAAAAAACCGCCGTCATCGCCCCTGAGGACGAAGGCGAAGAAGCAAACGCTGCGACGCCCGCACCCAATATCCCGACGAACGCCAAGGTCAGCAAAGAAGCAACGATCAAAAACGCGCTCAAACTGAACAAGGTGAATTTGATCGGCGTTTTCGGAACGGGATCGAAAAAACGGGCCTTGATCCGTCTGTCAAACGGCAAGCGCCAAATGGTCAGCGTCGGCGATAAATTGGACGGTGGCAAAGTTGCCGCGATTGGTGACGGCGAACTTCGCTATGTCAAAGGCGGCCAAAACGTTGTTCTCAAACTGCCTAAAGGTTAGACCGCTTTCGTCGTTGTATTTTGGTGACAAACCATCTCTAGTGGTCTGAGAAACCTGTGATACGGACCTATTATTCATGACCGAACTGTTTGCACAAGCTGCCATTTATCTTGCCGCCGCCGTAATTGCGGTGCCTTTGGCGACGCGATTTGGGCTTGGGTCCGTCTTGGGATATTTGCTAGCAGGGTTGATCATTGGCCCCATTCTGGGGTTGGTCGGCAGTGAAACCCAAGATTTGCAGCATTTTGCCGAATTTGGCGTGGTGATGATGTTGTTTGTCATCGGGCTTGAACTGACCCCGCGCACCTTGTGGGATATGCGTCACCGTCTGATTGGATTGGGCGGGCTGCAAATATCAATGACCATCCTGTTGATCACCCTCGCGTGCCTCAGCTTGGGGCTGGAATGGCATTACAGCGTCGCGATCGGCATGATTTTGTCGCTGTCATCAACGGCCATCGTGTTGCAAACTTTGGCGGAAAAAGGCCTGATGCAAACATCTGGGGGGCGTTCCAGTTTTGCGGTGCTGTTGACCCAAGACATTGCTGTCATTCCCATGTTGGCGATTTTGCCGCTGTTGGCGGTTGTCTCGCCGTCGATCAACCCTGATGGATCGCTGAGCCGTGGCACCGCGACCGAAGACGCAGCGCATCATGGCACCACCTTGTTAGAGGGGCTGCCAGGTTGGGCGGTGACCTTGTCGACATTGGGGGTGATTGCGGCCATCGTTTTGGCCGGTGTGTATCTGATGCGTCCTGTGTTTCGCTATATTCATTTGGCCAACCTGCGCGAAATGTACACGGCTTTGGCCTTGCTCATCGTGGTTGGCATCGCGTTTTTGATGAATATGGTTGGCCTATCCCCCGCCTTGGGAACGTTTTTGGCGGGTGTGGTTTTGGCGAACTCGGAATTTCGCCACGAACTTGAAAGCGATATTGAACCGTTCAAGGGTCTGTTGCTTGGCCTGTTTTTTATAACGGTTGGCGCGGGCATCAACATTGATACGTTTATCAAATCCCCCCTGATCTTCATCGGCATGACGCTTGGGATTATCGCGATTAAGGCGTTTGTTCTTTATGCAATCGCGGTAGCTTTCAAAATCCGTGGTCGCAACAGATGGCTCTTTAGCTTGTCCTTAGCGCAAGCAGGTGAGTTTGGGTTTGTTCTGTTGTCCTTTTCGGTAAAGCTCTACGTGCTGCCGCAATGGTTGGGGGATCGATTGCTCATGGCGGTCGCGCTATCGATGATGGTGACGCCGTTGCTGTTCATTTTGTATGAATTCATCCAATCCCGCCAAGCGGAGGTCAAACACGACACCACCGCCGATGAAGTCGATCAACGGGGTCCCGTGATCATTGCAGGCATTGGCCGGTTCGGTCAAATTGTGAACCGCCTTGTGCGCAGCGCTGGGTTTGAAACGGTCGTGTTGGACAATGATTTGCGCACCATTCAAACGATGCGCAGCTTCGGTTTTAAAAGCTATTTTGGCGATCCAACCCGACCTGAGGTTCTAAGGGCCGCCGGATTGGCAGACGCAAGCGTTTTGGTCATTGCTGTCGACGATCCCGTCAGCGCCACGCAACTGGTGACCTATGCCAGACGTGAGCGACCCGATTTGCATATCGTGGCACGCGCACGGGATCGGACCCATGTTTACGCATTGTATCAAGCAGGTGCAAACGACATCGTACGCGAAATGTTCGACAGCAGCCTGCGCGCCGGGCGGTATGTGTTGGAAAATATCGGGCTGACCGAATACGAGGCCTCTGTTGCCGAAACCGCATTCTACCGCCACGACAGACACGCGATTGCTGAATTGGCGCAAGTGTGGAAAGCTGGCGTGCCATCGCACGAAAACGCCGAATATATCGCGCGCGCCAAAGAGCTTGAGCAGGAATTGGAATCAAACCTATTGGCCGCCTTGGACGACACCCGAAAAAATGGATAAAAAAAACCGCGCCCAAAAGGCGCGGCTTTTTCTAATCTGGTCTGTGCAATTATGCGGCGCGGGATACCAAAACGTCGCCCACGCGCTTTGCTGCAGCGGCTTCGTCGCCATCTGCGACGGCTGCAACTTCGCGGGTCAAACGCTCAAGCGCGGCTTCGTATAATTGACGCTCGGAATAGCTTTGTTCACGTTGATCATCGTTGCGGTGCAAGTCACGAACAACTTCTGCAATCGCAATCAAATCGCCCGAATTGATCTTTTGCTCATATTCTTGGGCCCGACGCGACCACATCGCGCGTTTTACTTTGGCCTTGCCTTTCAAGGTTTTCATCGCTTGGTCAACCACATCTGGGCTGCTCAGCGACCGCATGCCGATTTCGGTTGCTTTGTTGGTTGGCACGCGCAACGTCATTTTGTCTTTTTCAAATGACAACACGAAAAGCTCTAATGAAATTCCTGCGACTTCTTGTTCTTCAATCGATACGATTTGACCAACGCCATGTGCTGGATAGACCACATAGTCGTTTGGACGGAAATCCGATTTCTTTGATTTAGTCATTCATTTTTCCTCTTCTAGCGCCCCATGACAGACGACAAAAACACCAGCGGCAACAGGAGTGTTGTCGTTAAGATGTTACATACGGTTGATATCTAGGATGTGATGCCCATCCATCCCAGTGTTCGGATTCTATTCATTGCGGGAAAATAACACAAAATTCGGCTGATTCCTAGATCAACCGAATCTTTGCGAATCTATGGGCTAATTCGGGCTTAACCGCCCTCGCCTGGGGCTTCGGAAAAATACTTTTCCAACTTGCCCTCTTCGCCATCGCGCTCTTCGGCATCGGGCAAAGGGTCTTTCTTTGTGATAATCACTGGCCAGAGTTCGGCGTATTTGCGATTGAAATCAACCCATTTTTCCGTGTCTGGTTCGGTGTCAGGACGAATGGCATCCGCAGGGCATTCTGGTTCGCACACACCGCAATCAATGCATTCGTCTGGATGGATCACCAACATGTTTTCACCTTCGTAAAAACAATCAACTGGGCAAACTTCCACACAGTCGGTGTATTTGCAAGCAATGCATTTATCGTTGACGATATAGGTCATTTGATGGTTCCGATCTAATTCTCTTACCGCTTGCTAATCCAATGACGCAGATCATTCAAGACTTTGGGCGCGGATAAGGTCAAGCATACGACGATCCTTCTTGGTCGGGCGACCATTTCCTTGGGTTTTGGGCTGTGACGGATCTTTTTCCTGAATCGGTGAGCGATCTAGGTATAATGTTTGCGCCTCGGCCGCCGGACCGCGCCGTTCGCCAAGCCCAAGCACCTCGATCACACGAATGTGATCACCTTGGGCAAAGGTCAGCACGTCACCCGTACCAACCGAAAACGCAGGTTTGGAAATTTTGTCGGAATTCACCCGAACGTGCCCGCCTGCGACGATCTTCGCCGCAAGCGTGCGTGTTTTGAAAAACCGTGCATGCCAAAGCCATTTGTCAATGCGCAGCTTTTGTTGCGTCATCCGCGCCTTAGTCCTTTTTCAATCCCATCAATGCCGCAGCAAAGGGGTTATCTGGATCAATTTTGTCCTTTTTCTCAGGACGGGCTTGGAATGATTTTGCCTTGTTCTGATCGGGGCGGTTTTTGCCACCCTTTGGTTTGCCTTTGCCGCGCGGCGCACCCTCGCGGCGCGGTGCATTTTGCTTTGGCTTGGGTTTGCGACCCCAAGTGAAGGTATAGAACACTTCGATCTCGGGCTCTTGCGCATCAACGTCTGCAGAGGCATCAACCGCTGCGGGGACCTCTGCTTCGGTGGCGGGCGCCTCTGCGTCTGTGGCAGTGGCGACTGCTTCTGGCGCATCCGCATCAGGGGTATCCGTGGCGTCGGGTGCTGGTTTTTCAACACGCACCTTGGCACGTTCGCCGCGCTCTGCGGCATAGCCCAAACCTTGCATCAAATCTGCAAACTGTTCCAAGGTCATGCCCGTGATCGACAGCATGTCAGCCTTGGCTTCAAATCCACCACGGCTGTCTTCGACGCGCAATAGATCGGCCAAACGTTCCAACATATCAATGCGGATCGCGCGTTCACCGGCGTTGCGATACCCCGCCATGCGGTCGTATCCAGCGGGTGCATGTACATCGGTGGGAATGGTCACCAAACCCGCGGGTGGGGCTTCTGGGAATTCATCCATTTTCGCGTGCAATGCCCAAAGCACCAAACGCAGGCGCGTGGGGGCAGGTTTCAACAAAAGCGGCATGAAAACGGTGAATTGCCCGAACCGGATACCATGTTTGCGCAGGGCGGAACGCGCATCTTGATCCAGGGCTTTGACCTCATCGGCCACGTCACCACGTTGGATAATTCCCAAGGCTTCGACCAAGCGGAACGCAAAACCACGGGCAAGACCGGACAAGGCTTCGTCGCGTTGAAGATTGAACAGAGGCTCAAACAGGGCCGCGATCTTGCGGTCGATGAAATGCTGCAAACGGCGCGTGACCTTTTGCGCAACATCTGCGCCAGCTTCTTCATCAACAAATGCAGAGATCTGTGGGCGTAGCGGATCATCGGATGCGACCAATTTGCCAACCGCTTGATCCCCCCACATCAGGCCACCTTGTTCGGTGAAATCAATTTCCGTGTCGGGTGCGTTATAAAAACGATCCGCCCGCAGGTGGAAATGCGGAACCAGCGCTTGCACGGCCGCCGCTTTGATTGTTTTTGCCTCTTGTCCGGTCGCGTCTTGATCGTGACGGAAACGGAACCCTTCTAGACGACCGACGAATTGACCTTCGACGCTCACCTCTCCATTTTCATTTACTTCGGCCAATAGGGCCTCCTTTTGTTTGAGCCGGCGCAACAAAACAGATGTCCGCCGATCCACAAATTTTTGCATTAAACGCTCATGCAGAGCGTCAGATAGTTTGTCTTCTACAGCGCGAGTCGCCTCTCGCCAATGGTTTTCATCACGCACCCAGCCATTTCTTTGCGCAACATAGGTCCACGTGCGGATAAATGCCAATCTTTTAGACAGCGCGTCAATGTCCCCGTCCGTGCGATCAATACGTTTGACCTGACGGGCCATCCAATCGTCTGGAACAACGCCACCTTGATGAAGATAGCAAAAGATCGCCTCTAAAAGCCCCGCATGTTCCCCCGCAGAGATCCCGCGAAAATCGGGAATGCGGCAAACGTCCCACAACAGATGCACAGACTTTGGATCGGATGCGCGCGCGCGCACATCTGCCATTTGTGACAGTGCCTTGAGCGCGATAAGATCATCTGCCTCGCGCGCTTTGACCAACATGTCGTCTTTTGGCGAAATCTCAAGCGAGTGGATCAAATTATCCAAAGTCGCAAAAGTCAGATTGGAATTGCGCCAGATAAGTTTTTTCAAAGGCGTAAAGCGGTGTTCCATGATGGCAGTCGCGACACCATCATCCAAGGGGGCCGCTTCGCCTGTCACACCAAAACTGCCATGGCTCATGCCACGGCCCGCGCGGCCGGCGATTTGCGCCAATTCGTTCGGGGCAAGCGGGCGCATGCGACGCCCGTCAAATTTTGTCAGCGATGAAAAGGCAACGTGATTGACATCCAAATTCAATCCCATGCCAATCGCATCGGTCGCCACCAGATAATCCACATCGCCATTTTGATACAGCTCGACCTGTGCGTTGCGGGTGCGGGGCGACAAGGCCCCCATCACCACCGCGGCACCGCCCTTTTGACGTCGCAACAATTCGGCGATGGCATAAACGTTATCGACAGAAAACCCCACAATCGCACTGCGTGGCGGCATGCGGGACAGTTTCTTGGACCCAGAATAGACCAATTCGCTCATGCGTTCACGGCGCATGAATTGCGCCTCGGGGACCAAATGCGCAATCGTGCCGCGCATTGTGTCGGCGCCCAAAAACAGCGTCTCGACATGGCCCCGCGCGCGCAGCAAACGGTCGGTAAAGACGTGCCCGCGTTCGGGATCTGCGCAAAGTTGAATTTCATCCACCACCAAGCAATCGACCAGCATCCCTTCGGGCATCGCTTCGACGGTACAGACCCAATATTGCGCCCGCGGCGGCACAATGCGTTCTTCGCCCGTAACCAAGGCCACGACCGACGGCCCGCGAATGGCGACGATCTTGTCGTATACTTCCCGCGCAAGCAGACGCAATGGTAACCCGATCACGCCAGAGCGATGGGCCAACATACGTTCGATGGCATAATGGGTCTTTCCCGTGTTGGTCGGCCCCAAAACCGCCACGATCCGCGATGTCATTGTCCTGCCCCTATCAAAGCGCTGTGTCGCCGTGTGCTTGGTTCAAGGCATCATAGGCTGACTGTACTTCGGTGAAATGCGGATAAAGTGCAAGTGCCTGTTCATAGGTGCGCAAAGCTAATTCAAATTCGCCCAGTCGTTCAAAGACCTGACCCAAGACCGCAATGGCATCAAAATAGTTCGGATCCAGATCCAAGGCCGATTTCAAATCCGCAACCGCAGGGCCAAGCATATCCAACATCACATAGGACTTTGCGCGTTCCAAGTAGGCGGTGGCAAACTCGGGGGCAAATCCAATCGCCGCCGTCAAATGTTCGCTTGCCGCCACAGCATCACGCCGCGCCAAGGCATCGGTGCCGCGTGTCACCAATAAATCGACCGTCTGAGACCCTGAGGTTTTCCACCGGAACCTGATTTCGGCTGCAAGCTTGTCCGACACCGTCGAATCAGCATCGCGCAAATCGCGGTAGAGTTCCGTAAGGTCATCGGCAAACCCTTGCGAAAAAACAGGAAAAGCGGCGCATAAACACGCAACTGTCACAAAAGTGTATTTGAATTTGCTTGTATGCCGCTTCATAGTTCCTAGTTAACAGTTTACGTAAACTATTCCAACGTCATTCGGAGAAATACATATGAGCGACATCATAACAGCAGCCGTGCAGGCGCTTGCTGACAAACTGGCGGGCAATTCCTTTGATGGATCTGCAAAATTTGAAATCGAAGATCACGGGTCCATTGTCATCGATGCCGCCGGTGTGCGTGCGAGCGACGAAGACACCGAAGTGACCTTGAAGGCCAGCGCAGAAACATTCCAAAGTATCCTTGCCGGCGATTTAAATCCAACCACTGCCTTTATGACAGGCCGGTTGAAATTAGACGGCGACATGGGCACCGCAATGCGACTGGGCAGCGTGATTTCATAATGCCCACCGAAACTGCCCCGTTCCTGAGTGATCTTTTACACGCTGATATCGATGCCGCAGGTGTATGGTTGACCTGCCGCGATCAAGTACGCATCCGCGTCTCTTTGCTGCGGGCTGAACACGCGCGGGGCACCTGCATCATCTTTCCCGGTCGGACCGAATATATCGAAAAATACGCCACCGTTATGCAAATCCTTCAAAGTCATGGCCTAAACGTGGTGACCGTGGATTGGCGCGGGCAAGGGTTGGCGGATCGCCTTCTTGCGGATCGCACGGTCGGACATATAGGGACATTCGACGACTATCAACGTGATGTTGACGCGGTCATGGAATGGGTGGCCGAGACTGGGTTAGAACAGCCCTTGTACCTTTTGGCCCATTCGATGGGGGGCTGCATCGGGTTGCGTCGTCTGATCAATCATCCCACCGAATTCGCAGGCGCAATTTTCTCTGGGCCCATGTGGGGCATCTATTTCGCGCCGCTTTTGGAACCTATGGTCAATTCAATCACATGGATTGGGGAAAAGTTGGGATTGGGCAACACCTATGCGCCTTCGACCTCAAGTGCTGCATATGCGTTGGAAACATCGTTCGAAGACAACAAGTTAACAAATGATGCCGCGCTCTGGGACATGATGCAAAGCCACCTACGCGCGCATCCCGAATTAATTGTCGGCGGGCCCAGTTGGACGTGGCTGCGCCAAGCGCGGATTGAAATGGCCGATTTGGCAAAATTGCCAAGCCCGCCGATCCCCACCTATTGTTTCGTTGGCACCGACGAAGAAATCGTAACGAAATCTGACATTCTGTCCCGCATGAAAACATGGGACCACGGCATGTTGGACATGGTAAACAAAGGTCGCCACGAAAACCTGATGGAGCCCCGCCCCGCGGTCGAAGCCTTGATCGCCAAGGCCTTGGATCACCTCGGGTTTGACGCGACTGGGCCAAGCAATCGGCGCGCAATCTAGCCCGAACACAAGAAATACGCGAACGCGAGGGGGCTTTTTCGCATACCCCCTTGCAACGCTTTGCGCATAAACCTAGGTTTGGATAACACATTACATGAGGTTACAATGACGTATTCCCCCGCACCCTTGCATGACGCGAACCCAAGCCACGGCAACAAACATCTGGGCGATCTTCCAGAATGGGACCTAAGCGATCTGTACAAGGGCGAGGATGACCCCAAGTTGCAAGCAGATTTAAACTGGCTTGAAACCGAATGCGCCGAGTTTGCATCGCATTACGAAGGCAACCTTGCGGGGTTGAACGCCAAGGACATGTTGACCTGCATCCAGCGCAACGAAAAAATCAGCACCGTTGCAGGGCGCATCATGTCCTTTGCCGGACTGCGGTATTACCAAATGACCACCGATGGCGCGCGCACCAAATTCCTGTCTGATGCCCAAGAGAAGATCACAAACTTCACCACGCCTTTGGTCTTTTTCACATTGGAAATCAACCGTCTAGACGATGATCACATTGACGCGCTCTATGCGGCTGACGCGGAATTGGCACGCTACAAGCCCGCTTTTGACCGCATCCGCGCGATGAAAGATCACCAACTGTCTGATGAAATGGAAAAATTCCTGCACGATTTGGGTGTTGTTGGGGATGCATGGGAAAAGCTGTTTGACGAAACGATCGCCGGTCTGACCTTTTTCGTGGATGGCGACGAACACAATATCGAAGGCACATTGAATTTCCTCACCGAACAAGATCGTTCCAAACGCCAAGAGGCCGCCGAAGAATTGGCGCGCGTTTTTGGTGAAAACATCAAAACCTTTGCTCGTGTCCACAACACCCAAGCCAAGGAAAAGGAAATCATTGACCGCTGGCGCAAAATGCCCACGGCACAATCGGGCCGCCACCTGTCAAACCACGTCGAACCCGAGGTGGTCGAAGCACTGCGCAATGCGGTCGTTGCCGCCTATCCCAAACTGAGCCACCGTTACTATGAATTGAAACGCAAATGGCTGGGCCTTGATCGCATGCAAGTGTGGGACCGCAACGCGCCGCTACCAATGGAAAGCACACGCATTGTTGCATGGGATGAAGCACGTAAAATGGTGATGGATGCCTATGGTGCCTTTGATCCGCGCATGGCTGATCTGGCGCAGCCCTTCTTTGACAAAGGCTGGATTGATGCACCGGTCAAAGCAGGCAAGGCACCAGGCGCTTTTGCGCATCCCACCGTTGTCGACGCACATCCCTATGTGATGCTGAACTATTTGGGCAAACCCCGCGATGTCATGACTTTGGCGCATGAATTGGGCCACGGCGTGCATCAGGTACTGGCCGCAGGTCAGGGTGAAATGCTCTCCTCCACCCCGCTCACCTTGGCAGAAACCGCCTCCGTCTTTGGCGAAATGCTCACCTTCCGCAAAATGCTCGACGGTGCCAAAGACCAAGCCGAACGCAAGGTGATGCTGGCCGGCAAGGTCGAAGACATGATCAACACTGTCGTGCGCCAAATCGCATTTTACGATTTCGAATGCAAATTGCACGCGGCCCGTCGGCAGGGCGAACTGACCCCCGAGGATATCAACGACTTGTGGATGAGCGTTCAGGCGGAATCCTTGGGCCCATCCTTTGACTTTATGGACGGCTACGAAACCTTCTGGGCCTATATCCCACATTTCGTGCATTCGCCGTTTTACGTCTATGCCTATGCCTTTGGCGATGGCTTGGTGAATGCGCTTTACGCGGTCTACCAAGAAAACCCAGACGGGTTCCAAGAAAAGTATTTCGACATGCTCAAAGCAGGCGGTTCAAAACACCACAAAGACCTGCTTGCCCCCTTCGGCCTCGATGCCTCTGATCCTAAATTCTGGGACAAGGGCCTGTCGATGATTTCCGACATGATTGACGAACTCGAAGCAATGGAAGACTAACCCAAGCTCTTTCATCTTTGTAAAAATACTCAAATCACATGGGCCAACGGCCCATGTGTCCCACAGCAGATTACTTTAACTGACTGTCTTTTGATCCGCGTCGATTTATGCCGCCACGCATGACCTGTCGGCCATCACGCTCGCTCTGACATTCAATACACAATTTGACGCCCGCGATGGCGATGCGCCGCGCCTCCGGGATGGGCTCGTCGCATTCTGCGCAATGGGTGAGGCTGTCGCCAACCGGCTTTTTCAAGGATCGCAAGCGCGCCAATTCATCATTGATCGATGCCTCGATCTGCTCTGCGACTGCTCCGTCTTTTGCCCATCCACCAGCCATATCATCCTCCGTTCCTAGGATCGTAACACATAGGGCTGCGCCAACCAATCTGCGATTGCCGCATTTGTCGCCTCAGGCGATTCCAATGTCGGATAATGGCCCGTGTTTTCAATCACATGAAGCTTGGAATACGGGATCATCGCCGCCATCACATCTTGGCGACGCATAGGGGTGATCGGATCTTGGTCCCCACAAATAACAACGGCAGGCACTTTGCACTTACGCAATGTCCCCTGTTGATCGGGACGTTTTTGGAAAGCACGGATTTGGTCAATCGCCTGTTCGGGCGAAAACCCTGCGGCCATCGTTCGCAAATGGCCCATCGTAAAATTCCGCTCGACCCGATGCGCAAGCGATTTCATCGCTTCGTCGGCCACGACCTCTTTTATACGACCGGAGCGGATCAAAATAATATCGTTTTCACGGACCGCCGCATCTTGGGGCGTATCGGCCAGCGCATTCGATGACATAACCCCAAATCGCAACACACGTTCTGGCGCTTTGCGCAGGATCTCCATAGCCACAAACCCACCCAAATCGTGACCCAAAATCGCGAACTTGGGCGGCAATTGAGCCAAGACATCTTGGGCAAAATCGGTTACCCGATCCCCATAGAAAATGGGGGCAACAATCACCATACGCGTTCGCGAAAATTCAGAAATCTGTGCTTCGAACAAACGGGAATCGCAAAACTTGCCCATTAACAGAACCAATGGTTCGGTCACGCTTTTTCCCCTTATCTTGCTCCGCCTTCATGGATGAGCCAATTTCACACCGCAATCAACCTGAAACCAAAACAAACACAAAAAGGTTGGTTTGGGTGCAACACCACCCAAACCAAACACGCTATTCGATATTCGACCAGAACGCTCCCAAATGCTTTGACACAATTTCATCATAGCGTTTGGATTTTTTCAATTCCTGCAAACCCGCGTTGAACCGATACAAATGTGTGGTCCCGCGCCAATGTTTTTTGGAAATGATCACATGCAGCCCCTCGATCGACAAGGGCCGTTTGAGCGGTTCAACGGCCCCCTTCAAACCCAATTCTTTGACCTTGGTCCAGCCTAGGAATTCGTTGATCGTCACCCCATCAACCTTGCCCTGCATCAGCAATTCAAAACAGGCATCAGGGCTTTCGGCTTGGACCAAAGTGATCAACTGTTTGGTCAACCATTCGCGACCATCCCGATCCAAATCATGGGTAAAATACCCTGCAGGACGACACAGGGTTTTGCCATGAATATCCGCGTCCGAGTCAAACGTGAAAGGCGCATCCGTACGCGTAAAGACCAAAATCAACAGTTCCACCAAAGGATCCGAAAAATGGAAATTCGCGCAGCGTTCATTGTCACGGTCCTTTTCACAATCAGGCCGCAACCACGGAAAGCCCATGTCGAATTCTTTGCCATCCAGTTTCGGGAAAAGATGCTTGGACCAATCATCTTCCCATGTAATCGAATACGAGACTGGGTTGGGCGTGTTTTCCAAAGCCGCGTTCACCAATTCGGTGACCATCCCCTGCCCCAACCAATCTCGGTCGGTAAAGGGGGCATAATTCGACCCTGTCAGCAATTTCATCTCGGCATCATCTTGTTGCAACGGGGTTGCATCGGCCTTTTTCATATTCGGCAAACAAGGAATGTTTAATTCGGTACCCGGTGCGAATTGCAACAAGGATCCGTTTAATTTTCCTTGGTTGCCGTAATAGATCAGCGACCATTTCTGATGATCCCCAAAATAGGTTTCGGCAATCGAAAATACCGTGTCACCGTCTTGGACCACATGGGTTTGAACACAATCCTCGGCCCACGCCATGGGTGCAGCGCATAGGGTGATCAAAGACAACAGAACCCGCTTGATCATAGCTCGCTCCAGATTTTTGACATGTGACGATCAATAATGTCTTGGTACACACCATTATTCTTGATCTCACCCCAGACCCGAGTTGATGGTCGACAACAACGCCTCTGCATCAGGATGTGATTTGTGCACGACCACATGCAATCCTTCGATGGACAAGGGGCGCGATTGCACGATGTCCACACGGTTTTGCAATGCAAGATCCTTCATCGCCTTGCGGCCGGTGAATTCGTTCAAGGCCACAGCATCGACCTGCCCCGCCATCAACATTTCAAAACAATCCGCAACACTCACAGGCTGTTCCAAAGTGATCTTACCATCAGCCAACCAATTGCGCCCATCCTTGTCCAGATCATGGGTGTAATACCCTTTGGGACGGCACAAGGTTTTCCCAATGATATCCGCATCTTCGCGGAATCGAAGCGGGCGTTGCACGTCAACAAACAGCAACACCAACATTTCGAACATCGGATCCGAGAAATAGAAATTCGCGCAGCGGAAATTATCAGGGTTTTGCTTGCAATCTGGTTGCAACCACGGGAACCCCATATCCAACATCGCATTTGACAGTAGCGGATCCAGATGCGCGGACCAATCATTCACCCAATGAATGCGATATCCGTCTTGACCCGCGGCTTGCCCCATCGCGGCATTCACGATTTCGGTCACCAAACCTTCATTCAATGATGCGCGATCCGTAAAGGGCGCATAATCGTCCGCGGTCAACAAATTGACCATCAAGGCGCGCTCACTGACCTGCTGTTTGGTTTTGACCTGCACCGTTTCAACACGCGGCGCGGGTTTTGGCGCTGTCGCGACCGTGCCCTCGCTCACCGGCAAACCGTTGATACAGGGCAGATTGATCACTTGACCCACCCGGATTTTGTTGGGGCTATCACCAATTTTATCGATATTCGCGTTATACACCGCGGACCATTTCCGCGCATCTTTATACGTCTTATCCGCAATCACGGACAAGGAATCGCCAGATTGAATCGTATAGGTACCGCCGCACCCTTGAGCAAATGCCATTGAAGAAAAACAAAAGACGGCGCTGACCGCGCCTAAAAACCACCGCATACATAACCTCCCTCAGGTTGTTCCGTAATGGAACCGCATGTGGTGGGCTTGGTCAAGCACTATTCTATATATTGTGGAAAAACCCGAAAAACCCTTGGAAAACGACATATTCCACCACCCAAAGCCCCTGACCAATCGCCGTTTCGATTCGCCTTAGACGGGCGGCGCGATCCCCTCTATCGCTGCGGTCAAAAGATCCAGACACTCGGGCGATGAAAACGAATGATCCGCACCCTGCTTGAACGTCAACTGCAGATCTGCAGCCTCGATATGATCCAACAGCGCAAGCGCGGTGTCGCGCGTCACGGCGGTATCTTTGGTGCCCTGAAACAACCGCACAGGAAAATCAAACTGCAACGGATCACGCATGACCAAGGACGCGCGGCTTTCTTCGATCAACACCTTTGAAATGGGATAAGGATCCCCATAATCCGATGGCAAAAACACCACCCCATCGCGGGCCAATGTGTCACGCTGCGCTGCATCAAAGCCCGCCCACATGCTGTCTTCGGTAAAATCGGGCGCGGCGGCAATTCCGATCAACCCAGCGACCCGAGACCCCATGGATCGCGCCAGCACAAGCGATATCCATCCTCCCATCGACGACCCGACCAAGATCACAGGCCCGCCTGTCACCGCATCGATCAACGCACGGGCGTCCTCGGCCCATTGTGTGATGGACCCTTCGGTAAACATACCCTCGGATGCGCCATGCCCCGAATAATCAAACCGCAAATATGCCCGCCCAGCGGACTTGGCCCAGCTTTCAAAATGGACGGCCTTTGATCCTTGCATATCGGACATAAAGCCGCCCAAAAACACAACCGTGGGCCCCGCCCCGTCCACATAGGAATAAGCCAACGACTGACCGCGCGCGTTCACAAATCTTTCAACCATCACAGTCTCCTTTCCGCGCAACTTCACCCATCATTCGCAAAATTTCAACAAACCCTTTCATCTTTGCGACAAATACTCTCGCCGAAGGCATCCCGCCTCAAAATCAAAAACCACCTTGACGTTTTTTTCGCCACCCGTCACAAGGGGCGCGAACAATATACCCGCAATCGGGCGTTCCGTGGGCGCCAAACAGACGAGGAGGACCAAGATGTCCCAAATCACTCTTACTTTTCCCGACGGCAATCAACGCAGCTATGACGCAGGCATCACCCCTGCTGAAGTTGCGAATTCTATTGCCACAAGCCTTGGAAAAAAAGCAATCAGCGCACAGGTGAATGGCGCTCATTACGATTTGCAATGGCCCATCACAACAGACGCGTCCATCGCCATCAACACGATGAAAGACGAAGTGCCCGCGCTTGAATTGATCCGTCACGATCTGGCCCATATCATGGCCCGCGCGGTGCAAGAGCTGTGGCCAGATGTCAAGGTCACCATCGGCCCCGTGATCAACAACGGCTGGTATTATGACTTTGATCGCGCTGAACCTTTTACCCCCGAAGATCTGGGCAAAATCGAAAAGAAAATGCGCGATATCATTGCCCTGCGTGATCCAGTGCGTACCGAAGTGTGGGATCGTGAACGCGCCATCCAACATTACCGCGACGCGGGGGAACCGTTCAAGGTGGAATTGATCGACGCCATTCCCGGATCTGATCCCATTCGCATGTACTGGCATGGCGATTGGCAAGACCTGTGCCGTGGCCCGCATCTTCAAAACACGGGCCAAGTCCCCGCAGACGCGTTCAAATTGATGAACGTTGCAGGTGCCTATTGGCGCGGCGACAGTTCGCGCGAACAGCTGCAGCGCATCTATGGCGTGGCCTTTATGA
>Ga0255756_1003120_pt1 | contig 16986 bp, 14 predicted proteins | sample 011ome_20_FD_179956 | JGI IMG/M metagenome (GOLD analysis project Ga0255756, IMG submission 179956) | Coastal salt marsh microbial communities from the Groves Creek Marsh, Skidaway Island, Georgia - 011509CT metaG (version 2) | ecosystem: Environmental > Aquatic > Marine > Intertidal zone > Salt...
CGAGAGCCCTGGTTGAACCAGGAGCCGACTGAGGTAGGTAGCCGTTGCTTCGCCTTCCAGATTGGGATCCGTCGCAATGATGACCTCCGTGACCGAGGAGTCTGTGAGCCGCGCGAGTAGCTCGGAGATTCTCAGATCATCGGGACCAACGCCATCAATGGGGCTGATAGCCCCTCCCAGCACGTGATAGAGACCCCGATACTCTCGCGTGCGTTCAATCGCGAGAACATCCTTGGCTTCCTCGACCACGCAAATCAGTGCGGGGTTCCGCTTCGCATCGGAGCAAAACCCACAGGTGTCGCTGTCCGAAATCATTCCGCAGATCTGACAGAACCTGACCTTCTCCCTTACCCTCTCCAGAAGTTCAGAAAGCTTTGTCGGGTCATAGCCCTGGTTCTGAATGATGAAGAAGGCAATTCGTTGCGCAGACTTGGGACCAACGCCTGGAAGTTTCCCAAATTCATCGATCAGGTCTTGGACTATCCCCTCATACATGGTTAGCGCTCGTCCTGTTCAGCGACCGGATGCTCTTCCACGAGCTCACCACCGAGAACTTCACGAATGACGGCCTCACCAATCTGCCCCTGAGAGGATGTTGTGGCCGGCACCTCAGGGGGCTCATCCTCAGCCTGGACCACTGCAACCTCTGGCTCTGCGGTGCCTGGAGGAGTAACGGTGGGCCATGAAGTGGGTTCTGGGTCAGGCTCCGTTTCTGGCTGCGAGGTGGGTTGAGGTGAGAGCTCGCTCTGGACGGGATCAACCACTGGCTCGTCTCGAGCTATCTCTTGGACCTTGAACCTCACACGGTGGCCCGTCACCGCCAGAATCGCTTCTCGAACTAGTTCGGCATTCACAGGGAGACCGGGTCCTTGCGACTTCTTCAATACCTCTGCTGCTTGCATCGAGGGGAACCCAATGGTCACAACATCATCAACGAGGGCGAGTGCTTCCGTTTCCAGCAGTGCAGTCCATACCGCGCGCTTCTTCTCCGCCACCGAGTCAATGACGGCAGGCCACGATGCTGTCAGGAGTTCGAGACTGAGTGGCTTGGCGGGTTCAGCAGTAACCTCTGTCACGGTTGACTGAGTGGGGGCCTCCGCTGCGGGCGGGGACACTGATGCAGGTGGCGCCACGGGCTGAGAAGCAGTACGGGAGGGTGACCCATCCAGCAGTAGACGCGCCATTAGGAGTTCCAGGTGGAGCCTGGGAGAGGTCGCTCCCGTCATGGATTGCAAGGCTTCGCTCACAACATCGGCCATTCCCGAGAGCCTGTGGGGCCCCAGTGTGGTGGCCAAGGAGCGCATCTGCTCGATCACGGGTGCGCTGATGCCCGGCAGGAGAGCGCCGGCCTCTTGGCCGGCTGCCAACACGACAATCAAGTCGCGCATGTATTCAAGGAGATCTTCTCCAAAGCGGCGAGGATCCTGTCCGGTGTGCATGACTTTGTCGAGAGCAACAAAAGACTGTGCTCCGCTTCCTTGGGCCACCGCGCCCACAACTTCCGCCAAGAGCTCACCGTGGGTGTAGCCCAATAACCCGACCGCGCGGTCATAGGACACAGAAGAATCAGTAGACCCAGCAATCAACTGGTCCAATACAGAGAGGGTGTCTCGCACTGATCCTCCACCCGCTCGCACCAACAAGGGAAGCACCCCCTCTTCAACCGTGACCCCCTCGCTCGTGCAGACCGACTCGATGTAGGCAAGAAGATCAGCAGGAGGAACGAGTCGGAAAGGATAATGGTGAGTTCTTGAACGAATGGTGCCGATTACTTTGTCAGGCTCTGTCGTCGCAAAAATGAATTTCACATGCTCAGGTGGCTCCTCGACGATTTTCAGAAGAGCATTGAAGCCCTGCTGGGTAACCATGTGGGCCTCATCCAGGATGAAAATCTTGTAGAGATCACGCGCTGGTGCGTACACAGCGCGCTCACGAAGGTCTCGCGCGTCGTCCACTCCGTTGTGGCTTGCAGCATCAATCTCGACAACATCGAGTGATCCACCACCGTCGCGGGATAACTCGACACAACTGGGGCACGTTCCACACGGACTGTCCGTTGGACCCTGGTGACAGTTCAAGCAGCGGGCCAGAATTCTCGCCGAAGTTGTCTTGCCGCAGCCCCTCGGCCCACTAAACAAATAGGCGTGGTTGACCCGGTCAGCCGTCAGCGCCTGCATTAGGGGGTCGGTGACCTGGGATTGACCGATGAGCTCGGCAAATGACTCAGGTCGATATCGTCGATATAGAGCAGCAACCACGCCTTGAGCCTACCGGGCACTTTTGAGTAAAGGACTGTAGCTCGAAAGGAGAAGACTCCCCGCGCACCCACCAGAGCCCAGTTACCCTTGCTACGTTTCCGTCCTGGGGGAGTTAGCCAAGTTAGTGCCACGCGAGGAGCCACCCCGAGTTTATCGTTAGGATGGAGGTCGCGTTGGTCGAGTAATTCCCTCCATCGCAACGGAGGATTCGCCTAGTGGCCTATGGCGCACGCTTGGAAAGCGTGTTGGGTGAAAGCCCTCGGGGGTTCGAATCCCCCATCCTCCGCAGTGTGATCTCCGAGACCATCGCACAAATATGTCTCGAGTGATCGTTTAGAGGAGAAAAGACGGGACTTGCGCGAGCGCCTCGCCGAGTTCCGCGTTGCGATAACCTTGCGGACGATCCTTCTCCCCCGCTCAGATTTTGAAATGCTCTCAAACTTTGACTGAGCGCAACAACCTCTAACTACCGTCTCTGTCTAATCAAACCTAAAAAGAAGGAAGCTTCAGGCACTGCCTCAATCTTTTGGTGAAGTTTAAGTTGTCATGCTCGTTCCCGGGCGAGATGGGTGGTCGGTCCCGGATAGAAACACTCGATTGAGAAAAACCATGTCCACCAAAGGCCCGCGTCAATAGCTTCGGTTTGCTGGGTTCGGTTTATGCGATTATTCGACCTGCCGACAATCACCCTTAGAAGACGACTGTTGCAAATCCTTAATCTCGCAACGCCAGTGGATCCGCTATGAGGTCTTCCGGATAAGTCTTCATCAAGTCAATTTGTGACTGTGTGTTGCTCCAGTTGAAGGACAAGACTTTCTCAAGATAATCTCCGCTCTTATCAAAACATACAAATTCGGTTGAACTACTGTCGGGATACAGACTGAGGTTCGGGCGCGCAAACGAGTAGATCTCTCGAGCCCGGGGAAACAGGAAGCAAACCGTGGGAACAAACGTCCCTACTGAAGAAACTATTCGATTCGATGAGGCAAGATGGGCTACTGCACTTTCAAAGACTTGACCGACATGTTCGAAGCCAATTCCGCTATGTTCAGCTAGCTGGCGAATTGGTGAGAAGCATGGGTGTAGGGCATCTTCCGCGACTACAACAATCCTGCGAGGGCTGAGTCGTTTGATTATTTTGGCGTAGAAAGCGCATGGGGATTGCCCATAACCAGGGTGAGGCTTCTCGGCGAAAACGTCTCCCGAGCGCAAGTGGATAGTGAGGGTTTCTTCCATGCCGGAAACAGTGGGAAAACTATAGGTCTCTAAGAAGAAAGATCTCAAGCCGACTATGTCGTCATCTGCCAGGTCGGAAGGAAAAGCAGGAGGGGCAGGCATCGCCTTCGTCAGCCAGACCCGTCTGAGATTCTTGCCGGTTCCCTCCTCTAAATTGCCAAGGGTCATTAACCGCATTCCGCCGGGGAGACGAGTCGGCTGCCGAGGTTCCCAGTCCTCCGAAAACAACAAGACATTGCTGGAAAGTTTCCTTGCCATGTGAACGCCATAGGCTGCCTGCAAAAGACTGTTCCCGAAGCGACCCCGCTTGGTGATGAGGACGGCGTCCTGCTGTGATTCACGTTTGGGTACGAATGATGTGAAGCCCAGTTTTGAGTATCCTGCGAATTCAATTGAGACATCGCTGAAGACATTCGACCTGCTCGAAGTTGGCCTCCGCCACCAAATCTCACCGGGGAATCTAAGGGGTTCTGGTAGCCGATCACCGCCAAAGAAAAACGTGGACAGCCGCCGAATAAAAAGCCCAAGCGTGGCGCGGTGCTCTGACACAAAGAGTCCTGTTCGAGAGTTCGGTGGGTAAGAGATTACCTGGTCTGGACACCTCAGACCGCAAGATTTCAATTCAACATTCTCGACGTTTGGCCACCACAGGCTTTCCGGCCGATACTCTCGTGTACCTCGGGCTTCCGGTCCGGACGGCGAACCGAAAAACCACCTCAGCGCCAAAACCACACCGATCAAAAGAGATATGATTGCCCATTGTCCAAAACGGGAGCTATGGAAACCAGGGAAAGATATCACGGTGAGGATAGCGGTTTATACCTGTGCGACTGACAGTCACCTGCCTACGTGGGTGCCGAACAATCGTCAGGACTTAGCAATCGACTTTTTGCTCTTCACTACCAATTCGAAAACCACGGCGAAAGGCTGGAAGACAAGGCAAATTCCCTCAAGCCGAGAATTAGACCCGTACCGAATCACACGGCTTGCCAAGGCCATGCCTCATCGATTCCTCGATGATTACGATTTAAGTGTGTACGTCGATTCGAATGTAAAACCACAGAGCAGCTGGCTTTCAAACATTGTCAACTTAATGGGTCCCAAAGTTATAGGTTTGTTTTCGAGAGGGTACTTGCTGGAACACGAGTTTGCGAAAGTTGCGCAACGCCGGTACGACGACCTCGTGACTCTTGAACGGCAATATGCAACCTACAAATACCTTTCTGGCTCAGTCCTGACGAGAGAGGTTCAGTGGGGAGGTCTCATTGTTCGTCGGCACCTTGATGACGATTGCAAGCGTTTCGGAGAGAGATGGTGGGAAAATATCGTTCGTTTTTCGCGCAGAGACCAGCTCTCATTGCCGCTCGCACTTGAGGAAATTGCAGCAGAGCGACGGGTTATCTGGGCCGAGGAGTTCAACGGAATATTGGACATTTTGCCGAAGCCAGCGAAATCCGTCGAGTACCTGTTCGGTGAACCTTATGAGAAATTGGTGCCCCGATCGTTTTTTTCGAGAGAAGCTCACCTAGAACGAGAGGTTACTCAACTTCGACGTATCCTAAAGTCCAAACTAATCAGCCAGATCCGCGGAAATCATTAGAGGCCATCTCGAGCATGGTGAGCTCCTTCTGGGGCCTGAAACGCCTCAACTAACTAAGCCTCAAACCTACACAAAGCAAACGCCGTGCGTTGAAAGCTTCAGCGGTTGGGCCTGACACAGGTTTTCCTCCGCCCCGAGAAATCACCTAATGTCAGTCAAAGCCACAATCTGCTCGAGCACTGCCGTTTCAACTTGGAGTCTCGAGTTCCGCAAATTTGCGGCAACCAAGACATAATCCAGGCAAAGGATTTTGCACAACCGTTCGATATGAAAATGAAAAATATCAGGTCCATCAATTTCTACAACTTGTGTTCCTGGTTCAGATGCAACCAAAGAGGCGAAAGCCGACCCATGTGTGCCTACAACTAAACGAGCGTTTCGGACAGCGCTAAACTGCTCAACAACTGGCATGCTCGCCGGCTCAATAACGCTCGCAGTAGGTCTCGACTCAAAAAAACTGATTATGTTCGGAGCGGGCAATCTTCCCGTCGTTGAAGAGCGGTCTGTCCTCAGGAGAAAAAGCTCATTCCCTCCCGTCCAGAGGGATGCAACATCCTTCAGGGAGAGCAGGTGCTGGTTGGCCCTTAATAGAGGCGCAGAAGCCGGGTATACGCCCCACATGCTTCTCTTCAAGACTGTCTTGATTGATATGTCTTCATGGGTAAGCTCGACGGGCTCCTCGAATGAAAAAGCCGAAATAACATCCATCTGCCAGTCAGAAAAAACTGGCACGACAACTTTCCATTCTTCCGAATACTGAAGAACAAGAGGAAGTAATTCTGTAACAAAATGAAAGTATGATTTTGTTGGCTCCGAAATCCCGAGCAACGGTGCACCTTCTTTTCCAATAGACACCATTCTTGGCGCGAACTTCAATTCATCTTTCCGGAGAGGACTGATTGTGAATTCTGTCTCCGGAATCTGACGGGACAGAAATAATCCAACAGGCATGAGGTCATTCGTAAGATTTGAGCTGGGCCAGATTCTGGATGACAACTCATCTACCGGGTCTTCCCGAACTCTGAGGAGCTTGGTCCCCCAAAGACAAAAACTGCGAACTCTAATGAATGGTCGATAAAAAGCGCGAGGTATCACAAACGCTGCTCGACTCGGAGCAAGACCCTGAAAGTCATGGACAAGTTCGATACGAAGTAAGAATGAAGCCGCCCGAATCATGGCCAATAAAATTTTGGCGAGGAGTGGGTTGCTCCAAATTGAAGCCTGCTCGGACGTTACCTTCACCTAAAGATCTCACTTTCAATCAGAAACCAAATTGGTTGTCGCAGCAGAAGTGTCACGAGATACAGCTATCAATAGACTAGGACGTGTGACGAACTCGCGCGAAGACACCATTCCGACCGAAAACGTAGAGAGCTTGCGCCCTCGGATAATCGCCGAAATCGGGGTGAATCACGAGGGCTCTTTAGATCGGGCAAAGAAACTGATTGAACTCGCCTCCTCCGCAGGAGCCAACGTCTGCAAGTTTCAAACCTATTCGGCAGACAGTCTCGCGGCTAAGGAAGCGTCCCCTGCCTATTGGGACACGTCAAAAGAACCTACGCGGTCTCAGTACGACTTGTTCTCAAAGCTCGGGACATTTAAGGATAGTGATTACATCTCGATTGCGACCCACTGCGCGAATGTGGGCGTGGAGTTCATGTCCACACCCTTCGATGACGAGGCAGCCGAGTTTCTGAATCCATATGTATCGGAGTTCAAGATTGCCTCTGCCGATGTCACAAATATCCCCCTGATCGAAAAAGTGTTGAGTTTCGGCAAGCCGGTCATTTTCTCGACCGGAGCGGCCTCGCTGGAGGAAATTGATGAAACCGCGAGACTTGTGGCTCATCACAGTAATTCCGTGACTTTCATGCATTGTGTCCTCAACTACCCGACAAAACTCGCAGACGCCAATATGAGCTGTATACGAACGCTTCGATCTCGCCTCGACCGCCGGTTTCGCATTGGGTATTCCGACCACGTCGCGCCAGATCAAACTGGCCGGATGGAGAGCTTGGAAGCTGCCTATTTTTTAGGAGCGACCGTGATTGAGAAGCACTTCACCGACGACAAGTCAGCTCGAGGAAATGACCATTACCACGCCATGGATTTCGACGACCTAAAGAGGTTTGTTATCTGGATTGAGCGTGCGTCAGAAATGATGGGCACCGGAGAGCCAAACCTAGAGATCCAGAAGGTCGCTCGGGAAAACGCTCGCAGGCGAATTTTTTATCGGTCAGACCTTCCTGCAGGACACGTTCTCCGGCAGCAGGACCTAATCCCTTTGAGGGCGAACATCGGTATTGAAGTGTCGATGTGGAAAGAGACGGTCGGGACTCGACTGAAGTCTGAAGTGCTCAACGGCTCCCCAGCTCTATGGGATCAGCTAAGTAAGAATTGACCCAACCCGACGTTCACCAATATATCTCTGACTACCCGCGAGTTAGACCGCTTAGCTCGGTAGGCTGCAGTTTCTGACATCCGTTTCTGGTTTCCGGAGTCATCTAACATGAAGCTCTCGATGACTTTCGACATCGCGGACGGTGACATATTGTACCCACTCCCTCCCAGCACCGAGCCTGTCACTTTTCCAACATGCACGTGGCCCTCCTCTTTGGTGTTCTGTGAAAACGCCAGTGTGGGCACCCCTGCCGCAGCGAGTTCAAAAACTGTTCGCCCCATAGACGAAATTGCCAGTCGGTGACGGCTCATCAAGAGTGCCATGTTGGTTACATTCCGGTGTATCTCGATATCAAAACTAGGATTCTCGACGTCCGGGGCACTCGAGCCAAGTCCGAGCACGACAGTGACCTGGCCGGTGAACCGAATTTCATTGAGCGCCTTCAATGTCTTCCCAGTTAGTCCTGCAGGATCAGTACCGCCAAAGGTCAGGAGCAGATGCTGAGGCCTTTCATTCGTGCTGGCAAGTGACCGAAACAACTCGAATGGCGGCCCGAGAATTGCACTCTCGGGCCCGGCGATAACTCGAGGTGGCGCATTACTGGGAGGCTTCGTAAGGTCGTAAACACCGAGGTCACAAAGATGCGCTCCCCCACCTTCATTCTCAAAGGTCACGATTTTTGCGGAAGGGCATGATGCGCGAATTTCAGAAATAGTGACAACGTCCGTGTCAAGAACGTCGACGAAGATCAGGTCAGGACAAAAACTCTTAATTGTCTTCGCCATGCTGTCTTCACTGGGAAACGAAACCATCTTGAATGGTGTCTGTCGAACAATCTGCTCCACGAGTGGGGACGCATCTGAAGCTAAGAAAAGAACCTCATGGCGCGAAAGCTCATAGGCAACAGCTAGACATCGATAGAGGTGGCCCATCCCTAATGACTGGTTTGCCTCAACTCGAAACAACACCTTCCCTCTAGTCAGCCAATGCTGAGCTTCATACAACTGACCAAACGAATCGATGTCAATTGCCTCTCGCTCCTCAACTACCACGAGCCCAATCGGGTCCAATATTCGGGTCCCGGATGAAGCCAGGTCACCGAGCCGAACTCCGATAATGCCTCCAGTTTCGCGATAATCCAGCGGCAGTAGCTGTCGATTCTTACGCTCCTCGAATCGAGGAATTGGGACCCCATCTTCTGAGTCCATACCCCACCTGAGATGGGGGTCATTCGCGACTGTGATTACACTTCTCTTTCCGGCCTCAATCTGTCTTATCGCAGAGCGGATGCTTGGTGCGCTGGTGAGGGGGGAAGTTGGCTGCAAGGTTAGGACTACATCGGAGTTCACTGCGCCTAGGGCATGCAACCTGCCAACGTTGCGATAAATTTTTTGATCAAGAGTTTCGTGTGGCCCGGAGGGGGTGTCCTCCGAAATGACTTGAACGAGGTGTAACCGGGCGAATTCGGCAATCTCTGACGAATCAGTAATCACAACAATACGTCCGGAACACAAGACTTGTTTTGCCGTTTCGATGACGTGTTGAATTAGAGGTTTTCCCGCACAGGAGATCAGATTCTTTCGGGGTATACCAATTGAACCCCCTCGTGCTGGAACCACAGCCCACACTCCTGGAGGGTGCTCACAGTTGTCTTCTTCCTCACAAGTCCGCTCAGACGTGACCGCCATAGCTACGGCCCTTCTAAAAAACCTTGGAGAATAATTCGAATCGAACGTTCCTCAAGGTCAGGAAAGAGTTCCGGCAATGGGGCAAATTTCTCAGAAAAATCCCCAATATCCACATTTGAAGTCGTGGGTACACACTGGGCAACAAAGTCGGAAAGCCACTGTTCTATATCCGCTTCACTCGGAACCACATAATCATCTGTTGAAATTGCTTTGAAATCGTGAACTTTTGTGGTTCCGGGGAACCCCGCCCACCACGGATTCCCAAAGTAGTAGGAGGGCTTTCCTTGCAGGGCGGCTTCAAGGCAGATTGTTCCGGTAGCGCTTATAACTGCGCGAGAGGTACGGACCAAAGATTTGGTGGAGGCGGTCGAGGGAACAAGCTGAATATTTTCAACCTGCATCAGCGTTCGATAGAACTGAAGACTTCGCGAAGCGTATCCGCGTCTCCCGGGCACAAATTGGGTCTCATGTTCTTTGACCAAAAGGGTGTGTCCAGGTTTTAGGTTCGCCGCGATTTGCAACGCAACATCGAACTGCGACTCATGTGGGAGGGCTTCGGGGAAGAAAGTCCTCTCCGGCTCATGGGTGAGAGCAAAGAAAACATAGTCACGGGGAAGAATGAGCCCTGCGGAATTGATTGAAAGCCGTGCTTTCAGAAAATCCCTTCTCAATCGCCACTCCAGGAAAACCGCAAGCAGCTGTTCGACAAGTCCCCACTTATTGAGACCAGAAAAACTAATGGCATTTCGCCCCAACATCTTCTGGCGAACCGAAGCAAGAATCCTTGAAAAGGAGGGAGGCCGTGCATCAAGCTTCCTAATTTCTGGCCCCTGATACTTGGCGACCCAGCCCGCGTTACTCTCTCTTAGATTGTTGACAAGTGTTTTCCCTTGACCGATTGCATATCTGAAGAATTCTGAGGCCTCGTTGGAACCGTCGAAGTTCCAGATAGCTGGATCAGGCGAAACACAACTATCTAGAGCGTTTTTTGGAATCGCTAGGCCAGCCCAGGGAACTGGTTGAAGAAACATGACCTTGAGCCCAAGAGATTTCGCAACCCAATAGAGCATGTAGTCACGGGAGACATGGGGGGTGATGTCAAAAAATAGGTGTGTGACACGATTACGCGAGAGGAGCGACAGGATTTCAAGAAGTGACTGCTGAAAGTAGACCTCCCGATCGACAAGTCGAAAAGTTCCAGAGGAGTCATGCCGATTCAGGCTCGCAATTACCTGCTTCTTGACATCAACAAACCCTGGTGAGTTAACGATTGTTGAGTAATGGGACACCACGTCATCCCCATAGGGCGACTCCATTGGTCGAGGCCATTCACCAAGACCCCTGACCTGGAATTCAGCTGACGGTAACACCTCTGTGGTGACAAGACGTTGGGATTCTTGAGCAACGACAACGGCAACTGAGAGCCAGCGCTGCCTTTCGAGGAAGCCAAGTGCCCTCACGATCGACGAAGGAGCATCAAGCTTGCGCATCGTGGATAGCAACAACCGCACTTCAGCTCGGGATTCTGCCAATTAACTTACCTCTGTTGTTCGCCCGCACAACTTCTTTTCACCAAGGGTGGGTGGCACCTAGGCTATCGGAATGAGCACACTCGCGGATGTCGCAAAACTGGCTGGGGTGTCGAAGTCAACGGCGTCGAGAGCCCTGTCTGGGCGCGGCTCAGTTTCCTTGAGGACGCAAGAAAGAGTCTCTGCTGCGGCCGAAGAGCTGGGTTTTGTCCCCTCCAGTGCCGCCGAAAGTCTCGCAACAGGACGCTCTCGCAACATCGCGGTGGTAACTCCGTTCATTAACCGCTGGTTTTATGCAGAAGTCATCGACGGGGTTGAGTCAGCACTCATTGGAGCCGGCTATGACCTCACCCTGTATCGACTCACTAATGACAAAGACCAACGCAAAGCCTTGTTTGATTACTTCCTCGTAAGAAAAGGGGTAGACGCGGTCATCGCTCTGACCCTTTTCGTCAGTGATGACGAGGTTCAGAGGCTTCGAAGGTTGGGTAAACCCATCGTCGGAATCGGAGGTCAAATCCCAGGAATCCCAACCTTTTCCATCGATGACGCGAGGACCGCTAAACGGGCCACAGAACATCTTCTCGAGTTAGGTCACACCAGACTCATCCACATTGGTGGAGACCAGCAGAAACAGCTCGACTTTGAGGTTCATTCGAATCGTCTGACAGGGTTTCGCGAAGCCCTGAGGGAGGCCAACTTGAGCCACCCCGATGATTTTGTGGCAGATGATTTTGACATTGGAGGTGGTTATCGAGGCGCACTGAAGGCTCTTAGTGATCCCTCGTCTCGCCCCACGGCGATTGTCGCGGGCTCTGACGAAATCGCGATTGGAGTGATCACAGCCGCTCGGGAACTCGGAATCCGCATCCCAGAGGACCTCTCCATCATTGGAATCGACGGTCATCCACTCGGTGAAACGTTAGGTCTCACGACCATGAACCAGCACCCCTCCCGGCAAGGAAGCATGGCTGTGTCCGAAGCCTTGGCACAATTGGGAGGAGCGTGGGATGAGTCGGACGACTCCCATCTCGAGTTGCAAGTAGACCTGAAAATCCGAACAAGCACAGCTCCTCCGAAGGAGACCACATGACGACAGCCTTAATTTGTGGGATTAGCGGTCAGACTGGTGCTTATTTGGCCCAAAAGTTGCTCCAGAAGGGTTACCGCGTTGTCGGATCGTCGAGGGACCACAGCGAAGCCAATCTGTGGCGGCTCAAACGATTGGCAATCGACAGTGACACCGAGATCGTCTCGCTATCCCTTCATGACACCGTAGCAATCCGAAAAATACTGGCGAAATATCAGCCTGACGAGATTTACTACCTCGCGGGTCCCAGCAGCGTTGCCGCGTCATTCAGAGAACCCATGGTCTTTATGGACCAGATCTTCCAGCCGGTTGTTTCCTTCCTGGAAGTTCTCAAGGACACCGAATCGTCCGCACATTTCTTTAATGCCGCCAGCACCGACTGCTTTGGAAACCAAGAAGGCGTCGTTTTGGATGAGAACTCTGCTCTGCAACCACTGAGTCCCTATGCAGTGGCAAAGTCAGCAACATTTTGGACCGTCAAAAACTACCGTGACTCTTTCGGAGTGAAAGCCTCTAACGGAATACTGACCAATCACGAGTCGCCTCTGCGCGGTCCCGACTTTGTCACACAGAAAATCATCACAGGTTTACTCGACATTGCAGAGGGAAAGAAGCGCACTCTCTCACTGGGTTCGACATCAATTGCGCGAGACTGGCTATGGGCCGGTGACGTGGCAAACGCAGTTTCTGCTATCACCAGTGCATCCCAACCCGGAGATTACGTCGTGGCTTCAGGACATAGCTCGACACTTCGCGAGTTCGTGTCCCTAGCCTGCGACAAGCTAGCGCTGAACCTCGAGGAGGTAACCACCCAGGATCAATCTCTGTTCCGACCCTCCGACATCGAGAGCATCCTGCTAAACCCTCAGAGGGCTGAAAAAGAACTTGGCTGGAAAGCACACTACGACCTTGACTCCATCGTCGATGCACTTCTGTCAGGGAATGTTGGGCCGACCCTTCCCAGCACAACTGCAAGTTAACGACTGTGGGCGCCCACCGAGGTGGACGCCCACAAGATTCTCAAGGTGACTACTTGAGGGTGACGGTCCCGCCAGCCTCTTCGAGAGCAGCCTTCGCCTTCTCAGCGGTCTCCTTGTTGGCTCCTTCGAGCACAACACCGGGAGCGCCGTCAACGAGTGCCTTTGCCTCACCGAGACCAAGGTTGGTGAGTGCGCGCACCTCCTTGATGACCTGGATCTTCTTGTCGCCAGCGGCTTCGAGAACGACGTCAAAAGAGTCCTTCTCCTCAGCGGCCTCGCCAGCGTCGCCGCCACCGGCAGGTGCAGCACCTGCAGCAGCAACAGCAACGGGGGCTGCTGCGGTAACTTCGAATACCTCTTCGAACTTCTTCACGAACTCGCTGAGTTCGATGAGTGAAAGCTCCTTGAAGCCTTCAATCAGCTCATCGGTTGAGAGCTTGGCCATGATTTCTCCTTAGTTTTTCTTGGTCGAGTGAATACCGCTGGGACTATCCAGCGGACTCTTGCTTCTGGCGAAGGGCGTCGACGGTGCGAGCGGCCTGCGCCAAGGGGGCAGTGAACATGTATGCAGCGCCAAACAGCGAAGCCTTGAAGGCACCTGCGAGCTTTGCGAGCAGGACCTCTCGGGTTTCGAGGTTTGCCAGTTGCATAACTTCTGCTGGGGAAATGGGGGCGCCATCGAAGTAGCCACCCTTGATCACCAGCGCGGGGTTGTCCTTGGCAAAGTTACGCAGGCTCTTCGCAACATTGACGGCGTCGCCGTGCACGAATGCAATAGCAGAGGGGCCAATCAGCATGCCATCGAACGCGTCGATGCCTGCCTCTTTGGCCGCAATCTTGGTCAGCGTATTCTTCACCACGGCATAGGTAGCGTCGGCCTGGATGCCTCGACGCAGCTCTTTCAGCTGCGCGACACTCAGTCCGCGATACTCAGTAAGCACAATGGCCGTTGAGGTACGGAAGTGTTCCGTAAGCTCGGCGACCGTTGCTTCCTTTTTCGCCATGATGCTCCTTAGTACGGATGATGTGAATGCCTCGACCACCAGACATGAAAAAACTCCGGCGCGGGCGCACGGAGCGGGAAATCCTGTGGGATTTTCAACTGTCATACACCTGCGCAGGTCCTCAAGATTACTCTTGATGCTTCGGTGTCAGGAAAAAGCTCCCACCACGACCGGCGGTCTTCGGTATGACCTAGTGTAGTTGAAAACGGCCCAAAGCAAAATCAGCCTTCAGAGGTTCCGGATCCGGATAAGTAGTTGCCAATGGCAGTATTTTTGATGTGGTTGGCTTACGGTACTTCCCGTCGGATTGCCGCTGGGCTCCGTCTATAGATTGGATTGAGAAGATGTTAGGAGGCTTGGATAAGGCTCAAATTTGCACCAAAAGCCGAAGGCTTCGGGTTGGAGTCTTCGGCGCAGAGGGAATCGGCTGGTCGGTGGATTCGGATCATGAACTTTCTGTGAGTGCTGTCCGGGCGTCCTCCAGTCTCACCTTCAGAAAAAGACCTGGAGCAAGCGACGTCGAGTTCTACGTTTGGTCTCCCCGCAGATATCGGGATCAACTTAGGCAAAGCAGCGCAAGGGGCGTTGCAACAGTCGTCTGCATCACAAACGACGTCGCAATCGCACGTCCTGGGGTCGAGGAACTCGCTCCAGACGTCGACCTTTGGGCTTGCGCAAACCACCGCCAAATGGACATGATTCGAGAGCTTGGCTTAGAGGCTTACCATCACCCATACCCGATTGCGTCCGAAAACTTCCATCCAATCGACAGCTCAAGAGAGTCCCTGGCAAATGAACTAGGCATCAATCTCAAACCTCACTTGGGCAAGAAAATAATTGTTAATTATCAGCGCGATTCGATGGCAGCGTCACTCACGAATCCAAATGGCACAAGGATCCCGTCTTCTTGTTGCGCATACTTGAAAGCCTCAGCCAAGACGACCATCTAATAATTTTGGCCGGCCCTCGTAGGCATTGGATTAGTCGTCAACTTCGTTTGAGAAATATTCCATACCTTTTCGCGGGGGCGGATCCGTCGGACAGAGTCGACGATGATTTACACGAAAACAAACTAACTCCCGAACGATTGAACATGCTCCTCAACCTTGCACATTTCACGATTTGTACCTCTGTGTCTGAAGGGGGACCAAAACAGTTAGTCGAGAGTTTGCTTGCAGGAACTCCCGCTCTCTCCACGCCGGTTGGTTGGGCGCCGGATTTTGTCGAGCCTCAGTACTTGTTCGAGTCCGTTTCGGAAGCTCTCAATTTGTTTTCAACTAATTCCGGTGCAACCGATTATGAGTATCGAGAAAACTTCGTTATCAATAACCATGAAAAACTTGAGGTTCTATCCCAATCTCATCTGAAGTACCGCTTCGAGCAAATGTCCCAGATTGCCTTATCTTTACGCAAAACTCGGTTGGCAAGATTGGGTACGGGATCGGCGTAAAAAGGGCATGGTTCAAGTGCGAGGAGGAATCCCTGGGGCAAGAGGTGGTCTTATCTTGATCCTATGCTCTAAGCCGGATTGCCCCGGACACCAAAGTCCGAAATTCGAACCGGCTGCCTCAACCGGAGCAGACGGCGGTTCCTACTGCGCTCCAAAATTCGATATTTTAGCCGATTCACGGTCAAGGATCTGCCTTGCCCCGTTGAGGAAAAATCTTCCCGCGCAAGAATTTCCAGCTCGGATTCAACTATTTTTACCTTCCTTAATGCTCTTACGGTGAAGTCTTTTGCATTCTTGCCGTAATGGCCCGAAAGGCGCTCGTCGTAGCCTCCTATCTCCCAAAAGTCCGATCGAGAAAGGAAGAATGAATCCCCATGTCTTTTCATTTCTGAGCCGTGCATATTACGCCGTCTAAACGTAAGGATTTCGCCACGGTTCCAGACTCTTCCAATTAATCCCCCAATTGTTGACTCGGGAAAGACGTGATCAATATCGGTACGAAGGCAAAAATCTGTGGAGGCAACTGCCATACCCCAATTTCGCGCCCCCGGAATGTTCCATCTAACCTCCGAAAGAATTTCGACGAGTCTGCACGAAAACTCTGTCTCCCGAATCACTTCTCGGGCAGGAAAGACTGCGGAACAATCATCGACAATTACAAACTCGAGATTGTACCGACTTGCGAAAGCCATGTAATGATTAATTTGCCATCTCAAGGCATCTGGCTGATTGAAATAGGACAGCACAATCGTAACTCCTGGCGTGTAGGGAGCGTGTCCTCGATTCATGAAAACCTTCTGTTCCGAAAGAGGAAAGTCCCCCGACCCAAAAAGCAGTCCACCAATTCAAAATCGACAGATGAAAGCTGGTTCACAACTTCGGGCGCAGTAATTTCTCCATTTCTTTCAGGTCCCGCATCTACAGCCACAAACAAAGCCCTCTGAATTGTTCTTATCCCCCCACGAATTACCTCGGGCTCACTACCTTCCGCTTCAATCTTAATAAGAGCAATTGAGTCCACCCACGTGTAAGAATCCATCAAGACGTCGAGCGTTGTTACTTCTACACTTATCTGGGTTGTATGTCCTTCCACCGGCATGAGACTGGAATCAGCAGTGTCGTCTTTTGTAAAGAAGGTTGCATGCCCAGAGAAATCTGAGAGCGCAAGCGGCTCAAGAGCAATCTTTGCAGTGCCATTATCGATCCCAACCATGTTTCTTGACAACGCCTCGAAAACTCTCGGATCCGGCTCCACAGCAAGATAATTACAATCTCTCCTAACCGCTTCGTACCCAAAAAGTCCAACATTTGCACCAACATCAATAACTAGGCTTCCCACCGGCCATTGACTAGAGTCGATTCGATATTCTGATAAGAGTCTTATTGTCGCGGCTTCAACTCCTGAGTAATATGCGGAAAGCCTTTGTTGAGCGGGTACAAACCAACCCGATCCAGATCGGCCTTCGTAGACTTCGAAAAAACCATCCCCTGCAGGCTTCCCAAATCTGCCCAGCCTCGAAGGAGAGGCCAATGAGATTATGGATCGAAGATACCGCCCAATTTTCTTTCGGTTTCGATAAATATTCATCGAGGCCTGTGGCAAATCTCGCTCATCATAATTACCTTGAGCCTACTGAAGTTTGCGTGTCGACGTAAGAGGGTCATGTGATTGTCGGGACTGACACGATCGCGTTTCTCTGGCCCGAACCCTTGTAATCTGAAGCTCTTGTTTCAAGAACTGGTTTAACTA
>Ga0255756_1003131_pt1 | contig 16956 bp, 2 predicted proteins | sample 011ome_20_FD_179956 | JGI IMG/M metagenome (GOLD analysis project Ga0255756, IMG submission 179956) | Coastal salt marsh microbial communities from the Groves Creek Marsh, Skidaway Island, Georgia - 011509CT metaG (version 2) | ecosystem: Environmental > Aquatic > Marine > Intertidal zone > Salt...
AGCAGGAACCACCGCATTGGACGTTGATACCCAACCTGTGGTGGCCATAAAATTCATCCAGTCTCCCAGACTAACGATTAACCTTGTATCAGCCGGTGCAGCAACCGCAAAGGTCAGCGACTATTCAGAACGCATTTAATCGCTAGGCAGCGCACCATTTTCAATGGTGGTCGCGGGGACATTAAGTACAGCGCTTGCCATTGCTATATTGAAGATGCTGCGAGCTATGTTGATCTCAAACAGTAATCCTTAGCGCTACGCTCCGGTTCAAAGATATTGATTGGGATGAAACCCGCACCAAGACGGACCTGCTCAGCAGAGTCCTTGATAATCGTTTCATCCCAGTGACGGTTAACTATGAGGTCTCGGCCTGAGCCCCTTGGTCCTTTGGGCATCGTTAATATAAGCGCCAGCAACGACCTCAGTTGTTTCGTCAGCAGCTCCTTCGTTATCAGCCCCTTCCTCTATCTTTCTGCCATCGGTATCGGCGTCAGGTTCGGGCAAATTTGGGTCAGCGCTTTCAATCAATGTCACTGGCCCCTCATCAGCAGTCGCTGCTGGATTATCCGTGGCTTCGGCACCAATCTCGATGCGACTGACACCGAAATTATAAACAATCGATGGCTCAAGAGCCTTTCTCGCAAAGGCACCTTGATTGTCGAAGGGGACTGACGCTGCCACTCTATCATTGGCACCAAGCGCGCTGACAACCGTGGACTCCGCGCGACTAACCACAGTAGCCTCAACCAAGTCAGTCGTTGATGGCGTCGCATTGAGCACGAAGTTCTGAGCAGAATCAAAGGCGGGAGCGTTGGCAACGTTTATGCTGTCAGTATTACCCAGGCGAATGTTGAGTGTATTATTGTCTGCAGCCACGTTGACACCAGGTGCACTCGAGGAAGCATTCGCAAGACTGACGACGACATCCTCTTCCGTCATAAGACCGACAACAACGCCATCATTGGCACCAAGCGCGCTAGCAGCCGTCGACTCCGCTCCACCAAGCGCAGTAGCCTCAACTCCGTCAGTCGCTGATGCCGTCACATTGAGGACAGGGCGCTGATAAAAATCAAAGGGAGAAGAATTCATCAAGTTGATGTAATCCGCATTACTCAGGCTATTATTGAGCGCATTAACGCGCTGATAAAAATCAAAGGCCGAAGAATTCAAAAATTTGATATAGTCAGTTTCGCTCAGGTTAATACTGAGTGCATTATTGTCTCCAGGCAAGCTCACACGCGGCGCAGTCCTGGCGGCATTGGCAAGACTAACGACAACAGTCTCTTCCGTAATAAGACCGGCAACAATATAATCTTTAATGGCGTCGTACGGCGAGCTTGAACCACCGACATCATTTAAAGCCTCTGTATATCTACCTGATTCAAGCAGACCATTGCTGCCTATCAGCAAGACACCCAGATCGAGATCGATTGCGCCGGTGTGGGTATTGGCGCCCGTCAACGTAAGAACGCTATTAGCCGTATCCTTTAAAAGCAAACCTGAGCCACTGATCACACCGGAAAGCCGCTGGGATGCCGTTGATGCATACTGAAAAGTCGCGCCACTGCCAATATCTAGCGCGCCAACATAGGCACCTGGAGCGAGGCGCCCATTAGCTCCAATCGAGAGCACGCCCATTCCAATATCAATGTCGCCACTATATAAATTAGCACCGGTCAAAGTGATCTTAGCGTTAGATGTATCTTTCACCAATAAACCGGAGCCACTCACCACCCCGGACAAGGTCTGGTCGACGCTGGATGCATATTGAAAGACCGAACCGCTATTGATCACTACGGCGCCGGCGTAGCTACCCAAGCCGAGCTGCCCTGCATTGGCGATCAATAGTCGACCCACATCAAGTTCGATTGCGCCTGAGTGAGTGTTTGCACCCGTTAAAGTGAGTGTGCTGCCGGCTGTGTCTTTCAGCAATAAACCCGCGCCGCTAATCACGCCCGAGACGGTTTGTGACGCGCTGGATCCATATTGAAAGATCGACCCGCTGTTTATATCCAAACCGCCAGCATAGAAACCGGAACCGAGCTGCCCAGCGCCGCCAATGACCAGCCGACCCGCATCAAGATCAATCGCGCCATTAAACTTATTCAAACCCGTCAGCGTCAGCGTGCTGTTAGCCGTATCTTTCAACAATAATCCAGCACCTCTAATCACGCCCGAAAGCGTTTGGTCCGCGCTGGATCCGTAATGGAAAGTCGAACCGCTGGCAATGCCTATCAGCCCCCCATGACTACCCGAGCCAAGCTGCCCGATGCCATCGACAACAACACGCCCCTTATCTAGGTTAATGCCGCCGCTAAAGGTATTCACAGCCGTTAGAATCAGGTCGCTGGCAGTGGTATTTTTCAATATGACGCCCCCGCCACTAATCACGCCTGCTAGCGTCTGATCAGCACTTGATGCGTACCTGAAGAAAGCACCATTATTAATATCCAGCGCACCGGCGTAAAAACCCGACTGCAACTGACCCGCACCGGTAATATCCAACCGCCCCGTATCTAACTCAATGGGGCCGCTAAAGGTGTTGATACCCGTCAACGTCAACGTGCTATTGGCCGTGTCTTTCAACAATAGTCCTGAGCCATCGATCACACCTGACAGGGTTTGCGCAGCATCTGAGGCATATTGGAACGTCGTACCCGCGGCGATATCCATGGCACCCGTATAGGCACCGGATCCCAGTTGGCCACTGGCGCCGACCAACAGCACACCAGCGTCGAGATCAATATCACCAGCAAAGGTGTTCACACCGGTCAAGGTCAGCGTGCTGTCGGCGGTATCTTTGAGTAAGGTGCCTGCGCCGCTGATGACACCGGACAGGGTTTGCGCTGCATCTGAGGCATATTGGAACGTCGCGTTATTGGCGATATCCATCGCACCGGTGTAGGCACCGGATTCTAGCTGGCCACTGGCGCCGACCAACAGTACGCCAGCGTCGAGATCAATATCACCGTTGAAGGTGTTCACGCCGGTTAGTGTCAGCGTACTGTCGGCGGTGTCTTTCAGCAAGGTCCCCGCGCCGCTGATGACACCGGACAGGGTTTGCGCAGCATCTGAGGCATATTGGAAGGTCGCGCCATCGGCGATATCCATCGCACCGGTGTAGGCACCGGATTCCAGTTGGCCACTGGCGCCGACCAACAGCACACCAGCATCGAGATCAATATCACCCGTAAAGGTGTTCACGCCGGTCAAGCTCAGGGTACTGTCAGCCGTATCTTTCAGCAAGGTACCCGCACCGCTGATCACCCCAGACAGGGCTTGCTCAGCATCGGAGGCATATTGGAACGTCGCGTTACTGGCGATATCCATCGCACCGGTGTAGGCACCGGATTCCAGTTGGCCACTGGCGCCGAATAACAGTACGCCAGCGTCGAGATCAATATCACCGTTGAAGGTGTTCACGCCGGTTAGTGTCAGCGTACTGTCGGCGGTGTCTTTCAGCAAGGTCCCCGCGCCGCTGATGACACCGGACAGGGTTTGCGCAGCATCTGAGGCATATTGGAACGTCGTACCCGCGGCGATATCCATGGCACCCGTATAGGCACCGGATCCCAGTTGGCCACTGGCGCCGACCAACAGCACACCAGCGTCGAGATCAATATCACCAGCAAAGGTGTTCACACCGGTCAAGGTCAGCGTGCTGTCGGCGGTATCCTTGACTAGAGTACCCCCACCACTGAGCACACCCGACAGGATCTGCTCACCGCTGGAAGCATATTGGAACGTCGCGTTATTGGCGATATCTATAACCTGCGCGTAGTTACCTTGCCCCAGTGAGCCAGCATTGATTAACGCGAGTGAACCAGAATTTATATGGGTAGAACCGGAATAGGTATTTACTGCGTTAAGTGACAGCGTACCTGCTCCATTTTTAATCAGGTTCGCTGCACCGGCAATACTTGCAACCGAACCGTTAGTTGCCACCGTGATATCAACTGACTGAGTCGCTTCAACACCACTCAATGCCAGCGTGTTAGCCGACAAGTTAATGTGATCAAATCCAAGACCACCACCAATATCACCGGCGAATGTAATCGCCCCCTGCCCAGCCAAAACTGTTAGATCATGGACTGCCCCGCTGCTGGTGATTGCCCCAGAAACGTTGAGACTGCCACCCACGCTCCCCACTTCCGTAGTGATTAGCGTATTCGCCGCGGAATCTAAAACTAAATCGCCAAGATAAGTCTGATCATCACTCGTACTCACTGTACCCGCCAGTACCGTATCGCCGCGAACCAATAAGGTCGTCAAGCCACTTAGCGCACCGCCTGCATCGAAATTTCCATCGATCTCCAAGCTGGTTAAACTGCCGGTCAGGATTGAGCTAGTGTTAAGGGTGGTTGCTGTCACTAACGTATCCGACGCTAATGTCATTGCACCCATATAGGTTTGGAAACCGCTGCTGTAAAAACTGCCTGCCGAAAGCGTCAAGGCGTTATTAGTGACGGTAATGTTACCGGCATTCGCCAGATTACCGTCGCGATAATCAAGGGCTAGGTCGAGATCAAAACTCTCGCCTTCAGCGATTAACTCTAAAGACGATCTTTGAGTCAATGCATCTTGGAACTCAGCTCGGACCGCTGAGCCAAACGTTAAATCAAGATCAGCACTCAACAAGCTGTCGCTGAGCGCGTTGGTGCGGATAACGCTAAGGCCCTGCACCAAGCTGTCACTCAGATTGCCATTGTTTAATGTTAGGCTATCGCTGTATGACAAGCCAGCAACATCCGTGGAGCCATTAAGTGTTAACGTCGACCCCAGAAGTGTTGAGGCGAGCAGCGAGCGGGTTGTTACTGTCGCGGTGGCCACAGTGCCTGTCGTACCACCGGCAAACGTGAGTACCGGCCTTGAAGTATAGTAATCGCCAGCTGTGATCAAGTTAATATCATTGACTGTTCGAAAGGTCGCGCTCAAGGAATCTGTATCGATACTTGCCGTAGCGGTCGCACCGCTGCCGTTACCGGCGGTAAAACTAATATTGGTAATCATCTGGTTGGCGCCCAGAGTCACACTACCTAACGCGTTAAACCCAGCAGAATCCGCTAGCGTGAGAATCGGTACGCTGGTGTAACCACTGCCACCAGAATCCAGCGTAATACTCTCAATGGCACCCGGTACATTGGCGTCTGGCATCAAGGATCGAGACCCGACGATACTGTAGTAGCTGCCATCGGCTCCCGTTGATGCAGCGCCACCGTTCAACAACACACCATGGCTGTAATGGTTTACTTGCGCGGCAACCGCCACCTCGCCATTTGACAACGACGCGAGGCCCGAAATCGCATGGGGTGTTATTGGATAAAACACGCTCAAATAGGGGTATAGATCCGTACTGGTCGACCAGTTGAGTTGATTGAAATTACTTGGCAGCACACTTTTAAGCTCAATCGTTGCCTGCCCGACACTCGTACCACCGGCGCCGTCTTGCAACAGCCCAGAAGAGTCAGTATCGAAATAGACGGCACTCTGCGTGACCGGAAGAGTTGAGGTGTTAGCAAGGAAGGTCTGATTGACCACGCCCAAAGCACCACCGATTGATGTGGCTCCCGAACTGGAAGAAACAGCGCCTGTCGAGAAACCATTAGTTATCGTTCCGCGACCGGCATAGCCAACCAAACCGCCCACTTGCTGCGTGCCAGTGACTGATCCCATGGCATAGATATCAGTCAAAGCGCCAGTCTGAGCATCATCTAGATAGCCCGCAAAACCACCCACACCACCGCTAGTCCCTGCAGTAGAGGTACTGTATTGGGTCACCGCGCCTGTCGCGTAAGACTGGCCAATGGACCCGGAGCCAAACATCGAGCCAACAAAACCGCCTACCCTATAACTACCACTTACGGCACCTGCCGCACGCGAGGTCGTTATTGCGCCGTTGTCCAGGTAACCAACGAAGCCACCAACAAAGGTTGTAGCATCAGTAGACGAACCGACGACCAAACTATTTGAATAGGAGGAACTGATGGTACCTGCGTCCACGCGACCGGCGAATCCACCCACCGCGTTGGTGCCTGTGACACTACCAAAAGCCCCACTGGAACTGATAGTACCTGCGACTTTGCGACCCACGAAACCGCCTGTCGATGCTTGACCTTTGATACTGGCAGTGGCCGTCGAGTTACTGATAGCGCCTTGATTATAGCCGCTGAACCCACCGATAAATGAATGACCAAACACCCCAAAGCCACTGGTCTCATTCACCGTGCTGATCACCACTGTTGAGTCAGTAATCGTGCCGTTGGATTGCCCAACAAAACCACCCACATAGTTTTTAGCAGGAGTATAAACACTACCTGTAGAGGACGTGTTAGTGATGCGACCGGAATTCTGATAGCCGACAAAACCACCGACGTAATCGCCAATAGCGCTAACGTCACCATTGGTAAAGCTGTTAATGATACTGCCGGAGTTCTGATAGCCGACAAAACCACCCGTATAGGTGCTACCCACAACCGACCCGTTGGCGAAAGAATTTGAAATAGCGCCATTGATCCGACCCGCAAAACCACCAACCTGAGAGCCATTACTAGTGACCGCACCCGTGGCATAAGAATCTGATACGGTGCCACCGCCCTGCTGTTCACCAACAAAACCACCGACATAACTACTGCCTGAAACAGTGCCTGTGGCATAAGCATTGTCCGCCACTTGCAAGACACCCGCCAGACCACCGACATAGGAACTCGTGCTCGTCACATTACCCGTGGCATAGGAGTCATAGATCGCTCTGACATAACCGCCTAACCCGCCTGAATAAGCGTTATTGGTAGTGACATCACCTGTGGCGTATGAATCGTAGATAATCTGATGACTCAAACCAACCAGACCACCACTGTACGAGCTATTGGTCTCTACATCCGCTGTGGCATAGGAGTCATAGACATGATTGTCTGTATGCCCGACTAAACCACCGGTTTGATGTCCACCTTTGACAAGGCTGCCCGTCGCATGGGAATTCCTAATCACATTATTACTGTAGCCCACCAGCCCACCGACATAGGTACCGGCAAAATTCAAACCGCTACCATTGATATGACCGCTCACCTGACCACTGGCCGACGAGTCATAAATACCACTATCAGCCTGCCCGGCCAAACCACCGACGAAATTACTTTGACCAAAAATATCTGCTGTGGATACAGCATCTTGAATACGGCGCCCATACCCCGCGATACCACCAACGTAACTTCCACCACCCAGCACTTGGCCAGAAGCAATGACATTGCTCATGGTCGTATCTATTTGACCGACGATACCGCCGGTACGCTCACCACCTTTAATCAAACTGCCCGCATAACGACTATAGGTAATACCGGGGCTTGAGTAACCTGTAATACCCCCCGTATAGGTGCCAGAAAAATTGGTCGAGCCATTGGTGACCCAGCCGGTGACCGAGCCTGTCATCTCAGCATTGGTCAGCGAACCCGCAGCATGATAACCCACCAAACCGCCGATACGTTGCCCGGAACCCTCGACGGAACTACTGACCCAAGTACTGTAAGTCGGCGTCGCATCGACGACGGCCTCGCCTAACGCGCCCCTAAATTCGCCCACCAGACCGCCCACGTAGTTAAAGCCTTTGACTAAACCCACGCTGTGGCTACTGCTGTGCACACTGGAATTATTTTGATTCAGCCAGCCGACGAGGCCACCGGTTCGATAAATCGTATAGCCGCTCATGGCAATGCTTTCCACAGTACCCGTGGAACTACTGCCGCTCATGGCACCATACTCAATATAGCCGGCCAACCCGCCGACATTATTGCCACCTAAGACATGAGCAGAGGACGCCAGGTTAGATACTGTCAATGGGGTTGAAGCGCTACCCCAACCATAGCCCAACAATCCACCCACATTGCTGTAGCCATAGTTATTCTGTGTCCGCTCATCTTCGTTGGTGGCTAAGTTCGCATAAGCAATATTGCTGCCGGTCACTGACCCAGAACCACTGACTAAATTGAAGCCCCGTTGCCAGGTGGAACCAGCTGCTAGCCCTAAGTTCATCATGCCGGTGATCTCGCCGCTTAGCGTTAAACCACTGATGCTTGTATCGCTGGCGCTGTAATAGTGACCGACAAAGCCTAGGTTCGAGGTCAACTGATCCAACATTAAATTGCTGATGGAAACGCCATTGGTATCGAGCAAACCCGATACATAAGGGATGTAAAAACCATTGTCTGCAGCAAGATCAAAATCAGCTGTTAGCTTAAAGGACAAACTGGCTTGATCGGCAAAACCCAAATAGTCTTTAAGGTGCTGAATTGTTGACAGACTGTAAACTCCAGTGCCGTCTGCAGCACCAAAATAGATTTCTGGATTGCCCAAGCCATCGAGCGCGCCCCCATTAAACCACGTGGTATATTGGCCACTATAAAGGCCGCCCAAGGTCACGGTACCCGTCACATCCACCAGGGCACTTGGACTGGCCGTGGTAAAGGCGCTCAGCAATACACTGCCCATATCATAATGCGTGTTCGTGACGGTGGCACCGGGGGTGAGATAGCCAAGCACACCACCATAATTCGCCGCTGCGGTGACATCGCCACTGGCATAGCTATTCGCGACCACACCATAACTGGCCAGGCGCCCGATCAAGCCGCCGACATCATAGCGACCCGTCACATCGCCTGTGGCATATGAGTGCAGACTACCGCGACCTGTGGGTTGGGTCGTCACGCTATCGTCAAGCTTGCCTTCCATAAAACCAATCAGGCCACCGACAAAATCCTCACTAGCAGACACCCCTCCTGTTGAATAAGAACCCAAAACGACTGCAGATTTGTTATCCACGTGGCCGATCAACCCGCCTACATAGCCTTGTCCAGAGACAGTACCGGTTAAATAGCTTGAATCGGAAACTGTGCCGCTGACCTGCTTGCCTATCAACCCGCCCACGTATCGAAGGCGCCCGGTGACGTCACCAGACGCCTGCGTGTTGGTGACATGACTATTAGAGTAACCCAGCAAGCCACCGACCCAGGAAGAGCCGGTAACATCACCAATGGCCGTCACATCAGTGATCGAGCCTGTGGCTTGGTAACCAATCAGACCACCAACATAGTCATTCGCGCCGACAACATCACCAGAGGCCTGCGTATTGGTGACATTACTATTAGAGTAACCCAGCAAGCCACCGACCCGGGAAGAGCCGATAACATCACCAATGGCCGTCGCATTAGTGACCGAGCCAGTGGCTTGGTAACCAATCAGACCACCAACATAGTCATTCGCGCCGACAACATCACCTATAGCAGAAACATCAGCAATAGTTCCGTTTGCCTTGCCTACGAGCCCCCCCACATAGGCTGCACTTCCTTGAATAGAAAGATCACTATCGACCCCTTGCATCGCACCGGTTGTAACCAATCCGGCAAAACCACCGACATAATCCCCAACGCTGACCACTTGTGCATCCGCCGCAACAACACCTGCCGCTCTAACGGCACTCGCTGTAATCACTGGGCTATTGGTTATCATGCCTACAGCACCGCCCACTATTGTGTTGCCCAGCACGGTTCCTGCGAGAATCGTATGACTGTTCTCGATTCTGCCATCAAAAATTGAGCCCACTAGCGTGCCAACATAGTCTTCGGCATTAATGGCATAGCTAGTATCCGTTTGTCCTGAGTAAACGCTGGTGTTGACTGTCATATCTACCAGCAGACTCTTATAGGCGTGGCCGATGAAACCCACGCTGGAGGTGGGCCGGTTCCAGGAGAAATTATTTACCTCAAAGCCATTACCCAGCAATTCCGTCACACTCAAATAGGGCAGGTACGGTATTGAGGCAGCAGCCATATCAATATCGTTCGCCAACTTAAACTTAAAACCATTCGCTTGAAAGGCGCTACCTGACTCAATAAAACCTAACAGATTGCTCAAGTCAGACTGCCCACTGGGATTACCCCCTGCTTCATTGCTGTTATCAATGTAACTACTAATGGCGTAGTAGCCATTGGTATCAGGTGCAGAGAAATAATTTCCGATCGCCAAGGAGCGACTGGACAGGGTCTGACTGCTATTCACCCAGTCAGCATATTGTCCGGCGAACAGCCCCCCGATGCTCACGGTTTTAACGCCATTGATAAGGGAATTATCGATATCGTAGTAACTGTTGGCGATATAGGTATTGGGCATGATGTAGCCCACCAGACCACCATAATTGGTACCGGTGGCTGCGACAGAACCGCCAAAATAGCTGTCACTGATATAACCGGCGCCGTTGATACGCCCGGTTAAACCCGCAACAAAAGAGACGCCGGTGACGGCAGTGCCGCCGCTGGCCGCCACATAAGCCCGATTGATTGTCGCGGCGCTATCTGTGTGACCAATCAAGCCTCCGATATAGTTCGCCGTTCCTGATATCAGCGCTGTTGTAACGTAGGAGTCGCTGATCGTTACTGCACTACGGGCGTAGCCGACAAAGCCGCCTACATAACCGCCACCCGTACTTTGAATCAACGGCGTTGATACATAAGCGTCTTGAATCGTCAGGTTACCGGCGATCTCACCGATAAAGCCCGCCACGGAGTTGCCTGACGAACCCGTGACACTGGCGCCACTAAAATAGGAATTGTCGATCAACAACTGTGAATCGCTATAACCTGCCAGCCCACCGACACGATTTCGCCCGGATACAGCGCCACTAACATAGCTGTTCACAAAGCTAATATTTGGGGATAGCCAACCCACTAGGCCCCCGACCCTTTCCCCGCCGCCGCTAACATCGCCGGTCATATAAACATTATTCAGGTTGCCATTACGGTGGTGGCCCATCAAACCACCGACATAGACTCCCGTCGCAGAAACACTGCCGGTGACAAAGGAATTGGACACAGCACCGTCGTGCCCACCTACCAGCCCACCGACGTAGTTGATGCCACTTATCGCACCAGAAGAGCTCGAATTATTAATTGTTGTCGCGCCAGGCGTATATCCATACAAGCCACCTAGATAATTATTGGTGGCGGAGACATCCGTATTCAGGTTGTGGACGCCATCAGCGCTGATTCTCGAATGACCGATCAGACCGCCGACCATGTAGTAGCCTGAAACTGCGCTATCAACAACCCAACTGTTATTGAGGGTTCCTGAATCCGCATAACCCACCAAGGCACCAATAAAGTGTGGATTGCTATCTCCAGAGATCGAGGAGGCGTCTACAACCAATCCCGACAGTGACACTGTACTGTAGGCGCGACCGACAATCAGACCAGTATGATTTCGTCCGACGACGGATGAGTCAAGTACCCGCAGGTCACTCAGCTTCGCATTTCTAATTGATTGAAAAATACCTGACTCATCGCTGGTTTTTCGCAACACCAGATTGACTATCGTGTTGCCCAACCCGGTGAAGGTACCGGTAAATTGACCGGCCAAAACATTGCCATAATTCGAAATCGAGCTATCGCTATTGGTAATCACGTAAGACGCGGCATCAAGACTGTTTTTTAGTGCTATGTTACCTGATAGAGAGGCGCTGCTAAGCTCGGCCAAAGAGCCCACTAGGTTATAGTTTTTTAGATTGGCGACATTAGTACCATCTTGCGTGGTAAAGGTTTGACCTGTCGAGTTATCAAAACTAATGCCACCAAGAAAACCCGTAGCACTGACACCCAGATCATAGGTGCCTGTGCCACCGCTCGCAGCGTTCTGACTAGTCTGAATGGCAACACCGCCGCTACCACTGACTGTAATAGGCTCCAAAATAGAGACCGAGGTTTGCGCTGACAGCGTAAGAACGCCGCTCGTCATGGCAGTAATGCCAGGGCTTGCGCCATTGGGAATGGTAACAGTCCCAGCATAATAGCTCTGATTGTCGGTGACTACCAAGTTACCGGGCAGGTCGTTAAGCGTGATGTTAGCGGTATTGCCTGGGGCGCCAACTGTCAGATTTCCAATCACCGAGCCGTCATTCGCGCCCAAATTGAGATCGCCCAGACTGAAATCAGCAGAGAAACTCGTGGTCAAGGGGACAATCGCCAGAGAACCCAGACCGCTTATCCTTTCGGCAGAAGTTAACGTGGTGATATCAGCGACTTTCAACACCAAGGTACCAGCGGAGATAGATGTACTACCGACGACTGTGCCGACGTAGCGACTCGAGTCAGACAGTGTCAGCGATCCCAGACCTCGCTTCGTAATTGTCGACGTCGCGGTATCCAGTGGCGAACCATAGCTGACATCTTCGCCACCCGTATCAATATCAAACTGCACATGACCCGAAAGCGTACTGAAACGCGGACTATAGTCCGTTACATTCAGCGCTGAATGTCGCAGGCTACCGCCACTGAAACCGATGACACCTAACTCGCCAATCGCAGCGGCACTGCCCAAGGATAATGTTCCTGCTGCCAGCTCAGTACTACCCGAATAGAGGTTTTCGCCATTGAGGGTCAGTACACCACTGCCGCCTTGCACCAAATCACCGGTACCGCTGATCACACCACTAAAAGTGATGTCATCTGACCGATTGAATATGAGCGTTCCCGCATTGGCTATATCGCCCGTAATCGAACCGATCGTGCTGCCCGCGCCTAACTGCAATTCACCGGCGCTGATGGTTGTACCACCGGAATAGGTGTTCGTCCCGGTCAGCGTCGTGGTACCGACACCTTCTTGCACCAGATCACCGGCGCCACTGATCAATCCCTCCAGCGTGATGGCATCCGAGCGGTTGACGATGAGCGTTCCAGCATTGGCGATATCACCAATGATCGAGCCATTCGTGCTGCCCACGCCCAACTGTAATTCACCAGCACTGATGGTGGTGCCGCCCGTGAATATATTATCACCCGTCAAATTCAACGTACCGAGACCCGCCTGAACCAGGTCACCCGTACCACTGATCACGTCAGCAAAATTCACCGTATCGGCGCGATTAAAAGTCAGAGTCCCAGCGTTAGCGATGTCGCCAGTGATAGAACCGCTTGTGCCGCCATCGCCCAACCGCAATTCACCGGCGCTGATGGTTGTGCCACCGGTATAGGTATTAGTACCGGTTAGGGTCAAGCTGCCGGCACCCTGTTTGGTGATACTGACGTCATCGCCACCGGGCGCACCAATGGTACCGGCCACAACACCACCGACCGCGTTGTCTAACACCAGATTGAGTGTCGCATTAGCAGAAGATATTGCTGTAGCTGCATCCTGATTGATTTCATTATCGGCGATTAGCGTCAACGATCGATTGTTACTGCCTGTGTAAGCAATGTCGGCTTGTATATTTATATTACCGGCGGCGGAACCTGCGACGTTTTCATTCGTTGTGGTAATTGTCACATTACTGCTAGCCAGCGCCGTGAGTATGTCCTCAACCTGAATCACTGATTCATTTGAGCCACTAGTGGGTGTAAAAGTGCCAGCCGAATCCGCTGTCGTATTCAAGGTTGTTGATTGACTAATCACGATATCAGACGGATCGAGCAACCAAAGACCTGCATCACCGTTTTGCGCCTGCGTATCGACCCTAACGCCTGCGACGTCGAGATAGTGACCAGAGGTTTCAACCCTTCCACCTTGACCGGATATCACGCCCCCAGTCGCCAGCATCGTACCTGAGACTCGAGTTTCTGAGTGCTGATCAGCCACGTCAGACCAGAGCACAATCTCACCGCCATCACCGTTCACAGCGGCGGAAGCATCAAGCTGTACATCAGAACCCATCAAGACAGTTACCGCCGCCGGACTGTCATTGATTGTCTCGCCCTGCCAACCACCACCAATCGCAATATCACCCCCACCCAAGTCGCCAACCGCAGACAGCCTTGTACCATCCAGCAAGCTAATATCGGTGGCGCTCAAGTGAATTTCGCCGCCTATCAAAGCACCATTAACCTTCAATTCGGCGCCTGATAAATTTAATCTGTCGGCAATGATTTCGATCGACCCACCATTATCCGCGCTGCTACTTGCATCAAGCACGCCGGTATTTTGCAGACTGCCAGCCTCTAACCGAATCAGGCCGCCGACTTGCCGTGCGCTGCGCGCCTCAACAACCCCACTGTTGGTCACTACAGATGCCTGCAACTCAGCGGCATCGCGGGCACTGATAAAGACTGTGCCGTCTTCCGCACTAATCAAATGACGATTATCAACCAGCGCGTCTATAGCCGATTGCTCAACCACCACCGTCATGCCTGTCAGTGAATTCGTCAATGTAATCGCTTCACCTGCCGCCAAGATAATAGTGCCGAGCTTGGCGCGTATTACGCCTTCATTGATCACCTCTGGTGCTAACAGAGCGATTAAGCCGCCTTCAGTTGCGGTCAGACTCCCCTGATTGATAACAGCGCCCTGGCCATCTGTGAATACCTGGTTACCATTCAGATAGTTTTCGTCAGTGATTTTCATAGCGCCAGCGATCATGCCACCAACATCGACCTGCGCGTCACGACCAAAGATCACGCCGTTAGCATTCAGTAAAAAAACTTGCCCGTTGGCACTAATCTTTCCGAAGATTTGCGAAGGCGCTTGCGAGGCAACGCGATTGAGCACACTAGACGTCGCGCTGGGCTGCTGAAATTGCACCTCGGCGGCACTTCCCACATCAAAACTCTGCCAGTTAACCACCGCCCGATCGCTTGACTGTAACAACTTCATATTTGACCCGGACTGAGAAATACTAACCTGCCCTGCGGCCACCTGACCTCCCGTAGGCAATGTTGTGTCAGAAACAGGTTCTACAGCTAAGCTTTTTGAATAGGCTGCTACGCCCAAGCAAAGAAGCGTGACCACACCAACGTTAGAGGCGTGTCGACTCATAAATTCATCATCCAACTCAGCCAAACGCGATTTTCTATCAGAGTACCGTCGTTATCGTTGCCGCTAATATCGCTAGCGGCAGGATTGTCACCAATCCTGCGACCGAATGTCAGCTTAAATTCTGAGCGTTGGCCAAACCTGTGCCCTGCACTTACACCCCAACCTCGTAAGCTGTATTTATTGGGCACCGCCAAGCTCGAGCCTGCAGGCACTTTGTTTAAACGTATTTCTCCAAAATCATAGAAAGCGCTTACCTTAGTTTGCGGCGCTACCGTGGCCTCTATCTCAACGTTCAGCATGAAACCGTCATCACCTGCACCCTCTGAGCTCGGATGAGCACGCATACCCTGTGGTCCGCCCAACGAAAACTTTTGAGATGAATCAAGATTTTGTTTCGCGTACTGTCCCGCAAGGGAAACAATTAACGTGGTTAATTGACTTAGCGGCGTGATGTAAGAGGCTGACAAGTTCAGTTTTTCAAAATCACCCGCGCTTCGCAAACCCGAAGCATCTGCCAGTTGATTATCCAGATTCGCACTTAAATCAAGGTTGCCGGCACTCAGCGCTATGAGCCACTGAGCAATCCCTGCATTCGCGCCTGTTCCCAACCAATAACCATTCAATGAGAGCATTGATGCTTGTAGCGATTTTTCCGAGATCACAATCGCATTCGCTTCATTGACATAACGAGAAGCGCTATGTGCGAGCGCAAGACTCGCCATTGCTGTTTTTGAGCTCATCACAGGCCGTGATAGCCGTATTGTTAACGTTTTGGCTTCGCCTCGACTTTCCAAGGCGGCAAAACTGCCTATTAATTTGTAATCTAACTGCGAAGCGCCTAGGGACAGCCGCATTCCGGTATAGCCAACAGGAACGCTATAGTCGAGTCGACCGTAGTGAACAGCTTGGCTGGACATCAGGCTCATACGGACTTGATCTCCAGTACGACTTGGATTATTCGCATTAACATTCAGACTCAGACGCTCAGTACCCGTCGAGGCGTGCCCCCAATTATCGACCAAAAGGGAACCATCAAAGCGAGACTCCGGCAAGCTAGAAAGTAAAATATCGACATCGCCACGTTGCTCGCCAGACGCTAATGCGGCTTGTAGCTCTACACCGGGCAAGTCATTGAGCAGATACAACCCCTGATTCAGCTGGTCAAGGTTGAGCACCTTCGCGTTCTCCACATAGGCCGACAGCGTATTGATAACGCGCGCTGAGGAGATAGGGAATTGGTCCGTCGCTTCAATTTCGAGGCGCCCCAGGCGCGCCTCGATCACCTCGACAAAAACTCGACCGTCGACAATATCTTGCACCGGGAGTTGCGCTCTGGCTAACCAACCCTTGTCGGCGTATAACGAATTGATCGATTCCAACGCTACCTGAAGCTCTGAAAAATACAATTCCCTACCACGCCAGGGTGCCAGCGCCTCAATAACCGCCGCACCTGGTATCAGATTAACGCCTGTAACAATAAACTCGCTAACATATATTAGTGCACCACGATCACCTGGCAGCACTTTAGCCTCGAGGGCTAACGTTGACTGTAACTTGGGAGATAAGACCGCAGGGGGGGGATTGAACTCACGCTGGACAGAGCCCGCATCGGGAACAATTTGCGCTGCCGCCAAAAGTGACATCACGCACGCAACAATGACAATAATCGTTTTGCATACAATCTTGGGAACAACACCAGACATCTGAATCAACATCAAACTCTTAAACGTAATCGATCTTTTAGATCATCAGCTAGACTGATTCCGGCAACACATGATGGAAATTAAGGGCCCGAGCATTGAGCATTGAGCATTGAGCATTGAGCATTGAGCATTGTGAGTGCGCCCAACAACCTGAATAGCAACGCATTTCCCCCAATGCACTGGCTGCATTCACCAATGGAGGTAATCGAGACTTGCCTACCGGTTGCCACCGCATAATACATCACAGGATACAAAAAGCCTACAAGCAATCTTTCTTGGATTGTGGCGGCAGTATCCACCAAAGTCGCGCTCAGCAACTGACTCGTGTCTTTTAGATAAGTGTCCAGATTTCACCTTCAGTTGCGCTAAACTCATTGCCGTAACACCAGGAGAACCTGAAGACGCTGCGGTCTTCATGGCAGAAAAAGTTGCAGCCTTTCTAACCCAACGGCTACAACTGAACCCGATA
>Ga0255756_1003143_pt1 | contig 16887 bp, 27 predicted proteins | sample 011ome_20_FD_179956 | JGI IMG/M metagenome (GOLD analysis project Ga0255756, IMG submission 179956) | Coastal salt marsh microbial communities from the Groves Creek Marsh, Skidaway Island, Georgia - 011509CT metaG (version 2) | ecosystem: Environmental > Aquatic > Marine > Intertidal zone > Salt...
AATAGCCAACTTCAGCATATGGTGTAAACTGACCAATAGTATGTGCTACACCAACGTATGGGCTTGCAACAAGTGTACGAGTGTCAGTTGTGTAGCTGTCACCGAATGTAAACTCTGCACTTGCGCCTGCATATACAGGACCAACAACTTCAACTTCTTTACCTACTTTAATTGCGTAGTCGTCAGTTGAACCATCACGGCTCCAAGTACCAGTCACATCAACTGGACCAACTGTAGTGCCTACGGCAAATTCAGTTGCGCCTGTCTCAGGTGCTTTAACACTGACAGAGAACGCTTCGGATTGAGCAGTCAACTTAACTGCTGTATTATCAAAGTCACCGGCTGTTGCGGCTGTACTAATCATCGCCGCTGCGGCAACCATCATAATTTTTTTCATTTTGTTTCCTTTTAAAAGTGTGTCTGTTTTGACAATTTACTTATACTCTCAGTGTTTCTACTAAGACAAAAGTGGTTAGTGAAAAAGAGAGCAGCCTAAGCTGCCCTCTCTTGATTTTACTTTTCTGCAGGATAGTAGTAAGGACGATAAGCGTAGTCATTACCGCTAAACATATTTTGCATGTTGCTTTCGCCGTCTGCATCAAAGTTGCCTTTGGTGTTTGCACTTGCTGAGAAGTTCATACTAAACGTAGCAACACCTCTGCCTTCTGCATTGCCATTCATCTGTGCATTTGCGCCGCCACTGTGATTACCGTTAGTGTCGTCCATAAATGCGTGAGCAGGGCCAAATGTGAATAGTACTGTGCTGATTGCGATTGTTGCGTATGCGATTAAAGTTTTCATTTTGTTTCTCCTATGTAATGAAATTATAGCCACAAAAAAAGGCGACCTGTGTCAGCCTTTTTTGCATCGCTAACTGGGTCGCCTTCTTATTGTGTTTACTATTATACATCTATTTAGTAAGTTAGCAAGTACTAATACACTAATGTTGTCCAAAGAAAGATACCCCGTGTCCAAAGAAAGAAGTCAAAAGAAAAGCACCCGAAGGTGCCTTTCCTGCTATGTTTGGTAACAAGGTCTAACTACCTCGTAGCTGCCCTTAGGCTGCTAATGCTATATTTGCTTCTGCAATTATAAAGTTTGTTCGCGGTACGGCGCTTACATCCCGGTAACTCCACTCTTCTATCCTGCCTGTCGATCCTGATCAGCCCCATCAAAAAAATACTAAACTAACTGTTCCAATAAGCATAAGTATGCCTGCTATGGGCAGTAGTATGCGCTGTAACTTTAAGTAAGTTGTATTACTCACAGTAGTATCCTTTTGGTGGAGCTGCCGGGAATCGCACCCGGGTCCAGTTCAGTCGTCAAATCGCTTCAACATTACAATACTATTTATACACTGGTATTAAGTGTTTGTCAAGAGAAAAGGGCCCTAAGGCCCTAATCTTTTTAGTTTACTTTACGTTAACAAACGGTACTGCTGCTCCAGGAACCATTGTGGTTGGCAATACACCATTCCAACGTTCTGCACTAACAAGTTGGATCAATGTAGGATTGTCTCGAAGTGCTCGTCCTCGTGCATTGATTGCTTCTGCTTCTGCATTACCTGTCAATGTAATTGCTGTTGCTTCAGCTGTAGCTTGTGCAACTCGAGCATCAGCATCAGCTTGTGCTTGGATCACTTTGATCTCAGCTTGCACCTTCTCACGCTCTGCGTTTTGTTGAATCTTTTGAACTTCGACTTCTGCAAGCATACGCTGTTCGATCGAGTTTTCATATGCATCTGAGAAGTCAATGTTTTCAATCTGTACTGATTCAATAATGATTGGACCTTGTACAGCATTTTGAATTGCCATCTGTACATCTGCTACAAGACGAGCACGTTCTTGAATCGCTGTTACAGCATTAAACTGACCAAACACGTTCTTGGTTTGATCAAATACTTTACGATCAAGTACTCGACTGCGCAGGTTTTCAACACTGCCGTAGTTTTCGTATACATTCAACACTTGGTCTGCTGGTACACGATAGTTAACACTAACATTAAGTCCTGCTGTTTGCTGGTCTCGGCTGTAAGCCATTACATTTTCATACAAGTTTGCTCGTGTACGGATATCAATGTCGACTACTGTGTCAACAATAGGTAGCTTAAATCCTAGACCTGGATCTGCTGTACCAGTGATAGCACCGTTACGTAGAATAACTCCACGTTCACCTTGGTCAACTGTGTACCAAGAACCTCCAAGCACAGTTAGGCCGATTAGACCTGCAACTACTGCTCCACCGATAGTAAATCCTGTTCGCATCATTTTCTTTCTTTCCATATATTGACGATATTCGTCCATGTCGTTTTCGTATTGATATTGACTTGTATAATCTGCTTGATTAGGGCGTTTCATTTACGCTTGCCTTTGCTAATAGTGACATTGTTAAGCAGATAATACGCACCTGCACCAATTACTGCACCTACAACTAACAATCCGATTATTGCTAATGGCATCATTGTATTGTTCCTTTACGTTGCTGCAACACTACTATAACACATTACATATGGATGTCAAGTTCTTTTTCTTCTTTAGACTTTTCTTTTTCTTCTTCTGGTCGAATTGGTTCTAGCCATGTGTCAGCAATGTATGCCTTGGGGCTTGGACCGAATTGGATTTCAATATCATTGCCTTCAATCCACCAAAAGTGATCATGCACAAGACAAGTACAAGTAAGCCCATATGCTTCGAACTGCTCGCCTTCTTTGAACTTACCAATATACTCTACTACTTTTACAATGCGACCAATATTCTCTGGACGTACTGAATAGATAATACGAGCAATATCACCTGGTTTACATCTCATCTAAATAATCATCCTTATATTTAGGTTTCTTTTTAAGAGGCTTTAACTCTTTTTCAATTTCTTCTTCGTACTTCTTATTTGACCAAGCCTTAGGCTTCTGCGGTGTTTTTACGTGCTTCATACTTCATTACCATTGCACTAACATCTTCTACTTTACAAAGCCAACCGCCTTCGTTTACGATAAACACATCGCCTGGTCTATACAATGCGTAACCTTTGTCGCTACCGTCTTTGTTCTTGCCCATAACTTCACCTGGCCAGTCGCCTTCTACGCAAAAGTTCTCTCCAGCTTGTGATATATTATATCCTGCCCACATCATACTAGTTCTACCTTTTTTGCTTTTGAAAACTTTAGTGCAAATAATGTTGCATGTCTATCGTCTTCTATATCTACGTACACATCACATCTCTTATAAATGTCACCGGGCAATGATTGACTGTTACTTCGGAGTATTACAATTGTGTGTGATTGAATTTCTTCAAATAGTTCTTCACCGAGTTCTCTACGTATCCAGCGCTGTTCCATTTTATCCTTGTGAGACCATTTCATCTCACATGATCCTAGATAGAATCTCATTACCAAAGTCCTAAATTGCGGCCATTACCGACAATAATAAACAGACAGGTTACAACATTTATTACAACCCAAAAGGTTCTAATTATTGCAACTCTGTCTGCTTTTTTGTTGTCTTCGTATGCTTTCGTACCAATGGCTTTACACCAGTATTCCCACATACTCATCCTTTACATTGCGTTCTTTTTCTCGATGATTTCTTTGCGGCGCTCTTTGGTAAGTTTGCCTAGATCACCTAGTGCTGTACGTGCGCGAGTAGCTGCTGCTTTCACGCCTTTTTCCTCGAATGAAGCATGCTCTTTCAAGTAGTTGTTAAATGCCAATACGATTTCTTCGTGAGTTGGTTGTGTCATTATTTTTCTCCTGTAATGATATTATATATTTCTTTCCAGTTAGTTACCTTGGTAATACCGGTCCGAAGTGTTTCGTTCATGTTAAATCCATGTTCGATTAAGATTGGCTTTAGACCTAAGTCTAGTCCACATTCTGCATTTTCTAGTTTGTCTTCAATCCAGTATAGTCCTGAATCTTTGTAAGGCGCAAGTGCTTCATCCTTTGGAGCACCGGTGTCTAAACAAACTAATTCTTCAAATGCTGTTTTTCCAAACAGCTTTTCCAAATTCATTTGACGCAATTTCTTTGCGTTTGGGTCTAAGCTCATACTGGTAATGCAACGGAACACATATCCGTGTTCTTCATGTAGTCGCTTAACATAGTACATTGCATCACGTAGTGCAGGGAGAAATCCCATTGCTGCACTTTCGTTAAAGATTTTAACCTGCTGCCATGCTTGGCTTGGAGTAATATTAAAACGCTCACTCATGTTGTAGAGTAAATTGCCTCCTTCTACTTGAGTATGACCGTGTTGTTCCATCCAACACGTAAACGCATATTCCCAATTAAGGATAACGCCGTCTGCATCCGTAAGTATTACTTTATCATTGTATTTCATTTAAATGCCTTTTCTATTTGCCTTATTACTTGTATAGTATAAGCTGAAAAAAGCAAATTGTCAACCTATTTACACACTATATCCGTATTGTCTTAGTATAGGTTTGTATTGTTCATATTGACTAGCAGCAGAACTATTTGGCCCCCATTGTCTTTTTGGACCAATATCAACGTGCATAAAACTATTATAACATCCGATTCCAGTAAAACCTGCTTGTATTGCTTTTTCAATAAATGCAATTCTACCAGTCAGATCGTCAGCTGGCCACTGAATGTCTAAAGCCTTCTTTTGAACATGCATGCTATTTCTAGCACCACCGATACTAGCATTATACTCAGGTGTTCTATATGCACTGTTGATACGTAAAGGTTTACCTACTGCTCTAGCTAGTGCAACTGCTTTGTTAAATGTTTCATCTAGTACAGCTGAATTAACGTGCGATTGAAATTCTAGCCATTCGCTTGCAGGACGATTAGGATCAAACGGTGCATCACCAGCAGCATCAGATCCTGGTGCAGGTATTGCATCAGTTGAACCATCTATAGGATTGATTCCACCTGGCGAACCTGCTCCAAACTGTTCAAGTGCTTCGTTAAGATCTGGATCTCGCCCAGCAGCTAATTCTGCTGCTCTAGCTTCGATAATTCCTCTAGCAGTTGCATCATCAATACCTACGACATCTTCGAGTCCAAGTGCGGCTGCAATACTTCCGCCGAGTGTAGGGCCGCCATTAGCAAATACATTATCGCTACCTGTAGCAGATATATCGCCGCCGCTGTCTTGATCACCTACTCTATGTACTTTTGGCATTTATCTCTCCATCTTTATTGAGCGTTAGTAGCAGGAGTCGGAGTACTTCCGGACGCTGCTGCTGCACGTTGTTGTTCTTCTGTTAAAGGAATAATTTCGCCTGTTATTGGATTAATTAGATCAGCATTTGGATTTGAATTCGGCAATGCAGTTTGTCCTTCTGGTCTTGGAGCAGGCCAGCGCTTTCTAGTTGCCGTTGGATTAATAGCATCAGCACTTGGCGGTGATCCCGGCTTCGGTGCGTTAGACGAAAGGTCATGATAACCTATTTGAGCACCCAATGCATATTGTACAACTTGCGGTACTGATCCGCGCAAGCCGTCATCTGGTCCTGCTGTTGCGTCTGCTTCCCAATAATACAATCCGTTTACACGAATTAATACTTTGGTACTGTCAACATCTTGTCCTAACGCTGCAAGTATTGCTTTTCTGTCTGCTACCGGATCTACATTTCCGTCATCACCAGTTACTGCTGTGGCACTGCCGCCACCGCCGTTTACACCGGTGCCGCTTGCAATTGTTTGACGAACTGTTTCTGCATTTCCTGCACCCTGGTCGCTCATGCTTAAAGCAAGTACAGCTTTTTGAAAATCATTCATTACTGAATTAATTGTTACACCTACATTAGGATCTTCAATTCGGCGGCGCAATAATCTTACATCATCTCTAATTCCAGTTAGAGCTACAATTATTCTATTAAGTTCTGCGGTATAGTCAACATGATTAAAATCAGCCATTATGTATTTGCCCTCGGTGCCATAAGCTCTTTCATATAATCAGGTGCTCCTGCATATGCTGCTGATGAACTGCCCCACGTTCTATTTGAAGTGATGCCAGTAATTTTTCCTGCTTGTTGTCCTAACCATGCAATGTCAACGTGTATTCCTGTGTCGCCCATATAGCCATTACCTTGACCAACTGACGTTGCTCCTGCATCTCTGCACTCGCGCATAAACTTAATCATGATGGCAAGATCTTCTGAATTATTACTGCTAAGTTTGCGTCCGCCAAAGTCTGGAACATACAATGCAACGTCAGCTGCATATCCGCGATCGTGTCTATTTGAGCCTGTTCTATTACGTCCGTCAACACCGCCTTCGCTTTTAGGAACTTGGCCGCCACTGTTAATAAGTACATCTACTCCTGCGGCTGCGGCTGCGGTTTGAAGAATGTCCATTAATTGCTGCTGAATCGGTAAGTCACGTTTAGCGCCTGTGTTGTTATATCTAACATTACCTGTAGCTGTTCCCGGAGCTTCAACAATATCTGCAAGACTTGCACTGTTAGTTGCAATTACTTCACCTGTTGATGTAGTAATTGTTGCTGCTGTATTTCCTGCGTATCCAGGCGCAAGTGGAGCACCGCCACCTATCATTCCGCTTCCGCCGCGCAATGATTGATAATTTGCAGCACTAGTATTTCCAAAGTCAGTTGGTGAAGCAAGTTCAGCATTAATGACTGACAATCCTTCAGGACCTAAGTTTGCAATTAATGCTGCTTGTGCTGCAATGTTTGCAGGGTTGTTAGAAATACTATCTGCTTTTCTAACATGCATACCTTTTGATTCGTCGTCAGCTCTATCAGTAACGATACGCAAATCTGCTTGAATATCTTCAAACAAACTTGCTATTTCTGCAAACGCAGCTTTATAACCTACATCATAATGTACGTGTGTGTCACCAGTTAAGTCTTCTGGTGCTGTTTCTGTAGTTGGTGTAGACGCTACTGTGTTTGCCATTTAAATATTATACCAATTGAATTCCACTAGTTTGTGCAATGTATTGTTTTCCAATTTCGTTTTCGGTTTTTGCAATACAACTTACACTATTAATATTTAACTTAAATTTGCCATCAGGTGATACTGAGAACATAAATGGTGCTAGTCCTAGACCTTTTTCGTTTGCAATAAGAACCATTGGTTTAAGAATAGTATAACCAGATGAATCTTCTGATTCTAATCGTCCTAGAATTTCTTCGCCCGAACTTAACTTAAATGATACTGTATCGTTTACTTTGTATGGTGTTTCAATTAACATTATAATGTGTGTCCTGTTCCGGTGTATCCGGTTTCTTCTAAATATGTACCTAGCTTGTCAAAGCCGCCAATTTTGTTGCTGCCTACAATAATCTGTGGGAACGTTCGTGCTCCAGGGAACATTTCTAGTACTTCTTCACGAGTAAAGTCTACATCAAGTTGTTTGTATGTATATTTTAAACCTCGAGATTCGCACATACGTTTTGCTGCCTCACAATGAGGGCACTGTGGCTTGCCGTATATTTCAATCATAAACTAAACCCTTTTAAACTTTCTGTGTTAACGTCTTGCTTGATGCCGCCGATAATATAAGATTCTACTTCTGTTTCCTGTGGAGCAACCTGCAAGCCTGAACTTGACAACCAATGTGTAGTCCAAGGTAGCGGGTTAGTGTTAACTGGCTGGTCAAAGATAGCAGTTAAGTTAAGTGCTTTCAAACGACGATTAGCAATATACTCTACATACTGATTAAGTAGGGTAGTGTTAAGACCAATCATGCTTCCGTCTTTAAACAAATAAGCTGCCCAATCCTTTTCCTCTAGAACACATTCACGCCATAGTGCATATACATCTTCTTCGCACTCTTTAGCAATCGCGGCCATCTCTGGATCGTCTTTGCCTTGTGCCCACAACTTCAATACGTGTGTGCTGAGTGCTAGGTGTTGTGCTTCATCACGAGCAATCAATGAAATAATCTTTGCAGATCCTTCCATTAGTTTTAACTCGCCAAAGCCAAATGTACATGCAAAACTTACATAGAAACGCAGGCCTTCTAGAATATTAACAGTCATCATTGCCATATACAATTTTTTCTTAACATCACGCATATCGCCTTCACCACGGTGGGTATACGCATCAGCGGCTTCCGTAAAGGCATCGTAATGTTTAGTAACTGAAGTTGCACGAGCAATGATCTTTTCGTCATCTAGAATAGTATCAAATACTTCTGACGGGTCAGCATATACGTTCTTCATAATATGCGTATAGCTACGTGAATGGATTGTTTCAAAGAAGTCCCAAGTAACAATACATCCCTCTAGTTCAGGAAGTGATACGTGTGGCAAGAATGCCAGGCACGGACCACGACCTTGGACACTGTCAAGAAGTGTTTGATATTTTAGATTGGAAGTGAAGATGTGCTTTTGCTCTGGACGGAAGTTTTGAAAGTCTGCACGATCTTTCTGCAGACTAACTTCTTCAGGGCGCCAAAAGTAACCAAGCATAGTTTGATTTAGCTTATCAAACACAGGGAAACGAAAAGTATCGTAACGCTGTGTATTCATATCTGCTCCGAAGAACATATTTTGTTTTGTAAAGTCAACCTTGTCTTGGTTAAAAATTGTTTTCGCCATCTTCTTAAATCCTATATCTGTGTGCGTATATTATTAAGTATACGTTCTTGTATGTTGCCTGTCAACCTTAAATTGCGCACGCCTCGCAAAGCTCATCATCGTCTGAAACAGCACTAGGCTGTAGTTCGACTTGCTTAGTGTCCTCTTCAATATCACTTGGATCAGTTTTGTAATCGTAAGTATTTTGATAGTAACTAGTTTTCCAACCCATTTTATAAGTTGTCAATAGGTCTTGAATCATTTGACTCATTGGAACTTCATTGTTCTCGTAGTGAGTAGGATTGTAACTCCAGTTACCGCTGATTGCTTGGTCAAAGAACTTTTGCATTACTGCTACTGTGTTGATGTAACCTGTGTTGTTAGGCATATCCCACAATAATGTATAGTAGTTTTTTAGAGTCTGATACTGTGGAACAATCTGCTTAAGAGGCCCTTTTTTGGACTTCTTAACGGACAAGTAGCCTCTAGGTGGCTCAATTCCATTTGTTGCGTTCGACACAACGGAACTGCTCTCCGATGGCATTTGTGCGGACAATGTCGAGTGTCGTAGTCCGTGTTGCTTAATGTCAGCACGTAAGCTATCCCAATCATAATTTAACTTGTTCTCCACAATAGTATCTACATCCTTCTTGTATGTGTCAATTGGGAGGATACCGTCTGCGTATTTAGTACGGTTAAAGTACTCACATGCGCCGCGCTCTTGTGCGAGTTTGTTTGATGCTTTGAGCAAGTAGTATTGGAATGCTTCTGACAGATCGTGTACTAATTTCCATGCTTCTTGGTCTGCATAACTTGCTTTATTCTTAGCAAGATAATGAGCAAGACCTACGTATCCAATACCTAAACTACGACGAGCCTTTGTAGACTTTTCAGCAGCTAAGATCGGGTAACGTTGATAGTCAATAATTTCTTCTAGCGCACGAACAGCAAGTTCACATAGTTCTTCTAGCTCATCTAATGAACGTAAAATGCCTACGTTAATTGCACTAAGAATACACAATGCAATTTCACCATCTGGATCATCAATGTGATTCAATGGCTTAGTTGGCAATGTAATCTCTTGGCACAAGTTACTCATGTAAACAGTGTCTTTGAAGCTGCTGTGAGTGTTGCAATGGTCTACGTTCATAATGTAGATACGTCCTGTTTCTGCACGTTCTTTAATTAGTGCAGAGAACAACTCCATTGCAGGAATCTTTTTCTTCTTGATGCTAGTAGCACGTTCGTATTTTTCGTATAGCTCTTGGAACACTGCTGGTTCGCCAAAGTATGCTTCATACAAACCTGGAACATCATGTGGTGAGAAAAGAGTAATATCGCCGCCGCTTAGTAGTCTTTCGTACATAGTTTTATTCAACTGAATACTGTAGTCTAGCTTGCGTACACGATTGTCTTCTGTACCTTTGTTGTTCTTTAGCACAAGGATGTCTTCAATCTCTTGATGCCAGAACGGGAAGTGTGTTGTAGCCGAGCCTCCACGCACACCGTTTTGTGTACAACAACGCACAGTTGCTTCGAACTTCTTTAGGAACGGAACAATGCCAGTGTGTGCTACTTCGCCGCCTCTAATACGCGAGTTTACTCCTCGGATGCGTCCTGCGTTGATGCCGATTCCTGCTCTTTGTGCAGTGTAGCGGCCAATTGACATATCACTTGCGAAGATACTATCAAGGGTATCGTCGCTGTCAACAAGGACACACGAAGCAAACTGTCTAACAGGTGTACGGACACCGGCCATGACTGGTGTTGGGATATTGACTTTAAAAAGTGAGGTCGCATCGTAATATCTCCTTACATAATGCATACGATCTTCTGCAGGATAATTTGCAAATAGTGTTGCTGCAATCATCATGTACATAAACTGCGGAGTTTCAAAGATTTCTTCAGAGGAACGATCTTGAACAAGATACTTGTCAACTACTTGACGCAGTCCTGCATAGGTAAAGTTTTCATCGCGCTTGTGATGGATATAGGAATTGAGCTTTTCAATTTCTTCGCTGGTATATTTTTCTAAAATCTCAGGATCGTATATACCACGTGCAATGTTAGCATTAATAATTTCTTCGAAACTAACAGCTTCATACGATCCAAATACTTGCTTGTACAATCCGTAGCTCAGTAGACGTGCAGCCGCGAATTGATAGTTTGGAGAGTCTAGACTAATAAGATCATTTGCACTTCTAACTAAAATTTCTTGAATTTCCTGAGTAGTCATTCCATCATAAAACTGCAAATTTGCGTTCATTTCAATCTGGCTGCTACTTACGCCTGCTAGTCCTTTGCAGGCTTCCTCAACAACAAAATGTATTTTGTCAATGTTAAGGTGTTCTTTTGTACCGTCACGTTTGACGATCATTGTTCCATTTGACATTCGTGTTCCTCTTATATTATTGAATATTTAGTTTAGTGGTTGCATCAGATACTTGGTTTGCGAACGTAAATTTTTTGGTATTTGATTCTTATGTACATATGTATCTTCTTCAAATCCTATAACTCTATCGCCTACGAACAACAAGTATAAGACATTGTTATTTGCATCTAGTGTAATATGTATCTCAAAATCATGGTGTGATAAACAGTCTGTTAACTGTAAGGTGTAACAAATTGCAAGAATCTTAACGAAGGGACAATAAATATTTTCTTCTAATAATTCCCAAGGAGTTGGCCATCTGTCTTTGTCATACGGATCTGTTTGCATCGTGACAGTTGGCACCAGACTGTAATAGTCTAGTGTGGCTTGTATTGGGTCTTTTGCAGTTTCTAAGGAGTCGCGAAATTCTCGCCACTGCCGTAGTCGCTCTTCGAATTTTTTATTTGGCATCAGTCATTATGATTTTGATTTAACAGTATATACAAAGCTAGCATCATCGCTACTAGTTGAGTTTAACACCATTATGGCCACTGTGTCAACCACTGTATCGCCATTTTCATCATAATTTTGTGCTTTAAATTTTAAATTCTGTGCAAAGTTGCTGTCACCTGTATAATCATACTCGTCTGATAGATTGTATGTATTATTTGTTGGGTCAACTATTAATGTCATTGTTCCTGAGCGACTTGCATTAACTGCATTACTCTTATAAACGTAGTTAATTTCGTACCCTGTTCTTGTTGCAGCTGGAAGTTTGAAGAACTTCGCATATTCACCATAAGATGTTAGGTGCAATTCTTGAGAGTATCCTAAATCAATAATATTAGGTCCTGCAACTTCTGGAGTAAAAGGTATGTTTAGTAAATAATCTGGATTGTTGCCTAGTTCTTCCGAACGTTCGAACCAGTCGTTTTCGCTCAGGTTGCCTGTTGAAGCAAAGTCAATTACTGCATGCTGTGTAATAGCAGACAACGGAGTTCCGCCTTCGTACCCAACTGCTTTGTATTTGTTATTGCGACTTGTATTACCTGTACCTGCCCAAACTCTAAAACCATTAATTCTAATATCGTCAAATAGTGAGTTAGAGATGCTATTGTTGATCGGGCCAGTTAACATTCCACTAGTACCTAGCACAGTATTTTCACCAAATGCAACACCATGGGATAGTGTAGTAAATTTACAATTTTCCCAGTCGTTATCTATAATGTCATTGTCTGATCTAATAGCTGTTGAATAATTAGAAATAGTAACATTATTAAACTTATTTGAATGACAGGTAACTGCTGTGCTATAACTATTAAGTTCTATAGCATTATCAAGTACTGCTGGAGTTGTTTCGAATGTCCAGGTACCTACAAGTTTTAGATCTCTAAATACACTAGATGCACAACTTTGCAATAGCAATGCTTGTCTTGCTGCTCGTGTATCGATTGTTAATCCTGAAATTTCTATATTTTGAGATTGGTTAATAGTGTCAATACCAACGTTAGTATAATTGCCTATTGTACTTAACCCGCTTACTGTTTCGAATGCAGGCAACGCTGCTGTTTGTCTAATGATAGTTTTATCTATGCCGGCACCGCGCAGTGTTACAAACGGTGGCAAATATATTGTATTGCTAATTACATAGACACCTGGTTCCAGTATTAGTATTACTCTGCTTTGTTCAGTTAAATTTGCTGGGTTTAGATATAATTGATCGATTGCTCGTTGTAATTCTAATGTTTGATCATTGCCGTTGCCTGTTGCACCGAACGAACGAACACTTACTATATCATCAAGCCTCTCTTGTAATGATCTTTTAATTGGATCGTTTGGAGTTGGTCCAGTAGTAACGTATAGCTGATCGCTTTTATAAGAGTAACTGTCGGCATATTGAAACAAGTCAGTATGCTCACTAAGTAATAATGTATTACCTACGTAAGGAGCACCTTCAGCAACACTGCCGTTGCCTACATATAACTCTTGTGAATCAACAGCCCAGCCCAACTCACCGCTTGCTAATTGAGGTAAGCCTGAGCCTTGATTTTTACGACCTCTACGGATCTGAATTCTTGAAATTGATACGACTGCCACGTAATTCTCCTAAACGGTATATTAAACATATTTATCGTTTAGGAGAAGTGTTTTAGGCTAGCTGTTCGTAGTATTGATACACTCTGTTATACCACTCGTTTCGCCACTCGTCGTATTCATGTGGCCAAAGATCAAACTGCTGATAAGTTTCTCCACCTAGCACCATTGGATCATCGCCACGGCTGCACATAAACACATGTCCTTCACGAATGTCTGTACCGTATACAGCATTGTGTGCTTCAGCATATGCAACTAACTGCAAGTAATAGTCCTGTACCCATTCAAGTTTCTTAGGCTTGTTAGTCTGTTTAAAGTCCATAATACAAGGTTGACCTTTGTACTGTCCTACTAAGTCAGTAGTGCCTGCGTACATTTGCGGTACGTAAAGAGCAACTTCACTGCCCCAAATTTCATCAACATCAGCTAGTGCTTGATTTCGAATTTCTTCAGCCATTCGATGTGCTTTGATTGCAAACGGATTACTGCCAGGAGTAGGCCATTCACCAAACTCGATATAGTCTTCAAGATACTTGTGCATCCTAGTGCCTACACCAGCAGCTTCGGTTGTAATTTCACGGGCTTTAGTTTCGCCTACACGTTTGCGCCAAGCAATAAGATGCGTTTTATCTTTAGTTGCATCTAAGATGGTTGTAACACTTGCTACAGCATTTCCGTCAGGAGTAGCATATAATCGCTTACCATTGACTTCTTTGCGTGAAAGCGGAGTATAATCAAACTTATTAATTATCAGACTCATCGCGTACCTCCCTGATTGGGATAATGTTTTCTGCTTCCCATGCTTCTTGACCGAAAGGATCATTGTTCATAAAATAAGGACTAACTTCTGAAAAAGGATCATCGAATCCTTGTACGCTTGTTACTTCTGGAACTAAATTGAGCATCATGTTTTCGATACCGTATTTTAAAGTTTCTGTAGATCCGGCGCAGCCTGAGCATGCGCCGCTCATCTCTAATGTAAGTACGCCGTCTGCAAAGTCATTATAGTTAACTTGGCCCCCATGCTGTGCTACTGCGGGTGCAACATACTCGTTAAGCACTTCTACAATGTGCTTTACAATATCTTCGTGTGTACGTTCGGTCATAAAAAAACTCCTATTAGTGTTTATAATAACATCTAATAGGAGCGCTGTCAAGTATTAATTTTAAAGTTTTGCACCTACATCAGTTGCACTTTTTGCCATATTACTTACTGCATTTGCATCTGCGGCGGTAGCTGCGGCGCCGTCTGTTGCTGCGGCATCTACATCGTCCATTTCACTTTGTTTAAGTTCGATCTTTTCTTTATCAAAGTTAGTAACTAATGCTTTTAGTCTAGGATCAGAATCATATGCTGCTTTAAATACATCAAAAGTAAATTGTCCTTTACCCTGGTTCTGCATGTATTTGTCTAGCTTCTTCATAGATAAAGCGGCCACACCGGCCGCTTTTTGTTGTCTTAAAAGAGTAAAGATAGTTTCAGAATCTATTGATTCGATTACTTTAGCTTTTTTTTTGAGTGCTGTACAGATTCACGCTTTTCACGACCAGCTTCTTCTTCTCCGCCAGTTGCAGGTTCAGCAGCAGCAAATTCGTCTTCAACAGGAACTTCTTCTGCAGGCATTTCGCCATCTACTGTTGGCTCCATTGCTGGCTCTTCTTCTGCACCCATTGTTTCAGGAGCAGCAGCACTTTCGCCTGTAATTAAACCAACACCGCCTGTTAGTGCAACACGAGTTGTTTCCATTGCTGCATATAGAGATTCAAGTGCTGGCTTAACTGCATTAACAAATGCTTCTGACTGTTCGCTGCCCATTTCATCACGGATAGCATCAGCTAATTCTAGCATTGATTCAGTTTGCATTTCAGCAGTGTCTTCCATCCAACCAGTTAAACGGTCAACCATATCTTTAGCTGCCATTACTAGCTCAGCTGCGTCTTCTGCACCTTCATTAACTTGCTCAATAGCTTCGTCAATTGCGTCTGTAATGTTTTCATTGCGCTCTGCAATTGCTGCGTTTAGAACATCAAGAAACAATTTATTCTTTTGATGCTTGCTACTTAGTGCAGAATCAAAGCTCTCTGTAGTTTCATTTTGACTTAATGTAGTACGTAGCTTATTACGAGCATCCTGAAGTTGCTCCGTAGTAAACTGATCTACATTGATCTTAGTGCCAAACTTTTTAGCTAGGCTTTCATTTAGTTTTGCTGCTGTTGCAGGCTTTGAAAATTCTCTGATGTTCATTATCAACTCTTCCTAATGGATATCTTATAATATATTTATCTTTAACAGTATATAAATCGGTCTAGATCTTTACGCAATTCAGCAGATTTTGCAATAGAAATATCTAACCGTATTCGTCTAATATCTTTTATATCGTTGTTTAAAGACTTTTTAATCATATGTTTGTAAAACAATGCATCATTATAATGCTTGCTTAATGTATTGTCAATTGATAATACTTTGTTTGTAATATCGTTGTTCAATGCTAAGTTTTTTGCGATAGCAACTGCTGTGCTTTTAAATTGTGTACGAGCCACTTGCTTGTTTTCTACACTGTTATATATAAGAAATCCTTTTGAGCTTTCTCTAATAACAAATTGTTTTATACGTATGCTTTTACCTTTAGCATAAGGAATTGCAGCATCTTCTAGTCCTCGATTAACGATCTCTTCTAGATCTTTAATTATAGATTCAGTTATCATTTTTTGCCACCATAACAATTCCATTTTGCATAACTTTACTTATAAGGCTCTTGCGAATTAATCCCGCGATAATGACTTGGTCGCGTTCTGGAAATGATGATAGTGGCGCGAGTCCGTTGAAAGTTTCCAAGAGGTTCTTTTCCTCATTGGTTGTGAATATTTCAAAACTTTTTAACAGCTCGTTAATTTTCATTATAGTTTTACTGTTACGTTATCGCCTGGCTTAATGCCTCGATCAACAGTACCTTTTGTTTTTGTATCTAGTGTTAAATTGCCGCGTTCGTCTTTTGCAATAGCACCCGGCTTCATCGGATCTTTAGGAACAGTTGTGCGTATCTTAGTTTTTGGATCAATAAGAGTTGTTTCTTTTTCGTCATCTTTTTCAATTTGTAAGACTTGGTTACCCATCTCACTAAGTATTTCACTCATTTTCATATTCTTTTTCCTTTTGACCCTTTGCGCTTCTTCGGGCGTAATGTTTTACTGCGTCCTATATTTAACGATTTTAAACGTATGCTTGATGGATTAGTTCTTTTAGTGCGAGAACTTTTAATACTTAATGCTTTGCCCTTTTTGCGCCTAGTAGTTTTGAGTGTCTGCGCTGCTCTAACATTTTTAGCTGCGGTACAGGTACTAGGTTTAGCAACAATACGACCTTTGCGAGATCCACTAGTGCAACGATATTTACGTACGGTTTTATTTCCACTTTTACCTAAAATGGTCATAACACCTTCATCTACGAATAACTCACGCAATAACATATTATCGCCTCTTAGTCTTATTCATAGCTTGCACTCGCTTGCTAGCTGGATTAATACGTTTTGTTTTTTTAGCCTTACGAGCTAATCTGTTACCTAATCTAGCTTTAGTTTTCTTTAACGTTTGACGCTTCTTAATATCAGGAGCAGCAAAGCATTGAGCCATTTTAGCAACGATACGATTTTTACGGCGCCCAGAACTACAGCGATACTTGCGTACCACTTTCTTTCCAGAACGTGCCCAAGTAAGGCCTTCTTCTAAATCTTGTTCTTGATTATATAACTCGCGTAATAACATATAGTTATTTATCGCGACATTACGGGTTCATTAATATAACGATAACGATGGATAATAAACTAGCAACGACTGTGCCAGCTGTGCCGATAAGCACTTTGGTAATTGACTTCTGTCCTTCAAGCATATCATCATGAATAGTGTCAATCTTTT
>Ga0255756_1003153_pt1 | contig 16849 bp, 10 predicted proteins | sample 011ome_20_FD_179956 | JGI IMG/M metagenome (GOLD analysis project Ga0255756, IMG submission 179956) | Coastal salt marsh microbial communities from the Groves Creek Marsh, Skidaway Island, Georgia - 011509CT metaG (version 2) | ecosystem: Environmental > Aquatic > Marine > Intertidal zone > Salt...
AAAAGGCTACAAAAGGATGCTGCGCAAAGGGTGTCTGGGCGTCAGTGTGCGTCGGTCGTCGGTCGGTGGTGGTGCGACGACCAACCGGTGGCGCGTCGTGAGGCGTGCGTTCGTGTCGGTGTTGGTGTTCGCGCGTGCGTTCGCGTTCGGGGCTGGTGGTGTCGGTTGAGTTGGTTTGATTGATTGTTTTTTGATGATGATGATGATGATGTTGGTTGGTACTTCTCGGGCTACGTCGTCGTCGTCGTCGTCGTCGTCGTCGATGATAGATGGGTATCGTCGCGCGAGTGGACGTCGTTGTACGCGGTGTGTTATCGTTCGCGGTGGGAGTGAGCGCGAGGTGGTGGAGGAAGACGCGACGCGGCGGACGATTTTAGGCGTCGACGCCGCCGGGACGCCGATTCGCGATTGGGACGAGTGCGTGGAATGGGCGAAGCGCGCCAAGCCCTCGGCGGAGACATTAGGGTTGCTCGATGCGAGTATATTTGCGCTGGCATTGCCTGGGGTGGCGGAGTTGTTGCTTGATCCGGTGATGGGGGCGGTGGATACTGGTTTCATCGGACGGTTGCGCGGCGAAGGCGCCGCCGACGCGCTGGGCGGATTGGCGGTGAGCACGACGTGTTTTAACTTTTGCTTCAAGTTGTTCAATTTTTTAGCCGTAGTCACTGGTCCGCTCGTAGCGGCGAAGATTTCTGCGGCTGGAGGGAGGAATTCAGCCGGCGGGCGGTCGGCGGCGAAGGAGACGGTGGGGAGCGCGATGGCGTTGGCGATTGTGCTCGGTTGTGCTTCGTGCGCCGTGCTCGAAGTTTTTAGTGATCCGCTTTTGGAATTATGTGGAGCGCATCATCAGGTGCTTCTCACGGCGGATGGAGAGTTTACGCCGTCGCTCATGGATGCTGACGCGCCAAACGTGGACGCGCTGTACGAAAACGCTGAGGCGTACTTGCGGATTCGAGCGTTTTCGTTACCCGCGGCGCTCATCAGCACTGTCGGCGTGGGCACGTTCCGTGGGTTGCTAGACACAAAGACACCACTGTTCATCGCATGCGTCACGGAGGCGGTGCACCTTGGATTGGATCCGTTGTTAATTTTTGGAATTGGCCCATTCGTCGGCATGAACGTCACTGGCGCCGCGATTGCGACGACCGCCGCCGAATGGGTAGGCGCCCTGTGGTTTGTCAAGCTCATGCTCGACGAGCAAGTGCTTGATTTGCGCACCATGTTCAAAAAGCCCAAACAACTTGATGACCTCGGGACGCTCGTGCGCGGGTCGACGGCGCAGCTCACGCGAACAGTCTTTTTACAAACCGTGCTCGTGCGCGCGACAGCCACGGCCACCGCGCTCGGCGTCGCCGGCGCGCACCAAGTGTGTTTGCAATTATGGTGGATCACACTGTTTGGTTTAGATGCCGTGGCTGTGAGCGCGCAGGCGCTCGTAGCAGCGAGTTTGGGTAAGAATGACGTCGTCGGCGCTCGCATCGCCGCCGACCGCGCCCTGGGCTGGGGCGTCGGTGCTGGCGTCATCGTCGGCGCCGTCGTATTCCTCGCCGCGCCGTCGATTCCATATTTATTCACAGACGACGTGGACATTGCGACAGAGGCGGTCATGCCCATCCGAATTCTCGCGCTTTTGCAACCGCTCAATAGCGCCGTCTTTGTCGGCGACGGCGTCTTACAAGGCGCATCTGATTTCGATTACCTCGCCAAGGCCATGGCTATCGCCGCAGGCGCGGGTGTTTTAGCCATAACCGTCGCTGGTAACGCCGATGGTGCATCACTGGCGAGCGTATGGGAAGGCATGGTGGTGCTCATGGTTGGGCGAGCCGCGACGTTGGGATGGCGTTACTACCGCGACGAAACGTCGCCGATTCTTCCAGACTCGTCCCTCGAATGCGTGCTATATTACGGCGACACCGTGGAAGACAACGACGACGACGATACTACCGGTGCTTAAATGAATAGAAAACCCCACATATGTGGACCCTGGCGCCGACGCGCGTGTACGTATGTAATGTACGTCTCGACTCGGCGTCGTTTGTGTATTCTTCATGTTTTAGAATTTTATTAGATCGCTCGCTCGCGCGCGCGCGCGCGCCGCCGCGACGGCTTGTTGTAATTTAATCACACGCGAATCGCCGTCACAACGCGCACACCACGCATCTATGGTACAGTACAATGGTCTACGCTGCTACGCGCTTTTTCGCTTGACGTCCAACCTCAACAGCCTTTTCGGATACACCCCGACGCACCGCCCCACGTGCGCGCACGCGTGATCAAAAATCACCATCGCCCCTCTCGTCGGACGCACGCTAAACAACACCCCGTCCTCGTCGCCGCTATTCACATCCACTAAAAACTCCGTCTCGCCGCCTTCGCCCGGCGGGACAGTTGTCAAAAACACCAAAACCGACGCATCCGTCGTCACCCCCGTCGCCTCGCACACCCGCACGCCGTCGACGTGGGGTAAAATGAACCCCCCAGCGTCATAATCGATAAATCGTATGTCGCTGCACACCACATCGACGCTCGCAGGCATCGCTTCACAAATGTCTGCCGCGAGCGCAGCGTCGCGTATGAACCGACGCTCCGCCGCCATGTTTTGGCTCGCCAGGCTCACCGGCGCCGCCTCACGCGCGGCGTCGATGCGTTCGAGAAATGTGTCGTCGAATGCGCGCGGGAAATAGTGCACGCCAGGCGGAGGCGTGCCGTATGTCGCACATTCGTCATCGTTGGTTTTTTTTGGCACATCCATGCGGCGCGGACTGCGGGCTACGGCATATTTCGCCGCGCGAGTGGCATCAGGCGAGGTCGACTCGAGTCGAGGTCGACGCATACCGACGATGTACGGCGCATCGCGCGCGCTGGTGTCCGCGCCGGTCGCGCGCGCGGCGCGCACGACGTCGCAAACGAATGGTGCACAGGGTTGTCACGCATCCTCGCGCATCGTGGCGCGCGTGACGCGCGCGGTGCGCGGCCCGGACGCGTGCGCGCGCGATGGTGCGGTGACACGCGCTGGGGGTGAGTCGTTGGACTGGATGAATGACGATTTCGTGCCCGCGGGGAAGGCGAAGAAGAATAAAAAGGTGCCCAAGGCGCAGACGCAAAAGACGCCACCCGCGGCGCGGGAGGCTCCGGCTCCAGCGAGCGCGAGCGCGAGCGCGAACGGTGCCGGTGACGGTGCGTTAGATTGGGAGAATGATGATTTCGTTCCGGCGGGTAAGGCGAAGAAGAATAAGAAGGTGCCAAAGGCGACGGAGGCGAGCGCGCCAGAGGCGGAGGCGGAGGTCGAGGCGCCCGCCGAGGCGTTGGATTGGGAAAATGAAACGTTTGAAAAGCCGGTGAAGAGTAAGAAGAAGGCAAAGAAGCCAGCGTTTGTACCGCCGCCGGCAAAGGTGGAGGCGGTGGTGGCGCCGGTGGTTGAAGCGACACCGGAGCCCGCGCGCGAGGTCGTCGACGCTGAACCCGAACCCGAACCAGCGCGCGAGCCCGAGCCCGTGGCGGCGACACCGACGCCCGTGGCGAAAGCCACACCGCCACCACCACCGTCGGTCGTGGAACCGTCAAAACCCGAGCCCGTGGTTGCCGCCGCTGCGGTTGAAGAAGAGGCTGAAGACGCAACGGCGGAGGCGGCGGAGGCGCCAGCGCCCATGTTTGACGAAAACCACGAATACATCGGCCCTGCGATCGATTGGAGTGAACCCGACGAAGTCGAAGTCGAAGACGATGGTAATCCTATTCCAAAGTACTTGCGCGATATTTTCGCCAAGGATGCTAAGCCGTCGGCGAGACGAAGCTCGGGGAGCGTTACTACTGGCGTGCGCCTCGAAAACGTTCGCAAAACCTTCAAGAACATGCCAATCTTGGATGGTGTAAACTGGGATTGCAAAAAGGGCGAGCGCGTTGGCTTGGTTGGATGGAATGGTGCGGGTAAGACCACGCAGTTACGCATCATCACGGGTGAGATGGAGGCGGATGAAGGTGAAATCATGCTCGCGCAAGGCGTGAAGATTGGCTACCTCACGCAAGAGTTTGAAGTCAAAGAATCCAACACGGTGCGCGAAGAATTCATGGCGAGCTATGGCGATGAGACTGAAGTCATGAAGAACCTCGAACGCATCAACAAAGAGCTTGAAAACAACCCCAGCATGGAACTTGTGACGCTTTTGATTGACAAGCAAACTGAGTTGCAGCGCCAAGCCGACCGCATGGATTTGTTTAAAATGGAGAGAGCGATTGATAAAATCATGCCCGAACTTGGTTTTGTTCCCGAAGACAACGATCGGCTCGTCGCATCGTTTTCGGGTGGATGGCAGATGCGTATTTCACTCGGTAAAATTTTGCTCCAAGAGCCTGGATTATTACTCTTTGACGAACCCACGAATCACTTGGATTTGGACACCATTCAATGGCTCGAATCGTACTTGAAGTCTCTCGACGTGCCCATGGTTATCGTGTCGCACGATCGTGAGTTCTTGGATCAGTTATGCACGAAAACGGTGGAAATTGAACGAGGTATCGCGACGACGTACAAGGGCAACTATTCGCAATACGTTGCTGAGAAGGAGAGCAACTCGTCCCGACAATTGGTTGCGTACGACAAATGGGTTAAAGAAGTCGCGAGACAGCGTGATATGATAACGCGTTTAGCAGGCGGTGGACAATCCGGTCGCGCGACCGCGGCGCAGAAATCTCTCGACAAACTTCTTGAAGAGCCAGTGGAGAAGCCTTGGATTGCCAAGCGCCGACGCTTCTTCTTCCCCGATTGCTCGCGAAGCTCTCAAGTCGTCGCCAAGGTGGAAAATGTCACGCACGGGTACGATGAGAAGACATTGTTCAAGAATACATCGCTGCAAATCGAACGCGGTGAGCGCGTGGCGATGATTGGTGATAACGGCTGCGGTAAATCTACGCTCATGCGTTTGATTCAAGGACGAGAGAAACCTATTTCTGGTATCGCCGAAATCGGTGACAGCGACATGTGCAAAGTCAACTATTTTTATCAAAACCAAGCCGAAGGACTCGACCGCGACAAGGGCGTGTTACAAACTCTCGTCGAAGCCGCCCCAGATGCACAACTCAACGAGCTTAAGGCACTTCTTGGTCAAATGGCGTTCAGCACGCCGTTCCACGAAAAGCCTGTCAAGTTTTTGTCTGGCGGTGAAAAGGCGCGTCTCGCGTTGGCGAAATTCATGGTCACTCCGGCAAACGTGTTGCTTCTCGATGAACCAACGAATCACTTGGATATTCCGAGTAAGGAAATGCTCGAACACGCGATACGTTCATTTCAAGGTACTGTGATTGCCATTTCGCATGATCGTTACTTTTTGCGTCAAATTGCGACGCGTGTTTTGGCGTTTGACGAAGGCGCCATCACCGACTACGCCGGCGATTATGCCTACTACTTGGGCAAAAACGACGAAGCGGGCGCGCGCGATGCCAAACTTGAATCCAAAAAGAACGAAATTGAAAAATCCCAGATCGTTGCAAAGTCTAAAATGAGCAAGGCTGAAAAAGCGGCGATGAAAAAGGAAAAGGCGAAATCTTTCTCTGCGGGCAGCGGCGCGGCGAAGAAGAACAAAAACGCCGGGCGATGGGCATAATGATAAACTCTCTGTCCGCCAAATGATTTTAACGAAATTCAAGCTGTACCAACACATTGGTAATTTTTTAATTTTAACGAATACGAATGCTTTCAACTTATGATCTACTCAAACTACCGAAATCTATTATGTTTGTTGTCCGTTGTCTAGTACCGTAACGCCCGTCATCAGAGTTTTTTCATAGGCGGCAACACGAAAACGGGTGCCGCTTTCTGTCGACGACACGCACAATTTGCCCCACACTCTTCTTTGGCGGCTTTTGAGTCTGCAGCCCATTGCGTACGCAACGACGTCGTTTTTTCTTGAATCATCTCTGTGTCTTCATCCAAATGCTTGCCAGCGCGACTGATGGCGCGATGCGCCGCCGCTTCGCTCGCATCAGGAATCATCAATTCCTCGACGATGCGCGCATCACCTTGATGCGGATAAAACCCCCACTTAGCTTTCAAGTCGGTAGACGTGTCAAAATATGCGTCACCCATCCCCGTGACGTGCTCGTGCCCAGGCGCGGGCACTGGATGGTTCTTCGCATGAATATGCACGCTCACGTGTCGGCTTTGTGAGTCGAATGGTTGAATGTGCTTTCGACTCCAGTCGGCCGCTTGTTGCTTCGTAATGCCAGAAACCATGTGCGCAACATGACGTCCGCGGTGGAATTGGTACTTTTGATTGACGATGTGCGCCCAGTGACGCTGAGACTCGTCGCGAAGATTAATGTCTTCAGCCAAAATGTCGTCGACGACGCTTTGTCTCGTCTTTTCATACTCGGCATCAGATATATTCTCGAGCGCCTGCGGCCATGCTTTGAGAAAAGTTGCCATGCGACTAGAAACAAAATGTGGTGGGTGAAACGCCGACTCGACGAGCACGCGGAATCCTAAAATTTCATGCGTAGAGTCAAACGAACAATTTACGCTGTAGCCGAGCGTTTCTTTTGTTCGCAACTGATCAAAAAGCTTTTCATGCATGAGGGATTGCATCAAAATCACAAACGCGCGTTCAATCCACGTACTCACGCCAAGCTGAAAGTAGTAAATTACCACGTTGTTTGTCTCTTCGTCGTTGATGGCTTTAATGCTGAACAAGTGCGCGCCTTGCGGAACGCGCGCGATGCGCGTCTCTGGCCAAGCGTCGTCAGGAATGGGTGCTCCGGGCAACGACGCGCGAATGCGCTCACCGACGCGCCGCGCTTCGTCTTGCGTCAAGTTACCAACCATCTGACTTTCCACGTGCGCGTGATGCCAGATACCGTCGGCGAAGCTTTGCAAGTCTTTCACCGACATGGATTCGAGCGCGGCAACTTTTTCCTCCTGCGTGGCATCCGTTTGCTTTAGCAACACTTCCAAAGTACGCTTTGCGTGCTTCGATGGGTTCAAGCACAAGTTGCGACAATCTCGAAGACGCTCTTCCTTGCGCTTCTCGAATCGTTCGGCGTCAATGGTGAGTGATGTCATCGTTTCAAAGTATGACGCCGCCAAATCACCGAGCTTGTCGCTCAAACCTTCCAACGAAAGTACGAACCCAGAATACGAAGCCATGGCGCCAATGTCAACCTCCATACCCGCCAAGTGTGCGGGATAGTACAAAGACTCATTCACGGAGTCTTCAATCATCGCCACGAAGAGCTGCGTGAGCATCATACCAAAAGCTCCCTTTGGAATGTTTGGGAGCGAAATCTGAAAGTACATGCACGCGCGCGGTTGATTAAACCTATCGTCAAGGCGATGCCACAACCGCATCACTTTGCACTCGTGAACAATGTTAGGTGCAAAAAGCTGTTGTTCTTGATGCTCACCCGGTGTTGCGCGGAGCTCGAAATCGCGCGCAATGTACGGATTTGGATCGGGATAATGCAGGAGTGTACCCGCGTCGGCGTCTCTCCATCGCGTCAACGTCGCATCCGTGAGCTCCTGTTTTTTATATGGGAAACCAATCCATCGTTCTTTCTCAACGTCGTCGCCGTCATCAGTCCACGCGTGATTCTGTACGAGAATTAACGCCTTTTCGGGCGTCATCAAGTTGACGATTTCGCTAATTTCATCCGGTTTGAATGACTCAAATAAGTCGGCGCCGCGAAGCGCGTCTTCGGGCGCGTATTTGCGAATATCAGCGACAAGACGCTCGGCGTATTCGCTCGCATCTTCGGGCTCACGAAACCTGAAATCAATGTCCGAAAGCTGCTTGAGTTCGTTCCAAAACCATTCCTGCGGACCCTTGGCGCGAAGCATGTTGACGTACGCGAAGAAGAGCTCGACGACGTCGTCGACGTGCGCCAAGCCTTCATCCGTAAGCTTAATCATAGTGTTCATTAACGACCCCGCACTCGATGAATCAATACCACCGGCGCCAATGCCAGCGCGCAAATCGCTCGCCCAACCGCGGCGTTTGAGCTCGGCGAACAGCGACCCGTGTCCTTCGTGACCGAGTAAAGTTTCCACGTACGCCGCGGATTTGTGCTTGTAATTTTTGTGCGTCCACGCCGGAAGCTCGTGAGTAATCGCCACGTGCTGTCCATCCTTCACCTGCGTTGTCAACACGCGAAGTGGCACGACGCTCGCGTATGGCGACGATTCGGTCACCGTCAAGTCCACGGCGGCGTCCCCATCGCTACGCATCCCGCCAAAAATCTCTTCAATCCACGACTCGAGCGTATCCAAATCCTCCGCGCCGACAACTGCGATGGACATACGCTTGGCGTGATAGTGCTTTCGCCAATGCTCAAGCAACACGTCACGCATGCGACCTTCTTTGTATGGCGCACTTTGCGTCAGCGACGCGCGATTACCCCATCCAAACTTCGTAAACGGATGTCCCTTGCGCGCCACGCTCGACATCAACAACTCGGTTCTCACGTAGTCGTTATTCACCACGCGCTCAAATTCACTCTCTACCGCCGTCACCTCTCGATCCACGCTATCCAACTTAACCAGAGGATTTAAAAAGAATCCACTAAATATCTCCAACGCCTCGCGTAAATTTTTCGGATTGACATCGAAATAAAAAACCGTCGCTTCGCTATCCGTGCTCGCGTTGTCGCTACCCCAGTGTTGGTTGAGCCAGTCCCCAAAATAGTTCTCCCCAGGGAATTTCTCGCTCCCCATAAACACCATGTGTTCAAGAAAGTGTGACAATCCATCGCAATCGTGCGGGTCATCGAAGTACCCGACGTCAAAGGCGATACTGCACGCGGCGAGTTTCATGCCTCCTCCCGCGCCGTCGCCGGCTCCGTCGCCATCCATGTCCATAACGCTACCGTCGCCCTCGTCACTCGCGCTTTGTGATGACGCACCATCATCGTCATCAGAGACACCATCCGATCCATCTTCGGCGTCGTCATCCATGCCATCGCCGGCGTCGACATCGCCCGTCAACGATGCGTCATGAATCAAGAGCACCTCCATGCCATTGCTCGCTCGGCAGCGCCTGTAGCGCTTATCATCGCGTTCAGGCTTGTGCACGTCGGCGAGACGAATCATGCTCGATGGCATCGTCGTCCTCGGCGGCGCCCCGTCGTCGTCGTCGGCGACGTGGAGTCGAGAAGTGACGCTCGAGCGCGCGTCACTGTGCGCCTTTCGTAAGACAGCGATGGCGCTCGCGACGAGTTCGATGCATGCGGCGATACCCACGCGCGCGGTGCGCGGTTCGACGCCTGCGGTGACGCACGCACGGTCGACTCGTGCGCGAACGCGCGTGTTCGCGCGCGCGTCGGTGTCGGCGAGCGGGGATGATGAGATCGATGCGCTCAATGCAGCCTTTGCCATCAAAGACTCTGTTCGCTTCGCTCGCGGCAACGGTGGGCTTCCTGTGGCGCTTTTGACGCATAAAAATGGATGCACGAGTACGGTTTATTTGTTCGGTGCGTGTGTCACGAGCTGGACGCAGAAGAGCGGAGATGAGGTGCTCTACGTGAGACCGGATGCGGCGTTTGACAAGACGAAACCCATCGGCGGAGGCGCGCCTCTGTGTTTCCCGCAATTTGGTCCCGGTGCGATGCAGCAGCATGGATTTGCGAGAAATTGTGATTGGGAGGTGATTGGATCGAGCGCGGATGTCAATCCTGATGATCCTGAACCGGCGGTGATGTTGGCGTTGAAGCCGAATGACTTTACGCGTTCGATGTGGGACGAACCGTTTGAGGCGACGTACGAAGTGACGCTGCGACGGGAGAAATTGAAAATGGAGCTGTGCGTGAAAAATACGAGTAAAGATAAGCCGATTGATTTTACCGCGGCGTTGCACACGTATATTGAAGTGACAGATTGTGCGAATTCTGGGGTGTTTGCGCGCGGTTTGATGGGCAAGACGTACTTGGATAAAAATATTGATCCAATCAACCCGCCGCCGCGCGTGCAAGATCACAAAGACGTGTTCTTTGGGTTGGAGTTGTGCGATCGCATCTATCTCGAGACCGATCCCGAGACCTTGCTCTACGTCGGTAGTGGGGCTGCGGTGGCGGTGGAGAATACCGCGGGGTGGACGGACACTGTGGTGTGGAATCCGCATCTCACGATGAAGGAGTGTTACAAGAACTTTTGCTGCATCGAAAGCGCGGCTGTGGGAAAGCCAGTTGTTGTACAACCAGGCAAGGTGTGGCGCGGCGAGACAAACTTGAGCGTCATTGACGTGTGAAGATGAATTGTAAATTATTCAAGATTCGGTACATTTTTTTACATCGCGCCACTAAAATTTTCTCTGGCATATTCGATACACTTGACGCGTAATCACGCCTGCCTCGCCGCCGCGTGCGACAAATCATTGTACGCGGGTGTCGGCGCGGCACCTGCGTAGCATACTAACACGCTGATGTCATCCTGTTTCCCTCCAGAGTACACCATGTCGAAATGTTCAGTCGCCGATAGCGAATATGGTGTTGAACGCGACTTGTCCATACTGACCTCGTACGCAGTTGTGAGTAGGTTTCTCGCCGCGACATCCATCGCGCGTTCATCATGCGCCGCGTTAATAGGCACAGACGACTCGATGCTTTCTATTATTTCGATTTCGCTCAAATTATCCCAGAGCCCATCCGAGCCCAGAACGACGATATCACCGTGTTCCAGATACAATTTGGTCATCATCGCGTCTGTCGCTTTATCACTCGCCTCGTGATGGCCGAGTTGGAACGGACAACCAAAATCATGCTCTTGCGGTGGGCTTCTGTGCGCGCAGTACCGTTCCCCGGGCGCGCCTCGAATGAGCATAAAGCCGCTGTCTCCGACGTTGGCGCAATACAACAACCCGTGCACCGTTTCGATGACAACAACACACGCGGTGGAGCTTCCCTTCACGCCCGCGCTGGTGACTGTCTTATGCGCGTGTTCTAACATCGCCGTAGGACGATTCATAATTCCAGAACTCAGGGCATCGGCGGCGGAGCTCATGAGCGCGCGGCTATATTCACCTGCGTCTATGCCCTGCCAACGCCACAAATACACCCCATCCGCGATCCCCATACCTATGACGTTGTCTGGACCTCGCACACTAAAGTACGCGTCTTCGCCACCGTGGCCGTGTGTGCGGCGCATCACTGCGCGCGCACCTTCTTTCATCTTGTCCATGTGCGGCACCGCCGCTCCAGCGACGGCGCACGCAAATTCCCCGCGCTCCTTCCTAATTTGCCCTTCTACCCACAGTGGCGATTGCAAATCTTCCGGGCGCTTGGACTCGAGATCTTGTGTGAACGGGCCATGCTTCCCATCACCTCCGTCACTGTGTCCGAACCATCCATGACACGGAAATAACCACTGTTCGCCCGTCGCTTCGCACGTCACTTTAATATCCTCCAAAAACCACCCGCGCCCAACTTCCGTGAGCTCCGGAATCAATCGCACGCGCGTGCGCTTCAAATCCCCCAACCGCGCGCTCGCAGCTATTCTAAACGGCAGCGTAGACCCTCGACTGAATCCAGGCGAGAATCCGTTCTCGTACTCCAACGACACGGGATACGTGATACCGTCCCCGCCCACAAACGTCACCTCTACCCGCCCGCTCGTGCCTGCGCCTCGATTACGCCCCGTGGTGACCTCGACGCGATAGCGACCGCTCGCACCATCCATATCACCGGGCGTGATCACCACGTTTGCCCGTCGCGGCGTTAAGGAGCTCACGTACTCTTCGTAGCTCGAGTCTCTCCGCGTCCGCGCCGCCGACGCCGCCGACGTCCCCGCACGCGCGTGATCGTCGTAATCGAGCGCGACGCCGAGTCCAACACCACCATCATCGTCGACGTCGACGTTCCATCGGCGCGAGGGCGTCGTCGCCGCCGCCGCTGGCGCATCGGGAGGTGACACAGAAAAGGCGCGGCGAGTCATCGATGCCGATGATGATGGTGTCGCCGCCGCCGTCGTCGCCGCGCACGTCGATGTCGCCGCGACCGCGCGGCGAGCGCGTCGCGCGAGGTACCGCCACATGTTCGCGTCGCGCGTCCGCGCACGCGTCGCGCGCGGTGGAGATGCCCGAGAGAGGATGACCGCGCTGCGCGTCACACTTTGACGCGCATTCGCGCGTCGCGAGCCCGCGCACGCGCGAACGCTGGACGCCGCACGACGCGACGCGACACGCGCGCGCGCACGCACGGCGTCTTTATCTCGCGCACGCGCGAGGATCGTCGCCGCGCGCGAGAGAGACGGCGTCGGGAGGCGACGAGATTTCGATTGGTTGTAATCAGATTGGCGCGCATCACCGCGGGCAACGTCGACGCGCGCGATGCCGCGGCGCGATGAGGTTGCGGAATTGAGTAAAACGTTGCGCGCGATCGCGGGTAAGCCTGCGGATGGGCCGAAGGCGGACGCCGCGAACGCGCAGCGGCGGGTGTTGTTTAGAAAGGTGCTGCAGTTGCTCACGGTGAACGTAGACGCGAGCTCTTTATTTCCCGATGTCGTCATGAACGCGCACACGTCGGATGTGGCGTGTAAAAAGATGCTGTATCACTATATCACGCATTACGCGCGACAGAAGAGTGATTTAGCGTTGTTGACGGTGAATACGTTGCAGAAGGATTGCGCGGATGTGAATCCGACGATTCGCGGGTTGGCGATACGAAGCATGGCGAGTTTACGCGTGGAGAATTTAAGCGAGTACTTGGTTGGTGCGGTGCAGAAAGGGTTGGTTGATAAACATCCGTATCCTCGACGCGTAGCTGCGATGGGGGTGTTGAAGATTTATGATTTGAATCCAACGGCGGTGCGCGAGACGTCGCTGTTGGATGATTTGAGAAAAATGCTAATTGCCGAGCTGGATGCTGGTGTGGTTGGTAACTGCTTGATTGTGCTCAAAGAAATAGATGGTGTGCGAACGCTGGCGACAAAACCCATTGTCTACGCGTTGATAAATAGGATAAAGTCGTTCAGCGAGTGGAATCAGGTGTTAATTTTGGATTTGGTGAGCGCGTACGAATTGGAGACGAGCGAAGAAACGTTTGACATCATGAACGCACTCGAATCGCGTTTAGGTGCGCCAAACTCTGCGATAGTGCTCGGTACGGTAAAAATATTTTTGAACATTACGCTTGGTATGCCGGACGTGCATCAACAAGTACTAGAGCGCATCAAGGCGCCGTTGTTTACGCTCGCCAATAGTGGCCTGGCGGAAACGGCGTACGCGGTGTGGGCACACATCCGGTTGCTCGTGAAACGCGCACCCATGCTGTTTTCGACAGATTACAAGAGTTTCTATTTCCGAGCGTCTGATTCCAACGCCGTAAAACGGTTGAAGCTTTCAATGCTAACTGAAATCGCTGACGCGCAAAATACGTACGCCATCGTCACCGAGTTGACCGAGTACGTCACCGACGTAGATGCGGCGATCGCCTGCGCAAGCGTTCGTGCGGTTGGAGCCATCGCACTCGTTTCCGCGGATGACATTGATGGTATCGTCGACCGCTTGTTGCTCTTTTTCGATCTCGATATTGATCACGTCACCGCGGAGACCATTGTCGTGGCGGCGGACATTCTACGCAAGCGTCCGAAACATACGGGAAAGTGTATAAAGGCCATGGAAAATATTGATTTGTATGACATCAGCGAACCCAAAGCGCGTATAGCGCTGATTTGGATTTACGGCGAGTACGGTGAGGACATACCCTCAGCACCCTATTACGTCGAGCAATCCTTGCTGAATTTGTCGGACGAAGTTACGCCTCGCGTTAGAGTCCAACTCTTGGCGTGCGCGATGAAATTATTTTTCAAACGTCCACCTGAAATGCAAGCGATGCTTGGTGCGGCATTGGAGGCAGGCGCGCGCGACCTCGATCAAGAAGTGCGCGAGACTGCGATGGTGTACTATCGACTTTTGGAGCGAGACGTTGAGGCGGCGGCGCGCGTGGTGAATTCGCGAGACAAGTCTCCGATATATACATTTAAAGAATCCACTGTCGATGAAAAGACATTCGACATGGTGTTTACCGAAATGAATACTCTGTCCGTGCTGTACGAACGTCCGAGCGAAACGTTTATAAATCCGGACGGCGCGACGAGACGCACATACGACGACGACGAGCCAGCTACGGAGACGGAAGACTTGGTGGGTTCTTCATTGTTAGATCACGCAGATATGATTGATTTTGGAACAGATGACGCGTCAGATAACGCGTCCGCGTCCGGAGGTTCCGCTGTGAACCTGATGTCACTCCTTGATATCGATGTCCCAGCAACCGCGGCTATGGCGACGCCGACCGCGTTCACTCTCACGCCTTCTCCGGCGCTCGACCCGGCGAGTTTCCAATCTAAGTGGGCATCGTCAACCATTGTCGCATCTGGTGTGCAGATTGCGCTCGAATCAACGAGCGCGCTCGCACAGTCGGGTCCTAGCGCGTTATCGCACCACATGACTGCGCACCACATCGCGACCATGGCGAGCGGAGGACAACCAGATGCGATGAAGTTTTACTTTTACGCGATTGACCGCGACGGTGCGCACGACACGTACCTCGTGGAAATTGTGGTCAATGTCTCGGCAAAATCGGCGTTATTCACCGCCAAATGTAGCGGTCGAGGATCGAATTTCACGCAGTTTCAGAATTATTTTCAAGACGCCGTGAGGCAACTGCGCTGAGGAGCGAACATTTTGGTAGCAAAAAACACACATGTATTATAATACAACATCATCAAGCATTACTAAATTTGATGGATCGTCACCATGAACGAGCTCGATCGCGACGGTGCATCCACAGCTAAGAGCGCCAGAGCGCGGAGCACGTCGTCGACGTCTAAATCCACTTCTCGAGCGCTGGCGAGAAGCTCGTCCAATCCACAACTATCGCACCGTCGCGATGCGAAGTAAGACGCAATCAGACGCATCGCCGCCTGTGAACGTTCACACTCCGGTTTCGCACGCGCCATACTCGGCGACGCCTGCCCCGCCGCTAAAGCCAAGGCTGCCTTGGCTTCGTCTTCGGCTCGAGCGACGCGTGCTCGCAACCCAGCCAAATTTGTATTCGCAATCGCCAACGACGCTTCAGCCTCACCTGCACGCACGCACAATTCCTCGACACGAATACGTTCTTCTCGAAGCGACTCGCGCAACGCCGACGCTTCGGATACCGCCTGCTGCTCGGTATCCGAAGCTCCAGGCGACGGCGTCTTCAAATTTGAACCAAACGCCCGCGACAGCGCCGTCGCGAAGAACCGTCGCGTGAACCCCATCGGCGTCGACGCTGGCGACTCTGACGCGCCAGATCCGTGCGTGCGTTCCTTCGCGTCGCCGTGTCCATCCGTGCCTCGACGACGCACCGTCGTCGGTGGCGAGTTGAATAATCGATCGCCATCGTGTTTTTGCGGCGTTCTCGCCGCTGGCGTGTGCGGCGTCAACGTCGCATCGCACGCGTTCGGGGTCGACGACTTGATGCGCTTGGCGTCGCCATGAACGGGCGTGCGCGCGGGTTCGGCGGCGCGCGCGCGACGCATCGCGTGGAGTGCAGTGAAGACGAGAGCTCTGTGTGTGCATTAAAAATATCTCGTCCAAGCGCGGCAGAACTATACATAAACTATACATTCACCGCTACGCGTAACAAAGTGTTGAGGATGGTACCTCTAATAAACTCTAACATGCTTTACACGCGAAACAGTGACAGAACGATAAAAGACGCCCGGTGACGTGCATTATTCTTCGCGAGCCGCGGCGCGCTTCGACCGGCGCACCGCCTCGGAGGCGCGCGCGTACGAGTTTCCCGTCTGAGCCGCGTTCCAAACTTTCATATACCTCGCATTATCACTCTCCGCCTCGAGTCTCTTCGTTCTCTTGCGCTGTTCATAATTTCTATGCTTCTCCAAGCACGACGCGCACGTCTTCTTCCCGGGCGCAAAGTCGACATCCTTCACCTTGGTGTGCTTACACGACGAACATTTCAACTTCACATCCTTCACCCGCACCGCGTTCACGCGCACATCCGCGCGTCTAATCCCTACTTCAATATCATGCTCGATCCTATTCATCACCTCCTGGAACGTCACATCCTCCACATCCGTCAAGCGCAACGTCGCGTCGTCGTCGCCCTCGAGCCCTCGCGCGTCAAACTCTCGCAACACGCGCTCAAACAAATCAAACTCCGACGACACGCTCGGCGAGTGCGGCGCGTCGAGCGACTTCAAGAAGCCAAACGCATCGCCCGATCGCGCGCCTAAACCCGATCGCGCGCGTTTCGTGCCCCGCGGCGCCGTCGCGCGAGAGACATTATCGGCAATCATCCTCCAGACCGTCTCCGTCCCCTCTCGCCGTCTCGCCGCGTCTCGCCGTCTCGCCGTCTCGCCGTCTCCGCGTGCGTTCAAGATGCGTTCGCCTCGGTGCGATCGGGTGCGTTCGCGGTGCGCACACGTTCCGCGTCGACGACGTGTGACGACGCACGACGACGTGTGACGACGCGCGACGACAGACGACGCCATCGCCATCCGTCGGGAACCCTACCTGTGTGTTCCATACTCGAGCGCACCGAACGCCCATCATCGACCGCGCGCGCGACCGACGCGCGGCGATATGATCGGTGGAGATTCGATGCGGAGATGCCTTGGCGTACATAGCGTCCCTTCTCGGTATGTGCGCTCGAGAGCGAGGACGACGTGTGCACACGTGTGACGACGTACATGGGTATACTGTGTGCCCATACGGAGGATGACGATGGCGATCGGATCGATCGGTCGCGGCGTCGGGGCCACGAAGTTTCAAAACAATTCTATAGAGGGTTTGGGGTTTTACATATGTACATAGTGATCATATGTCTATGGCGACCACGTGATGGGTCTTGGTGGTTGTTATAT
>Ga0255756_1003159_pt1 | contig 16827 bp, 19 predicted proteins | sample 011ome_20_FD_179956 | JGI IMG/M metagenome (GOLD analysis project Ga0255756, IMG submission 179956) | Coastal salt marsh microbial communities from the Groves Creek Marsh, Skidaway Island, Georgia - 011509CT metaG (version 2) | ecosystem: Environmental > Aquatic > Marine > Intertidal zone > Salt...
CACTTGCTTCACCGTATACTTTGATATTTACTACCTGAGTAGAAGTATCGCCAGCACCACTTGTGAAAGTTCCCATGCTATCTACACGAGCTTTTGCAGTAACAGTACCGTTAGAGATAACCAAAGTTTGACCAACACCGATAAGTGAAGTATCAGAACCTGTAGGCAATCCAGTCAAAGTGATGGTAGAACCAGCAGCGTTTGAGTTAACACCGTCATAAGCGATGTGCAAACGGCCTTGTTCAGACCATACAACGCGGTCAGAAGCCATTGGCATTTCAGCGCCAACCATACGTAGGAATCCACCTACAGTACGCTTTCCGTAGCGCTCTACTTCCTTTTCGTAAACTTCAGGAAGAAATTGTTGTGTAAAGTCCATGTCAGCCACAGACAAGTAGTTGTCCCCAAACAATCCTTTAACAGGACGTGGAGTAAGATGCTGTAGTGCAGCACCAGTGTTTGCTAAAGCCATTTTTAATTATTTTTAAATGGATTATTATTTTCTAAACTTAACCTTGAGCTTAGAAGTGCTTTGCCCACTATCAACTGCGCGTATTTTCCACCCGTTAGACGCCGTTACTTCTTCATGAACCCCTCTCGGATTCATACTGACGTTCTTCGTGCGTGCCATACTTTCTTTTACTGCATCAGCTTTGCCTTGCTCGTAAAAGTGTTGTGCAACTTGATCAGCGTTCATAGCTGTGAACAGCGATTTATGATAACCCTTGGCGTCTTTCATCTCCCCCTTTTCATTCAAGAACTTCTTGATAAAGTTGTTAATGTCACCTTGAGTCTCTTTAACCTCGCTAGCGTTGTTAACCTTAAAGCGGTACTTCTTGTCTCCAACTGAATAATCGAAACCTTCGAATTTTTCGTTAAACACTTTCGCGCTTTCTTGTTTAAACCTGCTAGTTTGTCGTTCAGCAACTTTCGCAGCCTCTTCACTCTCTTTATTATAGCGATTAAAAAACTCAACCGCTTTTTGCTGTTCTGGATTCAATTTTGAACCCATCTTAATTTCGTCGTAGTACTTAGACTTTAAACCGTCTAAATAGTTTTTTGCATTTGCTAATGCTTGCTTGCGTTCCACCTTCTTACGGCGTACTTCGCGTTCGTCATCCAGTTCTTCATCGAAAGAGAACTTATCCTCTAACATAAACTCAATGTCATCAGCATCTAAATGCGGATTGGTGTTTTGGTAGTATTCGCGAAGCAGCTGGTCTTCGTTTAACGATGCGTAATCTGTATTAAGGCGTACATAGTCTTCTAAAGAACCGCCTGTTTCATTCATAAAGTCTACAACCTTTTGAATGTTTTCCGGTAGTTCTACACCTGTTACGGCTGATTCAGCAATTGCTTCCGCAACCTCTTCTTGTAACTCATCTGTTACTTCTTCAACCTCTTCGTCTGTAATTTCACGAAGTACTGGTTGCTCTACTTCTTCTTGAACAGGTTGCTCATCTTGAACGCTGACCTCTTCTTCTCGGGTAGGTTCTGCAACTGACTCTTCGACGTCTTGCTCTGGTATTCCTTCGCTAACTTCGGATTCGTCGCGTACAGGAACCTCATCTGTGCTTTGCTCTTGAACGGCATTTTGTCGTAAGTCTAATTTGATGGTACCGTCGTCATCGACGCTAGCCACCGGGTTAGTAGTTTCTTCACTCATGATAAGATATTATATAATTATATGTATTTATTATTACTTAGGTTCAAACGTACCTAAACCGAAACCACCGCCAAGTATATCATTTCCAGAGGATTCAAAGTTTTTTGGACCTGATTGATTCTGTCTTTGCTCAATCAATTCACTTTGTTGGGTAGCTTGAAGCTTAGTTCTTTTGTCCTTACGGTCTTCTTTCTGTGCTTCTTTTTGCTTCTGCCCATCAACCTCAATACCTTTAAGTTGCATGTTGTATTGGAATTCCAATGCCATCAACTCTTTCTTGGCAGCAACTTCTTGTTGCATTTTTTGTTGTTCAAGCTGTCCTTTAAGCTGCTCTAGCTGTGCTTTAGTTTGGAACAACGCTTGGTCTTTTTGTACTTCAGCTTGTGCTGCAACTTGTTGTGCTTGTGCATTTGCTTGCGCTTGTGCTTGAATGTTCTGCTGCTGCATCATCTGATCGCGCTCAAGTTTCTTCTTACGGCGTAGCTTCAATAATTGATTAGCTAGCTTAAGGTTTTTAACTTCACGGATATCTATTGCGTCTTCTAAATCAATAAGCCCAGCCGATAAAGCTGTTTGAATATTGTTTTCGAGCATGCCTTTTTCTTCGTCATCCGGTGACAACTCAAGCATAATACCAAAGTCGTACAGGTGCAGCTCAGTTAATTCGCTTAACGTAGCTACATTGAATCCACCAATCTTTTGGATGAATGCTTCGCGTGATGGGCTGTACTCTAATATATCAGATATTCTTAGTGACAAAGATTCTGCAACGTCTGCTGTTAAGAACAATCCTGAATCTAAGATGTGGCGAGTAGCTGTATTTGAATTTGCTGCTGCAAGTTTCTGTACACCAACTAATGCTCTTGAATCAGGTGTAGAACCATCACGAGCTTCATTAAGACCCGTAACGTCACGAATCATCTGCAAGTAATAGTTATATGTCTGAATAAGAGTTTGTAGCTTCTGACCACCCGCACCAGTCTGTAATGGCTGAATAGGCACTTTGCCAGGGTTCATATCACCCTCTTGTGTAAATGAGCGGCCAATAACAGAACCCGTTTGGAAGAACATGTTAAGCGCTTCTTGCGGGTTGTAGTTAGTGCCATTACCTAAATCAATTTCAGCAAGACCATCAGCATCCATGTATACCCCATCAGGCATCATCTTAGCTAATACTTGCTGCATCTTTAAGTGTGTAAGCTGAACCATATCAGCAAAGCCAGTACAACGGCTTACGATAGATTCGATACGACCTTTATACATTCTAGGTGCTACAATGCTGTAATTCATTTTTACTTTATTATAGTCACTCTTAGGACGCATCATATTCTCGGCGATACCCCATTCTAGCAATGTACTCGTGCCAAGAACCATCGCACCTTCGTAAAGTACTTCTAATGAGCGAGATGCTTTAGCAAATCCTTCAGCATCGGCTGGCGGATTAAATTGGTCGTCACGTAAGATTACTTTTTCAGCGCCTGTGGCTGTTTCTTTAATCTTATATACTTCGTTCATGTATGTCTTGTAGTTGAAGTACAATACTTGAACGGTATTTGAATCGTAGTAGTTATCGTTTATCTCACTTCTATTCCATCCACCCATTAGGTTTTGTGAACCTTCGCCTTTAATCTTGTCAAGGTCTTCTTGTGTAAGATTAGGGTAGCGCTTCTTTAATTCACTTAAAGGAATAGTTTTAACTTCACCAACATAATAAATGTCTTCGAAGTATGGCGATTCTGTATAAGAGTATACTAGGTTTGCTGGATCAACGTACTCAACTAATACACCTTCAGATTCTGAGAATGTATTTTTTACAGCACCAATACCAATAGTTGTTAAATCATAATAGATACGTCTTTTAATAAGGTCGTAGTTATTACCATCTAACAATGTGTTTATTGCAACCTCTTCAGCAATTTCAATTCCTTGCTTGTAGCTAAGTTGCATGTGTAGCTCGAGCTCTTCTTTAGATTCCGGTAAAGCTGCTGGATCGTTCTCGTAAAGATTAATGCCAAATGCTTCTGCCGCGTAATCGTTAAGCTCTTTAGTTTGCATGTCTCTAATAATAGAATCCATATAAGCCGTACGCTTTTCAACGCCGTATGGGTCCTGAGAGAATGCTTTAATATCAAATGTTCTATCCGCGATACCATTAACAACAATATCGACGAACTTAGACAATATAGGTACAGGCTTCCAATCAAGATTCAAATATGATAGGTCACCATTAATTGAAAGCTCGTCTTTGTACTTTTGAATTGGCTGCTCGCCTCTTGCATACAAACGTAGGCTATGGAAGCTGTCTTGATTACTTCTAAACCTTACGCTCCCTTGGTTGCCAGTAAACCATTCGTTTTGAATGGCACGGCCTACCTGTAAGCCATATTCTGGCGACATTTTTTCTTGGTCGCTAGCTACCTGACTTGGGAAAAAGTTACTTACAACTGCATTAGCCATATTGTCATTTTATTATTTTTGAAGTGTAACCGTCTTGACTGTATCTAGCAATCTTTAGGTTTAGTTTTGTTTTCTGTTGTTCCCCTACGGGTTTATACAAGTCTTTATGACACGCCATAATAGCAAGACCGGAGCTGATAGAGGCATCATATTTTGTTCGATTATTTATATCAAACTTAGACCAGTCGTTTAGTGTATCGTTAAAATACATAGTACCGTAGTTGCCTTCTTCTATAAGACCCACGTGGTTTTCAATGTACATTTCAATTGCAGCGGCGTGTGCTTGCTTCATATCCATGCTTGAGTTAGGAATTCCACCTATCTCCTTTTCAGTTACGGAAAGCTTATTCCATAATCTGTCAGGTCGGTTCATTGAATAACCGCGGTATCCTCTCCTTTTAAAGTGATACAGCAACCTAGGTTTGTTATTCTCGGCAAGTATGGGCATTCCGTAAAAGACACACGCCATAAGCACGTCTTCGAAGAATATCTCAGCTGTTTGAGGCCTAGCAATGTATTCTAAAAAGAATGTACTAGGTGGCGCATCTTCCATTGTAAACTTGGTAAGTCCGTGTAGTGCGCCTTTAGAGCCCCTGCCATCTGTCGTTCCTGAAATATCGTAACTATCACAGCCAAAAGCACCAACGTGCTCATTACCTGGATATTTAATACCGTTCTTTACTATGTACTTGTTTTGTAGGTTTAAACCTGGTATCCACGACACATTAAATCGGCCGTTTGGGTTTGGCATAAATACTACTTTGGTATCTTGAACACCGTTCTCCCATTGAAAACTACCGCGTGTTACAGTATTAGTATTACGCAAGTCGGCATTATAATCAATTTGCTCGTAGATTTTAGTTAGGTTAAAAATACTATTTTTACTTTCATCCCTAAACGCGTGGTCTGTGGTACGTGGGAACTGGCGGTAGTATTCGTTCAAACCGTCCTGGTCGCTTTTAAGACCTTCAACTTCGTTCTCCCAGTAATCTATAACCCCAACTTCTATAAGGTCGCCATGTGGTCCGTAAACAGGTTCCGTGGGTGTATTAAAGACCGGAATGCCGTACTCATCAATGAATCCTTCGTAATTCCACTCCATTGGAATAAAAAGACTGTACAATCCTGATCTTGTTTGTCCGTTGGCATTTCGTTTAGTTACATCCGAGTCTAAATATAACTTTTTAAAGTTGTCACCACCTTTATCTAATGAATTCGATGTACTTCCCATCATACACTTACCGATAATACGAGAACCAAGACGCAAACAAGTTTTTGTTACACGCCAGTTGTTCAAAATATTATCTGGTCTTTCCCACTTACCACTTTCATCGTGTATAAGTAGCTTTAGCTTTTCACCATCGTACGAGTTGTCACCAGTATTCTTCCAGTCAATCGTAGTATCAAGACCTTCTAGCTGCTCGCGCTGCTCATTGCCTTGAATAGACTTACGTGTTAGCTTAGATGCCGGAACACGATACGCAAGTTCGGTTTTCGGTCGGTCCATACCATCTTGTATTGGGCGGAAGAAAAACGGGTAGTTGAGGGATATGGGAACGACTTTGTCGGTAAACATTTTTTTAGCATCACTACCTGATTTAGATAGGATACCGAATCGTGCATCACTTGAGATGGTTGCTTGGTTAACGGTTTCTCCTGATGCCATAAACGAGAATCCACTCCGTCTGTTTTTAAGATAGCACATTCCGTAGCATCTGGTATCAGCTTTACAGGCTTCCCAAAATATGAAGAAGAGTCTGTTTGCTTCGCGGTAGTCTGGGTTACCGACATCAATCTTGCTCCACTGCAAGTACATGTAATGAGTGCCAGTAATATAAGTAGGAACGCCCTTATTATAAAACCAATAGCCATTGTCACGTCGGTTGAATTCCTCATCAATATAGCCTTCCCACTTGCTTTTAAATTCTTCAGGAAGGTTTTTCCAATCGAATATAGTTTTAACATTCTTTAATTCTTTTGGATACTCGGCTACCGCCCATTTGTTTGCACCTTTCTTTAAATCTTTAGGTGCTGGCGGTAAAGCAATAGTGAGATTCTGTATTTGAATAATTTCACCAATCTCTCCTGTTCTGCTAATTACAATAAGGTCTTGCTCTTTATTATAGCCGTATTGCCACTTCTTGCCTTTATTGTACCGATGTATCGTAGTAAGCTTTACAGGTTCTACGGTTTTAACTAAACTCTGTTCGTACATTATTTAGACCTTTTTTCTGCAAAACCTTTAAACGCTTCTTTCTTGTCCTCCGCTGGCCGGTTTTCAAGTATGCGTTCTTCTTCTTGTATTCTATTTAATATTTCAAATGCATCGAATATCGCGAGCTTCTTTGTAGCGGCAGCGTTCTTTAAACGGTCGGCCGATACATCATCTTCTGTATTGGTGATGATTTTCTCTTCAGCGACTTTGATTAATTCATCAACAGCCTTGTACCCCGAGAGGATTATACTCCTCTTCATCTCCTTGATATTCATACTCGATTGTGATTTGATTGACGGGCACACGATACAATCGCTGACCCTCTATATTAAATTCATATTCCATACCAGGCTTAAAGCCTACGAGTGCACCTGATTTAAAACCGTCGCTAGCATATTTAATAATACCTATTGCTGGTTGTTCTTTGTGTAAAGAGAGCGACTTTTCTTTTGCTTTAATAGGTTTGATAAAACAATATCCGTCAAGCGCTTGCCATTCTTCATCGCGTTTGTATGCGTAAATCTGGTCTGGTTGCACAAAGAATGTGTCTTCCTTATAATATGCCTTAGAGTTCTTTTCTTTGCCTCTAATGTCACGAAAACGTCTAAATACGTTATGGTGAAGAATTACTTCATCACCAGGCTGTATCTCTGTCTCTACAGCTAAAGGCACGTTACTGACGATGCCTAATCTGCTGGTGTATTCGTGATTTTGTACTTCTGTGTTTAACAGTAATTCCTTACCGTCAATTTCTTTTTTTGATGTTGACCTACCGTGCTTTGGAGACACGATGAAATTAAATATGCTTTGCATCACCAATTAAGATCGTATTCAACAGATACTGCCATGTTCTTATTAAAGTCTTTCCATGGCATCACGTTATCTTCTTTCTGAATATAGATAGAGTACTTGTCTTCCTCTTCTATAATGTTAACTATGGTATGACCGCCATACACTTCCTGTCCAACAGAATAGTGCATGGCGTCATTTTTATAGTCCTTACCGATACTAATCTTCCTGATTATCTGCATCGGTAATCTCTCCAGTGCTTAGATTAACAGTAACATTACCATAAGTTTTTTCAAGGTCTAATTGTGTTTCTTTAAGCTGCTCAATAAGCTTTTCAACTTCTTTAATTAAAGCTTGTTTCTGCACTTCCATACCTCCAATAGCTGCTTGCCCTTCATTGATTGTATTAACCAATGTTTGTAATGTTTCTAGTTCTTTTTCTGTTACTTTTTTCATCTAATTTAATTTAATTGTTTTTATTTATAATTACGTTTTTTCTTAGATAATTACAAAGCAGCCATATAAGCGGCAAACGCATTGTACAAATCACTTGCTTCTGCACTTAAATCACCACCAATAAAGGCGATTGAAATAGTATCCAAACTGAAATTTGAAACACCACCCTCACTTAATAAATGCATCGTATTATTTGATGTATTCAAAGGCCCAAGCGTAGTTGTAACAACTTGGCTTCCGTTTATGAATTGCTCACCAATAGTTCCGTCAGCATTCATATGATACAATCCAGCGAATAAAGTTCCTATACCATTTAAATCACCAAAAATATAATCAGATGAACCTCCTCTAATGTTGTTTGCAAATAGAGCATCACCCATAAGTGCTGGGCCACCGCCAACTTTAACATTATAAGACCAACCACCAAAAGAACCATTCAAAGTAGATTGATTAAATTGTGTAGTATCAACACCCATATTAATTCCAGTATCAAGTCCATTACCAGCACTAAACCCTTCATTCAATGTAAATGTAGGAGTAGATGGTAATTCACTCAATTCAAAGTTTGAAGGAGAAGCCCAATTTAAACGACCAAACTCTCTTGAACCATCATTGGCCATAACATAAAGAGCATCTAACTTGCTCCAAATACCCGCAGTTTTCAAATCCGTTACAAGTGTATTCTGCAGGGTTTGTTGAGCAGCACTTGGTGCAGTATATCCAAGAGATGAGGCTTGGTCTAATACCGCTTGATAATCTGTGTCAAAAGTGTCTCCACCACCTCCGCTTCTATAAATGCGATTTGTACCTAAGCCTAACCCGATCATATTATTTAATCGCTACAATTGAAGTCGCTGTAGTCCCAGTTGCAGCAACATAATCTACAATTACAGGTAGAAACGAACCGTCAGGTACATTGCTAAAACGAACGGTATTGCCAATTACACCTTCTACATTCTTCATAATAACCGAAACGTCGCCGCCACCGCCTACATACAATGCTGAGCCGTCTAGCTTTTGAGCTGGCCCAAACGTATTACTTGGTGTAACTGCAGATGCTTTTGTAGCAAAGTCTGGTTGTTGATTGTATTGTCCCATTATATATATTTATTTCTTATTAGCATTTCCATCTGCGACGAGCTGCGCAAATGCGTTTGTCCGGTGTTTTTGAACAGTTGATGTTGTGCATCTCCATCTGTCCCTTTGATCGAGCGCAGTATGAATCGCGACGCTTACCGCCTCCGGGCTGAGGTGCCTTTAGGTTACCACCCGTTTCACGATTGTATGCCTTACGGCCAGCCTCTGTCATACCAGCGCCTTCTTTTGCGCTAAGGAAGTGACGACCTTTTCCTTTTGTTGTCTTCTTAAGCTTTTTAAACGGCGAAGACTCTTGTACGTATGCCATTATTTTTTAGTTTTATTGTAAGCTTCCTTCTCCCACGGCAATCCGTGTGCACCTTCAGGCATATTCATCCTTGTATATACCCTAGACGGTGATTTTGTGTCTTTCTTCCAGGTGACAGTCTCGTTGTCGTACTGCAACCTACCTTGCTGCATCTGTTGTAAGTGCACCTTCTCGTGTTCTACAGCCTTACGCTTTTGCAAGGGTGATAATGACTTATCCACAAAGATTGTACCGTCACGGTTTGCTTCAGCCATAATACCTTTATCCAGCTTCTTTTCAAAAACCGGTGTACCATGCTCTGATGTATCTTTATTGATACCAAACAGTGTCTCTTTGTTCTTTAATTGAAACATTATTTACCGCATCCGCAGCCACAGCCGCCTTTCATTTTCATTGGAGAAGCTTCGAAGTTACCCGCCATCTTACCGGCAGCATCAATAGTTACTTCTTGTGTACGAGGCATTGAACCGTATTTGCACTTAGCTTTTTGTGTGATAGGTTTCATTATCTGTCTTTGTCTTTAATCATATCATCTATGGCTTTGTTATACACCCTATCTGTATATGATTTGTTTTTATAAAACTTACTTGAAGGTCCGATAGGCATGTCCTCGTAGCCTAACATTATATTATACATGCGTGTTATTAAACGCTTTGCTTTTGGTGAAGTCTTGTATATGGAATACTTTATTGTAGTTCTATTACGATGTCTCCATACATCTATCCATCCACCTTGGCGTAACCTATCCCAGCGCTTTTTATCCCACGCATACGTATAGGTGCCATTAATAAAATCATCACGTGTAAATCTATCCATGCAATCTAAATATATCAGCAGCTCTAAATCTGCATCTAATATATCGAAAGACTTACTCGCCCACTTGCGTACGAGACGGTAGTACTTAAACAATCCCATCTCGCGCAAGTCTGAAGCTTCTATTTTCATTCTACAATGACAACGTCACCTAAGCTGATAACGTGGTAGAGCTTATCGCCCCATTCAATGCCGTGACCTGCATGGCGGTCGTACCTGATAATGTTACCAGGTTCTAGCATTGGTACCTTGTCGCCCACACTTACAATCTCAGCTTTTAGGTAGCGTACATCTTTGTTTGCATCTTCCGTAAGTTCGAGGCCACCGACTTTCACCGGCGCCTCTTTAATCTTACGTATTACGATATAGTGATTAATTGCCTGCATTGTCCATACGCATGTTAGAGATTATACAATCTGCAGACGTAATCGTTGTAGCAACACTCACTGCATTCTTAAGTGCTGTTTTAGTAACCAGTACTGGGTCAATGATTCCTTTTTCAATCATATCAACCATCTCACCAGTTGTTGCATCAACACCCATTCCTTGTTCCATAATATGGTGTTCGCGATGTGAAATGCCGGCGTTGTCCATAATGGTTTCGAATGGTGCGCGTATAGCAGTTAATAAGATCCTGTGACCCAAGGTCTTAGCCTTAATCTTTTGTGAAGCTACATACAGTGTAGCACCACCACCAGCAACGATACCTTCTTTAAGCGCAGCTTGTACTGCATAGATGGCATCTTCAACTCTATCTTTCTTTTCTTTTAGTTCGACTTGCGAGTCAGCGCCCACGTGTATGACACCGACGGAGCCTGATAGCATGGATAAACGTTGTTCAAGCTTTCCTTTGAAGAAGCCGTTAGTTTCTTCACTAATCTTTTTGCGTACATCTTCGATGCGTTCTTTTAAAAGTTCAGGGTCTACATCAACCTGTAGCACCGTGCTTTTGTTATTAGTAACCGACTTAATCGCTGTACCCAATACTGATGGGTCAATCAAATCAAGGTCGTCACCTAGTTGTTCATTAATAATCTTAGCACCAGTTAACAATGCAAGGTCTTCAATAGTGTCTTGCTTTGTAGGTCCGAAACCTGGTGGGTCTACGATATTAATTTTAATGTTTCCTTTTACCTTGTTTGCCAATAGCGTTTGGTAAGGTTGCTGGTCCATATCCGCGACAATCAGCAAAGAACGGTTGTTCTTAATAGCAAATTCCAAAATAGACTGAATGCGTCTGATGTTTGGAATCTGTGATGTTACAATAAGTACAAGAGGGTTGTCAAGTTCCGCAATGCCTTTATCCTTATTAGTAACAAGGTGCGGCGATTTGAGTCCAGAATCAAATTGAGTGCCTTCAACAAAATCCACGTAAGTTTCATTTGTATCAGACTCTTCCATCAGAACGACGCCATCTTGTCCAACCTTGCTGAAAGCTTCGCCAATCTTTGCTCCAAGCTCTTTATCGTTGTTACAGCTAATGTAAGCAACTTGCTGTAGCATTTGATCTGCAACTGGAATACTGGCATCATTAAGATAAACCATGATTTCTTCAGCACATTCTTCAATGCCAGCTTTAATGCTTCTAATTTGTTCTTCATTTCTGTGTTCATTAATCTCACTTAAAATTGCATGAGCGAGGACAGTAGCCGTTGTGGTACCATCACCCGCTTCACGCACAGTATTTGCGGCAGCTTCTTTAATTAAAGTTGCGCCAATGTTTTCGACCGGGTCAAATAAGACTACGCTTTCCGCTACGGTTACACCATCTTTTGTAATGACCGGCCGGCCCAATGCGTCTTCGTATATAACGCATTTACCAGAAGCACCTAAGGTGGACTTCACTGCGTTCGTTAACTTGTTGACGCCGGACATAATTTTCTTGTTGGCTCTATCGCCAAACGTGAGATCCTTTACGATCTCGCTGGGATTATTGTATTGCATTGAATTAAATTAGATTAGTTTGGTATTACTCGAATGTTTTAACGACCTTAGGTCCTTTAATAAAGTCGAGCTTTGTTCGGTAGTGCTCAATTGACAAGTCAATTGCTTCTTCAGCACCGCCAATTGTTTCCCGGCGAGTTACGTCTTTCCAGGAATCTTCCCACAGCAATTCCGTTTGGTAATAGCCGTTAGGCAGTTGAACAATTCTCCAGTTTTTCTTTTCCGAAGCATGCTCCCAGAAAGCTTTGGTTTCTTCGGATACTTGTTGGTTACCACTTGACGTAGTGGTAGTACGGTAATAAAAAGTCATTTGGTTTTTGTTTTATGGTTATTATTAATTGTTAGAATACTTGAATTTCAATAAAGAATTTACCATTCACTGCACCAGAGAATTGGTCTACGCGACTTACTTGTACAATGCCTGGTGAGCTAATTTTTTTAGCGGTAACAACAGCAGGTATACCACCTTCGCTTAATGCTACAATATCTGTAACCAGAATAAACACGTTGGTATCTGCACCGAACAAATCTGTGTTAATATTAGTTCCGATGTTACCTGCTCCAATAGATACCCAAGTAATTGTTGCACCAAGTGTGTTCTGGAACACCGTGGCTACCCCTGTGGTCATATCTACTTCAGCCTTATATGTTTTACCTCCAGCGGCTAAAAGCTCTGTTACGGTTACCCCTTGCGTGTTATCGCGGGCAGTTTTGTTATCTAAGTTAACGTCGCTGTTATAAACAACCACCTTAGAATTTCCTGATAATGGTTCTACAGCCATCTTGTTTATTATTAAGTTTTTATTATATCACTATAATTACTTGCGCATCAGGTTAGTTAAGTCTTTAGTCTTATCACTTGAGCCCATAGACGAACCAAACCAATACCCATATACATCACCTAATGTTCTTAAGAAAAACCCTGAGAACGTGGTTATCAATCCCTTTTGCACTTCAGAGAGAGTCGACCAATCAATAATATCTGTGAAGATAGCAAGACCCAGCCCACAAGCAATAGCAAGTGTAATATAAGTAAGTACGTCAGGCGTAGACTTATTCTTACCCAATTCCCTAGCTGCTTCACGGTCTTTAATTTCTTGCTCATAAGCTTCTTTAATGAAGGCTTTCTTCTCTTGAGGGTTATCGATAAAGCGGTCCGCTACTTCGGCCGCCTTATCGATAAGAGATGTTGGATTCATACCCAACAGTTTAGCGATCTTACTCATCGCCTCCAATACGCATTGTAATGGTAGAAGGAGTTACAATCTGTGCGATTGAACTGTCCACTGAAGCTTTTAATTCAGCGACGCGCTCTTCGCCCATTTGCTCTTCTACCCAAGAAGATACTTGCTCGTTAGTCAAGTCAGCAACAGGGATAAATCCTTCAGGCTGAATTGTTTCAAGGTCAAGCATTTCCGTACCGATTACGGTAGCACTGTGCTCGCCGTCTGCGGTTGTTCCCGTTAATCGCCAATGTACGTTGTATACAACATCAGTCAATTCTTCGTGTGTTGGATATACATCTACTGTTGTACAATCCCAAGTGTAAGTGTTCATAGTTATTTATTTAGTTATTAGAACCCAAAATCAAGGGGTACTCTACCCCATCCGTTATCTGTTTTAATATAGAAGTAATCTGCATCGTATGCAATGTCTCCTACGTTTCCTTTTGTATCTCCACTTCCTGTTGGACCACCAGGTGTTTCAATTCTAAACTGCTCCATTGCGGCAGCATTGACATGTAGTTTAGATGTTGGTGAGGTCGCGCTGATACCTACTTTGCCTGCGCTAGTTGCAGTTAAAAGTTCTGAGCCTCCTGCAAAAATGCCTACTCTACCAAAACTACCTTTATTTATTTCAAGTAGGGAAGTGCTAGATGCCGACAACGCTGTAGAGTTATTGTATATTTTATATCCATCAGCCGACACCGTCCCGTTTACTTGTAACGCCTCCGCCGGCGTTGATGTATTAATACCAACTCGGTTGCTTGTATCTATTGTTATTGAAGTACTACCACCTCTACCTATTTGAACTTTATACCCTGCTGGGCTACCAAAATACGTAGCAACAGAAGTTCCGTGTTGTGCTGCGGTACCAATGTATCCTGCAAACATTCTATGTTCTCCTCCGTATTCTGTTGAGAATCCAGCGTATTGCCCATTTGACGTTGGAGTGGTCGTTGCTTCTGCATTAGTGCCATACACGTGCAGCGGGTAAGACGGATTTGTTGTACCGATACCAAAGTTTCCAGAATTTACAATATAAGACTCGTTGTCCTTGCTAACCCTAAACATTGGAGAGGTACCGTGATTAATATCAAAACCTGTATTAGGAGCGCCATTGTCTAGTTTAAATGCTACGCTACCATATCCCGCGGCTGTTTCGTCTTGAAATGTTTCAAATGTTGTACCACTGTCATTAGTGTAAATTGCTAAAGATTCGGTAGTTGCGCCATTCCTGGTTATATACAAAGGTGTTGAACCTGTATTTGTGCGGAATATACCACCTCCTTCAACGTGTAACTTAGCGGCAGGCGCTGTGGTGCCAATGCCAACATTGCCATCGCCTGCAATAACCATCCTTGATGTAGAGCCAGTAGTAAACTCGTATCCGCCTGTTGTAGAACTTTGATACAAAGTATTAAATACCATTCTTGCATCAGTAGGTCTATCCAGAAGTATGTTAGTCCTTGTGGACGATTTTAAATAAGAACCAGCGCCTAAATTTATATTTCCAATAACTGAGACGCCATCAGATGCTGTTATTAATTTAGCAATGGTATTATAATGCAATGATACAGTTTTGTCCGTACCGTTTAAAAGTATACCTATATCACCACCGCCTTGGTCATCTCTTGTCCTAATAAACAAATCACCGCCATTGGTAAGGTTGTCTATGTACACTTGACCGTTAATGTCCGATATTTGAGTGTTGACAACAGAAAGAGTACCATCAACTTTAGTATTACCAACAACGTGTAGCTTCTCGCTTGGTGCTGTGGTGCCGATACCTACGTTACCTGCATTAGTTACTATAAATTTAGCTGACCAACCAGTCTGGCCTTCTAAACCTGTTCTAATTAAGAAATCACCGCCACGCCCGTTTTTCGGTCTTACTCGTAAATCTCCTTGATTGCGTAATTCAACAAGACCGTAATAGCTTTCTAATCTTAACAGGGCGTCTTGTGCGTGAGTACCTTGAACGTTTAATATGCTTTCAAAAGGTCCCTTCTGTCTAATGTCTAGAACATGTTCTGGTGTTTCTGTACCAATACCTATTTTAGGTAGATAAGCATTCCAATTAGCGTTATAGCTAGAAGTAGCTTTTAATACTGTTCCTGAGCCTTGGTAAGTACTAAGATTAGAGGTGTAACCTACGTTAAGAATGTCATCACCTAAAGTAGATTCTTGTACATCTAACTTAGCAGTAGGTGCTGTTGTTCCGATACCTACGTTGCCAGATGCATCCAAAACCATCTTAGTATTCGGCAAAGGATTAGAAGCATTAGAGGTGTTACCACCTACTTGGAATTGCAATAAACCTGTAGTTCCTAGAGACCCGTAAGATGTACTCCTAATAATACCACCGTTGGTATCTGCACTTACGTATACAGCCCTTCCGTTAGACCCTGCTGTAGTTTGCGATTCAATAAACAAACCACCTCCATTATTATCAGTATTTGCTGTATTAGCGTACCTAACCCAGAATCTTCCGCCGACGCTGTGATTAAACAATATACTCCTTATAGGATTGTTAAATTGAATTAAGCCGCCGTTTGGGTTGCCTGTGGATAGGTTATAATGTAGAACATCATTAACCCCCTCTATCGTAAAATTAGGGCCATTGTTTCCCTGTAATATTAACTTACCGTTCTGCCCTGTTCTATTACCTAATTTTAATTGGTTGTCAATAATAGAGTTAGTTCCCACCACATGCAACTTAGCCGCAGGTGCTGTTGTACCAATACCTACGTTGCCTGTATCCGTGATGCGCATACGTTCAGCATTACTCTGATTTGTTTGCGCTGTTGAAAATATTAAATCAGCGGACCTCCCGTATACATCTTTTACAATAGAGTTTATAGAAGAAACAACTCTTGGGTCGTCAGAATCTGAACTTTTGTATTCTAAAGAACCGACTAACGCCCCTGTGCTAGTATTCGTGTTTTTGCTTGATAAGCGCAAGTAAGCCCCATCTTGAGCTGCTATTTCTAAGTTTCTATCGGGCGAGGCGGTGCCGATACCAACATTGCCCGTTCCCTGCGTTGTAAGAAGTATATTTTTGTTTAATTTTCCCAGTATCTGAAAGTCAGAGTCAGATACCATTTCTATACTTTTTGTTGTAGAAGAGTTTAAATCAAACTTAAATGCATCGTTGAAGTATCCTATATTTAGAAACCCGCCCGAGAATTTTAAATAATTATTACCATCTCCCCAACCGAGTTTATTGTATAAGCCAACAAGTACATTCGAAGTAGACTTTATATTACCAGCAACCTCTAACTTTTCAGCGGGTGCAGTAGTTCCGATGCCTACATTGCCGTCTTCTTTAATTGTTAAAGTCTGTGAGTTAGATGTATTATATACACGTAAAGCATCTTTACCCGTTGTTGACCAAATCGCGGAAAGGTATCCCGAGTTAGTTTTATTATGTGCACCAATGTCAATCGAACTATATGTACTACCAAGCCCCAATCTACCAACCGCGACATTTGTAGCCGCGCCCGTAACGGAAGTTTCACTGGAAGAAAGAATACTTATAGTATTTCCGCTAAATCTAAAGAACCTACTACCCGTATTAATTTTAACATCCCCTGCTCTTATAGCACCAACAACCTCTAAATTATCTGTTGGCGTTGTAGTTCCGATACCTACGTTGCCATCTGAGGTGATACGCATACGCTCGGAAGAAGCAACATTAAATTCTATTCTTTGGCTGTCCACACCCCTTCCTTGAATAGATGTGCCTGTATTGCTCCAAGCGATACTTTTTTCGTCGTTTAAAACTAAATCTGCTTGCTGTAGTTTGCCTTGTGAGTTTGTATTGTCAAACCTTAATCTTGGTTGACCAGAACCGCCTCCG
>Ga0255756_1003174_pt1 | contig 16754 bp, 10 predicted proteins | sample 011ome_20_FD_179956 | JGI IMG/M metagenome (GOLD analysis project Ga0255756, IMG submission 179956) | Coastal salt marsh microbial communities from the Groves Creek Marsh, Skidaway Island, Georgia - 011509CT metaG (version 2) | ecosystem: Environmental > Aquatic > Marine > Intertidal zone > Salt...
GACGCGTTTTTTTGTGTATCGTAATAAACGCGCGCACAAATAGAGAGAGAAACTGAGAGAAACTGATGAGAAAATCAAACGAATCGATTCCCCATTGAACAACATCTCGAAATCGAATTTCTCTTTCTCTCTTCATTCGTGCAGAACAACTCTCTCTCTCTTCTCCGCGCGGCGTTAAAAAAGAAAGAAAGAACAACAAAAAGAAACCCCGAGAGACGCGACGATGAAAGCACCACTCTCTCTCTCTCTCTTCTTACCTTACTTCTTTAGTTGTTTTTATTAATAACACGCCGCAGTTTAAAGATGATTTTACTTTTGTGTTGTTGTTGTTGCGTGTAAAGTTTTTCTTTCTGACGAGCAGACGACGAGAGCTCGCAAAAAAGAAAAAAACACTAAACACTCTCGAGTGAGAAGCGAAAGACCCAGTGTTTCACGCATTGAAAGTAGAAATTCCCGCACAACGACACAAAACAGAAAACACACACAACATGGGGGTGAGTATATTATATATATCTAATTCTCTCTTATTCGCACACAAACGATATCCTTTCAGACGAATTCGAAGGTTTCGATGCGATGGTACCTTCGCGCGATGACTTTGTTGCGCGTTTCCATTTGTGGATTTTTTCTTTAGGGCGAGACGACGGGAAAACACATTTTCTACGACGCGTCTTCGTTCTCGCGAGCATCGATGCGAAGTTTCTCGCGACACGAACTGACCATAATTTCTCTCTTTAAACTCTCTTCTTTCGCGATTTAATACGCAGGCTTACAAATACGTGGAAGAACTCTGGAAGAAGAAACAATCCGACGTGTTGCGATTTTTGCAACGCATTCGCGTTTGGGAATACCGTCAGCTTCCGTCCATCTGCCGCGTGACTCGACCGACGAGACCGGACAAGGCGAGAAGATTGGGGTACAAGGCTAAGCAAGGCTTCGTGATTTACAGAGCGCGCGTGAGAAGAGGTGGCCGTAAGCGTCCGGTGCGCAAGGGTATCGTCAATGGGAAGCCGGTGCACTGCGGCATCACAAAGTTGAAGTTTGCGAGAAACTTGAAGTCTGTCGCGGAGGAGAGAGCGGCGAGAAGATGCGGCGCGTTGAGAGTCTTAAACTCGTATTGGTTGAACCAAGATTCCGTGTACAAGTACTATGAAGTCATCATGGTTGACCCGATGCACAAGGCTATTAGATCTGATCCGAGAATCAACTGGATCTGCGCGCCGACGCACAAGGGCAGAGCGATGAGAGGCTTGACTTCGGCGGGGAGAAAGCACAGAGGTTTACACGGCAAGGGCCACAACTACACGAAAAACAGATCGTCCAAGCACGCCCAGTGGAAGAACAACAACAGACTTTCGCTCAAGAGATATCGTTAAACGACGACGATGTGTCAAAATCGAGGCTTTCGAGAATAGCTGTTTTGGGGTACCTTTCGTTATTAATAATAGACAAACCTATAACTTTAGAACTAATCGTCGTCTCTACTTCCTATTCTTTGCTATTATCGCCTGCAACGCGCGAAGTCTCGCCACGGCGATGAACCTAGGGTCGACCGAAACGCCATTCACGTTCAAATCTTGGAACTTTCCGTATATGAAATCGGCGCCGCGGTGACCGCACATCTGACCGCACGCGACGACGTCGATGTTCGGATTTACTTCTCTCGCCTCGTTAATAGCTGATTGTACGAGCCGCCCGACACCTTTATCGTCCCATGCGATGAAGGGATTAAACTTCCATATGATTGCGTTTTCCTCCTCTTCCTGCTCCTCTCTGGCGATATCTTTCACGTCGTTCTCTTCGTCGTCGTCGTCGTCGTCTTCATCGAAATCGAATTCGTCGCCATTAATGTCCATATCTTCGCCACCGTACAAGTAGCGCGGAAAGAATTTGTGACTATCTTCTACGCTGACGCCGTATGTTGTTTCTGTGAGCTCGTCTAACCCGACGATTAAAAATTCTGCTCCCATTTTTGCTAAATCGCCCGCAATCAAACACGACCTCGGCGTCTCGAGCATGGCGCCTACGCGGTAGGCGATTTTTGAGTTGGTTTTCTCCTCCAAGAATGAAAATTCTTCCGCAACGTTCCGGATTAAATTCAACTGGTGTTCAAATTCCTCCGCCGAGGCGACGTTCGGTATGCATATGTCCACAACCGGTGGTTCTGCTGCAAACGTGAAGAATTCTTTCACTCCGTACGCGGCGCCGAGGAGAGCGCGCACTTGCGCTTTCGTGATTTCCGGATAGAGAGCTCCAACCCGACAGCCTCGAAATCCAAAATCAGGATTTACTTCGTCCAGCAAGTTTTGCTCTATGATTTCTACGACGTCTCGTTCGTCCTTACCGGAATCAACCGCTAATAATGGCACTAAATCGTTCAAATTTTCCGAATCCGGCAGAAACGCGTGCAGCGGTTCGTCCAGTAAACGCACTATCACCCTCGAATTTTCTTCGTTCTTCTGATCAGGTTGGAACGAGGCCTTGAACATGTCCTCAAAATCGTACCGCAAATGCGGTGAGAGCATATCCAACGCTTCGTATCTCTCATCTTTCGTCTCTGCGCACAAAAGCATGTGTAAAGCCTGCCTCGCATCGCCGCCTCGATATTTCTTGAGGACGTTCTCAACTTTCACCAAACCGACGCCGATAAAGTTCGACGCGTCGCCTCCGCCAACGCTCGTTCCGTCGCGATTATTATTCTCATCAACGTACTCGTCGATGGCATCCGCAGAATCGCACTCGGCAAATATCCGAATCGCGTTTAAGAATTTGGATTTTTGCGCGAGCCATTCGAAGAACAGCTTGTTTCGTTCCGACTTGACCGGCGGCACGAGTTCGACGGCGCCGCGATAGACGACGCCGTTTTGACCGTCGATGGTGACGTAATCTCCGGTGTGCAAAATCGTCGTGCTTTCTTTTTTGTTGTTGTTATTGTTGTTGTTGCTATTGCTGCTACTAAAAGTCGTCGTCGTGAACTTTGCAAACTTGCGAGACTTTTTATCAATTTTTATCGAATATCCTCCTCCCTCGCCATCGTCGTTACCATCATCGCTATATATATCATCGTTCGCACCGGACACGCACGCCAACCCAAACTCTTTCTTCGATAATTCCGCGCCAAACCGATCGTCCTTCAAGAATATAACCCCGGCCACGTCTTGCAACACGTCCACGACGTCTTCCTCGTCCTCGGCGAATCGTTTCTCCTCGTCCGTTTTGAGTAAACTGGAATCCACGCACTCGCAACACAAAATGACTTTCGCGGCTTGCGAACCACCAAGACCTTTGCATCTCTCGAGCATTTCGCGCGCGTCTTGAACGGTGAAGCAAATCTGCCCGGTTTCGCACTTGGCGTTTTTTACGTGTTGTTGTTGTTGTTGTCGTCGTCCTCCTAAAAGCTCCTCTTTCTTCCACTCGTCCGCGGCGATGACATCCGACCACCTCTTCTCCGCGTTCTTCACTCTCAACAAACTCGCCGTCACCACGTCTTCCTCTTTCACCAATAACAATCCTTCCTCGACTGATTTTACCAGTTTCTTCTCCACTAAATACACCGCGATATCGATCGCGTTTATTCCTTTTGTCTTGTTGTTGTTTTTACCACTCGTCTCAGAGTACGACTCGAGGAGTTCTCGGAAACGTTCTTTTGTCATCATCGTTTTGTTGCCATTTTCGTGTCTCTTCTCCTCCTCGCTCTCATTCTCCTCTAAAATCCGCGCGATTTGTTCGTCCTCTTCTTTCGCGTTCACGTCGTCGTCGTTGAGAAGAAGAACAGAATCATCATCATCATCATCATCGAAAATACCGTTATTGGCATCAGCAGCGGCGAACACAAATACTAAAGTGTTGTTGTCATTCATTCTTTTTCTTCCTCCTCCTCGTCGAAACATTCGTCGTCTGCTGCTGCTGCTGGAACTGCTTCTGCTCTTCTCATTCGTACTACTACTACGAGTAGTAATAGTCCTCCTCATCGTCCTCGTCGAGGTGGTCCTCATCATCATCCTCTCTGTAATCAATCGTTTTCAAAGTGATTTTGCAAAACGAATAATCTCTCTTCTGTCTGCTTTTTTTTTGTCCTCTTTTTTGGTTTTTTTTGTTTGAAACAACGAATAAAATTCTCTTCTTCTTTTTCACAACAATTAAGTTTTTCACAACAACACACACACACTCCACAGAGACTCTACTCTCTACTATTAATCAAGAATGGGCGGCTTTTCTTTTCGAGGAGGCGCGCAACAACTCCCCACACAAAAAACATTAAAAATGGACGCGATGCGAAGCGTGTTTGACCTCGCGCATTCGAACGTAAAATCTTTCGTGCAAAGCGAAGACGTGCACGTTTTCGTGCTCATCATGTTTGCGTTTTTAGGTGCCATCACGTATCTTTCGTATTGGGTTCCTAAACTCATCGTCTCGTTCATGCCGACGCAAAACTTGAAGAAGAAATACAAAGGCGCGAAGTGGGCTTTAGTCACCGGCGCGTCGTCTGGTATCGGTAAATCCTTGGCGAAAGAATTAGCCGAACAAGGGTTGAACGTTGTATTAGTCTCTCTGAAAGAAACGATTTTGGACGAGACGTTCGAGGAGCTTAAAAAACAACATCCCGAGCGAGAGTTTAGAAAAATCGGGGTGAATTTAGGCCTCCGAGATGGGTCGTATTTGCGAGAAATCGAAGAGAAAACGAAAGATATCGACGTGCAGGTGGTGTTTAACAACGCCGGGTTCATGTTGACTGGGTTTTTTGATAAAACGAAATTGGATTTGTTGATGACGAACCACGAGTGCAACTGCACGAGCGCGATGCAAATCACGCACGTGTTCGTGAAGAGAATGTTGGAGAAGAAGTTGAAAGGGTGCATCGTGTTTACCTCGTCCGCGGCGGCGTGTCAACCGACGCCGTTTTCAGCTTTGTATGGGGCCACGAAATCGTACATTTCCGCGTTTGCTGCCAACGTGGCGTGCGAGGTGAAATCGAGAGGCATCGACGTCTGCGCCGTGCACCCGAGTCCGGTGGCGAGCAACTTTTACGATAAAGCGCACAAGTTGGACGCGTTGGCGTTTTTCCAAAAGTTCGCCGTGACTCCGGACCAGTTGCCGAAAGAAATGTTGCGACCGATTGGAAGGATCGTGTGGTACGACATAGGGTTCGTGGCCATTGCGTTTAGAAATTTGTTGAAGATGTTCGATTACGGGTTCTTCGCGACGTTGATTAGTTGGACGGCGCACACCATGGGCGATTACAAAAAGAACGTTTAAATTTTTTTTATCAATAATAATACAGTAGTACGATGATCATATTTACTACTGGTATCTCGTTATTATTTCAACACTGTGAAAGAGGCTATGGTATCTCTCAGTTTCGGCTGCGCCGTTCGCCACTGTCTGCCGCTCGCTTTCACGGAACATAAATACACTCGTTTTTTCCACACCGTCGCGGAAATCAACCAGTGCGCTTCGTTCGAAATCTCGTAGTTATAATGCGTCAATCCATTCCTGGTATCTTTCTCCATCGATTTAATCTGTTCTTCGTTCACTGGTTGTCCCAACACTTCCGGTGCAAAACCTAAAATGAAGTTTGTAATCGGCACCAGCTCTTCAATCGTCGGGTTCTCGCCGTCCTCGACGTTGGCGAAACGAAGCACCGGCGCCAAGACAATCTTCACGTCGCCTTCGCTTTCGCTTTTAAATCTCGTATCAATTTCCGTTCCTCCCGGATCCGCAATGCTCACCGCAACTTCTTCCCACCCTTCCCGAAGTTTTACCGAATACGGCGTGATTTCTGTCCACCCGATGCCGTGCCCGCCAGACTTCGCCTCGGGTCTGGTATATGTCATCGATCCGTCTTCCTCTATTTTCCCGAAACCTGGCACTCTCCCGGCGATAGATCCCATCACCGCCTGCGCTGGTGGTGGTGATACTAAAAGTCCTCCTTGAAAAGAGAGCAAAACCCCGAGCGCTGTCGCGTTCAAAAGCTGTTCTCTTCGTGTTCGTTTTGTCGTCATCATCGTGATATCTAATTTTTCTTCTTCTCTTCTCGTCGTCTTGCTGGAGGAGGAGGAGACAGAGGAGGAGGATAATCGTCGGTAGTGGTTCTTACGGTTGTTCTTGATGTTCGTCGCTCTGATGAAAGAACAACAACGCGCGCATGGTGGTGATTTTTGCGCGTACATGATGATGAAATGATGACGACCGATGCGGTATCTTTATCTTTTTGTTTTTTGTGTGTGTCAAAGCCTTGAACTGTTGAAGCGTTTTAATTAAAAAATATTGCAAATCACATGCGATATAAAGTCAAAAAAATAATATGCTGAAGAGAACGGGCGAGTTCGCGCGGCGCGTGTTCTTCGGCGACGACCAACGCGAGGAAGAAGAAGAGTACGATGATGAAGAAGAAGAAGAAGAAGTGAGCGAGAACGGATTTTGCGCGGAACGACGAGGACGATTTTCAACAACAACTCAGGAATTCGCGGAAATTCAAGAAGAAGAAAAAAAAAATACGGGGAAGGAGAGTAGAAGAAGAAGAAGACAAAGCACGTGGTATGCGAACAAGAAGAAAACGTCGATACGAGCGACGATATCTAAGATTGTGGTGTCGCTTTCGATTTTGCTCACTCTGTGCGCGATGTTAGCGCAAACCTTGGTGTATGTAGAAAGAGAGGAAGAGGCAAAGAGGAGAGAGGAAGCGAGAGAGGATTACGAGAGAGCAAAAGAGGCAATGATGAAACTCTTTTCTTCATCGTCGTCGTTGCCGTGCGAAGATGGTGGAAATGAATTGATGTTGCCTTCAATAGAGACCGTAGAATCGTGCAGAATAATCGAGGAGAAGAGTAGCACCAGCATCACTTCGTCGTTATTGTTCAATCAATCGTGTTTAAATGTAAACGCTCCGGAAGCGAGCGGAGTGATTGAAGAGTTGCCGTTGAACGCGTGTTCAATAGCTACGACGACAAATACTCAGCAGTATTACTTCCCCATAGCGGAGATATACATACACTATCGCGAAGACTTGGAGGAGAAGAAAAAACTGATGGAGCTTCAACATTGGAACTTCAAAGGCGCGTTCTTTTTTGTCGTGACGGTGTTTACAACAATCGGCTATGGGAACGTCGCGCCAAGCACAAAAGAAGGGCGATTGGTCGTGCTAATTACGACCATACCAGTTCTCGCCGTATCGTTGATTACAATAGTCACCATAGCTGAACCAATCATAGACAGCATGAACTTATTACACAAGTATTTGTTAAAGAGGATGAAAAAGAAGTTGCCGATTGATATAACGATACCGCAAAAGTGTACTCTCGAGGAATATTTTAATGTCTTGCAGCACCATCTAATCGGAGAGGCGTTTTGGCCGATGACGGAGGTTTTCATTCGAACGAATCAAATTTACACATCAGACGAACTACACAAAGGAGAGGTGTTTGTAAGCAAACAACAGTTTGTCGAGACGTGTCAAGGACTGGGGCTGAGAATTAACGACCGCGCGAACGTATCGACCGAAGAAGAAGTATCCGCCGAAGAAGAGGAACGAGAACAAGAATCTGTTTTGAACTTGGAAGAAATTCGTTTATTGTTGGAAGTCATCAGAAGCAAAGCGAGTTTAACATCGACGGGTGTTCAGTTAATGCATTGCTTGCTATTTTCTGTCCTTTCAGTCGTTGTTGGTATGTTTTACTTCAAGGTTTTGCAGGACTGGGACTATCTCGAAGCCGCGTATTTTGCGGTGGTTTCGATAACATCCGTCGGGTTGGGAGACTACGTCCCCAACCATCAAGAAGGCTCGGTTGCTTTTTGGTATCCGTATGTATTCATCGGTTTTGGTTTCATTACTGTGTTCATTGGTACTTTAGCGACATTTGCTGAGAAAGGGCGAGAAAAGCGACTTTACGAAATTGAATTCCGCTACGTGCACGAGTGTTACAACACGAAGAGAAAGTCGTGGAACACGAATACCTATTGGGACGATACGTGACGCGTGGCATATTTCCTTTCTTTTAAAATACTCTTGCTTGTTTTAATACTACACGTTGCTACTACTAAAGCTACCGCTATCTTTCCTCCCTATATTTCCTCTCTATATTTCTTAACCATTTCCAACAATCGACGACGCGCCGATACCTTCCAAGTCGTTGTGAAGATGCTCCGAATACGCACCTAAATTTTCCATCGCCCACGTTTTGACCAAGTCTGCGGACATGTACACCTCGTGATTTACAATTTCCTCTCTCGTTACGCATTTCAGCGATCGACCGGAAAACCGTCCAGAGTTATACACTTGCACTTCTGGATGTAAGAAAGTGTTTTTGTATCCGTACACGCGGGAAATCCAAATCGCGTGCTCTTCGTTTGAAAGTTGCTCCGGGTATAAAGCGCCAAAGACGTCTCGGTGCGTCCTGTGCACGAACGCGTGCGTGATTTTCCTCGCGTCTCTCACGTCCTCGGGACTCGCCACGCCGAAATTCTTCGCCAAGTTGTTATTCAACAACGAGTTTATCAAAATATCCGCCCAATATTGTCCTTGCGAAGGGTAAAATTCCGAGTCGTCGTGCACCGTCATGAAATAATCGCACTTCTCGACGTCAATCGCTCGATCGAAAAGACCGTTCCATACGTACGTCGTCGAAAGGGACACGTGAAAGCGCACGACTTTTATAGTCACCGGGTAATCTCCAATCAAGACTTGCATTCGTTTTTGCAAACGCTTCATTTTCGGCGCAGAATCGTAGACGATATCGCCCTGCTCGAATCCAACCAGCAACGTGTACCTCGTTCGTTTGCCACTCTTATCGATCGTTCCTAGTATCGATGGCAGTAAGACGTTTACCAATGGTAACGCGTCGGAGTTGACTAATTTCGTGTTCAAAGTCGAACTCGGGACACCTAAAACGACGTGCACGGCTTTGAATGTATCCCTCGCCATGTCGTTACCGAACGACTGTTCTCTCACTTTCGTTTCGAAGACGATTTCCGGCGGCTCTCTCTTGTGACGAACTCTGCAGTGGTACTGTTCTTTGAGCATAATTTTTGCAACCTCGTCGCCTTCATCCGCGAGTTGTTTTAAACTTTCCACCGTGGATATTTTAGACGCTTTGGAATCGATACAGATGAACCCGTGTAAATCCGGTCTCGTGCCGAACCAATTGTGGAACTCGGGCACCTCGCCCGGGCTCAACGCGGATTTCTCTTCCCCGACTAAAGTATTCGCTCTCGGACACGCGCCGCCTAAAGAACACTGCACGTGCATTTTCAAAATCTCCTCCGTCGCGTTGTTGAAACGAAAATATCCCTGCACGTTTGGATTACACCCTCCTCTGGTTGTTTCTTCCTGAACGAAAAAACGCTTATCTCTGCTCAGCGCCTTCAAAACGTTGTCGATCCACCCTCTCGCGTGCGCGTTGTGATGCACGAACAACGCGTTTCCGTTCTTATTTACCGCGTGCCATATTAAACTTGGTAATATATCGATTTCCCCAACGTTCCGTTTTAAAACCGAGCTTCTCGTTCTCACTTTATCTTTTTCGCCGCCGTTGATGGGGAACCCGTTTTCGTCCACCTCTTCCTCGAAGTCTGGTTCGTCCTCGAAGGTTTGCGTCAACATCAACCGCTCAATCTCCGCCAAAGCGAAGGTCGGTAACGTTCCGCTCTCAAAAACGCCCTGTCGCGTTCTCGTTCGCACTTCTCGCTGCACTTTCCCCAACGCCCCAGATCCTAAATCCAACCTCTCGTCTAAAAGCGCGTATTGCAACGCGTCCACGCCTCTCTTCGCGTACACGTTTCTCCAATGTGCGACTTCGTCCTTCTCGCTCTCTAACAACGGCCCAACTTCGTACAACCAAACGACTACTTCCGGGTGCCAAAAGTGTAAACTCCCGACCAACTCTCTCACGCTCGGTAGCGTCTTCGAACACACCCCCGACACCAACACCGGATGCGTCACGAAATATTTATCCGGTTGTTTCCGAATCTCTTTCTTCGGCACGAACTCGCCGGAAATCGGGTCGATGTCGAACGAACGCACCGAAATGATTGCGCGTTGTTGTTGCGTTTGTTTCGCGGGATCGTAAATACCTTCTCGTCGTTCGTATATCGCTCGTTGCGCTCGCTTTTGAATGGATTCGTCGTTAAGAGTGCCACTACTACTACTAAACGCCAACTTCCTGGCGCGTTCTAAACTCAACTTTGTCAAAGACTCGTCCTCTTCCTTCATCAAATCTCTCCTCAGCCAAAACACGTTGCTCGTGAAAATGAACATGTTCAACAGAAAAATGAACAGGAGAATTCTCCGGCCGATTTTTCGACTCTGTCTCCTGTTCGCGTTCGGTTGGACGACGGTGCCTAACGTTTCCACCCAGAGCCAAAACGAATCGAGAATGTCGCTCGTTCTCGATTTCGGAGAGAGTGGGTATCCCAGTCCCATGACTACTGCTCCTCGAGTAAAGTCATCGTCATCATCGTGAATATCTCATCGTCTTCAGGTCGTTGTTCTCGTTTTTATCGTCCTTCTCTTCTGTCTTCTCGCAGCATATTATGCGTGACTTACTCTGTGTATAATTTTGGCCGCAAAGAAGGGATAAAAAAAATGAGGAACTCTAGATGCTTTTGATTCGATTTCATCAAAAGTTACTACTTTTAGTATTATTACATCATCGCTTTGATTTCGGCGCGAAAATTTCTTTCCCTCCAACGCTCATGAATCTTTCCTTTGCTCTCGGAAACACGACGTCGTTTGATTTCCACGGCCACCCTCCAAACTGCGTGCGATCGAAATCTTGAAACGCTTTGCGCAGCTCTTCGTTCGTGTTCATGACCATCGGGCCGGAGGACCGAATAGGCTCTCCTATCGGTCGTCCTTGAAGGATTAAAAACGCGCATTTATTCTTGCCGCTGCTGCTACTGCTCCTACTCCTATCGCTATCTCTAATACTTTCTTGACTTTGACTCAGTTTCGTACACTTTACGGTGAACGATTGCGACGCGTCGAGTTCGCACCCCGTTCTTTTTTGAATCTTCTCGCGTCCGTTAATCATCATTTCCTCGCCTTCGACGAAATATAAATACCTGTTTGCTTCTGATTCAATTCTCGCTTTAGGAACTCGAACTTCTTCTCGGCTCTTCTCTGCGTACATTTCAACGTAAAACACGCCGACGTCGTTCGCCTCGTCGCTTGCCCACGAATTCTTAGGCGTCGCGCTCAAATTTGAGTTCACTTTAACGTCGCCAAATTGCCCGACCCACACGACAATCTCGTACTCTTTTCCTTTTTTCCTTATCTTCTTCACGTCATCTTTCCAGTGCATGACGAACTCTGGTTCGCTCATTTTCTTCCAACTCGGTAAATTTAACCAGATTTGAAAGAATCGTAACGGGTTCTCTTCGTCCGCGTTGACGAGCGGAAACATCTCCGCGTGCTGAATCCCAGACCCCGCCGTCATCCATTGCAAATCACCTTTTCCATACCTCCCCGCGTCGCCAATAGAATCCGTGTGGTCGATGATGCCATCCAAAGTCGCGGTAATCGTTTCAAACCCTCGGTGAGGATGCCTCGGGAAGCCCGGTATGCGATGTCCGTGGTAAAATCGATACGGGATATCTGGTACAAAATCTGATCCCGAACCTCTCGCATCGCCCTTTACACCCATCTCCTCGTCCCCGGGAGGGTAAAAATCTTTATGGTACACTAAAAACAAGAACGGGTCGAGCGTTTTCATCGGTCCGTGGTTCAACCGTTCGAGCTTTTTTATCACCATCGGCACCACTTTTGCATCATTCGATGATGTTGACAAAGACTCGTCCTCCTTTTCTTCCAACGAGATTAAAACTTTTCTCACGTTTCTCGAGAAAAAAAATAAGAACAAAACCAAAAACAAGAGCTGCCGACGACGATCATCCCGAATGATGATATCACCACCACTCATTCTGTTTTCGTCGCGTCGTCATCGATTATTTAATCGCATCAAAATCATCATCATCATCAACAACAGACTCTCTCCATCAGTTGGCTTTTTTTAGAGAAAAATGCACCATCAAAATTCCTTCCTCTTTTTTTTCTCTTTTCGTCTCTTTCTCTTCGGCAGCAGAAAAAATTCTCATCAGCCGCATCTCAAAAAAAAAAGAGAGGACAAAAAATATCACGCATCATCAGAGAAACGAGAGAAAAGGACGCACGACGAAACACTTGATAATAAAGAGAGAAGGGAAAGAAAAAAATGATGACATCCGATGTAACAACCAATACTCACACGAATACTACTACTGAGAACAACATTCCGAGGAGAAGAAGAAGAAGAAACAGAAGAATACTTTTTCGCAAGAATACGACTCGAAAGTACTCGTTTTTGCAACGACTCCTTTTGTTGTTGTTGTTCGTTTCTTTGGTGTTCGTGAGTGTTTCTTTGAACGACGACGATGATGATTTTGGTGGTTCCAAATCGTCCTCCTCCTCCAGCGTGGGGATTTTTGTCCGCGCGAATCGCGTGGGACCACGACAAACGCCGTCGTCGCGCGCTGCTCTGAAAAGGATGAGCAGCGGTAGTTCTCCGCAAAAACGAGAGAAACAGAGAGAGATTCAACAAAAGGAGGAAAAACAACGCGCAAAGATGAAACTGTTGGCGAAAGAGTTGGAGGAAAAAAAGAGACGAAAAGAAGAAGACAAAGAAAGCGCGGCACCTTCTTCTGGAACACAAAAACGAAAGGAGGAAGAAGAAGTAAAGGAGGAGGAGGAAATGACGACGACGAATACGCGAGAACGAAAAGAACGAGAACAAACTTTTGTCGAAGAAGAAAAGGAGGAGGAGTTTACGAGCGCGATGATGGAACGAGATTCATCACGACGAGCAGGATCGAACGATGATACGAAAGCAGATCCCGACGACGACGAGGATGAAGCAGGAAAGGTCAAGGAAGCGCTTCCGGGGTCGCTTCCGTCGTCCGCGGAGGAAACGGAGGACGATACGACCACCGCAGAGACGCCGGACACGAAAGAAGACGAAATGAAGGAAGAGATGATGGAACAGGAAGTGGCGGAAGCGCAAGAGTCGGACGCTTTGTCGATGGGTGATTTAGGTACCGACTCTTCTGGTGGCGAAACCGATGATGACGTTTCGAAAGAAGAAGAAGAAGAAGAAGAATTGACGGAAACGCCAAACGGGGGCGAAAGGCCGACCACGTCTCCGGAAGAAGAACAAGGTATCAACGACAGCATCATCACTTCCGGAGAAGAAGGAGACAATTTGGATGAATCTGCGGTCGCTGTAGAGGAAAAATCGACGGTGGATCCAGTCGCGGAACCAGAATTGGGTGACGCGAAGAAGGAGGAGGAGGAGGAAATAACGTCCGCCGAAGAAGGAGAAAGAATAGGTGAAAAAGCGGATGAAAAAGCGGACGAGCAACTCTCTAAATACGAAACGTTAATGAAGGAGGAGGAAGAAGTAGCGAAGATGGCAGAGGAGGAGGAGAAAAGAAGTGTGCAAGCTCAGCAGCAAACGGAAGAGGGATCAGTAGCGGCAGAAGAAGAAAAAGAAGCGCCGGGAGAGATTGAAGAGTTACCCGCGGTGAACGAAGAGAAGAAGGAAGAGGACGCGTCTCCGCAAGAACCGGACAAAGTCGTGCTCGACGGAAAATCCGACACCCACGATCCACTTTTCAAAGGCGACGGGAAAGAAGAGGAGCGATATAAAGAAGACGCTCCGATGCAAGAAGCTGACGCGCTTTCCATGGATTTTACTGATGACGATGCAACTGCTACCGACAAAGTGGAGGAGGAGCAGAAGAAAGAAGAAGAAGAAGAAAAAGTCACTGTTGAGGAGGCTCCCGCCCGAGTCCCAACGGATGAAGTAATACCGATCGAAGGAGAGGAGGAGAAGGTTGAGCAAGAGGAAGCACCGACGAAAAAAGAACAAGAACAAGAAAAGGACTGGGATAAATCGCAAGGCGTATACGAGGCAATTTTAGAAGCTGACAAAAACGAGGAAACGGTTGCGAACGCCATCGCGAGCGCCGCCAAAGGTGGTGACAGGAACAACACGGACGGAAATAACACAACTTCTTTAACAACAACAACGACAACAACAACAAAAGTTCTTGGTGGTATTCCAAAGTCGCTCGGCGTCGTGTCCGCGTCACCACTCACGAACCCGACGTTATCTTTCGCGGCGTTTCGCTTTTCCAAAAGATTAGGATACGCGTTTGCGCGTCCAGGTAAATGCATTTGCGCGGGTTCGTGCGAGTGCGCCGGCGCGTGCGGAAGTAGCATGGACTCGTTGAAAAAGCAAAGCACGGCTTTGAAAGAAGCAGGCGTCGATGCCGGTGTCTCTGTCATTTCAGACGCGTCTTTGGTGTATAACAAAGACTTGAACTTGGAGAGATGGATTGGAGAAGTCGCCGACCCGGCGGTGTATGGATTGGAGCGTTTATACGCAGCTGTTGAATATTACGTATCGACGGATGTAGATGTCGAGGACGCGACGATTTATTCAATCATGAATAAGTCGCCGTATCCAGAACTCGCGAAGTGCGACGTCTTCGATGCCATGTTTTCGCAACTTCGAGAGGACAGAAAGAACGGCAAAGCGGTGAAAGTAAACGTGGACGCGAAGGACGAAGCGAAACTCGCCGTGTTGACTGCGTGTGATGGATTCGTGAACAACCCTCAAGCGACAAAGTTTGGTGGCGGTACGTCTGCGAAAGAGATTGCGGAAAGGTTCGATGCAATCATCCCGGCGGATTCGGGATTAGACGGATTGATTTCTCTCACGTTTATGAGCGGTTTCGCAATCTCGGATTTGGCGTACGGCGCGAACGACGAAGGTTCCAAACAAAATAAAATGAGGAAAGAAATGGGCATCTCGGTCGATTTAGCCACCGAACCAGACGCGGTACTGAAAAGACTTCGCGACACGAACAAAGTGGACGAAGAATTGTATAAACAATCCACGACGTGGTTAGATGGTGTCAAGGAGGCGCATCGCAAAGCGTTCAACGCGCACAAGGCGATTGTTGAAGTATGGATCGAAGAAAGCGATCAATACTGCGAGTCATCTACTGGTAGTAGTAGAACGTGTACGCAAGACGGATCTTCTTCTTCGACGACGACGGATCAGTTTGCGGAATTGTTGGGCTCGTTCCCTGAAGCGTGTAAAGCGTCCGATCCGAAAACGCGCAGTTGCGTGGACGACTGGTGGGAGTGCGAAGGACCGGGGAGCGAGGGGAGCGCTTTTGCTGGCCAATTTTCCAAGGCATCTGCGGCGGCTACTACCACTTTAGACGCTACCGGTGGTGAAGGAGGCAGTCCGAGCAGTGGCCAAGGCAGAGCTTCTGCGGTGGAAGCGCTTTCAAACTTCAAGTATAAAGTCATGTACGATCGTGAACATCCTTTGAATAAAGCGGCGCAATTTGGCGCGCACCACTCGAAGAAATTCGCCCGAGGAACAATGAATGCCGTAAACGTCGGCGCGGGACACGCGGTGGCAAACTTTAAGAAAATACCAACCGGTGTACACGCCGGGGTTGCAATTATTTTCATATTCTCCTTGTTCGGATATTACACGTACGTGCAATACAAATCTTTACAGCCGGTGAGTTCGTTGGAGTTGAACACGTCCTCGGTGAAAGTGTTGAAATCCTTCGAGAACAAGGAGAAAGCTTTGAGAGGTATTTCCAACGTCCCCGCGGGTGAGTTGATGCGAGACGACGCGTTCTGGGGAGGCGGTTTATCGCAAAGCGAGATGGAAAGAGGCACGGCGGGAAGAGGAAGTTCGAGAGTTATCGGCGGGACACGACGCTCGAATAGAAACAGCGCCAAGAACAGAGGCCCGATGACCGAAGAGGAACTGAATTTCTACGAAGACTTGTCAGATTAAGTTAAACGCTGTTAATAATAATATTTATGCTGTACCGATATAGATTTATTTTTGAAAATACTGCTCGTGTCGGGCTTTATACTTTGCCAACGCCGTCTCCCATTCTTTCACGCCTAATCCTCTCGGCGTTCTTTGTATGGCCGGTCCTAAACCAGCTTTCGGCTCGACGCATTGACTTTCCACCGCCGCGCAGTGATCGCCCCAGTTACAATCGTCAAAGAAGAGCATCTTGTGGTATTCTATGTTCGTAAACTTCCTTAAAATTGGAAAGTGCGTCTGCGCTTTGTTCGCGCTCAACGGGGGCGTCCGTCCGATTTGCATGTTCCCGTCGAACTCCTTCTCCCATCCAATGGCAAACACCGAGGCTGCGGATACGCCGGGCGCTATTTCTAAATTCCTCAACGCGGACTGACCAATCTTCACCGCCAGCGGCGTGTCCGCGGACGATGCCGTCGCTAACCGTGCGCCCGGATATTTCCCTTCGTAATACTCCGTCAGCGCTTTCCTGCTCCCTTCGTGCATTCGTATCACAGTTCTCCCCGAGACTGCGCCGACGACGGTATTCGTTTTCTCGTCCACGATATTATCCTTCGACTCGCAAATATCGTACAACTGGTACATCTCTTGGTTCCAAAAACACGCGTCTAAATCAAAGACAATCAAGTGTGGGTATCCATTTTCGTCCGCGTGTTTTTGTGCATCAGTATCATCGTTATTACTATTATTATTTAAAGCAGCCCCGCGGTGGCGAGGGTGCATCATCGATCTACGCGAGGACGACTTTAACGACTTCTTTTTATTATTATTCTTCTTCGTCAAGAAGAAATACGTCGTTGAAATTGAAGTTGTTGAAGTTCGATTTTGCCGGCAAAAACAGTTGCAACACGACGAAGAAGA
>Ga0255756_1003198_pt1 | contig 16672 bp, 9 predicted proteins | sample 011ome_20_FD_179956 | JGI IMG/M metagenome (GOLD analysis project Ga0255756, IMG submission 179956) | Coastal salt marsh microbial communities from the Groves Creek Marsh, Skidaway Island, Georgia - 011509CT metaG (version 2) | ecosystem: Environmental > Aquatic > Marine > Intertidal zone > Salt...
ATTTAAACATCAGGAGTTGGGTACCGTGGTAAAAACATCTTTGGCCCATGGGAGTTTATTGGTCATGGAAGGTACCACCCAGGAATTTTGGAAACACCGATTGGCCCCCACCAAAAAATCGGTAGGGCCTCGCATCAACCTGACCTTTAGAACGATTGTCGAGTAAGTACTTTGGGTTCCCTCGCCTTATTGCAGTCATCGACGACTTAAACGATCTGCATGAGCTGATTGTTGATGTAGTTCATTAGTCCTAAATACGTGTATTGGTCCTAGGTAGACAAGAAGTACTTGAAAAATACTACTTTAGACCCCATGAATTTTTTCCGGCAAAAACAAATACTTCCATATCTGCTGGCCGCCCTGCTTGTGGGTATTGCCTCAGGAAGTGCTTCAGCGCTTTTTTTGCACTTACTCGATTTAGCCACAGAAACTAGGTTGACCCATCCCCTGCTTTTTTGGGGATTACCCCTTTCAGGGGCATTCATCGGATGGACCTACTATCGTTTTGGACAAGAGGTCGTGCGCGGAAACAACCAAATCATTGAGACAGCTCACCAAGGTGGTGATCGCCTGTCTTGGAAAATGGCTCCCTTGATATTATTCAGCACGCTGTTGACCCATTTAGTAGGTGGCTCGGCGGGTCGAGAGGGAACAGCGGTACAAATGGGTGGTGCGCTTGCAGACCAATTGAATCGGTTCTTTCACTCATTTTCCATAGATAGAAAAACGCTGATGGGCATGGGTGTGGCCTCGGGATTTGCCGCTGTTTTTGGCACGCCTTGGGCTGGACTGCTTTTTGGCATTGAGGTGCTCAGCATACGAAAATCACCCTGGAAAACCGCTATAGTCCCCATGGCGCTAGCCGCCTGGACGGCCCACTTGACTTGTTTGTTGTGGGGAGGGGAGCACACCGAGTACACGTTAGGTCCCCTGGTTTCCTTTTCAGTCTCCACTTTAGGTTGGTTGGTATTGGCCGGAGTGGTTTTTGGGGCAACTGCTTGGCTTTTTACAGCAACAACACGACTGATGGGGACCTGGTGGGGCAAGATAAGTTACCCTCCGCTTCGACCTTTTTTAGGAGGTTTGGTGTTGATGGGTATTTTCCTGTGTTTTGACACCCAGCAATACGCAGGTCTAGGGGTGGATCAAATTGTAGCTTCATTCTCTGAAGTTCCTGATCCAGGGTCTTGGTTGATCAAGCTCGGGTTGACCGCCTTTACCTTAGGCGCGGGGTTTAAGGGCGGTGAAGTCACTCCACTGTTCTTTGTAGGCGCTACTTTAGGCAGTGTGCTGAGCGGCTGGATTCCTCTGCCTATGGGCCTACTGGCCGGAATGGGGTTTATCGCAGTATTTAGCGGTGCTTCCCACGCCCCCCTTGCCTGTATCGCCATGGGGGTGGAACTTTTCGGCCTACCTGCATTACCGTTTATGGGGATCAGCAGTATAATGGCGTACCTAGTGTCCGGACCTACTGGCATGTATTCCGCCCAGCACCCCTCATGGATTAAGGCAAAAATCAATCAGTTAATTCCCGCTAAGGAGTTTTAACGATCCTGTGGATTGTCTGTGTGGTTGTGCCTGAAAGGCGCAACAGATTTAATCCCACAGGCCAATCACTGGTAGCTAACTGAATCACCCGATTACTTCCTATATGCAACACACCCAGGTGGTTTGTGCGGCCCGTGAGATCCGTGTGGTAGACCGCTACACTGGTGTCGGATCCGGGGACATAGATCCAGAGTTGATCTTGGACTGGATTGGGGTATATCAAGGTGTTTTCACTCAAGAAAAATGAAGCCTCGTACCTCCCCTGGCAGTTTTGATCTGTGGTTACCGTCCATTGGTTTTGACCCTTCTCCAAGTTGATTGTGGCAGTTTGTTCCTCGCTGATCCAAGAGCGTCCATTGTGGGTGATGCGGTAGCGATCTGAACCGTACAACTGCAAGACGACTTGACCTTTCTGGGCAGAAATTTCTGCTTTTGCGGCCAATGCAGCTGGCTCCACTACCTGAATGCCAAAACACTGGGTGTACCCATCGATCCCGTCCACCGAAAAGCAAACCTGGTAATTTCCTGGAGGTTGGTTTTCCAAACGCAACGAACCTTGATTGGCGTTGTTTAACGCCCCGACAACAGCCCCATTGACGCGTACCTGATACGCATAACTAAGGTCCTGTACCCCAAAAACTAAAGCGCCATCAGATTGATCCCGGCAACTGACCGCTACGGCCTGGACTTCCCAATTTTCACTGGGCAGTGAAAACACCGTGCATCCGTGAACGTCCACCATAGCTGCGGCAGGTGTGTTGGGGCACTGATCAACAGCATCCTTCACCCCGTCACCGTCGGCATCATCCACTACCCGATCGCAATCGGTACCCACCTGATAATCGATGTATTGAGTTACGGCCAATCCCCCGGCAAAGGCGACTTTTACCGCATAGCGGATCGTCGCGCCTGGTGTTTGGCTGGAGAGTACCCGGGTAAATACGCGATCGCCGACTTGATCCATCTGGGCTTCCGAAAAGGGCTGTGCCTGCCACAAATAAGCAACCGGCCCTGATTTGTTGGTGTCCAAAAGGGTAAAAGTGACCACCACCTGGGTGCCTACTGTTTCATATTTAATGCGATATCCCTGAGAAAAAGATCCTTGCTGGGCTGTTTGAGCAGTGGTGGTACACGACTGAATAGGAGCGACTTCCACGGATAACGGCTTAGATGTTTTTTCTAATCCATCGTCATCCAGAGCTTGAGCGGTCAACACATGATTCCCTGCTGGCGCATTATTCCACGTATAGGCATAGGGCGATTGAGTATCGCTACCCAGCAACTGATCTCCCGCAAAAAAGGACACTCGAGTGATCGACCCATCCAGGTCTTGGGCTGAGGCCTGCATAGTAATGGGCTCCCCCTGTCGATAAGCGCTTTGATCTATGGGAGCCGTCAACTGAACAACAGGTGACCACATGCCGGTTTCAGAAACCATCAAAAGCACTTGATCACTGGAGGTAAATGCCCCGGTGGTGGCCGTTAACGTGAGTTGATATACGCCCCCTTCTAGACCGGTAACCGTCGGGTTTAAAACTTCTTGGGATGTCCAAGTAAGCACGGAAGGCCCGTAGTCTTGGCGCCAGGCATAAGTGACTTGTGCGGCATCCGGATTGCTGGACTGAGTGCCGTCGAGCTGAGCGGTGGATTGGGGCAGGAGAATAGATTGATTGGGCCCAGCATGAGCTACTGCTGGCTTGGGAGTAAGATCCCCTGTTTTGGTCCACACCATTTTTCCTAGGTTAACCTCTCCTTGTTCGATATGAATACGGATGATTTGCCGTCCGGCACCCAAAGAAATGTTGGGGATATTTTTGGTAGCCCAGGTACTCCAGTTGCTCGTACTGGTGGACCCAAAGGTAATGTTACTGGCCAATATTCTGCCCGCCTGCTCCAACCTAATGGGGCCACCCCCAGCAGCGTTGCCACTGGCATAGGACAGATCTAACGCATAGATACCTGCCTCAGGAACATCAACCGTGTATTCGATCCATTCGCCAGCGGCCAACCAGCCCAAGGATGGGCCTTGTTGGGCATCAACGAAGCCGTCCATGGCCTCTTGGGGGCGCCAATCACCTTGTTGGTCAGCGGATAGATCAAAGTAGCTGATGTTTTGTCCAGAACCGGCTTCGAAACGATCGTATTGGCCTGAGGGGATGGTCCCGGGAATGGTGTGAGGTGCTGCGCCATAAGGCAATTGCGCCCCCACCTGTACTTCAACAGAGTTGGAAGTCGCCAATCGATCGGTTTCTTTAAGCACTGCGTAAAAGCTGTGAATCCCCAAATCGAGGTCAGCCGCGGTCCATACCCATGGGGCCTCGGTTGTGGTACCCAAGGCGACGCCTCGGTCATACCAAACCACCTCAGTCAAACCAGTACCTTCAGGTACCAAAGTGAGCTGCACACGCCCTCCTGGATAGGCTTGATTGAAATCGGTGCTCAATACACCGCTTACAGAAGCATCGCGATTGGTCGTTGTTGTGCGGGGCTGGGCAGTCAGCTGGTACCCATCGGAAAAGGTGACCACTATAGGGTCCTGGTTGTAGTTATGTGCGACATAAGTCCTGGCTCCCGCTTGATCGAAAACAACCGCAAGTGGGTAATCGGCGGTGGTCTGTTCATCCAATGTGCCCATGGCACGGACTGAATGCAGCCAGTGGTAGGTATGGGCATCAGACACCCCAAATTTTAAAATGCGGTCCGGATAACTGTTGTACAGCTGAATGGCCTTGTCCGGATCTGTTAAGGATAAAAATTTCCAAAAAGTATCGTGCCACAGATTTGGATTGGTGCTGGAAGTGCTCAAAATCTCCGTATTGGCCTCTATTTCTAACCAAAGTTTTTGCGCATAGGCTTTGTTGTGCCCTAAATAAAATGAACCGGCATGCATGGGATATAACTCAATCCCATAGGATGCAGTGATGTCCGAGGTCCAAAAGGTTCCATTGTCGTATGAATTACCCCAAACCCGAGACACCAAACTGTAGTTCTGATTGTCCCTAAAGTTGCGTTCATACATATCCAGCCAATACTCTTCAATAGCGGTTTGCTCCGTGGTGTACAAATAAATCCCTAGATCCCTGATGGCCGTATCGCCTGTAACGCTACCCCAATGAATCAATGAGGCGTTGAACTGCATACTCTCCGAGGTGGATTCTTGATCGTTGCCCTGAGGAAAACTAGCGGTGCCGTTGGCCCAAGCGTGTCCGGCATAGGGGCTGAAGTTGCGCAAAAAAGGGAACTTAGGGTCCGCTCGATCTGGGGAAGCGGCATCGCGAACCAGCAGATTGATCATACCGCCCCACTTTTCTGCCCAACCGGGTTCAAATTGTTCCATAAAGGCCGCTGCATGAATAAAATACCCCCAGTGAAAATGGTGATCGTTGAGGTTGGTATCTTGTCCGTGTCCCGCTGGATAACCCAGCATGGCTGTCCAAGGAGCGTGGTAGTAAAACAAAAAGGCTACTTCAGAGGGGGTGTAGGTCAACCAATTTTCCAAACGCGTTTTAACGGTTTGGACAATGCGATCCCGCGCGGCTGTATTTCCTGTTTTGTGGGCGACACGTGCGGTTTGAATCATGCGGTTAAGCACCTGGCCTTCGTTGTATGAATCCGTCCATGTGGCCAATCCCTCGTATTGAATCTGGTTGATCTTTTCATCCATAGCCCCAGGGCTATATCCAGCGCTGTAGGGCGCCATATGGGGCAAATCAGGAAGTATTCCCCTAAAGAGGTTAACTGTGGAAAAGGTATTTCCCTCGCGGAGCTTGAGCGCCCCTCTGGGCGTGGTGTATTGGCCCAATACAGCAATCGGCGTGTCCTCGGCAAGCCTAGACCATTGGTGGGGCAACAAACCCGACAACAACTGGTCATTGGCCCCCTCCAACACCTCCACGTCTACGGTGAAATCTGAACGCAGGGTGGCGCTTGGTTGATCATAAGCCCAAGCCACTTGTGTTTGTGTGGGGACCACAAAAGCATACTTCTTCCAAAGTTCGGCCCACTGTTCTGGAGTTTGTGTCGTGGGTTGTCCCTGTGCATCTTGTTGGGGCAACATCGCCAAAGACGCGTAATCTTTACCGTCCAAGTTTGAACTATACGTGGTTCCACTTTGGCTCCAACTGCTTCCGGAAGGTGCATACACCACAAAATCAGCCCCATAACTGGCGTCTTTAACCAATAGTTGATGACCCGTGACTACTGCAGTCCCTTGTCTCACGATGACTTGGAGCGGGCCGGGGCCTGTTTTTTTCAAGTAAATAAACGGCATACCCACCCCGGCCCGCACCCTGAGGGATTGGTCGGCATCTTGCCAGTGCATGTCCACCGTCCAGTCCGAATAATCGGAAATGGTGGTTTTGGTGGCAGTTAATCCTTCAATGCCCAATTCAATCGGCGCCGAATCGCCAATGACTCCCCAGGGAATAAAAGTGACTACCAATCCGTTATTAACTGTTTTAAAGGTCATGGGGTAATTAAATAAATTATCCGCATGGTTTTCGAGCAGCAGTTTAGACCACCAATCGTTGGTAGGTGCGGGGCGGCCTGCAGCCGCCCCGCTTAATTGAGGTGCTCCAGGTAAAAACCCGTTCCGTCCAGCAGCATCAGCCCCTGGATAAGCGGTAGCATAGCTCCCCTCATCCACGGATACCTGAGCTGAAACATCAGAGGTCCCATAAAAAATAATACCAACAAATAAAATGGTGACTAAACGAAAAATACGCTGCATAAAATCAATAACTAAACTTCAAAAAAAGAAAACCCGGCACCAGGCAAAAGCCCGGCTCCGGGTAGTCTCAAAAGTGTAACAAACTTAAAACTAAAAAACTACTCTTTGGTCAACTTATAGTTCCAATAGGCACCACCACCGATACCGATATGGACGGTTATATTGCTAGCGTCGACAATTGTTACTTCATAAGTTAATGAACTAGGAATGGGCACACTGTTTCTTGCACCGTCGGTGGCTAATTCTCCTCCATTAACAGCTTTTGCTAAACCGATAAATGCACCGGAACCATTGATTACCAAAGTGCCTGCTGTAGCATCATAAGTATAGGTAGCCGATGCTCCGTTGTGTGGGGCTACTGGAGTGCCACAGGCATCTCCCCCACCTTGCCAACCTTCAACCCAGGTTTGATCACCCATCACATTGCTAAAACTTCCGTCCGTGCCAAACACATACTGATCGTCGTAGTAGCAAGCTCTAGTAGTCACACCTGCAGCATCAATAGACCACCATTCGCCAGAACCTTTAGAGGGTCCTACAGCTAGAGACCCAGCCTCTGGGGTGATTTTCCAAGTCCCCGCCAATGGGTTGGCAGCCACTGCTGCTTTCTTGAAGTAAATATTGTCAAAATACACCGTGCCGTTTCCTACAACCTTAAACTGAATCAAGTCAGATAACACCACGGGCGAAAAACTGCTCAATGGAATATCAATACTGTTCCAGGCACCTTTATTGGTTACCGGAAGTGCTTTAGCCACCTCAACTGGACCAGTGCTGATCAAGAAAAAGTCAAGGGCTGTAGCATCAGAAGTGAAATAATCAACGTGAAGCACTGAATATGTTGAAACATCCAAGGCAGCAGCAAATTGAGTTCCTTGATAGTTCAAAGAAGCATACTTCATCACATCATTTCCGTCGTAATCTTCTGTGGTGACCACAGTAGATTGACCCCAGTTAGGATTGAATTCAGTACCGGCTACATTGGTGTAACTATCGCTAAAAATGGACATCACCATATCTGCAGCAGCGGTTGGTGCTGTCGGTGCCGCATAAGGCACACCTTTTAAAGCAGCAATCTCAATGGCCAATGCGGTGATTTGATCAGATAATGCAGCAATAGTCGCACTCATAGTGGTCGTATCCGTGGTCAATGTAGCATTAGAGGTCTGTAGTGCGGAAACAGTAGCTGTAAGGGCATCTACCTCAGCCTCTAAAGCGCTGTTGGACGAATTCAGCGTGGATAACTGTGCGGTCAATCCAGCTAAATCTGTCTTTAATTGGTTGAGTTGTTCGGTCAGGGAGGCAATTTCAGCATCCTGATCGTCGTCTTTGGTACACGCCATCATGGTGGCCGCCAAAGTCAAAAATAAAAGCATTCTTTTCATAGGATTAATTTTTGGTTTAGTTGATTTCAAACGTTTTCGTTGATTCTTCTAAGTTATTGAGTTGTTGTGGTTATTTATCCATGGAAAAACTCTACAAAAACACTACAACGATTCCCTAACCCTTGAAAACCATTGAATTACATAGATACTCGTCTCATACCCCAAAAAAAACCACTATAAAAAAATAACTGTGTAGGGGCTTTGTAGAGGTGGAATCTTTTATTTGTATGCCCACACATAGGCCTAAAAAAGTTAGGGCCGGTGCTGTGCACCGGCCCTAACTAGGTAATTAATAAGCATAGTTAAACTAGATCAAACCGATCCAAGTTCATCACCTTATTCCAAGTAGCAATAAACTTGTGAATGAACGACTCTTGACCATCTGCAGCAGCATAAACCTCAGCAACAGCGCGCAATTCAGTATTGGAACCGATGATCAGGTCCACACGAGTACCTGTCCATTTAACCATACCCGTTTTTCGGTCACGACCTTCGAAGAGTTGATCATCCGAAGAGATTGACTTCCATGTGGTATTGATGTCCAACAGATTTACGAAGAAATCATTGGTTAACACCCCAGGTTTCTTGGTGAAAACACCGTGCTGGCTTTGGTCGTAGTTGGTGTTTAATACACGCATACCGGCAACCAATACAGTCATTTCAGGAGCGGTAAGCGTTAAGAGCTGGGCTTTGTCTACCAACAACTCCTCTGCAGAGACAGAGAACAAGGCTTTTTGGTAGTTTCTAAATCCATCTGCGATGGGTTCCAATACCTCAAAAGATTCAACATCAGTCTGTTCTTGAGAAGCATCAGTGCGCCCTGGGGTAAAAGGTACTGTTACCTTAAATCCTGCTTCTTTGGCGGCCTTTTCAATGGCAGCTGCACCACCTAGTACAATTAAGTCTGCCAGGGATACTTGGGCACCTCCAGCGTTGGCTTGATTAAATGATTGTTGAACACCTTCCAGTGCAGAAATTACTTGTGCGAGTTGGGCGGGATGATTCACTGCCCAATCTTTTTGAGGCGCTAAGCGAACGCGAGCCCCATTGGCACCACCACGCATGTCAGAACCTCTAAATGTTGATGCAGAAGCCCAAGCTGTAGCAACCAAAGCAGAAACGCTCAAGCCAGTAGCTAAAATATCCGCTTTTAACGACTCTATTTGCGCCGCATCAACCAAAGGATGAGTGACGGCTGGCAGAGGATCTTGCCAAATCAAATCTTCAGCGGGTACTTCAGGTCCTAAATAACGGGACTTTGGACCCATATCTCTGTGTGTCAATTTGAACCATGCACGGGCAAAAGCATCAGCAAAAGCATCAGGATTTTCGAAGAAATGACGGGAAACCTTTTCGTAAGCAGGATCCTCGCGCAAAGCGATATCCGTGGTGAGCATGAATGGTTGATGGGTCACCTTAGGATCGTGGGCATCTGGAACTAATCCAGCGCCACCGTTGTTTTTTGGCTTCCACTGATGTGCGCCAGCAGGGCTTTTGGTCAATTCCCACTCATAACCGAACAAGTTTTCAAAATAGTTATTGCTCCACTGAGTAGGGGTCGTTGTCCAGGCTCCTTCTAAACCACTGGTGATGGTGTGCTCTGAATGCCCTTTTCCAAAACTGTTTTTCCAACCTAATCCTTGCTCTTCGATAGGTGCGCCAGCAGGCTCTCTACCAACATATTTAGATGGATCTGCCGCGCCGTGTGTTTTACCAAAAGTGTGGCCACCAGCAATTAAGGCAACCGTCTCTTCGTCATTCATCGCCATACGGGCAAATGTCTCGCGAATATCCTTGGCTGCCGCTAAAGGATCAGGGTTTCCGTTTGGTCCCTCTGGGTTGACATAGATCAATCCCATTTGAACTGCTGCTAGAGGGTTTTCTAACTCGCGATCCCCTTGGTAACGCTTGTCACCTAGCCACTCGGTTTCTCCACCCCAGTATATATCTTCTTCTGGCTCCCAAACGTCGGCTCTACCTCCACCAAAACCAAAAGTTTTGAATCCCATAGATTCCAATGCGCAGTTACCTGCCAAAATCATCAAATCAGCCCAAGATAGGGATTTGCCGTATTTTTGCTTAATCGGCCACAACAACAATCTAGCCTTGTCCAAATTTCCGTTATCTGGCCAGCTGTTCAAAGGGGCAAATCTCTGGGTTCCAGTTCCTGCACCTCCGCGACCATCTCCAGTTCTGTAGGTTCCAGCACTGTGCCAAGCCATACGAATGAAAAATGGTCCATAGTGTCCATAATCTGCTGGCCACCAATCCTGTGAGTTGACCATCAAATCCATAATATCCTGTTTTACAGCACCCAAATCAAGTTTTTTAAACGCCTCAGCATAATTAAAACCGTCTTCCATAGGATTGGACAAGGAAGAATGTTGTCTGAGGATATTTAATTTTAATTGATTGGGCCACCAGTCTCTGTTGCTAGTTCCGCCACCGGCAACTTGTTTTGTGGTTGCGCCGCTAAAAGGGCATTTACCTGCACCACTTCCGTGGGCCGATCCGTGTGCGTGATTGTCCATAATACATAGATTTTTGAAGAATACAAAGCTACGTATTCCTTGTCAATTATTTTTATCTATTGTTTTTATCAATCAATAGATAAAATCAATCATAGAGTGTTGATCATATCGGCTTCTTCTTCAGCCAATAGGGCTTTGGATGCGCGACGCACCAAACGCAATCTGCCAAAAGCCAACACAGTTGAAGCCCCTAGCGTACAAAAAGCCATGACCCCAGTCATCGGAAGGGCCGTCCCGTCGTGAAATAAGGAGACCAAGGCAGAAAGCAAGGCACCAACACTCATTTGAAAAAAACCCATCAACGCAGAGGCATTTCCGGCATTCTTGGAGAAAGGAGCCATGGATAGTGCTGATGCGTTGGGAAATATGAGCCCTTGACAACTCAAAAAAAGAAAGAGCAATCCGACCATACTCCACAGCTGGATTAACCCTGTTGCCGTGAGCAAAACCAAAGTAAGTCCCACCAGGCTTTGAATACTTAGAGCGATACGGATAATCTGATCAGATCCCCACTTGGAAAGCAAAAAACCATTGATTTGTGCCGTTCCGATTAATCCGGCTGCAATCAAAGCAAAGATGAGCCCGTAGGTGGTTTCATCCGTCCTGAAATAGTCCATAAACACAAAGGGAGAACCACTGATGTACGCATATAATCCGGAATAGGCAATTGCACTGGTGGCCGTATACAAAGCAAACTGAGGCTCTGCTAATACACTTTTAAAACTCTTGAGTATCGACGTGGGTTTAAGCGAATAACTTGGATTGGGGGCCGCTCCCTCGGGCAATAAAAAATAAATGCCCATAACAATGGCTGCAATCACGCCGACCAAGACCCCAAACAAAGCACGCCAACCCAAATGGATGGTGATCAAACTACCTAAAGTGGGGGCAATCAGCGGAGATACGGCAATCACCAACATCAAGGAAGAAAAAACTTTAGCGATCTGGTGCACGGGAAATAAATCGCGAACCAGAGTTCGCGATGCGACCATGCCCACACATCCTCCTAAAGCCTGTAGGCCACGAAAGAAAATAAGCGCTTCAACACGTTCCGATAAGGCACAGCCCAGGGAGGCTATTGCATAGAGCGCTAAACCTCCATACAGCGGTTTCTTTCGACCAAAACGCTCTAGAAGCGGCCCATAGACCAATTGCCCCAGGGAAATACCCACAAAAAAAGCAGATAGGGAAAGCATTACAGAAGACACATCGGTCTTCAAATCCGAGGCAATCGCAGAAAAGGCAGGCAGATAAAGGTCAATGGAAATAGGGCCAATAGAAGAAAGCAGCCCCAATATAAAAATCAGGACTGCTTTAGGTGCTTTTTTTTCATACATCTACTGAATCGCCTTTTTAATTCTGGCGTTTAGCTCAGCTAAATGTATTTTGGTGAGGGCATCAGAGGAACCTGATTTGGTTGTTTTGGCCAGTTTGGTCAACTGATCCAAAGCAGCAGCACGAATATCCGTTACATCCGGGTCAACAGCATTTCCAGCTCCTCTGCCTGATGGAGCGGCTGGTTTATCTTGCAACAAGAAAATAAGTCGATCCACATGGGCGCGCTGTAAATTTCTTCGGTAGGTATCGACGGATTTTCCACCGCGAACATCTGACCAGATTCCTTGAGTTAACTCATCCATCATTTGTTTGATGTTGTAGGCAGCCCCTGCATTAACCGCCTCGTTTTCCATCACTCTAGCTAAACGCTCAAAAGACAACAATTGATTCAAGGTGCGCACCTGAAGTCCGCGTACTTTCTCCACTGCTGGAGTGAAATCAATTTTGTTGAGGATGTTTTGGTCGAGCATCCAATAAGGAGTGGCAAATAATTCGGCTTGCAAAAAGCGCATCGCTTCTTGCTGTAAATTCTTGGGAACATGGGTAAATACAGCCCCTTCTTGCTCATAGGTCTTGGTATACTTGTATACACCTCCTAGGTTGGCTGTGACATGACCCATATAACGGTTGTATTGTCCGAGTACCTCATTGTACAAATCACTAAGGTCTTCGTAGTCTTTACCCTCTTCACTGGTCCATTTAATTAGGTTGGGGACAATGCGCTTTAGGTTAGCGATACCATACGTACTCGCTTTCATCGCATTATCTCCCAGATCTTCAGTCTGTGAAGAAGGATCAATCACTTGGAATTGTTGGGCGCCGAAACGATAAAGCGGATCACCTTTCTTATCCAAAATCCACTGATTTAGTATGGGTTTTTCCTCTTCAGGGGATTTGCCTAGAATAGGACGATAACCCCAGGCGATGGAATATTTGTCATAGGGTCCGATGTTGGGCATCAAGGCAACACCCTCATCACCGGGTTGTGCGATGTAATTGAAACGGGCGTAATCCATGATCGAAGGAGCTGTTCCGAACTCAGCAGTAAAAGAAGCAGAACGCAACGAGTCTACTGGATAAGCGACACTGCTGCCCATATTGTGGGGCAAGCCCAAGGTATGACCTACCTCGTGCGAAGACACAAAACGGATTAAGCGACCCATGACAGCATCTTTAAACTCTGGAGTCTGTGCTTCTGGATTGATTGCAGCTGTTTGGACAAAGAACCAGTTGCGCAACAAAGTCATCACATTATGGTACCAGTTAATGTCTGATTCCAAAATTTCTCCACTGCGCGGATCACTTACGTGAGGGCCATTGGCATTGGGAATAGGCGATGCTAGGTAGCGGACTACCGAATAACGCACGTCTTCAGGCGACCATTCTGGATCCTCCTCTACGGATGGGGGATCAGCTGCTATAATCGCATTTTTAAACCCAGCTGCTTCAAAGGCCACTTGCCAGTCCTCAATACCCTGTTTGATGTAGGGCACCCACTGTTTTGGCGTAGCGCGGTCTACATAGTATACGATTTGTTTTTTAGGCTCTACCAATTCTCCCCTGTTGAATTTCTCAACATCCTCATCTTTAACCTCTAAACGCCAACGATCTAAATAGGTCACTGTTTTCGACTTGTGATCCGCCAGACCATAATCGACCTGACTTCGGGCAAACCATCCTACGCGCTCATCAAAATATCTGCGTCGCATGGGTTCTTTAGGCAATAAAATCATGGAATTATTGATCTCTACAGAAAAGGCTTCCAATGATCCATTGGAAGGTGGCTTGGTAGACTTGTAGGTTTTTACGTGTCTCGCCTCAATGTTGAGTGGATACGATTTAACTGACTCAATATAGGACCGTTTAGCATCTATTCCTGAAATCTTGTAGGTCTCTTTATAGCTGTTGCTGATACCTAACGTCTTTACGTCATCTTGAAATAAATCAGTCACCTCGATCAGCGTGGAAGGATGATCGGAATCTGGTCCTGAGGCCAATATGCCAAAAGAAGCTACGATCGGTTCGAAATTCGAATTGCCCACAGCTTCATTCACCGGCAAACTATCCGCAGCAACGTTGTCATAGGATACCAAGCGCAAAAGTACTTGCTTGTTCTTTTTTTCCCAACGAAGCACTTGGGTGTTTTGCTTTCCGCCCCCAAAGCCTAAACCATTGGCTGTTTTCGCAATTCGGGTCACCATAAGCATTTCGCGACCCATCAAGGAATCAGGAATTTCGTAGTAATACTTTTCAGCTACTTGATGTACCGAGAACAACCCTTGATCCGACTTGGCTTTGCTGTTTACAATGTCTTCGTATTTTTTTTCTTTTGATGCTGAGGCATCTTTTCCGCCCTTTTCCTGGGCTTGGGCAGTACATAGAACTGCACCCAGGGCAGTCCATAACAATAAATGTTTCATGGAATATAATTTTCCTCTAATTAACTACTTTTTGGGTTAAAAAGAAAATATACTGTAAAGGAATCTATGTTCCTTCTCGGGTGCTATTTCCAATTCAAAACAAATACCTCTTTTATCCTTTGGATTAGGCCTAATCAACACCTGACATTGTCCATTTGTTTGGTAGAACAAGTTGTAGTTCAGCATGCGCAACTGATTTTTCCAAGAACCGGACGTACCCAAACTGGGGCCGAATTCTTTGGCTGGACATATCTTTTCATACATGAGTTTGATCAAAAAATCATGCTCCAGCTCCGTTAATTGGAGTGGGGTGTCGCCCCAAAAAACCAACCCGTCCAATGACATTAGTTTGGCTTTGTTTCGGTTTTTATTAAAAATTCGTCCCAATAGTTCCATCTGACAGGGCTATTTAATACGAACACTAAAATAGCCCAGCAAACCTAGCAACCCCTTGAAATTTAAGTCATTTAGGTAATGTTACTTAAATTTATTAGCTTAGATTAATCTATGTTACTTATCTGATGAACACAGCAAAATCAACTATTATCCGGTATTTTTTATTGATTAGTTTTTCTTTAATATCTGCGCTGTCCAAAGCTCAAAACAAAGACTATCTATATCTGGCAGAAAACGGAATAACCATTATCGCAGGACCCAAAGCAGAGGTCGGTGGTGTTTACACTTTAGACACAGTATCCTATTTGGTGGTCAACGACTCTTTACTGAGGGAACTTGCCAAAGAACGCCAGGACCTATCCAAAACGGTGACTACCCGAGTGACAGACATGAGCTTTTTGTTGTTTAAATGGACAGACTTCAATCAAGATATTAGCCATTGGGACGTTGGACAAGTAACTGACTTTAGTTGGATGTTTGGGTACCTGGAACAGTTTAACGGCGATCTCAGTCATTGGAACCTGCGCAGTGCCCAAACGCTTTCCGATATGTTTCACGGAACCCTGTCCTTTCAAAGTGACCTATCCAATTGGGACGTTTCGAATGCGACGATGTTCAATGGCATGTTTCACAACAGTCACTTCAACCAACCACTGAATAGCTGGAATATGCGTAAAGCCATAAATACTAGTGGCATGTTTGACGACAATATTTTCTTCAATCAACCTTTAGATCAGTGGGACGTCTCCCAAGTTGAAATGATGGGGGGTATGTTTGCGGAAGCGGTTGCTTTTAGCCAAGATATCTCGAAATGGAATACCTGTAACGTGCGAGATATGACCAACATGTTTAGAAATGCCAATTCGTTTACTACGGATCTATCTGGATGGTGTGTGCCCTTGATGGAGCAGAGGCCCGATAATTTTGCCACTAAGGACTCATTTAAAGAACCGAACTGGGGGTACAGCACAGCTAATCCTCCACCATACAGAGCAATAGCTCTAGGGATTATAGGAATCATGGTAATAGGCGCTGCGGTTTGGATGATCCGCAAAAGAAAACAGCCGGTAGCTGAACTAAGCATTGCTCAATCTTTGATTGAAAAAGCGAGAAATCTAGGTCGACAAGATTTATCCCGAGAAGAACTGGATGAAGTCTTTGGCATAGCGGACAAAGCATTTGAAGCGCAAAAAGTATATCGATCCAGAATTCTCAAAGAGTTAGAAACTAAACACCCGGGGTTATTGCGCAGAGAGAGAGATCCAAACGACAAAAGATCTTATCGATACATCATCCATCAAATTGAATTAAGTAACAAGTAAAATAAATAAGTTACCGATGAGAAAAAATATTTGGATCACCGGTGCTTCATCAGGAATAGGTGCTGCACTTGCCGTTGAATTATCCGCTCAGGGACATCATCTATTGCTGAGCTCACGAAGAGGTGGGGAACTCAAAAAAGTTCAGGAGTCTTGCGCCTACCCAGAACGAATTCAAATTCTTCCCCTAGACTTGGAAGATCCAGAAAGCCATCAAGATATATCCGATCAGGCGTGGGAGTTGATGTCCTACATCGATGTAGTCATCCACAACGCCGGTGTGAGTCAAAGAAGCTTGGCACATGAAACTGATTGGCGGGTCGATGATCGATTAATGCGGATCAATTACCTGGGGACGGTATCTTTAACCAAAGCCCTTTTGGGACGGATGCTGGATCGCGGTCAAGGACAATTTGTCGTTGTCACTAGTTTAACGGGTATTATTCCTTCTCCCTATCGCTCTGGATATGCTGCCGCCAAACATGCACTGCACGGTTTTTTTGACAGTTTAAGGGCTGAACTGGAAGATCGAGGAATATCGGTTACCCTAGTGGCCCCTGGCTTTGTGAAGACGCAGGTTTCCGTCAATGCGTTTACGGGAAATGGGACCGCGCTCGGGGTTATGGACAACGCACAAGCCAAGGGGATTTCTGCAGAACGATGTGCACAAGTGATTGTGAAGGCGATGAACCGAAAAAAAAGAGAAGTATACATAGGTAGAGAGTCCTATGCGGCTTATGTGAAAAGGTATTTGCCTGGGCTTTTTGCCCGAATGATCAAAAAAGCTAAAGTGCGCTAGTGGATCGATCTGTTTTACAAAAACAAGTGGAGCATCAGAAAAAAAACTGCCTGAATGATCAGTAAACTGCTGGCAAACACATGAGCATTGACTTGTTTGAGCTGGAGGTTAATCCGCAGAAGAACAGCGCTTACCAAAAACCAGCACAGGTAGTTATACAAAGGGATATCCCCGTTATTCCAGGTCCAAAAATTTAGTTTTACCGCT
>Ga0255756_1003203_pt1 | contig 16655 bp, 12 predicted proteins | sample 011ome_20_FD_179956 | JGI IMG/M metagenome (GOLD analysis project Ga0255756, IMG submission 179956) | Coastal salt marsh microbial communities from the Groves Creek Marsh, Skidaway Island, Georgia - 011509CT metaG (version 2) | ecosystem: Environmental > Aquatic > Marine > Intertidal zone > Salt...
GGGGGGGGGGGGGGGGGGGGGCGCGCGCGCCCGCGCGGGACGTCGACGACGGCGTCGGAATCGGCGGTCGCGCGGCGACGTCGGAGGCGACGATCGATCGCGTGCGGGAGTTCGTGCGACGCGTGGTGGTGGCGTTATTGATTGGCGCAGCGTCGATGACGTTGATACCTGGGTCGGCGAACGCGGCGAACGCGGCTAAGACGGCGAATGCGCAACCGACGACGTCTTTGACGACGAAATTGAGCCGTGATTTTCATGATTTACGCACGCGCGTGCGCACGTCGACGACGAGGACGATGAAAGATGGCTTGCAAAGTGTCGGCTATGCGTTGGCGAAGTTTGAGGAGAAGACGCAAGAGAACTGGGGCGTGGACGACGTGTGGGTGCTCATCGTGTGGAACTGGTGCATTCGCCAAGGGCGGGAAAAGTTACACAACGCCATTCAAAGCTTGAAGTCGAAGTTTGATGCTTCGCGTACGCAAGAACCGTTCGATAACTCATTTTTGTCGTGGTTTAAAGCCCCGATGCAAGTCGTACAGGCGTTGTTTGTGATATCTTGGATATTTGACATTGCGTGCGATTTAATCGACCAACTCTCAACCGAATGGGACATTCCCTTGCCTATTCGCGTGGGCTTTGATAAAGGCTCGTACACGCTCTCAGCGGGCGTTATGTCAATCATGTTTGTGCAAAAGTATCTCCCACCATTTTTGACGAAGGTGTTTCCCTCGCTGACGGGTAACGATACGTCGGTGCAATTCGTCATCACGCGTCTCACATCCGCCCTAATGGTTGTTGCCACGCTCATGTTGACGCTCAGTGCGTTTGGTATTCCGGCTAAAGTTCTATTCTCATTTGGTGGTCTCGGGGGTTTGGCTTTCGGTTTGGCGGCTAAGGACTTTATTAGTAACTTAATCGGAGGTTTGGTGCTCGCCGTTTTGCGCCCGTTTAAAGTCGGCGAGAAAATTTACCTCACCGGAGGTGGTGGCAAGTATCGCGACTCCAAGGAACGAAACGTCAGTAATTACAAAGTTGCCGAGATCGGATGGTACCAAACCAAGCTCATTCCCAAAGATGGCAAGGTTACTACCATTCCGAATGGCTACTTTTTAGGCGCCAACGTCATCAACAGTTCGCGAGCAGAGTATGAATTCTTTGGACCTTCACTCCGCATCGCGTTTCCAGACGTCAACAGTATCGAAGCCATGACTACAGAACTCAGAACGTACTTGGAAAATTCGCGCGCGGTGCATCTTTCGTACAAGAAACCAATGGTCTTTGCGAAGAAGATTGAAGCCGACCACATCGTGGTGCAAATCGAGTCGTACATTTGGGACGTCTACTACGGTCCAGACAAGCCCGATAAAGCCGCGTTCGTTCTCGGACGACAAAAACTCGTCATCGATGTCGTCAATATCGTCCGAAAGCACTGTCCGAACTCGCCGGTCTTGCCAATTGAGATTCAATCGTACGCCGACGCTCAAAATTTTGTGTAACGCGCTAACGCGCTGAATTATTATAAATTTTTTTGTGCGACGACGCCTTCGTCGACGCTGTATACATCATTTCACCGGTAATAATAACAATCGTAATAATCATTAAACTCGCTCTATTATTTTGTTTTCTACGCGTACACGTTATCGGCGCGAATCGGAGCACGGCGCGTTTTAAACTCGCACGTAAACTCAAATCCGAGCACCTCAGCCGCGTGCGCCGCCGCCTGGCGCGCGGCGTTCACATCCGCCCCCGCAAACATCACGCGTACCGGTTCGCTCTCCGGAATCGCCACCGCTCGCGCCTCGATATTCAACATCTCACACATCGTCAACAACGCCGCCGCACCGTTTGATGGCAAGAACACACCAATCGGTAACGGCCGAGGCGCCGGCGGCCACGCCGCCGCGTTCGCCTTGACCGCCGACGTCTCCAACGCGTACGCTTGCACGGAATCAATCAGCTCGTGACTCATTTCCGCCTCCGATGTCTCGAGTTCCGAACACCCAGTGAGAATTAAAACTCGCGTCGGCGCGCCCGCGACGCAACCACACGCGCGTAAGACTTCTTTCGCCCACGCGCGCGCTCCGGCCGCAACGAGCTCGCATCGCGTCTCCACGAATATCACCCCTCGCTCGATGTCCTCATACATCGTACACGACGATTGCGGCGACGATACCGACGGCGTCAAAAACGACGCGTGCGTTTTCTCTCCCGTTCCTGAATGCGGCGCGCGACGCGTCATCTCGCGCGCGTCGCTCGCGATGACGACGCCTCGAGTCCGCGCGCTCACCGCGCGCGCCGCCGCCTCGCACGCGTCCGCGCCCGCCTCGCTCCCGACGCCGACGATGACCACCTTGGGCACGAACGACGACGGCGACGACGTCGTCGTCGTCGACCCATCGACGCTGAGCGCGGCGATGCGCGCCTCGGGCGATGCGAAATCATCCCGCGTGAACGCCTGCGCTCGAGCCGCGCGCGCGTACGCCCCCGACGACGCCACCGCGCGCTCGAGATCTTCATCCACCGTCGTGCGCGAATGCACGTCGACGTCGAGCGGGCTCACCCATGCCTCAGCCATCGAGCGCGGGCGTGCGCGTCCGAGAACGCGCGTCGAGGCGTGGCGTCGGCACGCAACCACCTTCTACAATCGGCGTGGACGCGCGCGTGTGTGCGCGTACACTATACCCATAACTTTTGCATACATACTCATATCCCCGAATCTGTTCATGTACACCACGTTCTCGTTGTATGGCTTCGCTCGCGCACACTACGGTCTCGGACGCGGAGGTGCGCGTAATCACGCGATGGCTAAAGACACGCCATGCCCATAGACGCACGCACGGATGGCCCAGCTGGTTAAGGCGCCTCGTTTACACCGAGGAGATCAGGAGTTCGAGTCTCCTTCTGTGTACGGTGGACTTCCTTGACGAAGTCGTCCAATGGCAATATTTTTTGATATTTTTTGTTTTGTGTTAAGTGTGTTGCATGCACGCGATGGTGCGTTGTGCTATGCTATGTGAGGGCTACGCGAGCGGCGCGGCGGTTAATCGATGAAGGCGTCGCCGCCGGCGTCTTGGATGTCAGAGAACATTTCGTTGTCGTCGTCGCCGTGGAATGCGGGACTTCTACCCTGGATGTCGCGGACGAGACGTACAGGGATGGAATCTACGTCGTCGTCGTCGTCGTCGTCGTCGCGCATCTTGCTTGGCGTGTGGAATTCAGAGGGAGGTCGACTGGCGCCGCCGTCGCGGAACGAGGGTGGCGGCGGGGAATACACGCCTTCGTCGTCGTCGTCGACGCCATCAAAGTCGAGCGCGCCGCGGTCTTCGAATACTTCGTTCATGTACGTTCGAGTCTGGCCAAACATATCCGCCATGGTTTCCTGAATGTCGTTGTCAAACGCATCCCAGTACCAATTCATGAAGAAATTCATCGCCACGCGTTTGGCGCGCAAGTTGCGTCGAATCATCTCGCGATGGATTTCACGCTCCTCGACAACCTCGCGCCACTTTGCCATGGCGTTGCGAAGCGTCGAACGATTGGTGCGCGAGATGACGTTGGCGATGAGTCTATCGCGGTACGCCAACGCCTTGGACGCCGTCTTGGCTTGTTCGATGGAATCCACCCACGAGTAAAAGCACTGCACCATGGTGCGCTTGGTCGCGCGAGAGACAAACTTCTGGATCAACACGCGCTGACGGAACAACTCGGTGGTGTTCTCGCTCCACACCGTGAACGCTTGAGATAACCTCAAACGAAGCATGCGATTGACAACCTTACGTAACTTCATCCTTGTTTCCACGCGCTCAATCGTCGCCTCGTGCCAACTGTTGAATGATCGACTCAAGGTTTCATTCTTGATGCGGCTAAACGTGCGATGTAACATTTCGCGCCTGCGCGCACCATCTCGCGAAATGCCGTACCATTGGTTGAACGCTTTGGTCATTGATCGCGAACGCATACGAGTCACAAAACGCTGCAACGAATTGAGACGCTTGCGGTTGTCTTGCACGAGGTCGCGCCATTGGAAGTACGCCGCCGAAGCCAACCGGTTGCGGGCTCGTACGACGACCTTCTCGCACTTCCGGCGGTGGATCGCATTCTCTTGCGCATTCTCAGCCCAGGTGTTAAACGCCTTTGAAAGCGACGACTTGGTGTAGCGTAACAAGAAGCTCGACGCGCGTTGGCGATTTAACACGGCGTCTTGCACCTTGCTTTGCCAACCAGAGAAAGCCTTGGCGAGCTCGACGCGTCGCATGCGGCCATTCATGATTGCGGCGAGGCGATCGATGCGCTCATCTTTCCCCGAAAGCTCGGCCCACTTCGAAAACGCAGATTGAAGTAATCGATGTTGAATGCGACGAAGAATGCGAGTCAAAACGGCTCTGTCGCGCGTGCACTTGGCGACGTTATCGTACCACGTCAAAAAGAAGTGATTCAGCTTGGCGTTGCGCATCTTCTTCACAGCGCGCGCGAGCACCAATTGTCGCTTCTTCCCCGTAACAACTTCGTTGTGCCACGAAATCAACGTTTCCTTCTTTAAGCGTCGCTCGCGTCGGGCGGAGAATCGACTCGCCACGAGATCTTCCTCCTTCTGATCGCGGTGAGATTTCACCCACATCTTGAACGTATTGCGAAGCATATCCATGCGAAGAGGGTGATAAATCTTATGCAGTACGAGTTCGGAAGTCGAAGAAGCGATATTTCCGGCGGCGACTTCGATAGTCGTCAGCAGTGTCTCTCGCATCCACGCCACCGTCGTTCGGTCGCCGTCCTCGGCGGAGCCCAACACCAATTCCGCGCGCGAATCAGTGGTTGCTACCAGGGACAAGCACGCGAGAGCAATACCGCTATCAAACGCAGTCACGACTGCATTATACTCCTCTGCACTCGCCGCCTGGGACGCGATTTCTCGTCGTTTATATCGGCACAGCCCAGCCTCTAAACCAGCCGTAAACGCGTCGGGCACGTGCACGCGCGACTTTCGCTCCTCAGCAAAGTCACGAGAGTAGTTGCCACGGTAGAACGCACTTCGGATGACTTTCGCTTCGCTAGGTGGAGTAGACTTCAGCGATTGCATCAATTGCTGCCGAGCCTTTGCGCGCGCGTGAGGGGCAATGTTTGCTTGGTCTTCGCCTGTGTCAAACGCCGCGGTTAACGCCATGGCTTCTTGCACCGTGTCCGCGTTGTCCCAAATGTGCATATAACGAAGTTGGATCATTCGTGATGCAACTAGTATCCCTTGGTCGAATGCGAATGCGATTTCACTCGCCATGACAGTGTCATCTGCGACGTTTCGCAATGCCGACTGACGCGCGAGATTAATCGCGCCGACTGGGTCGCTGAGCGCGTCGGTGAGCTTGTACGTTGCGGCGTTCTCGCACTCCAATCCAACATCAAACGCGGTGGCGACTAACGCCGTGCGCACGCCTCCAGGAAGAGTTTGCGCGTATGCGACGACAGCCGATTTACGCTGGTGCTGCTTGCGCTCTCCGCGCATCTGAAAACCAACCGAAAGGGCACCATTCAAATACGCCGCTACGCGTCCGCTCGGGGCGATGCGGTCGTTCACCCCGCGGCGAAGAGCGTTATTTCGCATCTCGTTTGCCCACGTTCTAAAGGCAACATACTTGAACCGATTAAGCACCGAGCTGTACACACGTCGAACGCGCTTGCTTTGCGCCAACTCTCGTCGCCAAGTCTTGATCACAGAAGACAAGAGCTTCTTGTTGTGCTCTTTGCTATGATACTTGGAAAATGCGAGTTCAATGTTGTTCATTTTCGACAAGCCTTGCGTCGTTCGACGCCAATGAGCAAAGGCTTTCTTCAACACGTTGCCAGTCTGAATTCGCTGAAATGCGCGCAACACCGCTTGCAAGCGCTCCTCATCGAGCGATTCGAGCATCTTTGACCGAAGCTCGAGCGCGCGTCGCTGCTGCTTCAAATCCGTCATCTTTTTGTTACGCTCTTCAACTTCGCTCGCGAGTGAGTCGACTTCTTTCTGTGCAAATGCGCGTAAACGGTTGAGTTCGTTTAACGCCCATTCGCGAAGCTTGTCATCTGCCTCGTGAAGCTCGTGAAGCTCTTGTTCGACAAGCTTGCGCGCGGATACTTCCTTCTCCAACGCCGCGGCCCATTCCTTCATGAGCGCACCACCCATGGCATGCATGGCGTGCGGCGCCTTGCTCGGCGTTCCATCGTCTTGATCTTCGCGAGATAATCGCCAGCGGTCGACCGCGCTCAACGCCTTAACAGTACCACCCGGGGTACTTTGTCGCGACACGCTCGGCCCGAGTCTGTATTCGTCGTCGTCGCCATCGCCGTCGCCCCCACCGACGATACGCCCAACGCGCACAAGCGTCACCTTCAACGTGTACGCATCTAAACGACGATGTTTTAAAGTCACTTCACATCGCATCCACGCCGCGTCGTTCAACTTTTGCATTTCTTGCGCGTCGAGCACCCATTCTTCCCACGTTCCAAAATTCGCGCTCGCAAACACCAACCGGTTCCTCGATTGCCGCGTCGCTTGCAACAATCGATCCCGCGCGAACGCGCTTCTAAAGCCAATAAATCCATTGTGTTGTAAAACCTCCAACTGCGTCTCGCGTCGTTCGCGCAAACTCGCCGCGCTCCCCTTGGCGTCCACGTCGCACGCAAATTTGTACTTTGTCTCCACGTCCCCACGAGAATCATCCTCCACCTCGCGCACGGTATACGGAAACCCCTCATCCGGCGTCACGAACGCCACGACATCCCCCGCTCGTAACCCTACGCGCGGAGCAACCGATTTATAATCCACCTCACGCACCGGCACCGGCCCACGCGCGCCTCCCACGCGCGTCGACGCCTCCGACGGCGCGCGCGACCCTCGCTGCGACGTCGACGTCGACACCAGCCCAGCCAGCGCCTTGGCGTCAACCTCAACAGTGTCTTTATTCCGCATCAACGCCCCACCAAACATCTTATTAAACGCCATCGTGTGCGGGTGACTTTTCGTGCGTGTAATCCAGATCCACAGTCACCACACGACGAGCAATCAATCACGCAACCGTCGTCGACGACGAGGAGGGTATGGATGATTCGATGCCGAAGAGTGTTCAGTGGCGTTGGTTGTCGTCAATCGCGACGCCCGCACACCCGTGGCGTCGCGCTCTGACCACGGCGAATGCCGATTGCCTCACCCGTTTTCGATCGCCAATGCCAGAGGTTCAAAATCAACAACCGCCGCGCCGCGTTGGGCGGATGGTCGAATGTCGACGAATGCGGATGATGATGCGTGACGTGATGTGATGTGATGTGAATACATAAACTATGTGTTGCGCGGGGCATGGCGACGGTCGTCACCGCATGGTGCTCACGCCATGGTTTCTTTGAACGGGTCGTACGTGCTCGATCCGTCTTCGTCGAGCAAATTGAGCGAACGCAAGCGACGCTCTTGGTAGTATTCGAGCTTATCTAAACGACTTGCGATGACGTCGAAGAAAGAGGCGGTTTCGATCAAGGCGGATTTTTCACCCAATCGTACGCGCACGGCGATTTCTTCTCGTGTGGTTAACGAACCCGGGGTTTGCATCAACGCGTTTTTTTCTTCGTCGAGCGAGCGCGTTTCATAGCGGGCGAGCGCTCCGGCGACGCCGTTGGTCATCGAAGCGCAACAATCGGCTTCGTTTTCCGCGCTGAGTGGCTCGGAGATGAGCTGCCAGCACGTTTGGCGGAATAATGCCTCGAGTAAGAATGCGTCTTGACCTTTGCAGTTTAATAACCGCAAGAACGTGCGTAATTCTGGGTCGGGATCTTGATACGCGCGCAACGTAAACGTGGGGGATTCGCCCAAGCCGCACACGTCGAGGACGTCGAGTTTATCGAAACAATTCACGTCATCTTCGGGAATAGACAGCGTGAGAGCGTAGCCTGGTGAGGGCGTGATGGCATCCACGAATCCGAAATCGAGTGCGAATTGCGAATCAATCCCTTGCGGGGCGTAATTCACAAAGATTGGTTCGCCACTTTTCACCGCGCGGTCGACGTCGACGCGCATGGTGGCGTTGTCACCGCCTCGGCCGAATAATCCGCTCACCGCACCAACAATACCGCCCATCGTGGACCACTTTGCCGAGCTCAAGGAGCTGTGATTGACTAAATCTAATCCAGGAATGAGCGCTATGTTCGCACCCTCACACGGAGGTAAAGCGCGCGAACGTAAAATGCCAAACGCCCATCGAAAGCTCGCCTCGTCAAACGTTGTGTTCACGTCAAACACATCCGCGTATTTGACAAAGAAATCCTGCGATAAATCATCGTACACTTGTCGAATATACGCATCGTACCCCGCCGCGTTGTCTAACAACTGCGTTCCCGCAATCATGGCCAATTCCTCCGCCGACCAAAACAACGGCGCGTCGAGCGTCCTCGGCAGCGTCTTCGCGTACGCAGCAAACTTTGCCTTATCCCCTCGCTCGCGCTCTTTCAACACATACAGCGCCAGCGTGGTCCATGACGCTAAATTATACTGCGCATCGCTCAATGCCGCACCAATCTCGCCATCAGCCTTGGCTTTATCCACCGTAACCCACGCCGCGCGAGGTACGGATAACGCGCACTCATTCACCCCTAAATCCTTCCGCGCGCGTAACCCCCAGCCCGCGACGTCGTCCCGCCCCACGGACACTTTCGAACAATCCACACCGTGCGTCTGTGCGAGCCAGGCGAACAACGCTTCGAAATCCGCGCTCGTGCGCGCGTCATCCGACGACGACGCGGCTGCCGATGGTGACGCGCGCGGTGTGCGCGCAGATGACGCCGCCGAACGACGCCCCCGCGCCGCGTGAGACGACGCGACTCGAGCCGTCGTCCCCGTCGTCGTCGATTGCACCATCGCCATCGCGCGCATCGCGTGCATCCGTCGCGCGACGCCGTGTGACGGTGATTAATCTTTGACTGGCGCATTCACAAAAGATCGTCAAAACATGTCGCGCGTGAGCTCGGCGTACTTTGCCCCGACGCTCGGCGCGGGCGAATGCGTTGAGCATGATGGTGGTCGTGATGTGTGCGATCGCGCGCGGCGCAACGACGTCGGTGATGTCGTCAGGGGCGGGGATGATGATGCCAAGACGCGAGGTGATGATGCATTCGCCGGGACAGTCGATGTTCGACGCGCGCGCGCTGCGGTACAGGCAGCGACGTCGGTGCGCGCGTCTGCGCATGCAAACTTTCCAGCGTCGCGGACGATTCTGTGGGATGACACCGATGCGAGCGCGGATGCGAGCTCGAGCGCGTCGGGGAGCGTTTTAAACGCGTACGCGTACGCGCCTCGCGTCAAGTTTCCTGGTGAATGCACGCGCGAGATGGCGCGCATGATCGCGGAGGACCTCGTGAGCGTTGATAATGGTGATAATGATGCGCGCGGGGCGGCATCGAGCGCGGAAATTCGGGCTATTGGGGTGAATAAGTTGTTGGACGGCGTCGTGACGGTTCGGTTGGCGAAAAGCGACGAAGACGAAGAAGGGGATGTCGATGTTGATGGCAGATTGGACCACACGAGTGAAATGATCATGACATTGATACCGTACGATGGCCACGCGAGTACGCATGAGGTGGCGACAAACTTGCACGGCACCGCATGGGATGAAGCCGAGACGCTGCGACAGACGTTTTACTCCGCGTGCGCGAGCGACGAGCCGTTGTGTCCAGCAATGTTTTGGCCCATGCGTGCAGTGGCGACGCTCGTGGACGACGGCGACGTCAAGTTAGCGAAGGTTGTACTTCGAGTTGTGGTGGCGATTGAAGTACCCACGTGTGCTTTTGCGTTGAAGCCGATATTTGCGCCGCGGTTGGCGGCGAATCCGACGTCGCTCGACGCTCGCGCGCTGTCGATGTGTGACGACAATCCTCGCGTCACCACGGGATTCATCACTCTTGATCGCACGCGTAGGGTAGTATTTCTCGATGAAACCGCGTGTGGGACCGAGTTGGAGCCCGTGACCGGGGTCTGGGTACAAGGCGTTGAAAGCGTGAACGACGTCGCGGTATGGGCGGCGTGCGTGCGCTTTGCGTGCTCAGAGCGTTTGTACAAGCTCACGCAGCGTGGCAAGTACTTGCTCGCCGTCTATCTCAAAAATAAGGGTGCTGTTGACTTTTACGAAGTCGATGCGTCGCATGCGAGCTCACCGTTTACGCCATACGGCGCTGACTTCATTGCGTTTCCGGGTGAAGAAGCGTCTGCGAGAGCGACGCCAGTGGACGAAGGCGTCGCGCCTCAATATTTCACCGTGACTCCCGAGGTTTATGGCGCTGAGGTGTACGGTAATGAAAAGGAGGAGGGGGAGGAGGACGAAGACGAGGATGAATATAGCGACGAATATAGCGACAGCGATGACGAAGAACGCGCCGAGCACATAGCGCAAATGGAGTACTTGCAGAAGGAAATTGAATCTCTTCGTCAAGCGATCGCGTCGGCGTCCGTCATGTCTGACGAAGACTACGACGACGAATACGATGATGATGATGATGATGATGATTACGAGGAAGATGAGAAGGACTATGGTGAGGACGAACTCGAGTACGAAATCAGACGCCGCCACGATGACTTTGATGAACGAGAGGAACACGACGACTTCAATCAAGATTCCGAACCTTCCGTGAGTGACTCTGTACGTCAACTAGCGGAAGAGATTAATGACCACGTGCGGCGTTCAAAGTTGGAAACTCAAGTTTCAGCGACGGGGGAGTTTGATCCCAAAAGCTCAAATTTCGCGCCGGCGAAAACGACTCCTCTCCGAGGCGATGGATTGAAGCTCAGACGTCCAAGCGAACTCGCAATCGACGACGACAGCGCCCTGCGCGCCGAGCTTCGACTAGAATACGGCGATGTTCCACACGAACCCTATGACCCGAGCGAAGTGGCGGAAGAGTATTACCCAAAAATTAAATTCGTCGACTCTGATGGACCAGAGCAAGCCGAAGAAGACGTCGACGACGCAATCATCGCCAAGTATATCGCCAAGTACGGCGCCGACGCCTTACTCGGCGCATGATACCGTCGATAGAAACCCATCACCACCAAACCCCGGTGCCTGGTGAACTATATAACTATATGTAATATTCATCCCGACTCCCCGACTCCCGACCGCCGCTATCCACTTCACTTTACGTCGCGCGTAAGATGTCGCTCATCACCTCCGCCGCACACGCGCTCGCACTCGCGCCGCGCCGCGCACCCGCACACAAACGCTCCCGTCATCGGTGTCGCGCCACGGAGTACTACGACGACTCGCCACCGTGCTTGCTCGTGTGCTCCTCCAAAGAGTGTAAGAGGAAGGGCGCCTTGAAAACGTATGAAATGCTCTCCCAAAGCGACCAGGCGTCGTGCGGGATGATCAAAGTCACGGGCGTTCGATGCTTCTCGGAATGTGCGGATGGGCCAAACGTCAAGGTGAATCCCGAGGGCGTGGTACTGAATGGAATCAAGACGGCTGAGGACGTCGAGGCGGTGATTCAACGCGCGTTGGACTTTCAAGACTAAAGTCGTCATTTATGGACGCGACAGCCATGTCCAAGGCGAGTGCGTTGAGCGCACGGGTATTAGAACATCTCGAACGTCGAGGTACGGAGGCGACGCGGCGATGGTCGATGGCTTACCTGAAGAACTCGACGCCGTTTTTCGGGTGTAAAATGCCTGCCGTGCGCGAGTGCGTGCGCATCGCCGTCGAAGAAGAAGAAGAGAAGAAGCCGAATAAGAAGCGCGCGCGACTTGAAGATTCCGAGACGGCGGGAATGACGACGTCTTACATGAGTGATGCGATAGCGTTATTGCAGCATGAGTACGGCGAGTCCAAGCAAGCGGGTTCGATACTTTTATGCGAACACACGCCGCCACACGTCTTGGGCTCCGTAGCGACGCTTGAAAGACTCGAACGCGAAGTCATGCGAGCGGAAAACGTGCTCACGGACTGGGCGGTGACTGATTCATTCGCAATCAAAGTGTTGACGCGCGTGTGGAAGGCGAATCCGCAATTGGCGACGAGGATACTCGCCTACGCCCACGAAGACACGTCGTCGTTATGGCACCGTAGGTGTGGCATCGTCGCATTCGTTGGCGTATTCAAACCGAACGTCGACGCGAGCGCGTTACCGGCAAACTTTGGCTTGGCTCTCGTGGACGCGTGCGTGGCCAACTTGCTCGCCTCGCCTGAGGAGCGTTTTGCGCAGACGGGCACGGCTTGGGTTCTGCGGTACGCACTCGCTGCGCACGAGTTTGAGGGCGTGCGAGAGCGCGCAATCGACGCGGTGATGGAGCACAAATCGTTGTGGACCACAGAGGCAAAGAAATCGTTAGTTGAACAACTGAAGTCTCGAGATGACGCGAAGCTCAAGGCTGAAATTTTAGCGCTTAAGTGACACCGACGTGACCTTCAAGCATATAGAACGCATAAAAACTACACAACTAGCAGCGGCGTTAGACTAGCTAGGGTAAAGAAACATCCCCTTAATTCCCTCTGGATCCGAAACAAACCCCATAGCTCGGTAAAACGGAAGCACATCCTCGTCGGCGAATAACGTCACGTTGGCTACGTCGCGCGCAATAATCGCGCGAATCATTTGCATCACCATCGCCTTACCCAATCCTTGGCCTTGGTACTCTGGATCGACGATAATATCCCACAACGTCGCGTTGAACACATGATCGCTCGTCGCCCGCGCGCACCCAATCAATCTCCCTGTATTCGTCTCCCCCCGTGCGCCGCTCGCGTCCACATCCACCTCGTACAACGTCGCCACCATGAAAGAGTTCTCAAGCGCACGCTTAATCTTCCGCCTCGGTCGCGACGGCCATCCCACGGCATCGCATAATCGTTCCACTTCGAGCACATCCACGCTCGCCGTCGTGCTAAACACCACCGTTGTCTCCGTCGCCGGAGCCGCTTTAGACGCGTACGGCCCGAGCACGACATCCAACTCCTTGTCGCTTTGTACGTACGCGTACGGATCCACCATCGTCGCCGACGACGACGATGACGACGACGTCACGTCACGCGCCGAGCTCGACGCGCGCGCGCGCGCACCGCTCGCGAACGACGACGACGACGACGACGTCCAAGGTGATGACGATGATGATGTCACGTCACGCGCCGAGCTCGACGCCCGCGCGCGCGCACCGCTCGCGAACGACGCGCAGCGGCGCACCGACGCCATCGCGGGTGGTCCCGCGCGCATCGCCGTCGCCCGCGGCGCGGTCGCGCGCGCCCACATCGCCCACGGTCGTCGCGAAGTGACGTCGATCGGTTGGGCGTCACTCAGCGCCTCGCGATGCACGGACGACGACGACAGACGGCGGAGGAGCGCGAACGGCGACGAGAGGCGAACATCGAACGCGTACAAAAGTTTAACGCGTTACAGGTACGCGGGTATGAGAGCGAGAGGGGAAGAGAAGCGCGTCGCGTGAATGATGCGTGGGTGGTTGACTGATGGATTGGTTTTTCCTGCTACGTAAGCAGAGTGATGTTCTACGTCGACATCGCGCGGGTGAGCGCGATGCGGTATCGATGAAAGGTACGTTGTGCGTGCGTGTGCGCGAATGTACATGTGCGCGTGGCATTGATGACTGACGCGCGTTTCAACCACGCAGCGTGCGAAAAGTTGTTAGAGCTGTGTCCAGAAATCATGACGGCGTGGAATCACAGGCGCGAGGTACGTCGATGTGTGCGCGGTATATAAGCGCGTGATTGTGCGCGCATTCGTCGCACGTCGTGTGTTTGCCACGTATGGAGCGTGTGGGGTTTGTATGGAAAGACTAACGAACGCGCGCGCGCGACGTACGTAGACCATTGAAGCCGCGGCGAGTACGTCTTCGCCGAGTGATGATGAAGACGCCGAGCGCGATTGGTGGACGCCTGAATTAAAACTCAGTGAAACCGCGTTGCGCTCAAATCCGAAGAGTTATCCGTCGTGGCATCATAGAAAATGGGTCATTGGACGGCTGACGCGTTTGGCGCCAGACGCGCCGACGACGCGAGATGCGCTTGAACGCGAATTGGCGCTGTGCGTCAAGCTATTGGATATGGATGATCGAAATTTTCATTGCTGGGCGTATAGACGTTTTATCGTCGAGCATCTTGGTCGATCGGTCGATGACGAGTTGGCTTACACGTTGGAAAAGATTGAAAACAATTTTAGCAACTACAGCGCGTGGCACTACCGAAGCGCGCACTTGTCCACGGAAGCGGCGAAGAAGAAAGAAACGCTCGATAAGGAATTTGAACTCGCATCAAACGCGTTTTACACCGAGCCTGAAGACCAAAGTGCGTGGATGTATCACCGATGGTTGACCTCACGCGCGCGGGAGTTGGATGACGCGGGCGAGCGCGACGCGGCGCTGCGCGACGCGCTCGAGACGTGTCGAGAAATCTCTGAGCTCGAACCGGAATGTAAATGGCCTCTTCTCGCCCAGGTCATGCTCTGTGGCGAATCGCACCGTGACGCGGAGACGTTCAATCGATTAGCCGCGCTCGATCCTTCGCGTTCGGGATACTACCGCGACGTCGCGAGCGGTTGACGACATTTTGCCGACGACACTTTGTCGACATGGTTCTACGTGTCACCGGTGCGCATTTAGTAGCTATATACGAATAAAAGTGGGGTGTGAAACATTGTCATTACATATCATGTATAATCTTCATGTTTACGAGCGCCGTAAAAACATCCTCGACGCAAAACTATTGTGTCCTCTATTTATGTGAAAGTCGCCAGAGACTACTCCTCATTACAGCGTCGGCGCGCGCCGACGCAATCACCAGTTGCGCGATTTAAGTACAATAAAGCGCTTACTGGAGTTGCGCGTACCAGAGGCCGGTGATCTTCACATCCTTCGGCACCTTGGCACCAAGATCCGTGTCGGACGGTTGGATGGATTCGAACACGCCCGCGATCTCGCCCGTGGCGGGGTCGTACTTGGCGACGTTGAACACGGCGGAACCCTTCAAGGCGGCGGTGTTCTTGGTGTTCTCCTTGGCAAGCTCTTCAGAGTCAGCGCGCGCAGGGAGAGCGACGGCGTTGTCATAACCAGTGGAACCACCACGGCCCTTCGGGTCGAGGAAAGAAGAACCACGGTACGACGGCACGACAAAGTCGCCGCCGAATTGGGACGTGTTCCCCTTACCCGTGAATTCCTTCAACGTGAAGAGGAACGGCACGCGCTCACCACCCGGCAATTGCACGGTGACCGGAGCGTAGTCAAGGCCATCCTTCTCTTGGATTTGGACAGAGCCATCAGAGCCAACCTTGAATTGACCAGTCATACCGTCGAGGGTGTACGTGAGGCGCGTCATCAAGCGCGTCTTGGAAAATTCAGACTCGCCGGCCTTGAATTGGGACTCCTCCTTGACGGTGAAAGACGTCGGTTCCATGCAGAACTTTTCGAGCGCATAGTCACCCGCCTTGATTTCCTTACCGGAGACGCCACCTTCGACGACCGGGCACGTGTTGGCGAGGCCAGTACCCTTGACTTGGAGGTAGGTGAGACCTTGGAGTTCGTCGTACGTCACGGCGGACGCGGACTGCGACGCGAGAGAAAAAACGCACATAAAACGTCAGTATTTTTGCACACGACTCGACACATTGGTGATGATTTGAATACGTATACATGTCGTCGACACCATTCGCGCGGCGCACACCACCCACGCGCCGCGCGCACGTGTTCGCCCACAGTCATCATTCGAGTGGATATCGTCATCATCATCACCACTGTGATTTTTCAAATGAAAATCCAAAATCCAAATCCATGCACGTGGGTGGATATCCCTGGTGGATCGGCTCTGGATGGGTGATGGCGATGGACGACGACGACGACGACGACGACGGTAACGACGACGACGACGGTAACGACGACGAATGGAACGTATATATCCTCATCCATCCCCGCGTCGTCACCACCCGCGATCGCGTCGTCGCCGTCGTCGCGGTGCGCACCCATCACCCCCATCGCCGATCCCGATACGCGTATCGCGACGACCACTCGAGACGCACCGAAGCCAACAAGGCGGACGCGACACCGACGGCGGCGACGGACTTGGACACCTTGGCGGAGAATTCCTGCATGTTCGCGCGCGCCGCGGACACCTTGACGCTCGAGCTGTAAAACACACCGAACCACGCAACCACGACACCGTCAGTCACCACGCACGCGCGAGCGAACGACCCGCGAGACGAGGGTCACGCATCAATCGCGCCGATCGAACGACGACCACGAGACGCGACACCTCACGACCGCACGGCGCACGCGCGAATGAAACAAAACATCCGCGACGATATGCCATCGCGCGCGAGGCATCTCTCGCGCCTCGCGCGCGTCCACGCACGCGCGCGCGCACCGCGCCCCGATCGCGATCCCGGTCGTTGCCATGGATGCGACATCGCGCGACGACATCATCATCGCGCGCGCGCGCGGTCGCATATCCATATGCGCGCGCCGCGTCTCCAACACACGCATACACGTATACACACACACACACTACACGTACCGCGTCGTCGTCGTGGCCTTGGCCTTGATGGAAACCTTGCCGAAAGCGGCGGATTGCGTGAATGCGCTCATCGTAAAGGGCGTCGTGTGCGTATCGCGTGCGCGTGTGAGGATCGCACGAGCGCGACGTGCGGCGTGCATG